>Ga0114931_10000049_pt1 | contig 113020 bp, 81 predicted proteins | sample 2SBtaG_FD_89579 | JGI IMG/M metagenome (GOLD analysis project Ga0114931, IMG submission 89579) | Deep subsurface microbial communities from Kolumbo volcano to uncover new lineages of life (NeLLi) - 2SBTROV14_V59a metaG | ecosystem: Environmental > Aquatic > Marine > Volcanic | place: Kolumbo...
CTTTGCCGAAGAAGCTACTTTGTCGACGTTCTGATAGCCACCGTTTCCGGGAGGAGCCGGGGGTTCGGGCGGCATATCGTCACAGCAATTGGTGCCGCCCTTTGTGGTACCCGCGCCGTCGAGGAGGGGTAACTTTGCCGAAGAAATCGCCTTTTCAACATTCTGATAACTGTTGTTGCCAGGACGGGTTGGACGTTTGAGGTCACTCGGCTTTTGTGCGGTTGCCGGCAGAGGACCGCTGAAAATGAAGCTTGCGAAAACGAGAGTCGTGCCAAGAAAGCGAGCGGCTCTCGATTTAGGAGTAAGGTTACTCATAGGATTCCTCCTTATTGAACCCGAATCGTGTTCCCATCCGGGCGACAGGGCCTAGAGTCGGACCACGAGAACCGGGCGAATCACAGGGTGATGACGAGATTCACCCGCGGGAGCTTATCGTACTGAGGCGGGGAATGGGGGAAGGATCGGCCGCAATCGGCACTTTCTTAAGTAAACGAGGTGTTTTGGAGTGGCCAGGCCAAGGATTGCGGCTGCGGGCGATGGCCTACCCGGATCCCATCATGTAAATATTTTGGCATGCCCCTCCAGAAATGCGGGCATAGTTTTGATCAGTATTAATACAATTTCCGAGGCCGACTGGGATGGTGAAGCCCCTCCGTTTTATCGCTCCAATCTGACATGATGAGGGAAGTGCTAGTCAAAGTAGAGGAGCATCAAAGCGGATCTCCAAATACCGTGAAGGGCGCCCAGAAGAAGGGATGTCGTGTAGATGGGTTGAGGAGAAACCGACGCTGGATATCCGCCAGTGCGCGTGCTTTTCCGGGTCGCTTGTTGAGTTCAGAGTAGAATCCCTGAATAAAGTCACCGCTTACGCCGTCATCGATCGGCCAGAGGCTTGCCATTACAGTAGGGGTGCCTGCAGCAAGAAAAGCCTGGTTCAGCCCAACCCACTCGTCACCGGCTGGGACGTCGGAGAGTAAACCGCCACTCAGGGCTGTTTCGCAGGCACTTAGCGTGACGAGGTACGTGTTCAAAGAAAGTCTACCTATATCTGCGACGTTGAGTACGCTGTTGTGCAGAGCGAGGTGGGAAGCCCAGGGAGCGCGCTGGGCGAATGTGCCGTGTGTAGCGATGTGTAGAATATCAAATTGACCCGCGAGTTGGTTAAATTTTTGAAGGTTTGCCTCCTTGCCGAGTAACAGCCGAGACTGAATCGCGGGAAGCTCGGCGATCGATCTGGCTTCACGGCGGGTGCCCGGAAGCACGTCTTCGGGGTCAGCTACTACAAGAATCGAATGCCAATGCCCCGGGTTGTGTTCTCTGAAAATTTTGAGGACGCTGGCAGATGGGGACTCTGAGATCGTAAAGCGTTCAACGAGAAAGTTGCCCACGGAATCCTGGAGTGCAGCGAACGGAAGGTAATAAAGCGTTCCTTCCGGGACGATGTGTAGATGATTGACTGATGGTGGCAAATAAGGCAATAGTGGGGCAACTAATTGGTTGTAGAGCCGCCGACTAGTCGGTTGCCAGGGGGCTCTGCGTTGCGGGTCAGCAATCTGGTCGCGAAAGAAATGGATCGTCTCGTCAAGTAGTACTCGCTGAACAGAGAGCGCAACGGTATGAAGGCTATCGTGGGTGATGACGTATGCCGTGAGTTCTTCCGGGGCACCGGGAAGGGACCTGTTTCGGAGACTATACATCAGCATAGCCTCATCAGGATTCAGAATTTTGCGTGCTTCCTCTGCGGAGATTGGGCGCATGGTAAGCAATGCACCAAAAGAACTGTTACCCGGCAGAAGATCCAGATTGGTCTGGTACAGTGAGTCAGCCTCTCGGTAGGCAGTTTCGAGATCCCGCCTTCGATAAACGCCCGGCACATCATTGGCATCAGGAGCGCTCTCGGTGAGAGCCACCGAAATAGCCCTACGCCGGCGTTCGGCTTCAATCACCTGAGTGGCAGCGTCTCCCTTCCGCGCTTCCCGCTCTTGCTGTGTCGTGTATAGAAGATCAGCCAGACTTCGGCTACGTGCCTGCTCGACGAACTGAAATGCTTCATCGGTACGGCCTTGTTCGTCAAGAAAGACAGCAAAATCCTGGTAGACTTGCACTTTGTTCTGTACAAATACAGCCCGGTTGATTCGTGAGTGGAGATTGGTTCGGAGTGTTTCAGTTACCGCGAGCGCCTTCCGAAAATATCCTTCAGCCTTTTCAAGATCTCCCAGTTGCCAATGGGCCATGGCCATGGCGTGCCATACGAACCAGAACATGCCCGGGCGGTTAAGGACGGTCGTACTCTTTGCGGCTCGTTCCAAATGATCTAGCGCATCATTATATCGCCCCTGATTCAAATACAGCTGACCAAAAGGGATCTCCAATCGATAAACGTAACGTGAGCCGGATTGGGCGAGCGTTACCAGTGAGTCAGCTTTTTCCAGATATGCCTCTGAAACCGCGTAAGATTCTGCTCCAATCGCATTCCAACCCTCCTGCAATAAAAGCGAAATATTCAGATCGATATCGTGGGACGCCCTGAGGTAGGAATCGGCGTCTTGAAAAAAAACTGCGGCCTGCCGATAATTCTTGAATTGACTATAAATGGATCCCAAATGCATATAGGATCGGGCGAGGCCTAAGGAATCAGTCGTGTCGCGTTCTTGGCTAAGTAACGCTTCGAAATAAGCCTTGGCTCGAGGCGTATTATTTATATTAAATGCTGCGATACCAAGCCGTTCATAAAATTCGTGCTCACGTGCCGGAATGTTGAGCTTCTGAGCAAGGGACTGTCCATGTTCATACTGCGTGATGGCGGCCTCGAAATTTCCCTGGCGGCTTTCTACATCACCAAGGAGCAGTCGCGCCGTGATTTCCGCATCGACCGTGCTGAAGCGTTTGGATAGTCGCAGAACTTCCATTCCACTTTGGCGAGCTGCTCTATATCGACCCATCTGTAAACGCAGCCGGGCAAGCGCCACCAGCGTCTGAAGTTGCGCATTGACATTGTGGTGCCCTGCGGCATCCACGGTGGCGAGTCGTAAGACTTCCTCTGCCTCGCTGAAGCGGAAGAGTCGGTTTAGGGCTATACCCCGAAGTACCTGTACTTCGGCTTCCTGACGGGGTTTAAACTTGGCATAGAGTTCGGCAGCTCTTGGTAATATGTTGAGTGCTTCTCGATATTTGTGCCGCCGAATATATACGCTGGAGAGCCGATACAGATTGAAGCCTTCACTTTCTCCGTCGGCCAGTTTTCGGCTTTGATCGAGGGCGGTCTGAAACATTTGTTGTGCCGTGGCCAGATTGCCATTGTGTTGCAAAAGCCCCCAGCCGAGATTCCCACGAAGTATAAGTTCGGTCTGAGCATCGTGCTGTTGATGTGCTGCACGGATGCCCCCATGCAATGTTTTCTCAAAGGCCTTTGTCTTACCCGTGATGAAGTAAAGCCTACCTAGTTCTCTGTAAGCCTCGGAATTGTCGGGAGCCCGGGCGATCGTGCGCTTGAGAAGCGGTTCAGCCGTCTGCCAGTCGGCACGGCGGACCGCGGCATAGCCGAGACCGAAAAGTGCCCCGAGTGAAATTGAATCGACGGAAGCCTGATGCATCCACGTGTCCTGGATGTCATTCAGCCATGGCGCCGAACCCTTGTGCAGGGCTGCGTCTACCACTAATCGACCCAGATTTGGATCGAGCAGTGGCGCACGTGAGAGGCTTTGCCACCGCTCATTCGCCTTTTCTCCCTTCTCCATAAGCTGAATGCGCGCGGCCGTACGGTAGAGACGCGTAAGGCTGTCCGGCGGAGTGACGTGCGAAAATAATTCACGGCAGGCTTCTCGTCGGTCTGTGTCGCGGCAGATAACTGCGAGACGGAGATAAAGACGCTGGATCCCGGCATGTTCGGACAACAGTTTACTACCCGTCTCAAACGCCAAATCCGGGTTGCGGTTGATCGACTCGATCCACTGCCAGTAGGCCTGTTGTGCCGGGGGTATATCATCCGTCGAACCGCCACATCCGCTGAGTGCATGGCTCAGGAGCAAGGCGGCCAAAAGGGGAAACACGGATCCTGCCAAGCGAAAAAACGACATGCGATGGGGGTCGGATAGCAGGTGGGGGCGTCCCTCCGTGGTGGCACAATGGGAAGGACACCGCTAGCACTGTGCGGAAATTACGAAATCGAATCACTTGTTTACTACCCAGTGCAGCACTGAGACACTTGGCCGGATCAAGTATTTGCTGCATCCATTGCCATTAGCTTGGCGATACGCTCTTCGGTGGGCGGATGGGTGGAAAACAATTTGCGGATACCGCCCAATGCCCCGGCGAAAGGGTTAATGATAAACATGTGCGCCGTAGCCGGGTTTGCCTTCAGGGGCACCTGCTCGACGCCTTTCTCGAGACGTGCAAGCGCTCCTGCCAATGCACGCGGGTGTCCGCAAATGAGCGCCCCATCGTGGTCAGCGGCAAACTCGCGTGAGCGGGAGACGGCCATCTGAATCAACATAGCGGCCACGGGGGCCAGGAAAAGCATAAGCAATGAGCCGAAGACGTTGTCGCGGCTTCGCCCGCCGCCAAAGAAAAGTCCGAACCGCGAAAGTAAGGTGATAGCGGCAGCAAAAGTGGCGGCAATAGAGGATGTCAGGATGTCTCGATTTTTTACGTGGGCCAATTCGTGGGAGAGCACTCCTTCGAGTTCCTCCCGCTGAAGAAACCGAACGATCCCACTTGTTACGGCAACGGCGGCATGGGCCGGATTGCGCCCCGTAGCAAAGGCATTGGGCTGGTCGGAAGGGATGACGTATACCCGGGGCATCGGTAGTCCGGCACGCTGACGGAGCCGTTCAATCAGGTCGTAGAGTTCTGGCGCTTCACTGCGATCGACTTCCTTTGCCTGATACATCGCCAGTACGATTTTATCGCTGAACCAGTAACTGCCGAAGTTCATGGCGACGGCCACGGCAAATGCCAGCAACATTCCCGTATCTCCACCAAACTGTTCGCCAAGAAGTGCAAAGAGCACCATCAAGACCGCCATAAGGGCAGCCGTTCGGATTCCATTTAACATGGGGTGTGTACCAAATATGAATTCTATGGACCGTGTTACTATTAAACGCTTTGTCCCGTATCCCGTTCAATCCGGACGATCGTGGAATATTGAGGCTCAACGAAAAAGTGTGTGGCTGTTTGCGGATAAATGCACGTATTAACCCAAAAAATGAGAGACAATCATGATGTCGTATAGTGCGTGGGTCCAGGCTGCCACGCCAAACCCGCGAACGAGGAAAAGCGCATTAAGAGACAGCCCGAATAGAAACCGGAACGTGAATGAAGACAGCGTAAAAGCGTCCCCGAGTGCACCAGTGTAATGTACACCGCTGAAGACAAGTGCTCCCACCACCGCCGCGACGAGATAGGCGACCACGGTCTGATGGAAGAACCGGTGAAGGACCCAGTACAATCCCCCAACCAGGAGAACCCGAAATACCAATTCTTCATAGATGCCCGCGCCAATGGAGAGCGACAGCATTGTGCCGAAATCCTGTTCTTGCATAACCGCCCCGCCCTTCGCGAGAGGTGCTATGGAAAACAGCATCCCCACAACATTTGAAATAAGAAGGGCGATGACGACTGCATATACGGTGCTCTCCACGATCATCCAGCCCAAGTACGCAGGGCGAAACGGGAGATGCTTCTTGCGTTCATATAGGAAAATGCCGATACCAACAAAGAGCGTGACAATTCCGACTGAAACCATACCCGTCCCTCCCAGCGCCAAAAGTACTCGCTTAATCCAAACCTCTGCTCCCACATGAATCTGATAGACTTTGCCTCGATTCACGAGAAGGATTAACACCTCATACAAGGCCAGGAGTGGCAACGCGCCCAGAAATCCGTAGGTCGCCGTACGGGTGAGGCGACGATAGGTCCATGGAGTCGAGGCGGGTGCAGTAGACGGAGAGGAAGACATAGAAAAGGAATATGATCCCGTGGGTAGGGCGTCGAATCCAGAGAATTAGCGCACAACACGCACCAGGATTTCTGCGCGAGGCCGGTCATTGAGGCCGAGGACATGGGCAGTGGCAGCGGATACGTCCATGAGGTATGCCGGATCGAGCGGTCCGCGATCGTTGACCTCTGCAAATGTGCTTCGGTGCGTGGCCGGATTGGTCAAGAGCACCACAGTCCCGAGCGGCAAGCTAGCATGACTGACGGAGAAGTGATCCGGGTCATAAACGATGCCGCTTGCCGTGATTCTACCGGCAAAGGTCGAGGGATAAACTATCATCGCCCCGCGCATGCGGACTTCTGGCAGCGATCCGGGAGCATTTGGTGCGACGGCATCTTTAGTTGGTACATTGAGTACCTGCCCCACGCGGATCCGGTCACCACGGAGTTTATTGGCACCTCGTAAGGCACCGAGAGAAATACCGTGTTGTGCGGCAATGCGCGAGAGGTTTTCTCCTCGACGTACGCGGTATGGGATGGTGGCAAATCGTTCCGGAAGGCGGAGGGGCTGCCTGGCCTCCAATGGAGCTGTAACGTGGTCGTTGAGTATAAACAGCGTGTCCGCGGTGATGCCGAAACGCCGGGCAATGCTGAAGAGCGTCTCGCCGGGGTGAACCAAATAGTATGCCGCTTCGGTCGCGGTACCTGAAGGCGTGGATTCCCGAAGCATGGGCGGTTTCGGTGACGTTTCTGTTACGGATTCCTCCGCTATTGTTGGGGCTTCGGGAATAGCAGAGGGTGCCGATAACTGAAGCTGCTGCCCTACCGCGAGGTCATCGGTGTCGAGTGCATTCCACTGCCGAATCTGTGGTACGGTCAGGTGATGTACCTGTGCAATTCGAAAAAGCGTATCCCCTGCTTTTACGACATAAAGGGAGGGGGCATTTTGTGCATAGAGCACACTGCCGGGCCCCAGACAAAGCATCGCAAAGCCAAGGGTCAAGATGAGTCGTACGCGGACAGGATTATGGGTGATCATTCGGGGTCCTCTTCGAAACCAAAACCCTGAGCCTCCAGAAGGGCGCTTTGGAGTTCCGCACGGGCATGGAAGTCTCTTATTTCCTTTGCGATGGTAATACCGTCCCGATACGTTGCAACGGCTCGTTCACTTTCGCCGAGATGTTCAAACAATTTGCCAAGATGATAATACGTCCCGACATACAGCGGATCGTTTACGACCAATTGTTCGAAAAAAAGTAGGGCCTGTTGCGTATCGCCGCATTTTAGATATTCTTGGGCAAGGGCAAATTGGGTAAATGCGTCATTGGGATCCTGTTCAAGATACTGAAGCAGGAGGGTGAGTCGATCTTGTGGCATATTTCTTGTTGAAATATTTCGAAGCGGCAAACTGAGGAAAGTTGTTGCCTAAGAGTCCAATTTTCCCGAAAATAACGGCAAAAAGTGCCGGGATTCTAAGAGACCGTCTGCCCGGCGCTGCGGTGGCTTCACTTTATTGTTAGAACGCTCGGATTTTGAGAGTAGTTCGGTTTCGAAGCCTTTATCTTTCAGCTTGATGCTCGTTTCTGGCATCGGGCTTAACGAGAGAACGCGATCCGTCCTGAAAGCATCACGGGTTAGCATGACGGGCTCTTTTTTTGGCCTGAAATCCCGTTTCGAACTACTGATCTAGTTTGTTTAGACGCAATATGAAATATGGACTCAACATCCTGCTGCTGATCCTCACGGTCAGTGCGGTACCTTGTATTGCGCGACAGACGCCCGTGAACAGCGATGTTGTTGTGGATATACAAACGGTGCCGCTCGAAACGCTGCGTCTGTCCGACTTCGATCCCATTCACCCCGAACGTTCTCCGGTGATCTTCACCGTTACCGTTTTCAACGATAACAAGTTACGGGACCTGAGTATCGAAGTGACGGCCCAGTCCGACCAGTATGGTACACTCGCTACGGCATCCAAGCGACTGGGAGTTGTGGCACCCAATGCCGTTGTGAGCCTCACCAACCGTGAATTCGAGAAGTACAAGATTCCTGACACCGGCAATGATCTGGTACAGGTGGGGCTAGAGCGAGGCGTGCTTCCAGCCGGCATTTATGACTTTGTGGTTCGCGTTCGGGATCATTCAATTCGCCCGCGCGGAACGCTGATCACCGAAGGTGAAGGCACTGTCGAAACGACGAACCCTTCACAACAATTTGACCTTCTGGGGCCTGGCACTCCCTTCGGGCAAGAGCCGGACGTACTTACCAACGCATTTCCTGTCTTCCAGTGGGTCTCTGACGCAAGCCGATTTGACTTTGCCCTATACCGAGTTCGTCCGGATCAGCGTGCCCCTGAAGACGTGACGAACAGCCGCCCGATTTTCGTGGCAGAAGACCTTTCGAATTCGACGTTTCCATACCCGAATTTTGCCGAAGCACTTGAGCCTGGTGTAGTCTATGCCTGGCAAGTCAAGGCCATTTCGATGACCAGTGGCGGAGATGAACGGCAGCCCAGCGAGGTATACTGGTTTGTGGCCGGGGGTGCGGTTACGGCCAGTGCGGAGCAGACAGATTCCGGGGCGGTCGTCCCTCCGTTCGCGGGCGGTATTGCTTCACGGGTTGAAGTTGTGCCTCAGGAAATTACCCTGGAGCCTGGCGGCACGTTTTTGTTTCACATGACCGCCTTTGATGCAAATGAGGTCCCGTTACTTGCAGCAGCACCGAAGTGGAGTGTGCAGCCTACGACAGCTGGGATCATCGATGAATCGGGTCTTTTCACAGCCGCCGGCCGTGAAGGTGTAGCTGCCATCCGGGCCCGAATTGGCGACGTTGAGGATTATGCCACCGCTTTTGTGGCCTATCCCGCAATCGAATTGGAAGTACCTGTTGATTCCGCTGGTACCGACACCACAGCAATTGTGGCGGCTGCCGATAGCACCTCGGGCGATTCGCTGAAGGTGGGTCTAAATATGGTATATCCGGTCGACGAACAGCAGATTCTTGAACCCAGTCTTACGTTTTTGTGGCAAGTTGCCGGTGTCGATTCGGCTGCCGCAACGCGATTTCGCGTGAGCATTTGGCCTACATCACCCACACAGCCTGCAGACGAAGTGCCGGACGTTCCCCCGCTCCTTCGACAGACGGTTCGTAAAGTAACGGCGCTAAGGTATCCGACCGCTGCTCCTCAGCTAGATCCCGGACGGCGTTATGTCGTGCGGGTCGATGTGGTCGATGCGAAGGGTAATTTGCAAGCCCAGTCCTTGCCTGTAGCGTTTGTCATTGCGCCACAGGACAAGGTAGGTTGGGATCTCCGGCAATTTTGGGATGATGCCATCCGTCAGGGGCAAACCGAGTCGACTGTCACGCTTATAGCCGAATTGCGTACGCCTAGTCTCAATCCGCTTGACCGGCTGAGCATGCGCAATACGGGTGCACAAATCGCCCTGGAAGATGGACCGTGGGTCCAATTGTCCTCTCCCGTTTCAAGCATTGCCTCGCTGGTACAATTGCCCTTTCTGCGTGTACTTACGCTTCCGGCTCCTCCACTCTACTCCGGAACCGCTGACAACGTGCCGGATTCAGCGATAGCGGCCGAATCCGTTACCGAGCAACCCGGAATTCATGTACCCGTTGCGGTCTTTGAATTCGGGTTCAATATGAAAGAAGTCGGACCCCTACTAAAGGAGAAGGGATTGCCCTTTCACACGTATGCATTCCGACGGGATCTTAATATAGTAGGGACGAGTCCACGGGCGGCCGAACACGGTGTCGTTACGTTGCGCGCGATGCTCGATTATCTTCCACCAGAAGCGGAATTGCATCTATTCAACTTCGAAACGGAGATTGAATTTAGGGCGGCGCTTCGGTATGCCGTCGATAGCCTCGGGGTAAAAGTAGGGTCTAGTTCCGTCTCATGGATGGATTCGTATGACGATTATGACGGAACCGGCTATTTATTTGGGGACACTTTTGGGAAAATACTCGGCGATAAGGCTGTGCTTGTTGTGGCTGCCGGCAATTTTGCCAGGAGCCACTGGGAGGGTACATTCAAAGATTCCGACAACGATAACGCGCACGATTTCGAGACGGGGAAAAACTTCCTGGAGCTTCAATTAGATAGCCGCGAGGCATATCACTTCCTGTTGAGTTGGGATGACTGGAGGGATTCTGCCGTCGACCTGGATCTTGAGTTGTCTGATGCTTCGGGACAGCCACTGTTCGATCAAACCGGACATCCTGTAAAATCGGCGAATCGACAAGGACCGCAATTGTTTGAGAAGCCGGTGGAGCGTATTCGGAGCTTTGAACCTCCTTATCCGGGAACGCACGCATATCACCTGCGGATTTCGGCCAATCGGTTGAAACCGGGCGCACCTGCACCCCACTTCGAATTATACATGTATCCCTGGCCAGAAGGGAGCAGCCCAGTGGCGGATCCCCGAAGCAGCCTAGCCAGCGGCCCGGCTGTGGCCCGCGCCGCCGCAGTAGTACCCGTGGGGGCGACACGATTCGAACACAGTTCGCAGGGTCCCACCAATGACCGCCGCATCCGACCCGATTTTGCGGCCGACGGTGTAGTTCAAGTTGGTGAAGTTCCAGTGTTGTGGCCGCAAGGGACGTCATTTGCCGCTCCGCGCGTGGCCGCAGCCTTTACGATGGTATGGGCACGGCATCCGGAGTGGACGTCCAAGCGTGTGACCAATTTTTTGCGTCAGTATACCGTGGGTTCCGATCAGGGAACCCGCAAGAATAACCAATTCGGCTGGGGCCCGATCGACTTCGACGCTCTCCGGGTCGCTTTGCGATAACTGGTTCGCGTACCGGCGGCGACGTTTTTGACGAACTTTCCAAGTGGATCCAGGGGACAAAATAAATTTGCTTTGCGTGTCCGTCCCAATTTCAACAGCATGCGCAAGAGGACGTCGCTACGGCTTTTTCGGCATATGCACTGACGATTCCCGTCGATGACAACCACCACCCACCATACAGAGGATCTTGCCTGGGCCCGACGCATCTTCGATGGGGATGCCGAGGCCTGGAACGAGTTTGTAAAACGGTATTCGGACAGAGTCTGGCGCCGTTCGTGGCAGTTATGCTATGAAGCGTGCCCACACAAGCAGGGTGGAGTTTTTTGTGTGTTTCATGCACTATCCGCTGGCGGCGTTCAACCGGCAAAGGATGACCGCCCAAGTTGCGATGATGGACTAGAAATTTATGCTTTCACTTTTGATTATTTCTATAGACGTGACGGAAAAACCGGCAAACTGAAGCATTATGATGGACGGGCAAAGCTCGATACGTTTGTATCAACCGTTATGCACGGACATTTACGGACGGACTGGATCCGGCACAAACGGCGTCTGCGGGTGGACCAGATTACGCTCCCCGACGAAATTCAGCGTCTCCCGAAGCCCGATCAAGAAGTGTTTAAACAGATGTTGATGCAACGGCCCACAGAAACGATAGCACGCAATGTGGGTCTCTCGGTTGAACTTACCGAGCAGGCGCAGGAGCGAGTCACGCACGCCCTGATGACCAACGGAAACTTGCACCTTATTTTGCGCAATCCCGAGGGCCCGATAGATGAATTGGGGCCCGAAGTATCCGGAGGCGCCTCTCTCCGAGTTCTACCTATACAACGGGCGGTTGACCTGATTTGGGAAAAAGTGTGCGTTCTGATAGGTGAACTGCCCGAACCGAACAAAATTCTACTCGATATGGTTTTCGACGAAGAATTGGATGCGAAGACGATGTTGGAGCGATGCCGGTCCCTCAAGCTGGCATTGCCGGTCACGCCGCGTACCGAAAAAATGACGATACACACCATATACCAATCTGTAGATGCCCTTTTGAAAACACTGGGCGCACAATTGAAAGCCCGATTCCCCGATGTATTGAAGAATGCGAGCGATTGGCTTGAAGATGAATCCATCACCTCAGCCTCACCCGTTTCCGTGAAAGGGTTGAAAGCCCTTTTGAAGAATATGGGTGTGGCAGCTTCCCCGCCTTCCGATGATGAAAAACACATTTCACGATCTGGTACATCGTAATGATGATGGTTGCATATAGAAAAAAACAAAACGGCGAGCCGGCCGGATGCCCGGTTCATCAAATGACCTTCGGCGAAGTCGTTCGGTATCTCCAAGGTGCATATGAACCTCCAGTGCAACGTGCCATTACATCGCATGTAAAATATTGCAATGCCTGTGCAGCAGAGTTGGAACGCGTAAAAGCGCTTCGCAAAGCCGGTGAGCATATCTTTGCAGAACATTTGGTGGATTTCGGCGAGGCCCCGGAAGGAGTCAAACACGTAGAAGAAGCTCTATTGGCGGCCTTTGTCGATGACGCGTTGTCGCAAGATGACCGGGCCGAAGTAGCAGAACATCTGGCGTCGTGCCACTTCTGTTACCATCAGTATGCCGCTGTGATTAGCGATGTCGCTTCCCCGGTGGCGGCACGATATCGAGCACCGGCGCGTTCCATTGAGTCCGTTCTGGCGCTGGTTCCTTCAGCCTCGTTCGGTCAATCGTTTCGGGCCGTGTGGCACAACGTGGCTTCATGGAGCGAGCGGGTGCTCGGCGGACCCTGGCGGGCTCCGACCCTTGCGCTAGCCCTCGGTGTGCTGGTGATGCTCATCCTCATACCCGGGCTGAAAAAGTCGACCGTTATTTCGCTTCAAGCCTTGCATCAAAATGGCGAGGATCCCGATCAGGTTATTAGCGGTTCGCTTCACGCGTTCACCCTGAAGAATGACGTGCTAATCTTAACTCCTGGCTCCGGTTCAAGAGTGTCTTTTACCTGGCCTGCCGTTGAGGAGCGAACCGTGACGCACTACCGGGTCAGTATTTATGACGAAAACAATACGCGTATTTCAGAACAAGACGTCAAAGATAATAAATGGTCTGTTTCCCGTGCTACGTTGAGAACGGAGGGATACTTCACCATCAACGTAGTTGCGTTTTATGAGGGTGGCGGCGTGCGGCCCGTTATTCGAGCTCAGAAGATTCGGGCGGAATAAGGGCTCAATATCCAGAGGATTCGAAGGGATCTGCCTGAGGGACGAAATCTCGCAATTCATATTGCCAGTGTGAATTAAAGAATATCTGAATTTGACCGATATTTTGTAAACTCATTGTGTGCGATAAGTTCGCGGCAGTGCACACGCGGAAAAGCCGTCCATGAATAAAATTTATCATGAGTGATACGCTTGTCTTGAGCCGCCCCACCCCGGTCGACCGCAAAACCAGTGTCGTCGAAAAGCCAATTTTCTCCAGTCGGTTCAAAATTCCCGGTCGGCGTTTCTGGTTCGGTCGGGCAAGGCTGTTTGAGGATCGAGTTGAACTTAAGGGTTGGACGCCGAGTGGCCGTTTTGTGCGCCAAATCTCCTTGCATCAAATCGCACGCGTGGAATGGTGGACGGGCTCGGCCTCTTGCAACCTCGAATTCCTGTTTGAAGACAGGAGTTCACTTGGCCTAAAGATAGATGGCGCCGGCCGATGGAAATTCGCCATCGACCGAGAAGCGATCGGTATATTGAACAAAACACCCCAACTGCCGGATGAACCGTGGCGAACAGCCGCAGCCTGACGAACGTAATAATTGTTAGGCTTTGGCTCCTTCAATACATGTTTTTACTTAAGTTTAACCGGCAATCCCCGATGCCCGTGGTGTCGGGGATTGTAGTTTACCGTAGAGATCATTTTCTTACTCTCTGCCCACCCGATATCACCCTGAGATCACCTTCGAGGAAGGTCGCATGCGGCTCGGAATCCGACACGTATGCCTGGTCATCGGCATTTTTACCCTGTGGAACACCCTGGTGCCAAACAGTGCCAAAGCACAGGAAAGCGATCCCTGGCGTATTTATAGCCCGGCTCCCGATACGCTAATAGGCGAGGGGGAGTTATTTGTCGTCGTCTCGCTCGAAAAAACGGAGAGGCTCGATCCCGCCTCTGTCACGTTTTATCTTGATGGAAACGACGTGACGCGATTGGCCAAAGTATCGGACACTTCCATTCGGCTATTATACACGCGTACACTTGGCGGTGGCCATCACCAGATTTTCATTACGGCACGCAATCAAGAGGGGTCAAGCCTTCCAAAATTAGGTTGGCAGTTTTCCGTCGAAGGGCCGGTAACTGCCATGGTCCGAACGCCGAAACGCCGGTTCGATTTTTACGGCACCACTGCCATCGACACGCGCACCTCCGATTTTACCGGCCGCCGTGATCTCAGGCAGGAACCGCTTCACACATACGTCTTTCAGGTTGATGCCGAAGGGCATTATGGGGCTTTTACCTTCCCAGTTCGTGTCTACGCCACTACCGACGAGGGATCGGGAGCGCAGCCTCGCAACCGTTTTCTTTTGGGTGCGCGGTCGAAGCACTTTTCGATGTTTTTTGGCGATAATAGTCCGATATACAACCCTTTGATGCTAAATGGGGCCCGGGTACGCGGCGTTTCCGGCGAGGTCAATTTCGGGCCACTTCATTTCGCTGGAACCCATGGATTGCTCCGCCGGGGCATTGCCCCGGATGTTTTTCAGCCAGGGACCTTCGAGCGTCGCCTGACTGCCTTTCGGCTCGGGTTGGGAAGCCGCCGGAGCGTTCTATGGAATGTAAATGTGGTCCGCGGGCGTGACGCAATTAACTCCATCCCCATCGATATCGGCGTGGCCGGCGTGAAGCCGCAAGATAACCTTGTCGGCGGGACAGATTTAAGCCTTCGCTTGTTTAAGGGACAGCTTAACCTAGAGGGCGGCGCTTCCGTTAGTCTAAAGACCGAGGATACCTCTCGCGGTCCAGCAACAAAGGCCGAGATCGATTCACTTTTCGATGCAAATTTACCCTTCGACCCTGCTTCCTACGATTGGCTGATTACCCTTAATTCGTCGACGGTCCCGCTAAGAGCCGATGAACTTTCGTCGTTGGCTTGGTATGTCAAAGGGAGAGCGTCGGTCTACGGCAATACGCTGACCGCAGCGTTTCAAAATGTCGGCGAAGCATATGCGTCTTTTGGCAATCCTTTCTTACTGAGTGATCGCAGGTCATTCTCGGTGACAGACCGTTTCCGCGTTCTTGGGAATCGCCTTTCCGGCACACTGCGTTTTCGGCACTATGGCACGCCGCCGCGAGGGGATCTTTCGCTGGCCACACTCACAGCAAATATGTACGGTGGTCAACTCGTGCTTTCGCCCTGGCGCGGCCCGACGTGGCTCTATGTGGGATATCGACTGCACGACCGGGGTACGACTGCAGACGGCACCGGCGATCAGGTCTCGGACACGCGGGTGACCACGTATTCGCTAGGGGGATACCATCTCGCCCGCACTGGAGAATTTCAGCACGGCCTGAGCATTTCGTTCACTCGCGCCGAACGCGAGGACCGTGTCCGGCCCAGCCTCGATAATACTACACAGACGATCACTGCCGGGCTAAACGAGCAATTACCCTTTCCCCTCTATTTCAACATTCAGGTCAACCGGCTCACCGTGCGTTCGGGTAGTCTTGGTACATGGCAGCGGCTGACAACTTTCTCTGGACGGGCCGGTTATCAGCTCGACGTTCCGCTCATTAACGTATCGCTTGGGCTTCAGAATACCCACACCGCCGAGACACTACTCTTGCCTAATTCAGACCGATTCGGGTTGTTTTTCAGGGGTACCTATCGAGTCCGGCACAATATGGATCTGGAATTGCAGGCCGGCTACAACAAATATCGAGAACCCGTTCTTCATGACAACCGGTACACGGAGCGGTATATTATCCTGCGCCACCGGTATACGTTTTGACGCTACCACCCGCCCCCGGCTCCTCCACCACCGAAGCTCCCACCTCCGCCGCCGAATCCACCGAAGCCTCCTCCTCCGAATCCACCACCTCCGCCACCGAAGCCGCCACTACCAAATCCGCTGCCCCAAATGATGAGCGGTGGTCCACTGCCGCGCCGGTATTTTCGGCCGCCACTTCCACCACCACCCCGCAAGTTTGTGAGGAAAAAGTAAGCAATAATAGCCAAAACGAAGAATAGCGTAAAATTGGATCCACCACGACGACGGCGATTAGTCGCCGTAGGTTCAGCCTGATATTCGCCACGGGCCGCGAGGACCAGTGCATCGACAGCCGCATCCAGACCCTGGAAAAAGCGGCCCTGACGGAAATTAGGCACCATGATATTTCGAACGATCTGGCTCGCGACGGCATCGGGAATAGCACCTTCGAGGCCGTACCCGGTGGCGATGAATATTTTTCGGTCGTCACGCGAAAGCAAGATCACCGCCCCATTGTTATAACCCTTCGTCCCGACTCCCCACCGCCGTCCCAACTCCACAGCATAATCGGATGGAGGGATACCGTTGAGGTTGGGCAACGTAACAACCACGATCTGGGTAGAAGTGGTATCAGCGTATCTGCTAAGTTTTCGGTCGAGGCGCTGTTCCTCGGCGGTGGAAAGCATATCGCCGTTGTCTGTCACCCAGTGGCCCGAAGATGGAATCACTTCGAAACGCTGGGCCTGTGCAGGCAGGACCGTAGAGAGTAGGATTAGGAGCCAGAATAAGCCGTTTTTCATATGAGAGGACCCGATGAAATGAAGGGCCTCGGAGTCGCGTGAGAGGAGGTCAGTTGAAATTAACGGTGGGCGCTTTCTCTGAGCCGGCGGCCGCTTCGAAGGGCGTCCGTCGGCCGAAACCGAACATACCGGCAATCATGGATGTAGGGAAACGTCGTACGCGGGTATTATACGTGCGGACAGCCCCATTATAATCGCGTCGGGCCACAGTAATGCGATTCTCCGTGCCTTCGAGCTGGGCCTGGAGGTCACGAAAAGCCTCGGTGGCGCGGAGCTGAGGATAATTCTCGGAAACTACGAGCAGGCGCCCGAGTGCTCCGCCGAGCTGCTGCTGTGCCTGCATGAATTGCTGCACCTTGGCCGGATCCTTCAGATCATCGGACGAAAGGGTGATGCCCGTGGCCCGGGCTCGCGCGTTGGTGACGGAGTCTAGCGTCTTCTGTTCAAAATTGGCTGCTCCTTTTACGGTATTGACGAGGTTTGGAATGAGATCCGCTCGGCGCTGGTATTGTGTCTGTACGTCGCCCCAGGCCTGAGCGACCGCCTCATCCTGATCGACAAGGCCGTTATAGCTGCCGCAACCGGCACAGCCGGCAAAGCCGACAAGCAACACGATGATCAATAGTACGATGGTTCCTTTGCTACGCATGATGGGTCTCTATGCTTGTGTCTGTAGGGCAAAATAGCCGATGAGCCCCTGACATACGAGCAGAGTGAGGCCGGGTTTCTCTGCACTGCCACGAGGTCTGGCTGCTTCGCTATCACGATTCCGGGATTGGAGTTCATTTTACTCCGCGCCATGGCCAGCCGAAGGCGAAGGGTCAATTTCCCACACGTAGCACAAGGCCCATTCATTCAGCTTCGATAAAAGAACAGATCCTCCTGACTTCAGGATGAAATACGTGTGGAAGCCTTTGCCCATTAGAGCAGACATCCTAAGGATAAACGGCAACGACGGCAAGGAAGTACGTTGGGGCGCAATTAACACTCTGCGGCCCTTATGTCTATTTAGTGGCCCTTGCAGTTAAACAATAAGCGGGTGAACCACATAGGATCATGCAAAGTGCAGGCAAGAAGCCATTGATCCCTCCATTCGTCAGGATGGCGTTGGAAAGCGATAATATCCAGGGGAAAATGCGATTAGAAAATGAAATCAAAATCAGCCAATATAGGGGCGAGACGTGCTATTGTAGCACTAAAAATCGTCGAGGTGGCCTAGGTCGAACTTGCGCCCGAGACGGCCGATCTGCTCGGGGTCAATGTTGCCCACAATGTTGAGGAAGACGGTATCGTCATAGCCGGGCTCGATGACCATCACCATCATCCCGGCGATCTCGTCGTGGTTCATGCGCACGTACATATCGGTCTGTTCGCCCCGCTCGCGAACGTGGAGGACCGTGTGCCACCCGTCCTCGGAGAGCCGCCGAGCAAAGGCAGACGCATGCCGGGCGATGTCGTCGAATTGAGAATGGCGTAGGCTGTAGCCCCGCACCTGAATGGCTTTGAGTTTGCCAAGGAGAACCGAAAGTTCGGGGTCGTCGAGGCGGGAGGCTTCGGCCACGAGATGCAGCAGGCGGCCCCGGATGTCCACTTCGAGGGTGGGGGCGTCCTCGAACCATTGTTCCACGGCGCCGAGATCCACGAAGCCGGGGTCGTCCGAGAGGCGGCTCTGGGCATGGACGATCAAAGCCGGGAGGAGAAGCCCCCAAAACAGAACAAAAACAGCTCTGTTCAATAGGCGACGCGAGTGATGTTTCATTGGGATTTCTTTGGTTCCGGATATCGGGAAGGCGGTGGGGTGAAATAGGGGTCGAGCACGTCACGGCGCACCGAAACACCGGTTTCTCGGCCGACTTGGGACAGGTACGCCAGCGTCCATTTGACTTCGGTGAGGGCGCGCTGGACGGCCATGTCGTTCGGCGGGTTGGGGGTGGCTCTGCCGCCGAACAGGGCTGCCGAAAGGACCATGATCAGCAACACAGTCATCGCGAGGGCGGGCCGCCAGATGGTCGTTAGGCGCCCTCGCCAATCGGCCCATGTTTCGCGGCGAGCGGTGCGGATCGCCGCCTGCGTCACAGGGGCCGGGCACAGCGGTGCCGGCAGCCGGTGGAGCCCCGCGCGGATCTGTTCGGCCAGCGCAAGCTGATCCGCCCACGTCTCCGTCGAGAGCCGCCGTTCGAAGTGCGCCCGCTCCTCGGCGGGCAGGTCGTCGTCGAGATAGGCTTCGATGCGCGCCTCCATCCATGCGGCGGAAGCCATGGCATCGGATGAGGGGTCAGGTAAATTCACGGGGCAGTACCTCACTGAGTAATGTGCGGAGCGTTTTGCGGCCACGGTGCAGATAGACCTTCACCGTGTTGATCGGCAGGTTCATCACCGCGCTGATCTCTTCATATTTCATCTCCTGAATCTCGCGCAGGATGAGGATGCTTCGGTAGGGTTCGGTCACTTTCTTTAGGGCTTGTTGAAGGTGTTCCTGAAACAGGGACGAAGCCGCCTGTTCATCCGGCAGCCGGCCCGGTCCGGCAGCTCGTTCGATGCCGTCCGGGTCCGAGACGACCATCCCGCGATACGCTTTTCGACGCCGGAGCGCATCGATACAGGCATTGCGGGTGACGCGCAGAATCCAGCCCGGCAGCCGGGCTTCGTCGACGTCATCTCGGTGGCGCCACAGCCGGATCAACACTTCCTGCGTGACGTCCTCCGCTTCCTCCCGGTTGCCCAGCAGGTAAAAGCAGAGGCCATACACACGGTGTTGATGCCGGTGGACGAGGCGCTCGTATTGAAGCAGATTCACGCGGGGTCGGGACAGAAAACGTAGGGGGTTGGGCAACGTCGTCGCGGTACGCGCAAAACGCGCGGGGCGTCTGAAAGGTTACATTCGGCCAATAATAGGTGCGGAAGCGCTCGACGTCGCCAAATCGACATGGACCCGAAGCAGGTCCGAGAACGAGTCCGGTCTTGGAGCGTTGATCTCTTCTGATGCTTTTTTCATCGTGAAACAATGAGGCGTCGGCAGCGAATCTTTGCCACCGCGCGGGGTTTCGCGGGGTGGTACCATTCTCTTTAAACGACCGGATACGGTCCCATTGCTTCGAGGTCCATGCACATTACAAAACGACATTTCCTGCCCGCCCTCCTGTTTCTCGTGGTCGGGGTAGTGCTGGGCATGAAACTTGACTCGGTCTATTCAACAGACGACACGTTCGAGCAGTTGAAAAAACTGGAAGATGCTTTCCTCGTGATTGATCGTCAGTATGTGGAGGCGATGGACCCGAAAGTGATGGCCGAGAGCGCCATTTCCGGGATGCTCGAAGCGCTCGACCCACACTCTACGTTTATCAGTGCTGAGGAAGTGGCCGACGTGCAAGAAGGCTACCGTGGATCTTTCGGCGGCATCGGCATCTGGTTTGAGCCGGCGGCTGCCCCCGAAGACACTGCCAAAGTGACCTCCACCATCCCCGACGGTCCGAGCGAGGTCCTCGGCATCATGGCCGGTGACCGGATCGTGGCCATCGATGACTCGAGTGCCATCGGGATGAACTCGAATGCTATCCAGAAACGTCTCAAAGGCCCCGTCGGCACGCAAGTCAAAATGACGGTCAAGCGGCGCGGCGCTACGGACCCCATCGACTATGTCATCACGCGCGGACGGATTCCCCTTTACAGCATCGATAGCGCGTATATGATCGACGACCAGACGGGGTACATCCGAATCGGCCGCTTCGCGATGAGTACGCACAAAGAGTTTGTTGAGAAACTGCAGGCGCTGAAGGCGCAGGGGATGCAGCGGCTCGTCCTCGACCTTCGGGACAATCCGGGCGGTATCAAACGCGCCGCCGTGGGTGTGGCCGATGAATTGCTCAAGGGTGGCGGGACCATCGTTTACACCAAGGGTAGAAATCCTCAGGAAAACGAGGTGGATCACTCTACACCGGGTGGACTATTTGAAAGCCAACCTGTTATCCTGCTAGTCAATCAGAATTCTGCTTCCGGAAGCGAAATCGTAGCTGGCGCCCTTCAGGATCAGGATCGGGCGCTTGTGGTCGGGCGGCGCACTTTTGGAAAAGCGCTCGTACAGCGCCCGTTTTCGCTTTCCGACGGGAGTATCCTTCAGATAACCGTTTCACGTTACTATACCCCTTCCGGGCGCCTCATTCAAACCCCGTATAAAGCCGGCCACATAAAAGAGTATTACGAACGAAAATTCGCTACGCTCGAAGAGGCAACCTTTGATCCAAATACGTACCTGCACGACATCCCGGATTCTCTGAAATACACGACCGTCCATGGGCGTACGGTCTTTGGGGGTGGAGGCGTGATGCCTGATTTCGTCATCGCTCCCGACAGTACATTACCCGTTTATTCGCCGCTGGTGCGTGTTGTTCGAGCCCGTGGTCTCGATGTTGGTTTTGTGCGGGATTGGTTCAGCCGGCACGAGACGGGCCTTCGGAATCGGTGGACCGGACGCAGGAACGAATTTATCCGGACGTACGCTGTCGATGAAGCATTGTGGAAGGATTTTTGGCGCTATTCCGCCGAGAACGGCCTTAATCTCGTTGATACGCCAACGGACAAGGATCCCTTTACACGATCTGACGCTGGCGCCGATCGGGAGATACTTGAGACGCTGATTAAGGCGCGACTGGGACAGCGGCTATTTCGCAGTGACGCCGCGTACCCCATTTATAATAAGATCGACCCGGAGATCATCGAAACGATGAAACTGTGGGATAAGGCGGGGAAATTGGCTGCGATTGGTCAATAAACTCACGGTCGCGGCCTTGTAATGAGTACATCGTGAAAGCGGGGTCGTACACAATTCACAACCCATTTTCGATGTCAATGTGCGATCATGCTGCGGTACGTTGTGAAGCCATGCCATTTCACTTTTAGGTCTGGTTCGTTGATGTGAGTGAACGTACCCAAACCATTGTCAAGACGGTAAGGCGACGAAATGATTCAAAACACCGGTGTCTCGCCCCGTGACCAGAATCCATTGTGTCTTGCCGGTGGTAAGGCAGAATACCTTAAAAGGCATCATGTCGCTTGGGACAATTATCAATAAGTTTTGCGAAGTGGCAAGGCAAAGAACGCTTCCCGGGCCGCATTCCGGCCAGAACGCTGTTTCGAATTTGGCATCGGAAAGCCTCTCGGGTGCTAACTATGGTAGCGGTACTTGGCGAATTAATGTCGGTGTAACCGCTTCGAAAAGGCCGTAAGAAGACGAAACCATGAACCCAGAGCCAGCATTCTGCGGAGCTTTGATGCGACCGCCTGGCACGAGGTCCTGGCAAATTCGGGCGGCTGAAATCCGGTCAGGTGCATGCGATTTCCCCTTCCATTTTTATTTGCAACCCTTTATTTTCCTCACCGAAATGCCGATCTTATGGAGACAATTGTTAGAAATAGAGTTTTTACCTCGTCCGTTCGCCTTCCATTAAATAGAAATTGCCGCTGATCCAACGTTACGATTTACCTGGAACCCCAGGCCGCTATACTCACATGTGCTGAATCGTATCTGCGGGCAGATGCCCGCGAAAAGTTGATCATGCGCCGAATCCCTTTCTATATTGTCTGTTCTCTGGGTTTGTTGTGTGGTTGCATATTTTTTGTGCCCAATTCCGGTGCACAATCAAGCATATCGCCGAAACGGATTCTGGATAGTGCTCTTCGAAAAGTAGCTTCATCCGCAAAAGACCGGGACAAAACCGGTGCTTTTCGGGTCAGTGCTTCGACGGCAAAGTTTTCTACGGTTCTTTCCGTTTCAGTTCCGTTGGCTCCTCGCCATGCGCTTCGCATCAGCACCGAATATGTACGCCTGACCTCATTCTATGTGAAGATGAATGGGTTCAAGGAAAATGCGGACTGGAAATTCTCTGCCGTTCCAATTACGCTTGGGTATGAATATACCCTGGCATCGGAGGCGCGACGACTAGTGCCCGTCTTGGGAGTTGGTGCCTCTGCTTATTTTAGCCGGACGAAGCAGTTACGCGCTGTGGATGCGGGGCGTATGGTCTCAAAGTACGCTGGGCGATTTGGTGTTGGCTATGGCGCGGAGGCCTCGTTCGGCATACGGGCTCGCCTTGGCCGGTCACTCTTCCTCCTCACGCGCGGGCGCTATCGGATCGTCAACGGGTTTGCCTTTTATGGAAGCAACCGCAAGGGCGCTCGATTTCCCGTACTCGACTTTTCCGTTGGTTTTGGCCTAAAACTATGATTTCGGCCATTTGAAGGGCACTCCGTTCGTGAAAAGTAGCGGGCCCATTTGACAGGCTCGGGGGCCGCACCTATTTTGCCGTCCTCTTTTGCGTGGGCGGCACGTCCTTTTCCCACCTTTGTGGCGTGTGCAATACCTGTCCCCGCAGTGACGAGCCACCTGTCCGTTATGAGGTTCGACGCACCATGTTTTTGGCGATTGTGCCGATGGTGTTGTGCCCTGTGGGTGCTTTATGCGGCACCGGCCCGGGGGCAATTCCTGCAGAACGATTCAACGGCCCCGCTGCCAGCGGACGCGGATGCCAACCTTTTTGCAACCTGGAGTGGCTCCGATGGCTTGGACGGTGTCACCCTCGATTTGCCGCGTGGATGGGATCTACTTTGGGTTCGGGTCCTTCGGAACGGGTATGAACCGGCACAGGCCCAACTGATTCTCGACGAGGATCACGAGGGGCGGTATACAGTCTCGTTTCCTCGAACCGTTATTGGGCCTCTGGTTTTTGTTTTCAATGTCAAAATAGGCGACGATTTACTAGGGACTTCGGATTGGTTGCTGACGCCGCTTGTTCGTCGAGACGGTGAATTGGATGACGAACCCGCGGAAGCATTACTCGTGCCAACGCGGGTGGAGAGGGCACTATCTTCAGGTGACAATCGGGCCCTGGTTTTTAGCAAGCAAGACGAAGCGCCGATTTTGCTAAAGTGGGAGACGCTGCCGGATCTTGGGTTGCGCAGCCCTTTTACCCTGCAATTTTGGATGCGCACCACTGGGCTGGGCGATGTCGTGCTCTCTGCCTGGGACGGCGACGAGGAAGTACCCTATCCATTTGAAGTGGTGGTTGGCGTTGACGGGCAATTATTCTGTTATCAGGGGCGTCCTGGAGACCACCGCACGATGATGACCCAACGCCCGGTGGCCGATGGACGGTGGCATCACGTGGCCCTGACAAATGATCCGGAGGAAGGATGGAGTCGCCTCTTTGTAGATGGGCATCCCGCCGATTCACTGTTTCATCCTATGCCCTTAGATATTGAACTGCGGTCGCCGGTGGCTGTCGGCGGGCGCGTGCCCGACGGCAAACCGGAAAACGATGGCTTCGTCGGCATGATCGATGAGTTGCAATTCTGGTCGCAAGCTAGGTCTGCCGCCAATATCCGAAGCACTATGAATCAACCGCTACAATCATTGGGTGGTGGCGTGGTTGCGTTGGGCTTTGAAACACCATTGCCCGATGAGCTGCTCGCTCCGCACTCCGGGAGAGCAACGCGCCTGGACGCCGGACCGGCCTTTTATCAACCCGTCCACAATCTCCGAGGTGCCGAATCTGAACAAAATGTCGAACTAACGTGGGATACCCGCGACGGGCAAACGACAGGCTTCGTGGTCGAACGGTCGCGCAATGGCAGCGATTTTGAGGCCATAGGCCGCGTTGCTGCCCGCGAGGCCTCTCCTGATGAAGACGACCTCGCGTATCGATTCCAGGATGAGCTCGTCAGCGGGCATGTACTTTTTTACCGGATCCGTCAGCAATTCAAGACCGGCGCCGAAAAGTTATCGGGGACAATCAAGATGGGGGTGGGTGTTGAGGAAAAAGTAGAGGAAGCCACGCTCATCGGCAACTTCCCAAACCCCTTCAACCCGCAAACGACGGTTACCTACGTGTTGCAAACGCCACAGCATGTGCGCCTCTCTGTATGGGATCTCGCGGGGCAACAAGTGGCCTTGCTGGTCGATGAAGATCAGGCGGCGGGCTTCCATGAAGTGCCCTTCGTGGCCAACGATTTGCCCAGCGGCACTTATTTCATCCGAATGCGGATTCCTGGTGGCGCGCAAGTGAGACAGATGATCCTGATGAAGTGAGACGGGGAAGCCTGCATTTTCCTGTGGTTTTTCCTACCATTGGAGACCCATCTTATCGATTCAAAAAGGGTTAATAAACAATGAAACTCACTTTCTTCGGACACGCGGCCTTTCAGATCCAGACAGGGCAAACGACGATCCTCGTCGATCCATTCATTACCGGAAATCCGCTTGCCAATGGGATCGTCACGCCGGACGAACTGAATCCCGACGTCATTTTGCTGACACATGCGCACGGCGATCATTGGGGCGATACACCTTCCATCGCTGCGCGCACCGGTGCTCAGGTAGTGGCAAATTTCGAAATTACCCAGTATCTGACGCAGCAAACCGGCCACGAAAATGTTCTGCCCATGAATACCGGCGGCGTGTGGACTTTCGAGTGGGGCACCGTGAAGCAGACTTTTGCCCGTCACTCGTCGTCATTCCCTGACGGCACGTATGGAGGCAACCCGAACGGCTATCTGATACAAGTCGAGGGCCGAACCGTGTACGACCTCGGGGATACGTCGCCGTTTGCTGAGATGGCATGGATCGGTGAAGATTACGATGTGGATTTGGCCCTTGTGCCCATCGGTGACTGCTTTACGATGGGGCCGAAGGATTCGCTGCGGGCTGTGAATATGATTCGCCCGACAATGAGCGTTCCCATACACTATAACACGTTTCCCCTCATTGAAGTCGATGTGGAAGCGTGGGCACGATTGATGTCTGAAAATGGCTTTGTGCCACACGTGCTGGCTCCAGGGGAAACGCTTGAACTATAACAACGTAAAACTGTTGATTTTACCGGAAACGGCGTGTACTGAAAGCGCCTCGGTTCTCTTTTTGAATCCGGTCGATATGGTTTTCGCTGCGTCTATATCGCAATCCCACAGGGCTTCATGCTGCCGTAGCGTAGCTCTGCTCGCGATGTTCCTATTTGTGCTCACGGGGAGTATTGCACATGCGCAGCGCCCCCTTCGTCTCTACGACCCGTTCTACCGCGACGAAACTGCCCGGCGCACATTCTTTGACCGGTATGCGCTTTCCGCCGAAGTGTCTTATCGACCCGCAGGCTTTATCCAAGGCAACGGCGATCTTCCCTCGCCCAATGCCGATCCCCTTGCCGTCAGTGTGCGTTTCGACTATGAGCTCTCTAAAATGTTTAATCTTGGATTTCTCATTGACGCCGTAGGCGGCACGGCCGGGCGACAACTCACCGTCAACTGGGTTACGCTGAAATACTTCCGCACGGTAGATACGCGGGACTATGCTTTCCGCCTCGCCGTTGACCCCTCGGCTGATGGGCAGGTAGGCTTTCCGCAAATGGACCTCGCCTTCCTTTACACCTCGTTAGTGACCCCAGCTTTATCGACGGATTTCGGTATCGGCGTTCGGCGTGTCCGCATAGGATTTCAGCAATTTATTCGCCTCGATTCGCCACCTCCAGATCCGCTGGACCCACTTGTCACATCGCAGCCACCGGCACAGGATGTCATCCGCACGCGTGCCCTCGGGTGGGAGATTCACGCCATGACGACCTATAATATTCTGTTCGACCCCGCTGGTAGCAGCCTGTTTGTGACACTGCTCGGTGAAGCCGGTCGTTATGATCTTATTGCGTTGGGGAGTGTCCGATCGGAAGCCGCCGATGTTTCAGCAGGCGGGCCATCGCGAACAAGGTTCCAAGGGGGGGTCGTCTGGGCGCGAACCGGGATTAAGTTGGAGCGCCCGGGCTTTCAACTCGCACCGTATCTGGCGGTGCCTATGGGGCAATGGACCCCCTCGGAGGGCCGGTGGCCCTCATCGCGACTGCACGTCGGGGTGCGGTTCATGATTCGTTGATGGAGTTTATGTACGACGATTGATGTCGGTTTTGGAGGCGGTGAATTTGTAGCTTGCGGCCTCATTAGTCACGCTCGAGCGGCACCAAATGGTCATCGGCATTCTCTCCGACACGCATGGTTTCTTTCATCCCGCCCTTCCCGAAATGTTGGCAGATGCGGACCTTATCCTTCACGCAGGCGACATAGGAAGTACGGACGTGCTCGACCGCCTCGAGACTATCGCCCCGACGCATGCCGTGTGGGGAAATGTGGATGGGCGCGAGATTCGGCTAAGGACCGCAGAACACCAACGGTTTCGCTTCGGAGGCGTCACGTTTTGGATGACGCACATTGCGGGGCGTCCGGGCCATTGGCAGCGGGGAATGGGCAAAGCGCTAGCGGCGGAAACCCCCGCCGTATTTATTAGTGGCCACAGTCACATTCTGCGCATCGAGCGAGTGCGCGAACTCGGCCGAATGTTGTTTATTAATCCCGGTGCGGCGGGGCGACAGGGACTCCATCAGGTCAAGACGTGCGTCCGGCTGCACATCGACAATGGCGCTCTTAATCAGGCAGACGTGGTGCATCTCGATGAAGATCCATGACCCCACAGCCGGGCGCGGAGATAGCGCCTATATTGTACCCGAGTCGACGATCTATCGTCATCAATTAAACGAGGCTTTTATTCTAATGTAAATTCACGATTAGGCATTCTCGTCCATATCAACGTGCCATCGATTATCAGTGAATCATTTTGCTTTCAACCGACCCTATCGATCTAATGCCCGACACAACCACCTCGGCCCGGAATACTGAGCGTTTCGACCTCCAGGCCCTTTATGATACGAGTTGTCTGCTCAGTACCTCACTCGAACTTGAGTTTGTCCTGAACAATCTGTTGCTGACTGCGATGAGCAAATTGCTCGTAAGCCGCGGTGTGGCGTTGCTCTGGATGGCAGATACCGAGGTAGACACGGGGACATATACCGTTGCCGCTGTGAAGGGTTTGGCTCATCTCGAGACAGGAGCCCGTTTGGATTTGGGACCTTGGATTGATGAGACGGTTCGGGAACCCGAAGACGTTCCGGATGCGCTTGCAAGTCACCGAATCGTTCGGCTCATGCCGGTCTCTTTTGGCGAGCGACGCATTGGACTTATCGGCCTGGGGAAAAAGATGACGGGGGCACCCTTTGAAGAGAAGGAACACAATTTCCTCGAGTCACTCGTGAACATGTCGTCATCGGCGGTCCACAATTCGCTCATGGTGGAGGATCTTCGCGCCGCCAATCGTGACCTCGACGGTAAAATCCAGCAACTCAATACGCTTTTCGAACTCTCTCAGGGCTTCAACGCCACCGTTGATCGGGAGCAACTGGTGAAGCTTCTGTCATATGCGCTGATGGGCCAAATGTTGGTCAACAAACATCTGCTACTTATGGGCGGGGCCGCGAGCGGGGATCAATCCGACGATCAGCCGTATCGCGTTGTTTCGGCCCTTGGGCTCGGCGCCGAGCCCGTCGAGCCGGCACTGATACGAGCGCTGTGTGGGCTGGACGAGATGCTCCTTTTGCAGGATGTGGACGGGAGCGAGTGGGACGCCTTCAGGAAGCGAGGATTGGTATTGGCCCTTCCGATTCGGTATCAGGAAGAAAATTGTGGGATGTTGTGTCTGGGGCCGAAAATGACCGGACAGCCCTATGAACCCGGCGACATCGAACTGCTCACTGCCCTTTCCAACTTGGCTTTTGTTTCGATACAGAATTCATACCTCGTCGAGGAACAGATCGAAAAAGAACGACTGGAGCAGGAGATGCGTCTCGCGCGAGAGATTCAGGAAGGTCTTCAGCCCCGGGACCTGCCTCGCGCGGACAACCTCGAGTTCGCGGCAGTGGCGCTGGCGAGCCGCCATGTCGCGGGTGACTATTTCGATGTCCTTTCCCTCGATGAATACCGACTCCTGTTCGTGATTGCCGACGTGACAGGCAAGGGGCTGCCCGCCTCGCTCCTTATGTCGAACCTGCAGGCGTGCATTCATGTGATGGCGCCGATGGCCATCCCGCTGGAGACGGCCGTGGCCCATGCCAACCGCGTGATCTGCGGCAATACAGCCTACGACAAATTCATCACCTGCTTTGCCGGTATCTATGATGCGCGGACCCGCGTATTTCAGTACGTAAACGCGGGGCACAACCCGCCCACGATGGTCCGTGCTTCGGGCGAAATCGAACTGCTCGAGACGGGCGGACTATTGCTCGGTGTGATGCAGGGCATGCCGTACGAGCGGGGGGAAGTGACGTTCGCGTCGGGCGATGTCCTGGCGATGTTCACCGATGGCGTGACGGAGGCCATGAGCCCCGAGGGCGAAGAGTACGAAGAAAAACGACTGGAGCCGCTCCTTCAGGAACAGAGACATGATTCGGCCGAGGCGATTCTGGAGACCGTCAAAGAGGCCCTTCGGGTCTTCACCCACGACGCCATCACCAAGAGCGATGACCTGACGATGATCGTTCTAAAGGCAAAATAAATTATCCGCGAAAGCCTCCGCGCAGTGATTCCGTCGCCTCGAATACCGTCGTCAGGAGTTCCCGGTCGACATTGGAAAATAGGACGTTTCGGCGTGCCATGACGCGTTCGGCCACGTGCATAGCTTTCGGCAACCGGTACGTAATGTATCGCTTGTCCGGACTACCCCACAGAAAAGAAGGTACAAAACTTGGCTGATAGCCACTGCCATAAAGATTGCACGAAACGCCGACGACCGTGCCGGTATTAAACATCGTGTTGATGCCGCACTTCGAATGATCACCCATGAACAGGCCGAGGAACTGCCGATCGGTCAACTCGAAGTTCCCCAGGTTCATGTTGTATAGTTTCACGGGGCCGTAGTCGTTTTTCAGATTCGAATTGTTCGTATCGGCACCAAGATTGCACCACTGTCCGACATATGCGTCGCCGAGGAAGCCTGCATGGGCCTTATTTGAAAAGCCGTGGAGGATGCTGTGATAGACCTCTCCGCCAACCTTGCTCCACGGACCGATGGCGCTCCCCTCCACGTTGGCGCCCGCCTTGATTTGCCCGTGCGGGCCAAGATACGCCGGCCCGCGCACCACCGCCTGTTCCATCACCGTCGCGCACTCGTCGATATAGATCGGGCCGGTCGAGGCGTTTAGTACCGCGCCCGGCAGGATTTGGGCACCCGGGGCGATGAACACCCGTTCACCGTCGACAAATCTCACGGATTCGTGTATGTCGGTGCCGGGTCGTTCGAAAATGTTGTACGTCCCGGCAAGGGTCTCAAAGTCGCGTTCGAGTGCAACCGGGAGCGCATCGAGAAGATGCCAGAGACGACCGATGAGGCAGGCGCCTGAGACGGATTCCTCAGGCAAGTTTCCGAACGATGCGCGCGTGAGGATACCGCCGGTGAGGAGTCCGGGATCGGCGTCGGGGACATAGGCGGCGACTACTTCTTCGCCCTGCATGAACACGCGCCCCGGTTCGCCCGGGCGAGCGGCCCGCCGAAACCGATCGAGTACCGGTCCCACCTCGGCCACATAGCGGCCATTTACGAAGAGGACGTCCTGGTCCGCAACGAGTGCATTGACCGGGACGCCAAACGCCTGTGCCGTCGTGGCGGCCACTTGTGCCCGGGCATGGAGCGCGGGCGTGCCGAAAACGGCACGGGAGTTCTCGTAAATCGTGCGGATGCCGAGCCGGAGGGCATAGACTGCGCGGGTGGAAACAAGGGGTTCGAGATGGGCAACCTGATCGTCTTCAAACAGGCAGAGCATCATGGCGTAAATGGGGAAAAGAGTGGACGGAGCTTCGGCGCTTCACGGCAGATTTGCCAAACCGATCCAACAGTGGGGCGTATATCGACGCGTCCCCGGCCGGCATCATGCCATGGTACGATTTCTGAGCATCGGATACGCACCATCGGAGCAAATTTTCCCCGCATCCTCTTTTTTGCTTGAATCCCGCAATGCCATGAAATTTTTTATCGACACCGCCGACCTCGACGAGATCCGCGAAGCCAATGAGATGGGCGTCCTCGACGGCGTCACCACGAACCCGTCGCTCATGAAGAAGGTGGGCGGCTCGGATTTCCACGAACATATTTTCAAGATTTGCGAGATCGTTCGGGGAGATGTCTCGGCCGAAGTGACCGCAACCGATTTCGACGGTATGATGTCCGAGGGGCGTACGCTGGCGGCCATCCACAAAAACGTTGTGGTCAAAGTACCGCTCATCATCGATGGCATCAAGGCCATCAAAGCCTTGAAGGCCGAAGGTATCCGCACCAATTGTACGCCTTGTTTTTCCGCCACGCAGGCCCTCATCGCAGCCAAAGCCGGAGCCGCTTATATTAGCCCCTTCATCGGTCGCCTCGACGATGTCTCGAACGAAGGCATGGAGGTAATCCGGCAAATTGTACAGATTTATGAGAACTACGGGTACGAGACGGAAGTGCTCGCGGCATCTATTCGGCATCCGATGCACGTAGTGGAGGCTGCTCTCGCCGGGGCCGACGTGGCCACCATTCCGTTCGGCGTCATCAAGAAATTGATCCACCACCCGCTCACCGACATCGGACTCGAACGTTTTCTGGCCGACTGGAAAGTGTACGAGCAAGCCGGCATATCGGGCGACGGCGTACAAAGCTGATTTTTGACAGCGGTCGGTTACAGGCATTTGTCCATTGCCTTTCAAACGTGGTGATGCCTACGTCGATCCGAGTCTGGCATCTCCGGGCGTCTGAGCGTCGAGGGAGAGAATGCCGCCGGGGTAAAGGAGGTTGATCGAGCCGCGATACCCCTGTTCAGCCGTGTGGCGCACGAAGAGATGCGGTGGTTCGTCGAGGGGCTCATCGGACAGGCCGAAGGTGCCCCAGTGGATGGGGATCACGTGCTCCGCTGCGAGGTCGCACGCTGCGCGGGCCGCCTCCTTGGGATCGACGTGTACATCGGCCATGAGCCAGCGGGGCCGGTACGCGCCCACCGGGATCATGGCTACATCGGGCGCCCCGAGGCGGTCGTGGATTTCACGAAAAAGCGGGGCATAGCCGCTGTCTCCGGCGAAATACAGGCTTGCGTTAGCTTCCACGTACCATCCGGCCCATAGCGTGGCGTTTCGATTGAAGAGGCTTCGTCCCGAGAAATGACGGGCCGGCGTGCAATGGAAACGTACCCCGTCCACGTCCACATAGTGCCACCAATCGAGGGCGAGAACCTGCGAGGCGCCCATCGTACGGAGGATACGGGCAACGCCGAGGGGCGCGAGAAACAGCGGTGAAAAACGGTGTTCGATCTCGCCGACGGCCGCGACGTCGAGGTGGTCGTAGTGGTCGTGCGAAAGGAGGACGACATCGATGCCGGGAAGGTCCACGAGGTGCAGTGGAAGGGGGGTCTTGCGCAGTGGGCCGATAAAAGAGAGCGGGCTGACTCGCCGGCAAAAAACTGGGTCGGTAATCAGATTGAAGGCGGGAAATTGGACATAGGCCGTCGCGTGACCGATCCAAATGACGCGGAGCCGCTCCGGAGGCTGCGCGAGGCATTTGGCGTCCACGATCCGGACCGGCGGGGGCGTGTGTGTATTGCGGCGAAGGCTATGCCCGATCACCCATCCAAGTGATTTGAGGAGAGACGGCACCGGCGGTGGGTCCCAAATATTTTGAAAACCACCGGTACGATGGTGTCGTTGATGGTGCCACGGATGGGGCCGAATGCCATACGACATACCTTGAAGGGGCGCGGTGATACAGGTCGACCGGTGAAACAAATGCCGGTTGGAAAGGGTTCGGGTACCTTTAATATTCATGCCGTCATGTGTCGTTTGAGGAGGCGGTCTCCCCGCGAGGCACAGGCAGTGCGGCGTTAGGCATTTCTATTGAGATATGGAGTTTGTTTCGCTGGGTGCGACGAATGAAATCGGCGCCAGTTGTCATTTTTTAAAAATCAACGGTACCGGACTCGTGCTCGACGCGGGCGCCCATCCGGAGGAAGAAGGTCTGGCAAGCCTACCAAACTGGGGACTCATTCACGAAAACCCCGACTGGTATGTCGATCATGCTATTGTCACGCATGCCCACCACGACCACCTCGGTGGGCTGCCGGTTTTGATTCGCCAATTCCCGCATGTGCACATCCATATGACACCGGCGACGCGGCAGCTTGCCGACCTGTTGCTTCCCGCCTCGGCACGCCTTCAGCGGCGGAAATTGCGCGAGGGTTCTTCCACGCATGCCCCGCTCTTCGAGGAGGATGAACTCGACGTGATGAGCTATCTCTACCTTACCCACGACCTCGAGACTGAATTCGATGCCACCGGCATTCGCGGGGAAACGAAGGTGAGCGGCCGTCTTTTCGATGCCGGCCATGTCCTCGGAGCGGCCGGAGTGGAGTTGTCCTTCGAAGAAAACGGTGAACGCCGCCGCATCTTTTACAGCAGTGACACCAACCTACGTCCTCAGTCCATCATTCCAGGCGGTTCGTACCCGGAAGCGCCCATAGACGTGCTGATTCTGGAGTCAACCATGGGGGCCGACCCGGAAGCCGAGACGACGACCCGGCGCACGGAGGAGAAAAAGCTTGGCGAGGCACTCGGTCGGGTCATTGCGCGCGGCGGCGCTGCGCTCGTCCCGGTATTTGCGCTCGGTCGTGCACAAGAGATTCTTGCCCTAATCGACCGCTATAAGCAGCGTGGTATCCTGCCGGAAGATACGCCCGTCTATACCGCCGGGTCAATGCGTGCCATCGCCGACGTGTATGACAAGACTCGGTTCAATACGCCGCGTTTGAATCCGGAATTTCAGGTCTACGGAGTACCGCAGAAGCGACTTCCGAGGAGCCAGACCGCGACGAAACGCGCTCTCAGCGAACCAAGCATCTACGTTGTGGCCAGCGGCATGATGTTCGAGCGCACCATCTCGAATGAAATAGCTCAGCAGATCGTTGAAGACGAAAAGAACGGCATTTTTCTCGTCGGATATTCGCGTGAGGATGCCCCCGGTGACCGGCTGCTTCGCGCCGCTAAAGAAGGACCCGGTACCGAAGTAGTACTCGACAATTTCCGCGGCCCACAGGCTTTGAATTGCGACGTAGCGCGCTTCCGATTTAGCGGTCACAGTCACCGTCGGGATCTGATTCAGCTCGTCGACCAACTCCAACCGAAGAAAGTGCTGATCGTTCACGGAGAAGAGACCGCACGTCAGTGGATGGCTGATAATATTCGATTTTTCTATCCGGACGTCGAGGTACTGTTGCCTGAATTAGGACAGGCCCTCACGGTCTAATCGGTGCCGGAGCCATGAAGACGAGGATCCAAGTTCAAGGATCATTACTTTGAAATTCTAGAAGTACCTTCCATCTAGACCCTGAACGCCAGCCACTATGCGTGCGGCTCCGACGCCCTCCTCCGAACGCCTCGACGATTTTTTTGCCGCACTTCGCCCACGAGTCAGCGGGTTCCTGCGTACGGATGCGATGTCGCGGGCACTTTACAGCACCGATGCGAGCCTATACCAGATTATGCCGCTCGGTGTGCTTTTCCCCCGGCACACCGATGATGTGCAAGCGGCGCTGGAAGAAGCCCATTGTTTCAACGTTCCTATACTGCCGCGTGGGGGAGGCTCGTCCCTTGCCGGCCAGACGGTCGGTGAGGCGCTCGTTATCGATTTCAGCCGCTACCTCGACGCCGTCGTGGACCTGAACGTGGAGGCGCGGCGCGTATGTATGCAGCCTGGCATTACCCTCGAACGTCTCGACCATGCCCTGCGCCGCCACGCGCCGGGACTGATGGTGGGACCCGACCCGGCAAGCGCCAACCGCGCCACTTTGGGCGGCATGCTCGCCAACAATTCGACCGGCACCCATTCCATCCTCTATGGCAATGTAATCCGGCATGTGCGTGAAGTGCAGGCGCTCCTTCATGACGGGACGGCCGTTACTTTTGGCTCGCTCGATCCCGGGGAATGGAATGAGCGCGGTAGGCGCTCCGGCCGCGAGGGCGACCTCTACCGGGACCTCTCGATGCTGATGAAGGAGCGTGGGGGCGTCATAGCTCGTGACACGACATCCCACTGGAGGCGCAATAGTGGCTACCGACTGGAGCATCTCCTCGACGATCGATCGCGAAACCTCGCCCATCTGATGTGCGGCAGCGAGGGAACGCTGGCCCTCGCCACCGAGATTGACCTCGACCTGGTTCCGCGACCTCGCAGGACGGCACTTGCCGTCGTCCATTTTCGTACGCGTCGTGAGGCACTACAGGCGGTCACCACCGTTCTCGATACATCCCCGTCTGCTGTCGAACTTTTCGATGGCGTCTCTATCCGGCAGTGCCGGCAGTCCCCGGGATTTGCCACGCGGATGACGTTCATTGAAGGCAACCCGGGCGCCGTACTGATCACTGAGTATTACGGCGAATCGATTTCCGAACTGACCGACCGACTGGACGCCCTCGATTCCGTGCTCCGGCGTGCGGGTGAAGGCTATCGGACCCTGCGTGTGGTTAAGCCGGATCGTATCGCCGACGTGTGGGGGATACGTACGGAGGCCTTGGGGCTCATCATGAGTGTACGGGGTGATTATAAACCTGTGGCTTTTATTGAAGACGCATCTGTTCCGGTGGAGCATCTCGCCGACTACGTGGATGACCTCGTACGTATTTTTGACGAGACGAAGACAGAAGCCGTTTTTTATGCCCATGCCTCTGCCGGTTGCCTGCACATCCGGCCTTTCATAAATACCAAAGACGCCGGACAAGTGGAGAAGATGCGGGATTTGGCCGCGGCATCGATGGACCGGGTCGCCCACTATGGCGGCGCCGTATCCTCGGAGCACGGCGACGGGCTAACGCGGAGTTGGCTCAACCCGGCCTTTCTAGGGGAAGATCTCTATGGTGTTTGCTGTCGCGTCAAACAGATTTTTGACCCTCGATGCCTGCTCAACCCGGGCAAGGTCGTCGATGCACCGCCCATGACGGAGCACCTTCGGATGGGGCCGGAATACACCACACTTGCAGTGCTCAATGAGCAGGATTTTTCTGCGGAGGGTGGATTCGCACGGGCCGTCGAACAATGCAATGGAAATGGTGCCTGCCGCAAGCGCGACGGGGGGACGATGTGTCCGAGTTTTATGGTGCTCCGCGACGAAGCACACTCCACGCGGGGGCGGGCCAATGCGCTCCGGGCGGCCCTCTCGGGAGCACTCCCGCCGGAGACCCTCACCGGAGAAGCACTCTTTGAGGTCATGGACCTATGCATACAATGCAAAGGGTGCAAGACGGAGTGTCCGTCGAACGTGGACATGGCGAAGATAAAAACCGAGTGGCTGAGCAAATACTGGGACGTACATGGGGTTCCTCTGCGCACGCGGCTCTTTGCCCATATCCCAGAGATCGCACGCCGTATTTCCAGCCCGCTGGCAGGCCCCGCAAATTGGATACAACGGCGCGGCATGGTTCGGTGGTTGCTCGATCGCACGTTGGGAATCAGTGCCCGGCGTACGCTGCCGGTTTTTGTGCGGGAGTCATTTTCAACGTGGTTTAATCATCAGCACTGGCGTACGGACGGTATTCCCGTGCTACTTTTTCCCGATACGTTCAACAATTATCAGCACCCAGAGGTGGGGCGGGCCGCCGCGCACTTCCTGGATAGGCTGGGCTATAGCCTCTCGCTTCCTCGCGGCCCCGTGTGCTGCGGGCGGACGTATCTGTCCAAAGGATTGCTTAGTGAAGCACAACTCCACGCCCTCTCCACGGTGGAGCGACTGCACCCTTTTGCGGAGCGCGGTATGCCGATCATCGGGTTGGAGCCGGGGTGCCTGCTCACACTCCGCGACGAGTTTCTCTCGATGCTCCCGGGTGATCCCCGCGTAAAAAAAGTCGCAGCCGCCGCCGTGACGTTCGAAGAGTTCATTGCCGGAGAGGCAGCAAATGGCGCCCTCAACCATGTCGCATGGACGGAGGGAGCACGCACGTTGCTCGTTCACGGGCATTGCCACCAAAAGGCGCTATCCGGCATGGCCCATTCCGAAAAGTGCCTGGGTTTACCACCTGGGTACACCGTCGAGACAGTAGATTCCGGGTGCTGTGGCATGGCGGGGGCATTCGGATACGAGACGGAGCATTACGACATTTCCATGGCAATGGCCGAACGCAGACTCGCGCATGCTGTTCGCCGGTCATCTCCCGAAACAGTTATCGTGGCCGCTGGGACGTCCTGTCGCACACAGATTGTCGATGCGACGGGACGTGAAGCACGGCACCCCGCCGAGGTCTTGTGGCAGGCGCTGGCGTGATGCCTCAGTGCGCGCGGATCGGGACAGAGAACCGAGTCGTGTTCCAACCGAGCCGGAGCATGCCGTCGGCCGGTTCTATTGTTATGGTAAAGCGTTCCATCGGCTCGGTCATCACATCGCGGATCATGTCCACGCGGGCCAAATCACGGCTCTCATCGTAAACGGTTCCCCATTGTCCCGTTTGTTTGTTGATGATGAGCCTGGCGGAGTCGGGGGTAATTATGCTGAAGAGAGTATAGCTGCCAGCCGGCACGCGGACATCCCCGATGGCGAGGTCGCGGTCGGTAGTGAAGGTGGTGGCCGCATTGGCGCCGGTACGCCACCACCGGCCGTACGGAACGAGCTCGCCCCATATTTTTCGGCCGCGCATTGCCGGTCGACTGTAGATAATTTTGAGATGCGCCCGGCCTATCCGAGCTTCCACCGAGTCGGTTGGAGAAGCCACGCCCAGGCCTTTTCCCGTGGCATCGCGGGCGGCAAAGCCTGCTGCTATGGCACCGAGATTCACTGGGACGATGGGGACGCCCTCCGTTTTAAGGGTCGTCTGTGAGCCCGAGCGCCATAGGATTCGGCCGGTTGCGTCGAGCCCCGCGATCATGGGAGCACCAAAGAAGTCAAGGCTGACCGTGTCGGCGGAGACACGTTCGAGGGTGCGATTGCGGATGCGCCCGTTGCCGTAGAGGAATGGCACGGGATAGTCGTCTTTCTGGCGTGCCCGGGCTTGACGAATGGCCTGATCCAGGAAGGCGAACGGAATGGGGAGTTTGGCGACTACGGGCAGAACCCCGTCCGGCACGGCCACGTGCAGCGTGTCGCTTTCTTCTCCGCGCCACCGGGCGATGGTGGCGCTGTCGCCCTCAACAGTGACGGTGTAGCCCTGGTCCGGAGGCCCTTCTGGGTTGGTGTCCGGCGTGTGCCACGTGGTTGCCATGTGATTGATAAAGCCGCCCGAAGACAGGTGCGCTTCGAAATGTGCCATCCGGGTGACGGGATTCCTCACTACCACATCACCTGCAAATCCGTCCACGGTGCGGCTATAGACCTCGATGGAGAGGGTGTCCACGCCCAGACGCTCGATAAAAGCGTGTCGGTTGGCTTGCTCCGACGTACAAGCTGCCATAAGAAACAGCAAACAGGCGGTACCAATAAGGCCGAACGAAGCGTTGCGTACAAGGAAAGGGGATGACATGATGGGACCTCGGGAATCGAAAAGGCGCGAAGATATTGCCATGCCAGTCGCCTGGCAGATGAGCAATATACCGAGTATTTCATCCCGAGGGTGCAGTTCTGCCGAATATTTTGATGGAGGGCGATAAGAACATGATTGTGTTCACTTTGTCGACATGGGTGCATCCGACCTCAACGGTCGACGTGGACGTTGAAAAGCGGGAGCAAACGAAGCCCCTTTCGGTTGTTGCCGGCATAATTGAGGACCCCGATTTGCACCCCATCGAGATGTCCTGCATAATTGAGGAGGCCGAACGAGACACCATGGAGTTCGCCTTTGATATGGTTGAATGCGGCGACTGTGAACCCGCTCATTCGGCCCTCTTTAGGAATGAAAAAATAGGTAGAAGTAAGGGAAATGCCGGTCATACCACCCGCGCCGGCAGCCACGCCTGAGAGGAGAATGCCCTTCACCCTGGCCGCGCCCGCCCCGATTCCGGCCACGGCAAGTCCCTGGAGGGTGCCGCCCACGCCGACGCCGATGCCGCCCAGCGCGATGCCCGTCAGGTCGCCACCTGTCCCCACGCCGATGCCGCCGGTGAAAATGCCCTTCAGGTCGCCGCCGGCGCCGAAGGCTACGCCGGAGATCCCTATGCCGGTCACGTTACCGCCCGCTCCCGCGCCGACACCGCCAATGAGGATCCCGTCTACATTGCCGCCCGAACCGGCACCGAGCGCGGCCGCGACGAAGCCGGTCATGTTGCGCCCGGCGCCCACCCCCACGCCGCCGAGCATGATGCCCTTAAGGTCCTGCGCCGCTCCCACGCCCACGAAGCCCATTCCTAGGCCGACTACATCCTCGCCAGAGCCCGCACCGAGAACGCCGAAGGAGATGCCGGTCAGTCTTTCGTCTGCGCTCACGCCCGCCAGCCCAATGGCCACGCCGTTGATCCGTCGTCCGCCCGTCAGCGGCAGGCCAACCGCCAGGCCGTTCACCGTGCCGCCGGCCGGAGTATAGGGTGCCCAGATGGTGGCGTTTATCCCATTGACTTTTTCCAGAAGACGGTCGCGATAATTGAGTCGGATCCCATTGACGAGCCGTGAATCGCCGAAACTAATGCCGGTGTGGCTGACGGTAAGATCGAGGCTCTGTGCATGCACCGGGGCGGGCATCAGCATGCAAAAGGAAGCCAGTATGGAAAGTGGAATGAAAGCGTTGGATTGGAACATGGGGGACGAAAGAAAATGGCGGATCAAAATGAAGCCAATTATTACACGGATTGGGCGAGATTTAAGTTGCTGCTTTTCATCCACAATCGACGAGGGACCTTCGCTCATCGGGTCCCCGGGAGGGCATTGAAAAAGGGTAATCCGTCCCGAAACCATCGCGGAATAGTATCGTAGTGTTTTTTACCAATCACTTTGAGGGAGCCATGAAAGATTATTCGAAAATAGCGTGGGTGGCAGCGCTTGGGTTGCTTGTCTTTGTCTTGTCGTCTTTTGACGTTTCGCTTGTATTTGGCTCATATCACATTCATTTGGGCTGGGTTCATCGTCTTCTTCCCTTAATGCTCGTGGCATGGGTTGTCTGGCTGATCAGCCAGCGAGGGTGCTGCAGCTGTTGGAGCCGCTTTTCGAAGCATGAAGCGGACAGTGCTGAGAATGCTCCGAATGAGGCAGCGGCTGACTAATCCCTTTAGTTTTTGATTTTATGTGCTTTAATCGGCGTGTCGTTCATGGCGGCGCGTCGTTTTGCATTTCATATGCACGCGCGGCCGTGTAGATCGTATGACGACTCATGTCTTGCGGCCCGCATCCCCTTTCGAACACATGTCGATAAATTTATACTATAAATGCTACGGCACCGGACCACCACTGATTATACTCCACGGACTGCTCGGCGCCGGAGGCAATTGGCATTCCCTCTCCAGCCGCGTTTTCGGCGTACTTTTTCAGACGTACACGGTCGATCAGCGCAATCACGGCCGGTCCCCACACGCTTCGGCGTTTGATTATCCCACCATGGTAGATGATCTCGTCGCATTCATGGACCAGCAGAGTATGACGAGGGCGCATATGCTGGGGCATTCAATGGGTGGCAAGACGGCCATGCATATGGCACTGGCACATCCTAAGCGCGTCGACCGGCTCATCGTTGTCGACATCGCGCCGAAAGCCTATCCGCCGGGTCATTTGGAAATCCTCGAAGCACTGACGGAACTCGATCCCTCCGCCTTTGGCTCTCGCTCGGAGATCGACGCGGGGCTGGCACGGAGAATCCCCTCCTATCCGATTCGCCAGTTTTTGCTCAAAAACCTCCGGCACGATGGCCCGGGGAAATACAGTTGGCAAATGAACCTGGCGAGTATAACCGAGAACTATGACGCTATTCGCGATAGGGTTTACGCTGCGGGTATCTTCGAGGGGCCGACCCTTTTTATCCGCGGCGGTGCCTCGCCCTATATCGACAATACCGATCTCCCCGAAATCCGCAGGCTTTTTCCCGCCGCGGAGGTCATTACCGTCCCGGGCGTCGGCCACTGGGTGCATGCCGAGGCGCCTGAGGCATTTGGCCGGATTGTGCTTGACTTTTTAAATGCTTAAAGGGTAAAGTACGCTGTGAGTCCCGCACCGGTGCCGAGGGGAAGAATGTTTAGCCGGCCGTCGAGGTGGCGACTGAATTGACGGTGGAACGGATGGTGCTCCACGTTTAGCCCGGGCCGGTCGATGATGACAATGCGGCGCGTTGATTGGCGATTCATCCACCCATAGAGGGCTTCGTTAACATGATCATCGCCGAACGAATACCCAACGACGAGTAAATCTTCAACGTCTTCGAGACGGTGTTTGAACGTGCGGAGAAGTTCAAGGTACGGACCGTGAGCGGTAAGTTTGTTGCCGGCTCCGAGAATGATGGCCGGCTCATAAGGGCGGCCCTCCGGCACCTCAGTCAACCTGTCGACGACGTCATGGGGCAGCGGTGCGTCGTCTGAATGGTGTTCATATCGATGACGCCAGTTAATGGAGCCGTGGAGTTTGAGGAGTTCGATGCCGTCGCCAGGCGCCTCGAAGAGACCCGTTTGAGACCATCCCTCGATCCCCGTTTGAACCGGCACGCCAGTGTGGCTTGCCGCCAGTTCGACGGTGTTGTCGTAGTTTAGCGTAGCTACGGTCAGTGATTTCTCCGCCGCCGCTTTCACGAGCGGCTTGAGGTACGTCACGCATTCGGGGTCGTGCAGCCAGAGCCGATCGATAAGGGCCCGGGTGACGAAAGTCGCAGCGTCGGCAAATACGGGGCTGCGTCGCCAGCTTCCCGGTCGAGGACGGCCTCGAGCTTGTTACGGAAGCGCCGGGTCGCAAATGGATTGCTTCGGCCGTTTTCGATGGCTTCTCGAAAAGCCCGTTCGAGGCCATCATAGAGATAGGTACCGGGCTCCGGGCTTTCAAGTTTGTCGATGAACGGGCTCCACTGATAGACAAACGGAGCGAGTTGCATCTCCGTTCGCTGGGCCAGCATCTTGAGCGCTGCCAACAGGTCTTCAATATTGAGCCCACTGAACGGATCCAGCCCCTTCTTGCTACGGTCCAAATTGAGGGTCGCAGCCACGTATCGAAGCAGCATGACCTGGCTGTGCCGCCGTTGTTTTTCGAGCCAGTCGATGACGGCTGTCGTCATGCCGATGGCTGTGGGAATCCCCGCTTCAACGGAAGCACCGGCGCCGAGCAAAATGAGCGGGTGGGGCATGGCGATTTCTTGGCGGATGATAACTCACGATGGTAAACGCGTGTGCCGGGCGTCAATACCTTGAATATACATGCTTCGAATACACGTTGCCGTAGAAATGGTGCTATCGCCGAAGGTGGCACTCCTTCAATGTTCAAGCGAAGCCGACCTAAGGTTTGAGGGGGCGTAGAGTGGGGGAACCCGGATTATGACGGGGCGTTTTATGCCACCCTTTGCAAAATGCCGCGTTCGTCTAGGGGTCCAGGACGCCGGCCTCTCACGCCGGTAACACGGGTTCAAATCCCGTACGCGGTACGAAAAAGGCCCGAAAGCAATCTTGCCTTCGGGCCTTTATTAATCGTATGACGGGGGACGTCACGACTCATCCACTTTGTCATCTTTCGGAGGCGGCACATCTTTGCGTGTAAGTACGTTGTCGATCAACCCATAGTCCCTGGCTTCGGTGGCACTCATCCAAAAGTCGCGGTCCCCGTCGGCTTTGATCTTGTCTACGGTCTGCCCCGAATGGTCGGCGAGAATCTGATAAAGGCACTGCTTCATCTTGAGGATTTCTCGGGCATGAATTTCGATGTCGGAGGCTTGCCCCTGTACCCCGCCCATCCACGGTTGGTGAATCATCACGCGCGAATTGGGTAGTGCGGCGCGCTTGCTTTCGGCGCCAGCCGCCAGCAAGACCGACCCCATCGAAGCGGCTAGTCCTACGCAGATTGTTGCCACAGGGCACGTGATGTACTGCATGGTGTCATAAACGGCAAGACCGCTGTCGATTGAGCCTCCGGGCGAATTGACATATATGTTAATGTCACGCTCCGGGTCTTCGCTGGCCAAAAACAGAAGTTGGGCCACCATCAGGTTTGCCACCTGGTCATTAATGGCCGTGCCCAGGATAATGATTCGTTCCTTCAACAGCCGGCTGAAGATGTCGTATGCGCGTTCACCCCGTGTGGTTTGCTCCACAACCATTGGCACCAGCGCACCCATCGATTGTTGCTGAAACGGGCCGCTGTGAATACCGTCCGGCGGGGTGGATAGGCCCCGGCTGAATTTAAGGAAATCATCAACCATAACTGTCTTGGGATAGGATGCAAAAAATTGCGTAATGACAATTCGAAGGGACCCGGATAAGCCGAGACAGGTCTCAACAAAGCCCGCACCTGAACGGGTGTTGGAACGTCGACGGTGCTACCGAGCGGAATTGAAGTTGGTTCCTCATAATTTGGGAACCCAAACGGGTATTTCTATCCATTAATCGCAATATAAAAGGATTCTGTCAGGCTCTCGCGAGGATTGTCCTTCCACGACACACTTGGGTGTAGTTTGCTGCCAATGTGATGATGGCAGACAAGGGACCTTCTTTCATTTTGCCGACAGGCTATGCGTTTACGCCGGAACGGCGAACGGACGAAAGATTCAGCCGACCACTTCCCTATTTTGGGAAATAAAATGGCGGCGCCACTCTGGTTTGGGAAAAAACGCCCTCAAAATCAGAAATGACTGTCCATACGGTAAATCAGTCGTTCGTGACCTCGGCCACAACCGGATTATCGGCGTTGTCCAGTTCATCCTCAGACTCGACGCCTTCTATCTTGGAGGAATTGGCGGCGGAATGTCGGGCCTCCATTTCGGCTTCATACGCATCGAGGTCTTTTTCTTCGATCTCAAATTTAGGCTCCAGAAGGGCAAACACCTTGTCATTGAGCAAACGTTGGTCGAGTTGATCCATCAAACCTTGGCTGACCTGGTAGTATTGCATCAGCATGTCCACGTCGAGTGCCGGATTGTCGCCGGCCATGGATTCCAGATGGGAGCGGCGGTCATCATCAGTGATCTCTAATTCCTCAGCCTTTATGAGGTGATCGCGGACGAACATCCAGCGAGCCTGCCGGACGGCATCGTTCCGGCGATATTCCCGGTAGTTGGCCTCGTCAAAATTGGCCGGCAATTTGTCGTTGAAACGTTTCTCCAATTCCTTGACGAATGAATCGAGGTACATATTGGCAACTGAGGAGGGAACGGGTATTGGATTCCGATCGATCACTCGCTCCACGATTTCTTGCTCTAGTGCCTCTTTGCTTCGCTGTGCCCAGCCATCAATAAGATGATCGCGAATTTCCGTGCGAAGCGTATCTTCATCCTCAATACGGTCCTTCGTGACACTCTTAATAAACTCCTCATCGAGTTCGGGAAGTTCGCGACGCTTTACTTCTTTGACGGTCAATTCAAAGACATCTTTATGCTCGTGGGTCTCCTCGTCCTCACCATGCGCATGGGTTAACGTCACACGCACCGTGTCATCCACCCGTTTGCCGACAAGAGCAGACTTAATTTCCGGCATGACCTCAGGATCACTCAAGAGGAAGGCCTCATTCTCACGCTTTGCACCCACGATCAGAGTGCCAGTGGCTATGTCGACGCTTTGCATATCCACGACAACAAAGGCCGCGTCGTCCGCAGGTTCGTCAATCGGAACGAGATCGGCCTCTTGCTCAAGCAACTTGTCAATCTCACGCTGGACGTCGTCATCAGAGACTGAATGCACCAGTTGTGAGATTTTCTCTCCGCTTAGATCCGCAGGCTCAAAATCGGGCCGGACGCCGAACTCCAGAACCGAGTGAAGGTCACCTTCAAAATTGTATTCGAATGTACTAATAACCGGCTGCCCAAGCACTTCATACTTGCCGACATCGAGTACCTGCTCTTGATACACTTTCTGAATAAAGTCTGCCGCGACAGCCTCGCCAATGGCCTGGCCGTGCATTTTTTTTACAAGGGAAAGCGGCACTTTACCCGGCCGAAAGCCGTGCATGGTCGTCCGTCTTCGTTGTTCCTTGAGGGCTTTTTTGAGTTCGACGGCGAGGTCGTCTGCCGTCGCATTTAGTTCCAGCGAAAACTCGACTTCGTTCTGTGTCTTGATACTGGTTTGCATGATGATCTATGCTAGCAAAAAGCGGCCGTGACGATGGCCTACTGACAAAAAGAGGGATGCATGAGCATCCCTCCGTGAGTTAAAAATGTCAAGCCGGTAAGTTAGGCTGCAGGTTGTATGGCCTCCGGCAAGGGGTTTTCCATTGGCTTAAGGTTGGGGGCCAATTCTTCGATTTTAAACTTCCACAGCCCCGCACTCTTGACCCAAAAGTCGACGACGGATCCGTCTTGCAGGCATAGCGTGATATTGGATTCAGGTGGACGAAGGCCATCGTGCCAGACCACCGAGGCTACGTCTGACAGTGGAAGTGTTCGTCCGGCCTTCCCTTTCCAAAGGAGGCCACAAAACACGATCCTGTCCGCATAGAGAGAAATCTTACCCGGAAACACACGTTGCCCTTGAGAGCGAAAACGACCCGACAACAAGGCTACTTCATACATGAATCAAGAACCGGAACGATTGAACAATGGACGCATGACATGGCACGCTGTATTGAACTATAAATCACCTAACTGTGGTGAGCGCGCTATCCGACCCAATGATACGGGAATAAGTTCTTGGAGTTATTGTAAAAATAACCACAAAACATCCCTTTTTCATGAAAACTCAAATGTCGAATCCGACGGAAAAATAGATTTTTCGGTCACCAAACCGCCTTCCGTCATAAGGCCAGGCGAAATCGAGGCGGATGGGATAGCCAAGAAAGAACGAACGGAGACCAAAACCGGAGCCTACCAATAGGTCGCCGAGCACCCTGTTGCCGTTGGCGTCATCGCGCAGCAAATTAAAGCGTTTGTCAAGGCCACGCCCACCCCAGATGGCACCCACGTCCGAAAAGAGGACTCCCTGAATATTGTAAAGAGGGAGGACCGGAATCGGACCCGGCAGGAGCGCGGACACCAATGGGAAATGAAATTCGGTATTAATAAGGCCGAAATAAGAACCGTTTCGCGAATTAATATCGTAGCCGCGTAGCGGGAGCACAGGAGTGGCGAAAACGAAATCGGTGATGTCCTCAATTGGGAAACCGTTGACCCGGTCGAAGTCGCGATTGATCCAATTCATGACGCCGGAAGTATAGAAGAGCTGTTGATTTGGGCCGAAGGAGGCGCCACCTGAAGCACGTAGCGAGAGCACATATCGACCGCGCCCAAACGATGAATATGCACGCGCATCAGTCAAAACACTGACGAAGCGAATCTGCTGCCGGTTAAAACTGAAAGGTACGCCGGAAACGCTCAACGCAAATCTGGTGCCGCCCGATGGCGAAAGATATCCAGGATGCGTGACGTCTCGGGTAAAAGTGAGCGTCGGATAAAATAGGGCCCTCGTTAGCGAGGGAGCCGTCGCGTCAGTAATGTCGGTCTGACTGATTCCTACAACGGAGGCATTCACATCGAGCCGGCGAAATTTGTCAAGCGGATAGCTGGCTTTCAGCCCGGCGCCGTATTGGCGGTAACGAAAGTACGTCGGGTTGGTGCGCTGGAAGTCGGGTAGAAGACGGGACGTGTGGAAGCCGGTAAATACCCAGTCAGTGCGTCGTGGAAGGTATTGGTAAGAGAGAATATAATCTGAATTTCGTAGGTCGATAAGTAGATTGGTTGCCACGACGATTCGGTGATTGCCCAGCATATCGCTGAACATCATTTGTGTGACGCCTTGAACACCATAGAGTACATCATATCCCGCCGTTCCGTATACAAGGTCTGGAGAGAAATTGAGCTTGTATTTTTTCGGCTTGAAGTTGCCTTCGGCATCGAGGTTATCCTCCGGCCGGAAACGCTCCTCGTTTTCGTGCCCAGTATTGCTACCATAGCGCTCGCCTAATCGCGCTTGCCGAGCTTTTTCGAATGTATTGCTGAAGGCATATTTCTGGAAGTCAATAGAAACACCACCGGTATGGAGGGTATCGCTTTCTTCCACATCGCTGAAGCCCGTATCGGTTGCTGGAAGGGAACTGGCAAAGGGAACAGTGCCGGTGTGAAGCGAAGCGAGCGAAGGTTGCGCCAGGACCGGAGGCGGGATCGTCCGATCGCGCGCATAAGCCACATGGTCGGAGGCATCTCGCATAAAGGGGTTGTGCTGTACAGTCGCGGGGCGAGCCACTGCCAGCGCCGGGGCCGGTTGTGGCGTTGAAGGCAGTGCTCGCTGCGCCCATACGTTTGGTGAAAGAACCGGTCTATCAAGTGTACGATCGAAAGGTTTTTTCAGGATATAGATCGATGGTGTACCCTTTTCCAGTCGTACCAGTGCAGCTTTTTGCCCATCGGCGGACAAGGCTATTTGCATGACACCGATTGTCAAGTCAGTCAGCGGACGCTCGTTGCCTGTCTCAAGGTTTTTCGCATAAAGATCGTAGACCCCGTTGCGATCCGAGACATAAAGCACTAGATCGGGGTCGGCACCGAAGTGGGCATGAAAGTCATCCCACAGGGGCGTCGCGGTTAAGCGCCGGAGGCGAGGCTTACCAAGGGTAAGCAGGTAGAGGTCGTACTGACTGTAATCCTGGTCGATCATCCGGAACCCGGCGGTCGGGCCGAGGGTGAGGTGGTCTCCCCGGTCGCTGTGGAAAACGAGGGCCTCTCCGTTGGGGCTCCACGCGGGTTCGTGGTCGCTGAATCGGTCGTTGGTGTAGTTGGTCACGGTACGCATTGTCAGGTCGAGCACGTAAATGTCACTCTGAGCATCTTTCGAAGCTTCGGCCGCGATACGCTCGCCATCGGGGCTCCAGGCCACCGTGAGGATTTGATCGACACCCGGCAAGCGATACTTCATAGTTTTCCGCGTTCGAACATCCATGACCGCAATAACGTCGTGTGCCCCACTCTTGACAGCCAACGCTATTTTGTCGCCATCGGGACTCCACGAGATACCGGGAGTCAAAATGCGGAGGCTCTCGAAGGACGTGGACGTCTGTCCGGCAATGAGCCGCTGAAGTACTACACCCGTATTGGTATCTGCCAGATAAACGTCGAATAGGCCACTTCGCGTAGTGACAAATGCCAGAAGGTCGCCTCGAGGTGAGAGGGCGGGGCTGGTATTATAGAAACCATCCTTACGGGTGATCAATGGGCGCGCCAGGTCGTTGAGGTTTTCTCGCGCGGCCAGTTCCGGAAAATATATTTCTCGAAGCGCGCGGTGCCACCTTTCGGAAAGGGCAGAAAGCGTCAGCCCGGTAGAACGTTTGAACGCGCTGCGAATAGAGCGATTCGTACGCAGTCGATGAAGTATCTCACCGATTTTCTCTTCGCCATACTGCTCGGCTATATAATCCCAGAAACCCTGTCCGCCTCTATAGGCTAAAAACCCGTCTAATTGTTCGACAGGTGGCAGTTTGTCTTCGAGTACCGCATCGCGCAAGTACATATCAGACTGCGTGTCCCACCCGAGGGCGGCATACTCGGCCAACCCCTCATTGAACCACGCCGGCAATTGCACCTGAATGTTGTTGCGGATGATGGCCTGAAACGAGCCGCCGTAGAACATATCGTTCAATACCGCATGGACGAGTTCGTGGTGAATGACTCTGCGGAAGTCCCGGTAGTCACCCGTGAAGGGGATAGCGATGCGGTTCTTGAAGAGTTCCGTTACTCCACCGATACCTTCCGAATACGTGGGCAGGTCCACGGCATTGGTAACGGTGAAGTCGTTGTGACTCTGATAGGCGAGCAGCGGGACTCGGTCCGAAATATCGTACTGAAACAGGTCCGAGATGCGGGCATAGGCCTGTTCAGCGGCCCGGGCCGTGAAGTCGGCAAGTTTTTCGCCGCCTTCATAGTAGTAGACGTTGAAATGCTCGGACTGGACGTAATACCACGTCTCCTGGTCGTACTGCACCTTGTTCTTGCCGAAGCGAAAATATTGGGCTCCGGCGGGCAGTACCGTCCATGCCAGCAGCATCGTCGCTACCGTCACGTATGACCAGCGCAAATGGGGCATAGGAATCCGTCGTTCGGCGAGGAGATACCGGTTCTAACGGATCGCCGGGGGCAGGTTCCGTCAGCCAAGGGGCAAAAGGGCATACCGGTATGCCCTACTTTTCGCAACCAGAACGCCGTATCCGCAGAATAAATGGACTACGAACCAATCTGGTCACTTGCGAGGAGGAATCGGATCAGCCCGTTCATATACACTTTCTGGTCATCATAAATGGCCATATGACTGCCATTGGGGCAATAGAGATATTGTCCTTCCGTAAAGCGATGGGACATCATCTCCATGTACGCCGGGTCCATCGTATCGTACCGGGCCCCGATTACAAGCGTCGGTACGGTGATTTTCGACAGATCGTCGGTGCGGTCCCAGTCGACGAGTTTCCCGCTTGCGCCCAGTTCACTCGGGCCCTGCATCGGAACGTAAATCTTCGGGTTGATATGACCGAACGCCCGGGTCACCGGATTAGGCCAGTCGCTCGCCGGCATGCGCAGAATATGTTTCTGGTAATGGTTGGGAACGAGCAGTTCCATATATCGTGGATCATCGGTCTTGCCCTCAGCTTCGAAGCGTTTGATTTCGGCGAGGACCGACGGGTCCATGGCCGGCATCAGCACGCTATCCGCGTAGGCATTGTACGCCGGAATGCTGGACATCATGTTCGAAATGATGAGCCCCTTCAGATGTTGTTGATATTTCAGGGCGTACTCGATGGCCAGGATCCCGCCCCATGAGTGCCCGAGCAAATAGAAGTTGTCCTTATCCAGGCCGAGCGCCTGTCGCACCTGTTCGACCTCTTCGACAAAGCGCGGAAGCTCCCACAATGCCGGGTCGTCGGGTTGATCGCTGTACGCGGAGCCGAGTTGGTCGTAATAATAATACTCGATGCCGGCGGCGGGGAGGTAGCTGTCGAAGGCCTCGAAGTATTCATGTGTGGCGCCCGGACCGCCGTGCAAAAGGAGCACCTTGATCCGGGGATTGTTGCCGACGCGCTTGGTCCACACGCGAAACGTACCGTTCGGCGTCGTGATCGGAATCATTTTTACACCGCCACTCAACGCATCATCCATGCCGGTGTAGTCGAGGTACGGGTTCGTAGCCTGCCGATCCGGTTGTGGGTCGATGCGGCAGGCGGAGAACATGACCATGGCGAGCACTAAAAACAGCCTCATAAAAAGCACCTCGATGCGTTGTGCAAGTTGTTTTCTATCCGCCCGACACGGAGGCGAAGTTCAACGAAAGGGTAAGCAATGCCGAGGCTCGGATCAATTGGGGAGCAATCGCCCCGCTTTCGCGGGTCCTGTCTTCGTCACCGAATGACTGTGACCGCCCGCACCGATGGAACCCCGCCCGCCGTCGAGAGACGGACGAAATAGGTGCCGTTCGGCCATGTCTCTAAATTCAGGCGGTACGCGTATTGCCCGATGGACTGAACCGGCTGCTTATCCGACCAAACTCGCCGCCCCAGTACATCGAAGACCTCGACCGTGACCGGCGCCGGCTGAGAGATGCGGTAGGCGACTGTCGCGACGGTTCGCGTCGGGTTCGGATAGATCGACACGAGGGCGAACGATGCGGGCACACGCGTCTCTTCCACGGCCGTCGGCGTGCGAACGTTGCCGTATTCCATGTCCCCGATGTGAACATACGTGATAAAGGGCCCCCAGAGATTGCCACCCCCGAGAAATCCGATGTCGGCGGCGTAGGATTCGTACCATATGAGGTTCTCAAATCCCTTAAAAGCCTGAACCCGAACGGTATCATTTCCTATTGTTATCTGCTCGTCGTACCCTCCCCACGTCCTGTAATAATCTTCGGGCCCAGCCCCAAAATAGAGCGTATCGCCAAATGCCGCTCTGAGATCGAAATAACCGGACAGCGGTACATCCTGGGGTGCATCCAGGGTGTCGGCAGCGATATCGAGCACGCTGAAGACCGCGCCGATGCTGTCATAGCGGAGATACCTCGTTTGTGCATCCAGAACATCCAGGTTGGTGTTGCCATTGAGATAGTCGTACGAAGTGGCATCCATGATGTAATAGTGCCTGTCGCCGACCAGCGAGTCACCGATGATTTCATGCGTGAGCAGGGGTTCGCCTTCAGATACCTGGTATTCCCAGATATTACCCACGGCGAGGGGGTAATACCGTTGCCACGCGAGCGTGTCCGCCACGACGGAGTCCGCCGGCGCTTGCGCCGACACCAGATCTGCGAGGAGCAACGAGAGAAGCAATCCGACGAGCGTTTTCATTTTCTCGCTTGTGAGATAGAATCAATCGGGAGGCTGCGTTTCAAGATGCACGGCTGAATCCAGCGCCAGAAATGATTCGGCGTGGCCGGAACGGGTTACGTCAGATGCTCCTCAACGGATACCGCTTCTTTCGTTTCCACTGCGTCCGACCGTTCTCCATCAACTACCCGCATCATCGGATGGGCTTCTCGGTGTACGGTCAAATCGAAGATATCCGGACGGGCGTAATGCCCGGCGACATCCAGTTGAAAGCGAGGGCCCCGTAGTTTGGCGGGATCGACCTCGGCATAAATGATCTCTTCGCGATTGAGGACCGGCTCGACGACGAACTTTCCATCCGGATCGATAATCGTGCTCCCGCCGGGATTGACCCATTCCATCTCCGGCAGGTACTTGTCTTTGAAATCCAGCCGATCCGGAATATCGTCGCGCTTCATCGCCGAACAGCATCCAATGACATAAGTCCGGCCTTCTTTGGCAATATGACGCAGCGTCGAAATCCATGGCTCCCCCCGATCCCAGGTTGGGGCCACGTAGAGTTGCACGCCCCAGGCATACATCGCATACCGGGCCAGGGGCATGTAGTTTTCCCAGCAGATCAGCCCGCCCAGTTTGCCGATGGGCAGGTCGTAAGCCTCCAGCGTGCTGCCGTCTCCCTGCCCGTGAATGAACCGTTCGCCCACCGTGGGAACCATCTTGCGGTGGCAGCCCGCGATATTGCCCTCGGAGTCGATGTAGAGAATCGCGTTATAAAGCGTCGTGCCGCTCGCTTCGGTGTCGACTTCGTTTATGCCGATGGCCACGTTGATGCCTGCATCGCGCGCCGCCGCACACAGGCGGTCCGTGGCCTCGGACGGGATGGCGACCGCATTGTTGAGCAGTTCCGTGTAGAGCGTGCGCAGATCGTGCGTCTTGCCGGAGGGAATAAACCAGACCCAGAGCGGATACCCAGGGACGAACCCTTCGGCGAAGACCGCCAGTTTAGCTCCCGCCTGCCCGGCTTCCGCAATGAGTGCACAAGCTTTTTCGATGGTGGCGTCTCGGTTCAAAAAGATTGGCGTAGCCTGTATGGCCGCGACGCGGAAGGGGAGGGTATTCATGAGGATTCGCAATGAGTTGTGTAACAAGCACTTTTGGTGCCCCTAATATCTATATACATCCTCATCCGGTCAAGTCCGTCGCCGATTCATCCGGATCGCCGGAATCCCATAGCCGACGTGCCTCCTCGATGCGAGTGACTGCCGGGAAATACCACGCCATGTTTTCACCACATATCGCTGCGACCGCCTCATCCACGTAGGCGTGCTCCATCAACGCCTCGATTTTTCCCGACCATGTGCCCCGGTTCAACAGACCCTTGCCGGCGTCGAGCGAGGTGACCGGAATACCCAGAAAATCAGCCAGGATCCGGTGCGAGCGGCCCAGTTCATGGGTTCTGAGGAGGAGCCGTTTGTCCTCCGGAATGCAACCTGTACATCGGTTTACATGTCGCTTCCAGGCGTGCAGAAAAGCTGCAATCGAATACAGACCGTGTGCTTCCAGTGCGTGGTCGCGCCGGGTGTGCGGGTACCGATCGGGTTTGAACCACCAGTCGAGAAAGGCACGCACATCGGATGGGATCTTGCGGCTGATGAGGTGCCCGACGATCGATTGAAGCCAGGTATACGGATCGCGGACGAGCACGACAAAGGTGGCAATCGGGAAGGTGTTCACCAGTGCGGGGAGCAAAAATTGATTGGCCCACGCGATGTCATAGTCCAGGTCCAACCGGCGGTCGCGTTCGAGGAGCCACGTGCGGAGGGACTGTTCGGTGACTTCGCCGTGCGATGCGCGCAGGATCATGGTGAGTGTCTCGGCCCGCTCGGGTTCGTGCGCCGCGCGGTGATGAGCCGCCAGCAGCCCATAGAGCGAGGCCGTCCCGGCCTTCGCCTGCCCGACGCAGAACGCGCAGGTCACGTGGGTCGTGGTGTCTGTGGTCATTTCGTCTTTTCCATCGTTGTGCCCGGCGCATAGGAGCCTTCAATGGAATCCTCGTTGAGGCCCACGAGGCGGATGGTTTGTTGAAAGTATGGCGGTGAACCTCACTAGCTCACGCATACCGGATCCACCGAATCAGCTCCTTGAGCTTCGGCTTTTTGCCGTACATCAGGATGCCGACGCGGTAGATGCGGGCACTCAGCCACATTGCGCCGAGGAACGAGCCGAAGAGCAGGAGGAACGACAGCGACACCTGCCAGAAGGGCACGTCGGTGACGGCCACGCGCACCACCATCGGGATCGGTGAGAAGAACGGAATCATCGACAGCGCGAGGGCCAGCGTCGAATTCGGGGCTTCGATGACCGGCTGAATGAACATGATCGACAGGATGATGGGCATCATCACCGGCAACAACAGCCCCTGCGCATCCTGCTGTTGCTCAACGGCGGAGCCGACGGCGGCGAACAGGCTTGCATAGAGCAGATACCCGATCAGGAAAAACAGGACGAACCAGATGAATACATCCGGGGAGAGCTGTGGCACGGTGAAATTGGCGGCGGCAAGCAACTCATCCTGCGAGGCATTGACGGGCAGGTTGAGCGTCTCGGGCTTGAGGAAAAACGACAGGATCGTCCCCGAGAACACCGTCCCGGCCATGATGAGCAACGCCCACACGGTCATTTGCACCAGCCCCATCGCCCCGATGCCGAGCACCTTGCCCATGAGCAGTTGAAACGGCCGCACCGACGAAACCACCACCTCCACCACCCGGCTCAGTTTCTCCTCGATGACCCCCTGCATCACGACCGAACCGTAGACGAGCATGGCGATGTAGATCAGAAAGCCCATCACGAAGCCGATGGCCGCGTACGCGCCCGTATTGCCGGCGTCCTCGCCCGTTTTTGTGAGCTTGATCATGCGGACGGGCACGCGGGCCTTGAGGATCTCCAGCACCTCCGGCGGCACGTCGCGTCCCGCGAGTCGCTGCTTCTCCACCACCTGCCGCACGATCTGTTGTAGCCGATCCTGAAAGACCGAGATTCCCCCCCCTTTGAGGCTGTAATACGAGACTCCGCCTTCGCCGTCGAGCAGGGCCGCCGGCAGCACGATATACCCGTCGTAGACGCCGCCGAGCACGGCGCTGCGCACCGAATCGAGCGGGACGGCGCCCGGGTCGGCGAAGTGGTACTGCGCATCCTCTTCGCCATACAACGCCTGCGCGAGCTGTCCCGTCTCGTCGATGACGGCAATGTTGTGGGAACCTTCGGTCATGGAGGAAGCGGCCACAAAGCCGATTACGACGAAGAATCCCACCAGCGCCACCGGCCCGAGGAGCGTGGTGATGATAAACCACTTCGACTTGACGCGGCGTAGAAACTCGTTCTTGAGGACGATCCAGATTTTGTTCATGACAACGTTCGCATTCGTAAGGAGGAGAGGATCGGGTCAGCCGGCCGCCTGTTGCTCGCCGACGACGGTGACGAAGATCTCACGCAATGGCGGCTCGACACATTCGAAGCGGATGATATCGTCCACGTATTGCAGCGCCGTATCGAGCACGCGGCGGGCGGGGGTGCCATTCATCAGGTGCAGTTCGGCATGGTTGCGGCTCCGCTGGTCGATGCGTACGAGGCCCTCGGCTTCGATGCGGTCGAGGAAGGCATCGTCGCCGTCGAAGTCGAGCAGGATCGTATTGCGCCCGAAACGCTTCTTGACGTCGCGGAGCGGCCCCTGGAGTACGATCTCTCCCTGTGAGATGAGGCAAATGTCGTCGCAGAGTTGCTCCACCTGTTCCATACGATGGGAGGCAAAGAGGATGGTGCATCCCGAGTCCTTCAACTCCATGATGACGTCGTTGAGAAGCTCCGAGTTGATGGGGTCCAGGCCGCCGAAGGGTTCGTCGAGGATGAGCAGTTTAGGCTCGTGGAGGATGGCCGTGATGAACTGGATCTTCTGCTGCATCCCCTTCGAGAGCTCGCCGGTTTTTTTGCCCACCCAGTCGCGGGCCTCGAAGCGGTCGAGCCAGTACCGGGCTTTTTCCTTCGCCTGGGCCCGGGGGAGGCCCTTCAGTTCGGCGAAGTAGAGCAGTTGCTCTCCGACCTTCATCTTCTTGTACAGCCCGCGTTCTTCCGGCAGATAGCCCATCCGTTCCTGGCTCCACGGGCCCACCTTTTTCCCGTCGAAGCGGACCTGCCCCTCGTCGGGCACGGTGATGTAGGTGATCATGCGGATCGTCGAGGTTTTGCCCGCGCCATTGGGGCCGAGGAGGCCGAGGATACGCCCCGGCCGCGCCTCGAAGGCGACCTGATTCACCGCGACGAGATCACCATACCGCTTGGTGACCTTTTCAACCGATAGGACAGCCATATTTCGCTCTCATTTTTTTTCAATCACCCATATTAGGCACATGCCTCTTCCGGATCAACCTTCTCAACTGTTTCGCGGGCACCGAAACGCTATACGGAAACTACGATACGAGTTTCAGCCCGCATCGTCGAGGCAACCGGTGGCAAGGTAGAGCCGGAGCCGGGCAAGCAGGTCCTCCTCGTCGGCGGCGATGTAGGCGAGTGGGACGCCGAGCATGGGGTTGAGCTTCGCACTGACGAATGCCGCCCGTGCGTCGGTATGCAGCCCGATCAAAAGTTTCTGTTGTCCGGTGAGGTATTGCTGCGTATAGGCGACGCCGAGTTCAAAGCACGCGCCTTCGTCCGGCACACGCCCGTCGAGGACCATGAGCAATACGTCGGCGGCGAGGACATGGTCGCGGTCGGTCTCGAAGATGGTCCGGCGGCGCACGTCGGGGGCGAGGATATTGTACGGCGGCCGGCCTTTCTCCGGGCCGTCGCGTTGCGGCAGATAGACGGCGTAGCCGATGGCTTCGATCCGGGCCGTCAAGGCCTCGTTGTACTGCAATTCGGCGTTTGAAAACAGGGGGGCCGCAAAGTAAAGGTGCATGATGGGAAGGGAGCTTGAACGGGATTCCGGTTGGGGCGCCGGAAGGGAACGTTCATTCAGTTTAGGGGACGAAATGGAATGAGTCAACGGTGGAACCCGACCCTCAAGATGAACCCCGCTACGCAAGTCATATATTTTTCTATAGATCCCTGTTCATAAGTCGATACCGGGGACATTCATACCTTCGGCGCAACTATTAGTGATTTGTTTGCGACCGGTATTGCCCGTTTGGATTCTGATTCCGCAGGGCAGGCATGGTGCGATGGTCGTTCTCCATCATTCAGTTTCAACTATCTCCTAGCTAGTGTTATAATGTCAAAGTTCAATGATTTGACAATCAAGGCCAAGTTAGTCACGGCGTTTGCATTGATTGCGGCCACTGCCAGCATCATCGGCGGTATTGGTCTGATCAACCTGAAAAGCATTTCAAACAACGAGGAAATCCTGTACAGCAAGGTCACGATACCGCTTTCCCATCTGGAGGAACTGAGTAAATCGTTTCAACGCATTCGCATCAACCTTCGGGATCTCGTCGCCGCAAAAACGCCGACGGAACGAGATCGTTTTATTGCCACCATCCAGGAGTTGACGAAGACCCTGAACAGCATGTCCGAGGCGTATGCGGCCACTATCAACAACGAGGAGGAGCAGCGCGACTACGAGGCATTCTTGGCTTCGAGAAAAGCGTTTGTTCCGTATCGTGATCAGATCGAAACGCTCGCACTTGCGGATCAGGTGGAGGAGGCCTTCGCGCTGCTCCAGGGTGATGCATTCAAGGCTGCAAAGACGGAAGAAGCCTTGATCGATGAGCTGGTCGAGCAGAAGGTGACGCATGCGTCTTCGATGCACGACGCCAATCAGGCCAAGGTCTGGACCGCTACCCTGGAGATGGCCGGCGCGATGGTGCTGGGGATGTTTTTCGCGCTGGGGATGGGGTCCTTCATCGCTGGTATGATCGCGAAACACATTGTGGCGATGGAAACAGCAGCGCGGAAAGTATCGGAAGGCGATCTGACGGTAGTGGTGAAGGCCCTGCATCAGGATGAACTCGGCCGCCTGAATGAGAGCTTCAACACGATGATACAGCACATTCGCGATGGACGTGCGCAGATTGAGTGGGAGAAAGCCGGCGTCGAGCAAAAAGTCGAAGAGGCGGTCCGTGAGGCGGAGGAACAGCACACCTATCTCGCCCGCAGCGTCGATATGATGTTGCACAAGATGGAAGCCTTCGCGGCGGGTGATCTGAGCGTGTCGCTCCAGATAGAGCGCGCCGACGCGATGGGACGTCTGTACGAAGGGTTTAATCACGCCGTCAAAAATATTCGCGACCTCTTCGCAGATATTTACAAGGCGGTCGAAGCGACCACGAGTGTGTCGGGCACCATCAACCGGGCCGCCGGAGAGTTGGCAGCCGCCACGCAGGAGCAATCGTCACAGGCCATGGAGGTGGCCGCGGCGGTAGAGCAGATGGCGCAGACAATCGTTGAAAACGCGAACAATGCAGCGCGCACATCGGAGGTAGCCGCAGAGAACCGCAGAATCGCGCAGGATGGCGGCGGGGTGGTCGGGAAGACCGTCGAGAAAATACGTCAGATTGCGGAGGTCGTGGGAAGTTCGGCGAAGACGGTTGAAAAACTCGGCGAGTCCAGCAAGGAGATCGGTAAGATCGTCGCTGTCATTGACGACATCGCCGATCAGACGAACCTGCTGGCGCTGAATGCGGCCATCGAAGCGGCGCGCGCCGGCGATCAGGGGCGGGGCTTTGCCGTGGTAGCCGACGAGGTGCGCAAACTGGCCGAACGTACCACCGATGCGACCAAACAGATCGCTAACATGATCCAGGCGGTGCAGGCAGAAACCGAGGTCGCCGTGGGGGCCATGCAGCAGGGCAATGCGGAGATGAACGAAGGCATTGCCCTGGCGGACCGGGCCGGAGACGCGCTGAGGGAGATCGTGACCGGGGTGCAGAACTCCGTCGGGCTCGTGGATCAGATTGCCGCCGCCAGTGAAGAGCAATCATCGGCCAGTGAGCAAATTTCCCGGGCGGTGGAAGCCATCTCGGATGTTTCACACACGTCGGCGCAGGAGGTCGGCGAGGTGGCGCAGTCGGCCGAAGAACTGGGGCGGTTAATGGAAGAACTTACTGCCGTCGTCTCGCGATTCAATCTCGAAGCGACCGAAGTCCGGCACGACGTTGTTGGGGCGGATGCGGCCTTGCCGACGCTGAATATGGGGTGATGGTCATCCAGGATGCTAACCGCAAAGGACGCGGAGAAGGCGCAAAGCGCGCGAAGAATACGGCGCGGCGAATGTGCCCGGCATGCCGGATTGCGGCCTATGCGTTGCTCCGGATGAACGAGTATGCGGGTTGGCAGCAGCCCCTCACAAGGAGGGCATCCTGACGACCGATGGGAGGAGAAGCGATTGTTCGAAGCGGATGCGAAAGACACCGCATTTCCCGTGTCCGTGGTAGCCGCACCCTTCACGGGTGCGCTGGCATAACGGTCGGTGTGGCACGGCCATGAATGCTGAGGCGTTAGTGGATCGAATGGTCGGCGGTTCGCGCCTTCGTCCGTGGTACGAGAAACGGGTGCATCCTCAACCGAACACCGTTTCGGCCTCCTGGCCCATTTCGAGGGCATGACGCTGTTCGGGCGTGAGGAGCACGAGACCGATCTGATAGGAGGCATTCATCCACCCGAAGCCTTCGCGCGTGATATAGTCGAAGTCGGTGCCCACGTTGCCGTACTCAACAAAAACATTATGCGTGCGGTGGACCACGTCGTATTTCTCCGGGATGGTGCCGTTGTAGTCGGCGGCATTTTTCGTGATCATGTGGAGCCAGCGATAAGCGACTCGCTGCGCTTCGCGCTCATACCCGTAATTGCACAGGCCCTGCCATACGAGAATCTGGTGCGGCGGCCAGCCGAAGGGGTAGTCCCATTGTCGTTGCGGGCGCGCGTCGGAGATCGGGCCCCGGGAGGCTTCGGTGGTGGAGGTGAGGCCGCCAGCGCGCTCGAAGAGCGGCAATCCGTTCTCGACAAGCGAAGCCGCCTGTTCCTCGCTCGCCAGCCCGGCCCACATCGTATAGAACATGGTCACGCTCTCGAAGCCGGTCTGCACGCTTTCCACAAAATCGTAGTCGAAAAACAGCCCACCTGCTTCATTCCAGCACAGATTCGTCATACGAGTCTTTCGACGCTTGGCTCGCGAAGCCCAGTCTGCGCTTCGATGAACGGCGCCGTCGGGGGCAGTCATGGCATCGCCGAAATGCGTGCGGATGGCGTGTGCAATGTCAGTTTCGTACCTGTAAAGCAGGCTGTTGAGGTCCACCGTACACAGGTTGGCGGCGCGGTCTTCGAGGCGGTAGCTGTTGTCGTGGCCCGACTCGCGGAGCGTGCGGTCGTGGATGAAGTAGGCGTCGAGATCCGGTTCGTGTATCGTCCCGTTCCAGAGGGCGCGTGCATACGCCCGAACGTCCATGTCGACGGCCTCGGCGTACGGTTTGAAGACCCCGTCGTAGTGGCCTTCTTCGGTCTCGGGTGGCATCCCGACCCCCTCGCCGTAATAGCGGCTGAGTCCGGTGTCGGTGCACTTCGGCGGGGCGGTCCACACTGTCTCGTACTCGTGGATGGCTGTCAGGAGAGCCCTGCGGAGCCATGCCGTCCGGCCCTCGCTGTCAGGGAGGTGGCGATAGACGGCCAGCGCCATCGCCGTCAGGAACGGCGGCTGCGAGCGCGTCAGATAATAGCTCCGGTTCGCATTGAGGATCTTGCCGTAGTGGGTGATTTCATAGATGAAATGCTCGACCATGGCTTTGGCCAGATCAACCCGCCCATCGACGAGCAGCCCCTCGGCCTCGAAATAGCTGTCCCACCCGTAGAGTTCGTTGAAGCGCCCGCCCGGCACTACGAACGGCAAACCGCGCGTCTGCCCATTTTCATCCTCGACGAGGACCAGACTCAGGATTCCGGGCTTCTCATTCAAGCTGCGCACATATTCGGGCGTGATCTGCTCCGGCAGCCGGACGACCTCGAGCCCCATCTCGGGCCGTTCGCGGGCGACATCCTCAAAATAGGCGAGGGCCTCCGGATCAGTCGCCGGCACATAGACGCGGGCACTCCGGTCGAGGTCGGTGCCTTCGCCCTTCTCGTCGATGGCGGTGCGGAGGATGCCTTCGGCGTCGATAGTGCGGGTGAGGCCGTCCCAAAACACGTCGCGGATCATGCGCGAGATGCGGGCGACGGGGTTCTCGTACAGCCGCGTTGTGTCGAGGGCAAGGGTTTCGAGGCCGTCCTCACGGGCTAGGGCCAGTTCCTGCAGCAAGTTTGAGAGCGCATAGGTCCCCTCAACGTTGTGAGATTGGTCCGCCGCTGCAAGCTCGAACCGCCGCGGTCCGGTGTCTTTGACGGTGATCTGCCGGTCGCCATCAGTGTCTTCCTGTGCCAGCAAGTGCTGAAACGTCTCTTCAACGGGGATCTGAAGGGTCATGGGGGTACGCGTATTAGGGATGAAAGAACTCGTTTCGGTTTCCTCCGTCAGGCACCGGCGGCGGAGGTTCGGTCCGAGAGGCGTTTGTACGGCATCAGCATCAGACTGAGGAGCACCATTGGCACGAGGGGCCAGAAGAACGCGTCGTGGGTGTTGAGTACGTCGGTGAGGCGCCCGAGGATCAGCGAACCGGTGGTGCCGCCGAGGGCGGAGAAGATGATGATGAGGCCGGTCATGGCGCTGTGCTGCGCTTTGTCGAGTTTGGTCAACACGATCGACGAAATCGTTGGATAGATCGGCCCGAGAAAAAAACCGACCACGGCGAAGACAAAGGCGAGCGGCGGCGCCTGATACCATTCGGCGATGGAGCCCGTCTCCCAGTTGGCCGTGAGCATCACAACCGTGAGCGTGAGCACAAAGGCGCAGGCGAGGTACGTCATCTGGAGTTTGAACCATGAGATGTGCTTCGACAGATACCCGGCTACGAAACGGCTTAGGGCGATGGAGCCAAAGTAGAAGCTCATGAACCCCGACGCGGCCGCCGCCGAAAGGCCGAAGACATGCTCATGAAAGCTCGGCATCCACGTACCAAAGCTCTGCTCGATCATCACATAGAGCCAGGCGCACGCCACGAAGGTCCACACGATGGGGCGTTTGAGGAGCTTGATCATCTCCAGAAAACCCGCCTCCTCCAGATGCTCCTGTACTTCGCTTTCGTCGAGCGGGGTCATCCAAAGCAATACCAGCGCGAGGAATGTCATCCCAGCGATCACCCAGTACGTATTACTCCAGTGGCTTGCGCTGATCATGGCGGCAAAGATCAACGGCCCCGTCATCGCACCAACCTGAAAAATGCCTTCCATCGTGTTCATGAGCCCGGTATGCTCCTGCTGTCCGTTGGTGATGAGCCCGATAGTCGAGTAAACGGCCGTCTTCATCAGCGCAAAGCTCACGCCGATCGTGGCATAGAGGATCGGCGTCACCCAGAACCCCGTGAGCGCCGCCACCAGCATACAGGCCGCCATGACGGCAATCAGCCCGACAATCATCGTGCGCCGGTAGCCGAAGCGGGGCACATACGAGGCCACCAGAAAGGAAGTGACGGCGATGGAAAGATCCTTGAAGGCTTCAAGGCTACTCGCCAACGTTCCCGTCACGCCGTAATCTGCCTGTACCCGAGCGATGACGATGCCGACGGTGTTGAGCAAAATGGCGAAGACGAAAAAATTCAGCGCCAGCGAGATGCGCACTTTCCAGGTTGAGGCCATGGGTATGGGGTTGAAAAACTTAAAATGTGAGACGGATAGAATGAAATGGTAAATTCGACAACATCCAAGCACTCAAAGGGTAAATATCGGCTTTCCTCCTGCTTTCATCCAGTATGTGCGCTCGGACCAAGCGACAATATGGGGGTGGCGCTTTTTGATCCATCGAAATTCGAAGCAGGTGCCTTCGGGGATGGCAAGTTCGAGATTCCACCGGGGGTAATTCCCGGCGTCGAGCGGGCCGATGGCATGGCGCGGGTCGCCGCCGCCGAGTTCGGGAAGCGTGCCGAAGAGATATACCTCCTCCCCCCACACCGTCTCGACATCAACCGTGACGGTGGTTTTTACCGGTGCTCCAGGTGCTGCGTCGGGGGCGGGTTTCAGCCATAGAAAACCATACGGTGGCAATAGGATGTGTCCCGATGGAAAGAAAACGTGTTCGTCACCGAGGACATCAGTGAAGTCACTATGCTGCCACGCCAGCGGGAGGTCTGCCAGCGGCAAGCGTTGCGGAGAATCCGAGAAGTTGGAGACCACAAGCAGTCGACCCGCACCCCGCGTCCGTTCGAGGACGAAGAGCGCGTCGTTCTCGGTATAGAGGATATGCTCGGTGGCGCGGGCGTGGAGGGCCGGGATGTGCTTGCGGGCACGGGCAAAGCCGCTGATGCCGTCGAACAACCGCGCCGTGATGGTCTCCGGTTTGTGGTGTTCCTCGGCGCGTGCCCAGTCCATGCGGGGCCGGTGTACCCACCGGTTGTCGCGGGTTTTGACGGGGTCGTCGAGGTAGGAAAAGTCGTTGAGTTGCCCGACTTCGTCGCCGCTGAAGAGGAGCGGTGCGCCCCGCATCGTAAAGATGACGCTGTTGAGGAGTAAGAGACGATTCACGGCCGCGTCGATTTGCGCCGGCGTGCCCTCGACACGTGCCTTTTGAAGCCCGGCCAGGGCTGCGGCGGTGCCCGACGTGCGGGCCTCGCCCGTCTGTGGATCGACCTGAAACCGGTAGCCCTCGGAAATACTGTGCGGAACGTCGCCCGCGTAGAAGTCCGAACAATACATCCGCGTGTCGAAGCCGCCTTGACCGATGGCGGCACAATTCTCGTCGGAGAGGCCCCATCCAATGTCGTCATGACAGCGAATGTAATTGAGCCACAGGGCACCTTCGGGTGTAGCCGGGAGCGTCGTGAGGGCGGTGCGGAGCAGGCGCGTGTTCTCGCAGGCAAGGGCGTGCCAGAGGTGACACATGAGCGTGGCATTGTACGCCATCTCACATTCCTTGTCCTCATACCCGCCCACGCCGAGGTACCGGATGATGTCGTCCGGCGCGACAATGGCTTCGGCTTTGAATAGCACCCCCGGCGCCGCGATACGAATCAATGCCCGATAGGCACGGAGCAGCCAGTGCGCCTCGGGGAGGTTGCGGCAGTTGGTGTCCATCTCCTTCCACAAGAAGGGAACGGCATCGAGCCGGAGGACGTCGGCACCGGCATTGGCCAGGAAAAACATCTCCTCGTACATCGCCTGAAAGACCGCGGGATTGCGGTAGTCGAGATCCCACTGAAAAGCATAAAAGGACGTCCAAACCCACTTTTCTACTTCCGGAAAAAAGGTAAAATTGCCGGGGGCGAAGTCGGGAAACACTTCCGGAAGCGTGCGCTCGAAGGCGTCGGGGAGACGGCGGTCATCGAACATCAGATAAAAAGCCTGACGCTCGGCGTCTCCGGCGAGGGCAGCTTGTGCCCACGGATGTTCCTGTGCGGTGTGGTTCATCACGAAGTCGAGGGCGAGGACCATGCCCGCTTCATGGAGGGTGCGGGCGAGCGCTCGGAGGTCGTCCATGGTGCCGAGCCGGGGTTCCACCGCACGGTAGTCCGCCACCGCATAGCCGCCGTCGTCGAGCCCCTCGCGTGACTTGAGGAGCGGCATCAGGTGCACATACGTGACGCCGAGTTCCTTGAGATATGGGATCTTCTCGCGCACGCCGTCGAGGGTGCCTGCGAAGAGGTCGACGTAGAGTGAGATTCCGACGAGGTCAGGGCGCTGATACCAGTCGTCCTCGCTGGTGCGAGCGGTATCGAGGGCGCGGAGGTCCTCGGAGCGCTCGGCATGTCCCGCCATCAACGCAGCGAACAGCCGAAGCACGTCGTCGATGCGGTCATAGCCCGCACCGTAAACGTGGACGTACGCATCCCAGAAGTCCGGGAGGTACCGTTCCAGCCGTGCTGCCAGCGCCGCATCCTTTACCAGAGTACTCCGGTGGCGCGTCTTGAGCAAATCGATGAGCAACCACGAATGGTCCGGGGGAGCAGATGCCCATTGCTTTTTCGTGATCTTTCTCCGGGAAACGGCCATGGCGCGACGTCTCGTAAACCCCCTACCAGAACATGATCACGATAATGGCCGTCACGGCGATAAGCGCAGTGGCCTGAATGCGGTAATTCAGATACCACGGCAGCAGCGCCATCTCCTTCGATTCCTCGCGGAAAAAGGCGGGACTCCACGTCAATTCATTTACGACTGCCGGGTCCGGCGTCTCTCCCATGAGGCTGACCGCAACCATCGTCACAATGCTGACGGCGAGCAAAATGGGCGGCAGGTAGAGGAAATGGAGAACGGGGACCCCCGCGGCAACGAGTGTGGCGGCGTCCGCCGAAAGTGGGCCGGTTTGGATGACGAGGCCGCCGTTCAATGCGACGATGAAAATAGCGGCAGCTACGAGATGTCCTACGATCAGCCCGGAAAAGGCACTGCTCCTGTTGGCTCGTTTCCAGAAAAGTCCGACGAGGAAACATGCCAGCACCGGGGGGGCGAGATACGCGAGCATCTGCTGGAGATAGGTCCAGATATTAGGGAATTTGATGATCTGTGGTGCCCATGCTATTGCCAGCGCCATGAAAACGAAGGTCACGACCCGGCCAACGATGACCAGCGTATGATTGTCCAGGTTAGGTTTGAGCTTCTTAACGAAGTCCATCGTGACGAGCGTGGAGGCCGAGTTGAGCGTTGAGTCTACGCTCGACATGATAGCGGCTACAAGCGCCGTGATGATCAGCCCGCGAAATCCGACCGGCAGGAGATCGAACATGAGAGTCGGAAACGTGAGATCGGGGTTATGAGCCAGCGCAGCGGCGATTGCGGGGTGGGTGTCCGGCGTATAGATGAGGCGGGCAAAGATGCCGGGCATCACCATGATAAATAGGATGGGCAGTTTTAGCAGGCCGGCGAAGAGGGCGCCCCAGCGACCGTTGTTGAGGTCTTTGGCGCCAAGGGTACGCTGTACCATGAACTGGTTGGTGCCCCAAAAATAGAAGCCGAGGAGAAACACACCGGTGATCAGACCTGGCCAGGGCAGTGTCGGGTCGCTTGCCGGGCGGATGACACTCAGGTGGTCGGCCGGGACATTGGCGGTGACGGCGCTCCACGAGCCGACATGCTCGAAGGCAAGAAACGAAACGATCACAGCGCCAAGGATCAACAGAATGGCCTGTACCGCGTCGGTATAGACGACCGCCTTCAGCCCTCTGGCAATCGTGTACAACCCGGCCAGAACCCCGAGGACGACGACCGAGGCCCAAAGTGGGATTCCGGGGTAGATGAGTTGAACGACGAGCGCTCCGGCGTACAGTGCCGCCGCCGTATCGATGACGATGTTCATCAAGATGAGAAGCCCCGAAAAGTAATACCGGGTCCGCGAATCAAAACGCCGCTCCAGAAACTCCGGCATGGTGAATACCTGGGTTTTCAAATAAAACGGCAGGAAAAAAACGATGAAGAAGATGAGCACTACCACTGCCATCCACTCATAATTATAGACCGAGATACCGGTATTGAAAGCGCTAGAAGATAGCCCGACAAGCGTGCTCGATGAGACATTCGAAGCAAAGAGCGAGAACCCGATCAACCACCATGTGAGGGACCGCCCGGCGAGAAAATAGTCATCGGTGGTTTCGGTTTTCCCGGCTACGTAAAAGCCGACCCAGACAATAAAAATGACGTAGAGAACGACCATTACCAGGTCGATCCAACTCAATGTGAAGGCAGGCATGGTCTGTTTGAGTTAGTTAGCGAATGTGGCACGGGACAAGAGTTCGGGGTCAATGAAACCTGGTTGGCAGTCATAAGGGTCGTCATTTAACCTTCCATTCCATCCAGTGGCACCCAAATAAAACGCACCGCCACCACGTCTGCAAGCAGGCACAGCGACCGTGCATTTGGCATCCATCCCGGTCAGGTACAGGTGATATCCGTACGGTTTTGATTGCGCGTCTGAGAACACGAACGGCGCAACGGAAACGCGCCAACGGTGTAAATTTGAAAGAACGATTCAACGATACAAAGAGCCGTACAAATCTCCTGACCGGGGATTCATCTGGAGAAAAGGTAGTGTAATCGTTTTCATCCTAAAAATGCAAGTGTGCGGCCAGCTCGAGAATCTTGGAACGGCATGATCAGACTGTGTTTCCGAACCGTGACTCAATTGCCAATAGGTCATGGGATCGTTCGCTATCCGCATGAAATGGGCACGGATGAAAGCGATTTCAATTTCACACCTGCGGTCGTACTTTTGTGTCGAGCCGGTTCCTCAAAATCAATCATCCGTGGAGCATGATATCCAATACCTTTCTTATTGCGCTGATGCTGTTCTCATGGATCCCCGTCCGAGCTCAATCGGGCGATGATCCGTGGCGCATTACGGCCCGCGATATCGACTCGAACGCCTATTACGGCGTCACGGTCGCCAACGGGATGCTCGGACTCGTGTCCTCGGCGGAGCCGCTCAAGATGAAGGATGTGGTGCTTAATGGCGCCTATGACCGCTATGGCCGCGGACGCGTATCGAACATCCTCCGGGGCTTTAACTTTGCCGACATGAACCTCGATATCGACGGCGAGCGGATCAGCCGGGACAACGTGCACGACTTCACGCAGACGCTCGACATGCGGGCTGCTTCGCTGACGACCACATTCGGCTTCGGCGACAAGGCAACCGTGCGTTCGACCGTCATGGCCCTTCGGCAGTTGCCGTATACAGCCATGATCGTGTTCGAGGTCACCGCCCGGCACGACCTCACCATCACGCCGTACAGCCTCATGCAGGCCCCCGACATCCTGCGCGACGTGGAAAACTATTATGCCGAGATCAACCGCCCGCATGCCCGCATCCCGCTGATGACGTCGGTGGCGAAGAGCCCGACGGGACGCCTCACCGTCGCGGCCTCCACGAGCTTTATCTTCGAACACGAGGCGCCCGCCGTCGCGCACGAAGAATGGGATGCCGGCATGCACTTCCTCAAGTTTACGCGAAAGATGAAAGTCGGCGAGACGTTTTCCTTCGCCGTGGTGAGTTCCGAGACGTCGAGTGCGCAATTCGACGACCCGCAGAACGAGGCCGAGCGCCTCACCATCTTCGCCGCCCTCGAAGGACGTAACCGGCTGCTGGCCAAACACCGCGCGGCATGGGACGCGCTGTGGCAGAGCGACATTCGCATCGAAGGCGATCCCGAGGTGCAGCGGGACGTGCGCTTCGCGCTGTACCACCTCTATTCCTTCGCTCGTGCGGGCACGGCTTTCAGCCTCTCCCCGATGGGGCTTTCCGGCCTCGGATATAACGGCCACGTCTTCTGGGATACGGAACTGTGGATGTACCCGCCGCTGCTCATGCTTCATCCCGAAATCGCCCGAAGCCTGCTCGAATACCGCTTCAAGCGCCTCGATGCCGCCCGGCTGAATGCCTTCAGCCACGGCTATAAGGGCGCTATGTTTCCGTGGGAGTCGGCGGAATCGGGGATGGAGGAAACGCCCGTGTGGGCGCTCACCGGGCCGTTCGAGCACCACATCACGAGCGAGGTGGGATGGGCCTTCTGGAAATACTATCAGGTCACCGGCGATGAGACCTTCCTCCGCGACCGGGCCTACCCGGTGCTCGAAGCGGTGGCCGACTACTGGGTTAGCCGCGTCGAGCGCGATGCACAGGGGCAATACCACATCAACAATGTCGTGGCAGCGGACGAGTATGCGGAGAATGTGGACGACGACGCCTTTACCAATGGCGGGGCCATCACGACCCTGCGTTATGCCGCACAGGCCGCCCGAAAGCTAGGCCTCACGCCCGACCCGCAGTGGGAGGCGGTGGCCGATCATATTGTACTCCTCCGGTTCGAGGACGGCGTCACACGGGAGCATGCCACGTACGACGGCGAGGTCGTCAAACAGGCGGATGTGAACCTCCTCGCGTATCCGATGAAGATCATCACGGACAAGGAAGCCATCCGAAAGGACCTCGACTACTATGAGCGCGTCATGGACCCGCGCGGTCCTGCCATGGGGCCGTCGGTGCTGTCGGTCCTCCACAGTCGCCTCGGCGATGCGGAGAAAGCGTATCGGCTTTTTGTCAAGGGCTATCAGCCGAACCGGGTGCCGCCTTTCGGGGTGCTTGCCGAGACGGCAGGCGGGACGAACCCGTATTTCGCCACCGGCGCCGGTGGCATGCTGCAGGCCGTTCTCGCCGGCTTCGGCGGGCTGGATATCACGGACGACGGCATCACCCGGCTGAAGACTTCCCTGCCGAAAGCGTGGAAATCGCTGACCATAACGGGCCCGCACCTGCCGGCAAATAGAGAATGATTAGCTCATGTTACGCGGCAGAGCAGAAGTGAGGCAGAGCGGAAACGCGGCAGACTTGCCCTTGAGCCCATTCCCCTCTCATGAAGGGAATGGGCTCAGGGGCAAGTCTGCGTAACATGAGTTAAGAAGACTGCTGCACAATATCGGTTATGTATTTAATAAGATTGGCATTGCTTCTTAAACGGCCCGATTTGTTGAGGAATTCCAAAGCAGCCCAATGCCAATTTATTGATTGGGTGCATTCCGAATGGGCCGGTGCTTGCCTTTTCAACAAGCCATACTGAACTTGATTCAGCATCTCAATTCGGTGTTTTTACTACCGAGCACTTTGGCTATCGAAGGTTGTTCATGAACACTGTCCGTTTCTTTGGCCACTTGGTTCCCTTAGTGCGTCCCGTCGCCCCGGGTGGGAGAGGGGGTCAAGTTTTGCATAACGGCAAGCAAGCGCTGTTTTGCTTACCGGTTTGTAGAGTGTACGGTAGCGGTTCGGCGTTTGAGATCCCGAAACGAGGCAAAGCCGACTCATGAAGCAATCAAGTTTGTCTTCGGTGAATCTTCGATTTGGGGGGACACTTTAGGTGGGTGATACGCGCTCCTCGGCATGAAATAAACAGACAAAATATCCTTGACGAAACAGTAGTGATTGTTGAAGGGAGATGGAGCCCCTTCGGTGAGACGGTCGTCGGCCACGCGCGCTCCCGACCAACCTTCGCCGCCGAAACCCTCTGCGCCACGCCAACGCTTGTGCCGGCGGACCCGTAAGGGGTGCGGCTCCCTTCATGTTCGAAAACCACGAGCCCATATCCGGCAGCCAACCTGCGAAGCGGCCGGGCAAAACGGAATCGGACGCGGATCTATCGCGCGAATGCTCCGTCCCATCATTATAGAGCCCTCCGATTCATTCCGCCGCGTTCTCCGCGTCGGGTATCCGCAGCCATGGACCTCCGCCTTATCATAGCGAAGACCTTCTCTTGCTTTGTGGGGCTAATGGTGATGGCGGTGGTTGCCGGAGCCCAGCCCGCGATGCACACCCGGTTGTTTATGCAAGCCGCTTCCTCCGAAGATGCCGGACAGGCCCTCGCATTGTGGCAAAAACTGTACGCGGAGGCCCCGGCGTTTGTGTTGCCGGGCGAAGGGTCGGCGGCGTATCATCTCGGGGCGGCGTACGACGACAGGGGATTAGAGGACAAAGCCATCGACACATGGTCCGACGGTTTCGGGATGCTCAGCGCATCTCATCATTCTGACCCGCTCCTTGACGACGCCCTAATTCGGCAGGTATTCGGCTCGAAAAATACAGCCCGGTATGCCCTCGCGGCCGAGGCTTATTTTGATCTTCTAGAACACCTTGCCGAAGTACCACCCGCCTATGCGAATGAGATTAGCGCCCGGCATCTTGCGCCGGTTGTCATGGTGCTTCCGGACTCGCTAAAGGAGGCCACCGGCTTACCGGAACCAGGGGCGGCGTTAACCACACCTCTTTCTAATGAGACCGGACGGCGCCTTACCGCCTGGTGGCGGAGTATCGATCCGTTTCCGGAGACACCGGAAAATGAACGGGTCATTGAGCACCTGACGCGGGTGGCATTCGCCGCCAATGCATTCCGGCAACCAGACACGCCGCTCGGATTCGACGCACGCGCAACTATCTTTATCCGGCTCGGTGCGCCGAGCCATACGACCCCGGTGCGAATCAATCAGAACGAATCGTTTCTTGCCACGCTGGACGTCCCGCTCTCACCTTCTTTCCCCGATGGCCTTTTCTGGGTTTATGACCACGTAGATCCCACAGCGCAATATCTGTTTGTCCGGAAGCGTGGAAAACCATTCGTGCTCGGTACACCTGAGAAGCTGTTACCAGTAGCCTTGCGTGCAAAGCGAGGAAGCTTGAAGGCGATGGCATATATGGGGGGGATCTACCGGATGCTTGCCCTCTATTACCCCCGGGGCCATTATGGTTCGGTCTATGAGCAAATAGCGGACTACCTCGGCCTTCTCGACGATTATGCCCTGGCGGGCACCGTGCCAAGCCTCATTACGACGTACCGGGTGCGCCCTCCGGCGCCAGCTGCCACCGCCTTTTCCACCCTGGCCCGTGCCTGGGCTCGAGACCGTCTCGCCGTAAAACGGCGAGAAGTACACGTCCCTGCCGCCTATTCGAATCTCTTCGACGAACTTGACATTATCCCCGTCGCCGTGCGGTGGGCACGGTTCCTGGAATCAAGTGGGCACACCCGTATGGAGATTTACTGGGGGCTCCGCACCCACGACCTCGTTCCGTCAAAGGAGCGGGCCAAACAACTCCGGAAGTTAGGCTATGACGAGACAAACACTTTCACCCTTCGCTTCACGGCGGTGCGGCAAGACACGTCGTACCAAAACCTCGGTATGGAAAAGAAAAAACTTCTCATTCAGGATTCCGGCCCGGCAGCCGTCATCCCCGTACAGACGGCCGACTTTCCGATTGGACCTGCCTTTCGAAACCTGGCCCTCCAATGGGAAGTGAGGTGGAGCGCTGCGGGTGCGGGCGTACAGGAGGGGCCCCGCCTCAAGTTCGCCACGGTTCGGCTCCGAGAGGTCGTGCCCTTGTCAAATGACCCGAACCGGCTTGTGATGAGCGATCTGAAGCCGCTGCGCCAATGGAATAAAGAGGATCCCCTACAAAAGGCCGTGGCCTTCCCGCAGGCGACTATCACAAAAGACACACGCCTCGGCCTCTATTTCGAACTCTATCACCTCCTCTTCGGCGACGATGACCGAACCCACTACAGCGTTTCCTATGAAATCCTTCGGCGTACCAAAGACGGGAAAGTGCAAGTGAAAACAGCTACCTCAACAAGGTACGCCGGCGAACATCGAACAGCGCGCGAGACTATCTTCCTCGACTTACAGCAACTCAAAGATACAGGATCGTTTGAGGTGATCGTCCACGTCACGGATAACATCTCCGGGCAGTCGGTAGCCCGGAACCTCTCGTTCGGCGTCCGATAAGCCCGGAGGCATCAGATGGATCAAGGTGCTTTTCGCGTGAGGACCATTTGAAAATCCGCCGTTCCACTGAAGCCGGGTCCCTGCATGGTTCCGTGGATCTCCTCTCGATTCGTGGAGACATTACCCGAAAGATTTCCCGGTGGTGGTTGGGCGTATAGTAACACGAGATCAATGATAGGATGCAGATAATTGCTCTCGGACTCCACGACCGTAAATGTTAGCGCTCCATTGGAGCTTTCGATCGTACCGCTCCCACTAACCATGGACTTATTGTTGGCCAGGGACATCGTGATATCGAAAGTCTCCGTCGTCCCATCTGATTTCAGAGATTCAACCATTCCGGTCCAAGCACCCGTGATGGTGTCGGGTGAAGACGAGCTTGAATTTGAAGAATCACAAGCAGACAGAAACAGAAGGCATGCTGAGAGGGAAAGGAATGAGAATCGTTTGAACATGGAGTGCTTTGGGTATTTGGGAAAAAAAGGGATACGCGTAGAATAGGAGGCCGGTCCGCATGAGTCAGCGGCCTCCGTATGTTTTGTTGATACGAAGCACTTGCAGGCGATCATCGTTGCGTGCGGCGATGAGATAACGCCCGCCATGCGCCATGTGGATTGGTGACAAAGCTCGGATTTGCCCCGAAAGCCAGAGGCCGCTCGGTACCGGTGCCACCGGAGCAAACCCACCCTGCCCATCACCACGAAGCAGCGTCCCGTATCCGGCATCGGAACGACCGATGCGTGGGGCCTGCCCATCAAAATTACCCCCGAGCACCAGATCCATACGTCCGTCCTCATCGACGTCCATCGCAAGAATAGCTTCGATAGTGGTCCACTGTGCCTGAGAAGGCAAGGCGTGCATCGCGAATGTGCCGTCGCCTCGGTTTTCAAAATAACTGGACGTCAGAACATAAGCGGATCGTACCACGGCCTCATTACGTGTCTTGCCGGAAACAACCGTTTCGAATCGGCCCGCACCGAATGCCGGATAAGTCGTATACGTCCGCCTGAGGGCGGGGACCTGTTGAATGAGGTCGTCGAGACGCGGAAGGAGATAGGTCGTTCCGTCTTGCTCGAAGGTGAACAGGGGGTCGGTGCGTCCGTTGTGGTCAAGGTCGGTCAGGTAAAGATGAAGCGGCGAATCGGGCGTGGCACGGAGCATGGTATTCAGGCCAAGGTTGCCGGCGATGAGATCGAGGTCGCCGTCGCCGTCCATGTCGGCAAGTTCGAGGGCATTCCAGAAACCATTGGTGTTGTTCAACCCGGCGTCGTCCGTTCGATCGAAAAAACGGCCGCTCTTTTGGCCAAAGACCCGCACCGGCATCCACTCGCCCGCCACAACGATATCGAGCTCCCCATCTCCGTCGACGTCGCCCCATGCTGCGGCGGTGACCATCCCAGCTGTTGCGAGGCTAGGCGCGCGGTCGGCAGTGACGTCTGTGAAATGGCCCGATCCGTCATTTTCGAGAAGATAACTTGGTGGAATCGTGCCGTAGGCTTTTGCAACTACTCGCGAGCCAACGAACAAATCAAGGTCACCATCTCCGTCGTAGTCGCCGGGGACCACACAGCAGCCATTGGCAAACAGGCCCGGAAGTGCGCCCTCAGCCCGTGAAAAACCTCCGGATCCGTCATTGCGATAAAGCCGGTCGGCGAGAGCATGATTCTTACCCCAAAACTCATTGCCGGCACTCACCACATATAGGTCACGGTCGCCGTCGCCATCGGCATCGAAGAAGGCGGCATCCACATCCTCGAACAAACTGTCGGCCTGCCATAAGGCCTCGTTCGAGGGAGAGAACCGGCCGTCCGGGCTTTGAATGAGAAGTCGGGCAGGTTGTCGTTTTCCGCCGCCGGCAAAGAGGTCGTCGAGGCCATCATCGTTTACGTCACCCACGGCAAGCGCAGGCCCTTCCGTAGAAATCAAATGGGGCATCAAGGGCTCTCGCGAGAAGTCGATAAAGCGATTCTCCCGGTGGCGATAGTCAATCTTGATAGCATCCGTGACATCCATAAAGAGCGGGTGTGCCGGTCTTTCGGCAGGATATTCATATCGCCCGCCTGCATCTTCTTGGCGTAAAGTAATGAGGGTGTCCACCGCAATCCCGGTAAGGGTTTGGAAGCGGCGGTCGGGCCAAACGACGGTGAGCGTGTCAATGACATCGGACGGACCAAGGCCAAAGTGAAGTCGTGGGTCTACGGACGATTCCCACCCGCGTGTAGGGAACTGTTCCAGAAGTTGCGCCTGCCCTCCAGCACGAACCATGATTTTGGTGCCCACGCCGGCTGTATTCGCCCCCTCGCCTTTTAGCGCCACCGTCAAATATCGCGTATGATCACTTGCGCGGTTCTCAAAGAGGCTGACGGGAGCGTTGAGGTTGTTGACGATGAGGTCGAGGTCGCCATCGTTATCAAGGTCGGCATAGGCAGCGCCATTGGAGAACCCAGGTTTGCCAAGACCCCACTCGGCGGCACGATCGGTAAAAGTCAAATCACCGTCGTTGTGGAAAGCGACGTTGGGAATAGGAATATGGGGCATCCGGCCTAGGAGCGCCTGAAGCGTATCGACCGGGATGCGCTTCTGTAAAATGCGCTGCATGCTTGCGCTTGCCACGTAATGTAAGTATTCGAGGTCGTTAGGTCGGTGATTAATGCCATTGGTTATGAAGAGATCTTTGTAGCCGTCGTTGTCAAGGTCGGCAAGGAGGTCGGCCCAACTCCAGTCCGTGGCAGTGATACCCGCGAAGGGGCCGAGGTCGCTGAAATGGCCTTCACCACGATTTATTTGAAGGGTGTTGCGCCTGAACTGTGGTAGAAACCCCAGGTGGCGTTTGATGAGATAGATATCGTAAGCTTCCGGCCCGACGGCCGAATTGAGTATATCCGCACGTTCGGGAAGCATATCGGTCACGACAACATCCGGCCGGCCGTCGTTATTTACGTCGGCTGCGTCATTTCCCATCGACGAAAGGCTGGTATGACCCATGGCGTTATAAACGGATTCGGTGAAAGTACCGTCACAATTGTTGAAATAGAGGTAGTCATTCTCGAAGAAGTCGTTCGAGACATAGAGGTCGGGGCAGCCGTCGAGATTGAGGTCACTGGCAACGGCGGCGAGGCCATACCCGATCGCGCTACCATAGATGCCCGCTTCGGCGCTGACATCAGAGAAGTGATTGCCGTCATTACGGAGGAGTTTGTCACCGGCTAAAGGATCGAATACAGTGCGTTGATGGATCCCCTCGCGCTTGCTAATATCGTGGTTGGAGTGGTTCACCAGGTAAACGTCGAGGTCTCCGTCGAGGTCATAATCGAAGAAGACAGCCTGTGTGGAGAGGCCTTGGTTGTCGAGCCCAAAGGCTTTGGCCCGATTGGTGAACGTACCGTCGCCGTTGTTAATGAAGAGTTCGTTACGGCTGCGTGCTGGTCCGAACGTGACCGTAGAGACATAAATATCTACCCAGCCGTCGCCGTTGACATCTGCCATAGTCACACCCTTTGTCCAGTCGGCTGTGCCTGCGACTCCGGCGGCTTCGGTGACGTCCTCAAAAACAAGACGGCCCTTATTCAGATAAAGATGATTGGGTCCCGAGGAAGCTGAGAAGTAAAGGTCCATGAGCCCGTCGTGGTTCACGTCTCCGACGCTCACGCCCCCTCCGTCATAAAAATACAGGTAATTGATGATGTTCATGGAGGGATCATCAATTACGGCATTTGAGAAGGTGAGATGGCTATGAGTTGCAGGCACCGAGGTAAACAACGCCGGCCCATGGCCCGTTCTTCCACACGCGGGGAGGAAAAGGATAACGAGGAGAAGGATTCGATTCATTCAAGTTTACAATGATAGATGGTATCTATTCAAACAGAGGAATCAAAGGTGATTCAAGAACCTCGGGGGGTCATCGATACGAGAAAAATTGTATTGGCCCGGAGTTCTTGGCAATCATAATCAATCGACCACGGTGGGCGACATTAATAAATGCCATATCCCGTGCTTGCCCATCGACGCGGAAGCCACTATCGCGCGTGAGCGCGGAGGAAAAATTGAAGTTTCCGAGGCCTTTAAGGAACGTCCCATAAGATGCATCCATTCTTCCTATTTCAGGTTTCACGCCGAAGAAATTGCCTGTCAGGAGTAGGTCCTGATTTCCGTCCTCATCGAAATCGCGGGAGAGTATGCCGTAGACGGGTGAGATTTGTGCCTCAAAGGGCAGCGGGCGCATGAAAAACGTGCCATTGCCTTTGTTTTCGAACACCGACGAACTGAGCGTAAAGGCGTATTTGGTTACAGCGGCTTTGCGTTCGTCAGCCGACAGGACGTCGAGGATCGTGGCATTCGCATAATCGGCGTGCGTGGGAAACCGCTGCGCCATCAACGGGATCCGTGCGACCAAATCTGCCCGGACGGGCATCGGTACCTGCCGGCCGTCTTTGTAAATAGCCATTATTTGCTCCGTCCAGCCATTATGGTCGAAGTCGCCTACAAAGAGTGTGAGCGGCTCTGTGGCTGACGCATGGAGTCTTGAGTTGAGTCCCCAGTTTCCAGCGACGAAATCCATATCCCCATCGCCATCGATATCTATGGGATAGAGGCTATTCCAAAGTCCATCGCTCCGGTCAAGACCATTTCCAGTCTGTTTTTCGAGACGACCACCACCGGCATTACGAAAAACGATGATAGGCATCCATTCGCCTGCGAGGACGAGGTCCGGCCGATCATCACCGTTTTCGTCGATCCAACAGGCATCGGTCACCATACCGGCGTGCGTCAATTCGGGTGCAAGATTCAGCGCCACATCCGTGAAGTACCCGCGGCCGTCATTGCGGAGGAGGGCACTGTTGCCATCGAAGCCGTACTGCCAGAGCTTTGCCCGGCCCCCTATAAACAGGTCTATGTCGCCGTCACCATCATAATCGGAGGGCGCAACCACCGATCCACTGTAGTTCGCCCTTGGCAGGCGGTCGAAGGACTTGGTCAGTCCACCCCTCCCGTCATTGATATACAGGCGGTCCTGAAGAGCGGGTGCCCGAGGGCCAAATTCGCTGCCACCACTGACTACATATAGATCGCGGTCGCCATCGCCGTCGGCATCGAAAAAGGCTGCATCCACGTCTTCCGAAATGGCATCGGCCTTGAAGACATCGGTCGTAGTCCGGACGAACCGCCCATCTCGTGTCTGAATGAAAAGTCCTCCGGCAATTTCTTTTGCGCCGCCGAGGTACAAGTCCGTGAGTCCGTCGCCATTAACATCACCCTGGGCCAGGCGTGGCCCATCCATCGAAAGCATTCTAAGCGATAATGGCTCACGCTTAAAATCATTAAATATGTTTTCGCGATGTACGTAATTGAGATTCACGTCCTCGGTCACATCCCGAAACCGCGGATTCGCAGGCGAAATTGTGGGAGGCGGAATGACAGCGGCATCGGTTTGCCGAAAAGTCAGGCGTTGATCAACCTCCACGGACAAACGAGTTTCACGCCGGCCGTCGGGCCATTGGACTCGGAGCGAATCGAGCTGCTCCACATTTCCGAGCCCAAAAGTTAGAACCGGATCTACGGACGATTGGAAACCGCGGGTCGGCATCTCCTCCTGAAAATAGATCTCCCCATTGCGAAAAAGCCTGATGTTCGCCCCAATTCCGAAGCGATTGCCCCCTTCCCCTTTTAGTACAGCCTGGAGATAATGATTGTGCCGTAGCGAATCCGCCTCATTTCGGTAAATAAAAGCCGCCATATTGACGTTGTTGACGACGAGGTCGAGGTCGCCGTCATTGTCGAGGTCCCCATAGGCGGAGCCATTGGACCAACTTGGCGTGTCAAGACCCCAATCGCCGGTGCGGTCGGTGAAAGTGAGGTTGCCGTCATTCGCGAAAAGAACGTTTGGTAATCTTGTGGAGGTGATCTGGGAGAGAAGCTTGGGGTAGTTCAATCCTTCCTTGCCTACGAAGTCCCTAATGGCTGCTTCGTGGCCGAAGCGCATAATAAAATCCTGATCTGTGAGATCCTTATAGACTCCATTGGCGACGAAAATATCCTTCCAACCGTCGAGATCTAAATCAGCGATGAGCGCGCTCCAACTCCAATCCGTAGCCGCCACTCCGGCTATTTGCCCGATTTCGCTAAATGTACCGTCCCCGTTATTTCGGTGGAGCATATTACGCATAATCTGATGATAAAAATCATCATGCAATCCGTTTTGATAGGCTTCCCAAGAATCGAATGTGGCGGTGGTTTTTAGCCGGTGATCATCTTCCGGGAGCATATCCGTGACGTATAGATCGGGGAAGCCGTCGTTGTTGATATCGGCCATGTCGGCTCCCATTGACGACTGGCTAATGTGACGCATCCGGCGCTCGAGTTGATCGGTGAAAGTACCGTCGTGGTTATTTATATAAACATAGTCACGCTCGAAGAAATCGTTCGAGATGTAAAGATCAAGCCATCCGTCCTGGTCGATATCGCCTGCCGTGACACCGAGTCCAAAACCAATTACGCTGCTATATAGCCCTGCTTCCTTGGTAACGTCGGTGAAGTGCCCGTCGTCATTACGATAAAGGCGATCCCCACCGAGTTTGTCGCGAACGCTGCGCACCTGGCGAACCTGAAAGCTGGCGATGGGGCGGGAGGCGTTGTTCATCACATAGACGTCAAGATCACCGTCACGGTCATAATCGAAAAACGCGGCGTGCGTGGAATAGCCTGGATCCGCGAGGCCATAGTCGACGGCACGCTCTCTGAACACAGGCACGCCGGCATCGCCGGCACCCTCGTTAATAAAAAGCTCGTTGGCGCGGTTGTCGCCCTTTACGTCGCCGGAGTTGCTGACATAGATATCCGGCCGCCCATCTCCGTTTACATCAGCAATGCTGACGCCCGTGGACCATTTGTGACGTCCGCCGACCCCGGATTCTTCGGTGACATCTTCGAAGAGAAAATCCCCACGATTCAGATAGAGGCGGTTACTTAGTTGATTGGCGGTGAAGTATACATCGAGAAGCCCATCTTGGTTGAAGTCGGCCAAACCAACGCCGCCGCCGTCATAGTAATTTCGGTAAGTGAATACGTTGAAGTCCTGTGTATCTGTGAGCCGGTTTTCGAAATCAACGCGAGTGTACGACGCAGGCAACAGTGTAAATAGATGATTACCTGAAATCGTCACGGCACTGCGCGACCCCGGTACTTCGGAACGGCATCCTCCAAGTAGAAGAACATTAATTACGCAACATAAAATGGCGGAGAAGACGCGCAAGTGGCGCATAGAGGAGAAGGAAGGAGTGGTGGTTAGCGATGCCTGCAGAATATGTTTTTCTATCCGAGCAGTTTCCGCAGGGCAAAAAAACCGCCCGCCCAGGAAATGGGCGGGCGGAAATGAAGTAGCCTTTATCCGAGGGAATTTGCCTGGGGTATCAGTAACCCGGATTCTGGACTAGATTCGGGTTGGCATCGATCTGTGTCTGCGGAATCGGGCCGAGAACCCGGAAAGGCTCGCTGGCGGCTTTGAATTCCCACGCATCGGTGAAGTGATCAAACCGGATCAAGTCCTGACGCCGAGTTGCCTCCCAGAACAGTTCGTTCTCCCGTTCCGCCATCACGAGGTCAAGAGCCGCGGACTGGCTTCCGGCACTGACCGTCGCATCTGGGCTCCCTGCCGGGAAGACGCGGGCACGGACCTGATTGATAAGCGCAACACCGCCACTGATGTCTCCCTTACGGATCATCGCTTCGGCCTTGATCAGATACATCTCCGAAAGACGAAGGAAAGCATAGTCATTGCCGTTGTCGCCACCGACACGGCTTGGATCGATTTCCCACTTGAGGACACGCACACCCGAGGTTTCATTGATATTAATCGGATTCCCCGTAACCGGTGTCCCATCGGGTTTGAAATACTCAGTCGTGAAAACCAATGGATTTCCAACACGGTCCAAGAGCGCCGGGCTAGAGGTATCGCTGAAACATTCATTTCCGAGACAACCGGCATTGGGACTCGCATACATCTGCCCGACGAGGAACATGTCCTTGCGTTCGTCATCGGCCTTGAATGTATTAAAGGCGGCGGCCAGGGTGGAAAATCCATTCCAGGGCGTTTGCGGGATTTGGTTGTAATGCAGTGTCCGCATAATAAAATTCAACCCAAGTCCAGCTTTGCCTAGTTGCTGGACCATGAAGATGATTTCTGGAGAAGAGCCATTGTCTACTCGGAAATTATCGAAGTAATCGGGCGCCAGACTATACTGGCCTGAATTCATTACCCGGTCAGCAGCTGCGATTGCATCGTCCCATCTGGCACCACCGCGCTGGATGCCGGAGGTCGTAACCGTTCCCGTGAATTCGCGGGCATTCAGATAAATCTTTGCCAGTAATGCATCGGCGGCACCCTTGGTGGCACGTCCGTTATTGGCGTCATCCCACGCGTCGGGGAGGCCGGAACGGGCAGCGTTCAGGTCGTCCTCGATGAACTTAAAGACTTCTGCCCGAGATGCTTGCGTGGGCGGATTGTTCGGGTCCGTAGCAGCATCGGTGACGATCGGCACGGGTCCGAAGAGATCCATCAGTTGATAGTAGTAGAATGCGCGCAAAAAGCGGAGCTCAGCGCTGACGGCATCCTTACTTGCCTGACTCACGTCGGCATCGGCCAGGTTGGCGAGCACCACATTGGCCCTGGCAACCCCGGTGAATGCATCCACCCAGGCCCCGTTCCAATCCGAGGTCAGGGCGTCCCAGGTATGTTGCTGCAATTGGCGCCAGTGGCCTCCGTCGTCCCAGTCAGTGCCACGCGTGGGCACGAGTGTTTCGTCGGAGGTGTGCTGGCTAATGTTCCAGTAGTTCCACGTCATGGCACGAAGCTGGGCATAGACGGGAGCGAGCGCGGCTACAATCTCGGCGTCGGTCTTGAAGAACTGATCCGGCGTAATAACACCAAACGTTTGCTCGTCGAGATTGGTGCAGCCCGGGAGGGTAAAGGCCAAAGGCGCTGTAAATAGCATGACCAAAAGCGCCACAAGCCAGGTCTTTCGAGCGTTTTTCAGTACGTTCATGATTCTATTGTTCTGGTGTGAAAGTCGGTTTCGAGGTGCAGCATAACTAAACTGCACCTCAACCGACCAAAGTGACTACGTGGCTAGAATCCGAGGCTGATGCCGGCCGTGAAGGTCCGGGGCCGCGGGTAATTCGTGTAATCGATGCCAAGGCTCGTAATCGGGATACTGCCGACACTGGCCGCCGCTTCGGTATTGGCTTCGGGGTCGAAACCATCGTAAGGCGTAATGACGAACAGGTTATTTGCCGCGACGTAGATACGCGCACGACGAATGACGCCAACCACGCGGCTGAGGGCACTTACGTTGCTAAACGTATATCCGAGCGTCATATTCTCCATTCGGAGGAACGAGGCACTCTGCACCCATCGTGACGACCAGACCGGCGCTTCGGCCAGAGGAGTCGGATCGTTGAGGGCATCCTCGAGGAAGTTCACGTTTGTGTTGGCCAGGTTCTTCGACGTGTATTCCAAGGCCGTGTTGTTGAAGATTTTTCGGCCTTTCTCGCCACGAGCGAAGAAACTGAAATCCCAGTTCTTAAAGGAAACACTCCCGGTGATTCCATAGCTGAAATCCGGTTGTGCATTTCCAATAACCTGGACCTTGCGGTTACCCTGATCGTCAAGCTCGAACATCTGAGCACCGGTATTTGGGTCGAAACCGGTGAATTTCGGTCCCCAGAAGGTGCCAAACGGCTCACCAGGGGTCAAGACCTGGGTGTTGGTCTGTGAGAGGCCTGCGCCACTGGCACGACCAGTGAAGATCTGATCGCGACCACCCAGGCTCTGGATTTTGTTGGTATTGGCATTAAAGGTTCCACCAACTTGAACCGTGAGGTCGCCCCGGTCCAGCACAACAGCATTTAGGGCCAGATCCAGTCCTTTATTCTGCATTCGACCTGCGTTGGCGAGGCGAGTCGGGACGGCCGACGGCTGCGGCACTTCAAACTCAAGCAGGAGGTTGTCTGTGTTCTTGATGTAATATTCCACCGATCCGTACACGCGGCTTTCCCAGAGGTCGAAATCGGCGCCGATGTTGTATTGCGTCGTTTCCTCCCATTGTAGATCCGGGTTGGCAAAGTTGGTCGGTGCGACCCCGCTAACTTCCTGTTCGCCGAAGACAGCGTTTCCAGACGCTCCGAAGATTGGAAGCGAGCGCAGGTTACCAATTTCCTGGCTACCAGTGATACCCCAGCCAAAGCGGAGCTTCAAATCACTCAGCGCGCCAAAATTCTGCAAGAAGCTTTCATCCGAGATACGCCATCCGACCGTTACAGCAGGGAAAGTCCCCCACTTATTGTTGACACCGAAACGAGAGGAGCCGTCACGACGCAACGACGCGGACAGGATGTAGCGGCCTTTATAGTCGTAATTCAATCGTCCGAAGAACGAGATTAGTCTATTCTTCTGCTTGAACGACTGGATTTGGAACGTCTTCGAAAGGCCGGCGGCCAGGTTATCAAATCCAAAAACATCCGAGACAAATCCTTGAGCCAGTGCACTAAACCCGGTATTTCGGAATTCTTGCCAGGAATAACCACCCGTTACACTAACGTTGTGTTCGTCATTCACGACTGTGGAGTAATTCCCGTAAACCTCAGCCAATTCCGAACTCAGTTCGGTGTTGTCCTGCTGCGCTTCACCATTGACTGAAGAACGAAGGGGGCTGATGGCGGGGATAAAATACCTGCGGCTCGCTTGCTGGCGATCCAGTCCCACGTTCACCGTCCCGGTCAAGCCTGGCGTGATCCAGTCGAACTGATAGTCGGCCTTGACGCTACCCAGGATACGGGTTGTCTTCGTGATGTCCTTAATCTCGTTGGCCATGGCGACCGGATTTCGAACCGAAGTCTGCCCTGGGATTTCGAAATACGTTCCGTCGGCATTTTTAACAGGAAGCGTCGGATTGTATTTCATCACGTTTGTTAAAAGGCCACCTTCAAACCCACCGGTCTGATTAAACGGAGCACGGTTATCGTTGAAAAACGAGCCGGTTAGCCGAGTGTCCAGCGAGAGTTTATTGTTGAGGGCTTTCTGGTTAACGTTGATGCGTCCCGAAACACGTTCCAAACCTGAGTTTACAATTATGCCTTCATCATTGAGGTAACTCACTGATGCCCGGTACTGCGTAGCATCGGTACCACCGGAAAAGGCCAGGTTATGCTGGTTGGATACGCCAGTGTGTGTGACTGCCTTTTGCCAGTCAGTATTGGCATTACCCAGGTTGACGTCCGGAAGTCCGTTTGCTTTTACAAACGCACGATATTGACCAGCAGAAAGCAGCGGCAGATCCTTCAAGAAACTCGAAGTCGATATATAGCCGTCGTAGTTTACCTCCACATGACCCTTGCGTCCCTTTTTCGTGGTGATGAGGATGACGCCGTTGGCGCCGCGGCTCCCGTAAATAGCGGCGGCCGAAGCATCTTTTAGGATATCGATCGATTCAATATCATTCGGGTTGAGAAAGACCAGCGGGTTCTTTCGGCCCGAGGTCGGCGTGTTCGTGTCGCCGGCTCCCATAAGCGAAGGAGAACTGTTGCTGTTGTCGATCGGAACTCCGTCGATCACATAGAGCGGTTCATTCGATGCACTAATTGAAGTGCCGCCACGAATACGGACGGATACTGGAGCGCCCGGCTCGCCACCGTTCTGGATAACATTGACCCCGGCCACACGGCCTTGGATCATCTGTTCCGGTGTGTTTATAAGTCCCACGTTGGCTTCATCGGCTTCCACACGGGCAGCCGAGCCGGTCACGTTGGCGCGTTTTTGAGTTCCGTAACCAACGACCACAACTTCATTGAGTTGTACTTCGTCGACTTTCATCGAAACATCAATAACGGAGGAGGCACCGACGGTAATTTCTTGCGTCAGATATCCAATGAATGAAAATACGAGCACATCACCTTGGTTGGCACTGAGTGAGTAAGTGCCGTCGATCCCGGAGGCCGTTCCAGTGGTTGTGCCCTTGATCGCGATGTTTACGCCCGGCAGCGATAAGCCGTTGTCGGCGTCGGTCACCGTACCCCTGATGTTCTTTTGCGCGAATGCAAAACTCACGCAGGTGAACGTCAGAACACTGAGGAGGAGTAGTTTTCTAACCATGTCGATTGAGCGTTTTGTGGGCGGAATTCCATGAAACAGGAAAGAGGCGCGTGATTCTCCACGAAGGAGGCCCGTGAATCGGAGATGCAAGGATTCCGGTTTCGAGTCGTCAACGGGAGAAGGAACAGGCGCGTTTGGTTTTCAGCTTTTGTTGTGTTTGCTAAAGCGCTTCCATAACGGGGGAGTTTACACAAAAGGCTCTAACTTTCGCAAATCAACGCAAAATGGGCCCCAATGTCAACCGAAGGTTTAAGAAAGTGTAAACGATTACTTATTGCAAGGGGAAAGCGAGTTCACTATCGATTACGGTCCACAAGTTTGTGCCGGCAAATGGGCCGGCCTGACCGGAGACAAGCCTTCCGAAGACGCCACGAAGAAAAATTACTGTGAAAGGAATGCAAGGCTATTTATTCACTGTGCGGCTCAAATGACAAAAACATTCATAAAATATTGTTAATATTTAAATATAGCCTGATTCAATTCACTGCTGGATCGTCTGGATTTGCCATCAGTCTCCCGCAAGATTGTCGCTCAATCAAGATTGATGGGAGCACTACGGTCGTGGTCGGGCGATGCGGATTTCGGATACGATCAAGAAGCATTTCTGCTGCCTGGTAGCCGAGTTTGTACGACGGCTGACGAATGGCGGTTAGTGGCGGGTGAAGAGAAGGCGCCCAGGGCATGTCGTCGAATCCAATCAAGGAAAGTTCACCCGGTACCTGAACCCCGCGTTGATGAATGGCTTCGAAGGCGCCGAGTGTCATCAAGTTGTTGCAGACAAATAGCGCAGAGGGTGGTGATTTCATATCTAGGAGTACACCAGCCTCATTTTTTCCGCTCTCATAACGAGAATCCCCTTCGCGTAACATATGGGGAAGCAGGGGAATATCGTGAACTGAAAGCGCTTCCATAAACCCTAAACGCCGTTCCTTGATGGAAGATAGAGTAGACAATCCGGTGATGATGCCAATTCGGCGATGTCCCAGTCGGATTAAATGCTCTACGGCCATAAACGCACCATCCCGATTGTCAACAACGATGGTATCCAATTCGGCCCCTTCGAATCTCCGATCGATACATACGATGGGAACATTGTATTTGAGCGATAGCTTGGTGACGAGTGCATTTTCACCGGAAATGGGTGGGAGAATAATTCCGTCGACATACTCAGAGAGCATCGTGTTCAGGTAGAAATTCTGCTTGTCGACTTGTTCATCGGAACTGCACAGAATAACGGCATAGTCATTGGCATAGGCGAAATCTTCTACGCCGCGGGCTACGTCCGAGAAAAACGGGTTCTGGATGTCGGGGATCATCAGGCCAAGGATGTGGGAATTGTCGTGTTGAACGCGTAACCGGCGCGCGACACGGCTCCGCCGATACCCTAGCTTTTGTATGACCGCTTTTACCCGCGCTGTAGTAGTCGGGCTCACACTGCCCGAATGATTTAGTACGCGGGAAACTGTGGCAGATGAAACGCCTGCTTCCCGGGCAACGTCTTGTAGCGTGGTCATGACAGTACCGGACTTTTCAGAATTTGAGATTGTTTGCGGCCAGCCGTAATCGATTACATTGGCCGGAAGCACGACGCAGTCGGAATGCGAAATATGAGATAAGTGGGCTCAAGATGCCGATTATTATTGGACGAATGTAGACATCCGCACGAGATGGTTCAAGCCAGCACCGAGGGGGCCGGACAAATGGCAACCAGCAATCCCTCGTTACCGTGTAGAATCAAAGTTTCGTCAATGTCGGTTTCGGTACGGTCCTCAAACGTTGAAAGCAGTAATCGACCTCTTGCAAAACCATCCGGAAGGCGTAACGCTCGGGGGTCTGCTGAAAAATTGAGCGCAACCATGATGGTCTGGCTCTCGGCTTTTCGGACAAATACAAAACAATCCCTCGGAGCCAAATCGATCGGCTGGTATTCGCCAAGTTGAAGGGCAGGGTGTGACTTTCGCACGGCGAGGAGCCGGCGATAAAGGCTCAGAACAGACGATGGGTCGCTCAACTCTTCCTCCACATTGCAGCCTTCCGTTGAGAAGATCGGGAGCCAAGGCTCCGATGTGGTAGAAAATCCTCCGGAAGGCGTGGCGTCCCATGGCATTGGCGTTCGGCATCCGTCGCGCCCGAGGCCGGGGACGCGAAGGCCCCACGGGTCCTGTTGCTTGTCGGGAGGAATAGTGGCTTCGGGCATACCGAGTTCGTCGCCATAATATAGGGTCGGGGTGCCGCGAAGCGTGAGCAAGAGCATTGCCGCCACGCGGCTCTGGTCGGGCCCATACCGGCTGCGCAGACGTGTCTCGTCGTGGTTTCCGAGTACGTAGTTCGGCCAGGCGCCGTCGGGCAAGATGGCCTCCAGACCATCAATCATGCTTCGCACATCTCGGGCATTCCATTCAGCCTTCAGAAGGGAGAAGTTGAACGGCATGTGCAATTCATCCAGGGCCTCGCCGTAATACGTTGCCCATTCTCCCCAGTCGTAAACATGGATTTCGCCCACCGAGAAACGTGGCCGTGCTTTGCTGTAGGCATCGAGGAGGGCGCGCAGCTCACGGAAGATTCCGTGGACATTGGCATGGCCCTTGTCGTACAAATGAACCTGGCTATCGTAGGCGCCGAGCGACTTGTGCGCCGCGACGCCGGAGAGATTTGGCGGATTATCCCGCATCTCCGGGTCCTTCATGATGAAGTGCGCGACATCGATGCGGAACCCATCTACGTCGCGTTCCAGCCAGAACCGGACAACATCGAACATCGCCGCCTTCACTTCCGGGTTGCGCCAGTTCAGATCGGGCTGTTCCTTTAGGAATGAATGCAAATAGTATTGGCCTGTGGCTTTATCCAAATCCCATGCGGAGCCACCGAATACGCTTAGCCAGTTGTTTGGCGGTCCTCCGTCCGGCTTCGGGTCGCGCCAGACGTACCAGTCGCGCCGCGGGTTTTTGCGGGAGGCGCGAGAAGCGAGAAACCAGGGGTGCTTTTCTGACGTGTGGTTGGGCACAAGGTCGATGACAAGATGCATTCCGCGGGCGTGGACCTCGGCAACCAGCCGATCGAAGTCTTGCATGGTTCCGAAAAGAGGATGGACGTCTGTGTAATCGGCCACATCGTAACCGAAATCAGCCATTGGGGAGGGATAAAACGGGGAGAGCCAGAGTGTGTCCACGCCAAGCACCTCGTTGAGATAATCAAGCCGCGTTATGATGCCGGGGAGGTCGCCGACACCGTTGCCAGTAGTATCTTGAAAACTGCGGGGATAGATTTGATATATGACGCCCGTCTGCCACCACGGATGATAATTTTTCATAAGATGTCATGTCTTGATGCGTGAGATTGCGAACTTACTATCGAATGCAGCGGGGCGCAATGGGATGTTTCGCCGGCCCGATGCAAATCGACGCAACAGGTACACCGGGAAATCACGATATGATTGAACCCGATCTCGATTGGCCAGTGTATATTGATCGGATCAGTTATCGACACACGGATTATCCATAGGGAAAGCACTATGTCAGGCCACAACAAATGGTCGAAAATTAAGCGACAAAAAGCGGCCACCGATGCAAAGAGGTCGAAGATGTGGGCGCGAATCACGCGTGATATAATGGTTGCGGCGCGAGAGGGCGGTGGTGACCCCGGCATGAATGCGCGTCTAGGAATGGCCGTTGAGAAAGCCAAAGCGGAAAACATGCCAAAGGACAATATTACGCGGGCCATCAAGCGCGGCACCGGCGAGATTCAGGGAGCTGACTACGAAGAGGTGACCTATGAGGGCTATGGCCCTCACGGGGTAGCCTTCTTCGTCGAAGCATTGACGGACAACACCAATCGCACCGTCGCCGATTTGCGGGCTTTCTTTAGTAAGGCGGGGGGGAGGCTCGGGCAGACCGGTTCAGTGGGATATCTTTTCGACCGCAAATGCATTTTCGAGATTCCGGCGGCAGGCCATGATGAGATGGAACTCTTTGATCTGGTTGCCGATGCGGGTGCCGAAGATCTGGAACTTGAGGATGAAATTTTTACCGTGACGGCGCCGGTTGAACAGTTTGGTGCGGTTCATCAGGCGCTCCAGAGCGCCGGAATCGAGCCGGAAGAAGCCGACCTCCAACGTATTCCGACGACCACCGTCTCGCTGAGTCCGGACGCCGCAAAAAAAGTGGCCAACCTCATCGAGAAGGTGGAAGAGCATCAAGACGTGCAGGCCGTATTTACGACACTTGATCTTGACGAAGCCACCCTCGAAGCTATTGCCTGAACTTGGCTCGTGGATGCCGTGAGGGGACCATTCCTCACGCTCCAAATCGAGCTTTGCATTCCAAATTCCATTATTAGAGAACCGCATCGGTATGATTGTGCTAGGTATTGACCCCGGCTCACGCATCACCGGCTATGGGGTGATCGTGGTGGAGGGGAATAAGGAGCGACTCGTCGAGTACGGTGCGCTTATACTCGATCTTCAGGCCCACCATCACCTCAGGCTGAAGCAGATCTACGACCGGATGGAGAAGGTGATCGACCGCTGCATGCCGGATGCGTGTGCTATTGAGATGCCCGTGTACGGGCGCAATCCGCAGTCCATGCTGAAGCTCGGGCGTGCGCAGGCGGTGGCCATGATGGCTGCCCTCAATCGTCAAATTCCCGTGGTCGAGTATAAACCCAAGGAAGTGAAAAAGGCCGTGACGGGCGTCGGAAATGCAACTAAAGAGCAGATGTGGCTCATGATTCGTTCCATTCTTCAAATCGAGGAAAGCCGACCAAAAGACACACTCGACGCCTCAGACGCGCTGGCGGTGGCCCTGTGCCACGCACACCGCTTCCATGATGGCGACACCGGCCAATACAAAAACTGGGACAGCTTCCTTCGCGAACACCCCGATCGGCTTGGCTGAGCCGCTAGAGGCTGGGATGTCCTACATTTATAGCCAATGTTCCACGACTATTTGAACTCCGACAAGGCTTCTCGTTCAAAGCAATTCAGGGGACACTGAATGCCGTCAGCCTGACTCACTCATAATAATAGCCACGCTCTTCATCACGGAGTCGGACGATATCGGCGACCTCATTAAGGTCCAACGTACCCTTGCTCATACGAAGGATAAGGTGGGCGATCTGCCGGCCTTTCTGTGGAGCCTGGTTCCACTCGGAGTGTGTTTGTTCAATGATGCTGATAAGAATGCGGAGGTAAGGGAATCGATCCTCCGGCGTTTCCATCGTCCCAATGGTCTGGGCGAATAAATCAGCGTTGCGCCCGACCTGTCGGTCAGTAATTTTATCTCTGTAGCGAATCATATAGGCAGACGGGAAAGGTGGGAGAACGGAAGAAAAGAAAGGAGGGTCGAGCCGGACATTATAGATTGACGGTGACCGCATCCTATAATACCGATCCTGAAGAACGGAACCAAGAACGGCCGATAGAAAATCGATAAAAACGCAGGAGAATACGCTGCAATGTACCGGAATCTTGTGGCAAAAACTCGCGTAAGACCCCCCGATATGGGTAGGCACCAGGCTGGGCCGCCCTGTTTTTATGTATACAAACTGGGTCAAATTTGTTGGGAAAGCCGGAAGTCGTGCGGAAAAATGGAGTGAGTCGCTTCCGGCTGGAGTTGCTTCGGACAGTCCCGGCATACCATCGCCGCGCGCTGAGGAAACAGACGCTCGCGGAGGGCCAGATGGTGTACTATGGCCCGATGCCCATCTATTATGGCATTGGCGAAGTCAAGCGCGTCGTAGAAAATTTTGTAGCAGTAGACTTTCGCGGGACCGGTCAGTTTGGTGTACACGAAGATGTGTTGGAACAACAATATCTCATCCCTATCTCCAACACGACGCTGAACCAGCTCTGATGGCGCCTCATTGCCGGCGAAATGCATGCCTCTTCTGACTAACATCGCCACGCTCGCAACGTGTGCCCAACCGGGCGGTCAGGGCGCCCTTCACACCATCGCCCGCGCTGCCCTTGCGTGGGAGCAAGAATCCATCGTCTGGGTCGGAAAAGAGGTTGCCTGTCCTGAAAGATTCACTACAGTGCCACGTATCGACGCGGGCGGCGCGCTGGTCGTGCCCGGTCTCATCGATTGCCATACCCACCTAGCATTTGGAGGCTGGCGGGCCGACGAATTTGAAGAGCGCATTCTGGGAAAAAGCTATCTGGAAATTGCGCGATCAGGCGGTGGCATTGCAGGCACTGTGCGTCACACCCGTGCCGACTCTGAGGAAGTACTCTTCAATCGTTGCTGTACCTTTCTGCGGGAAATGGGCCAAATGGGTGTATCGACGGTGGAGTGCAAGAGCGGTTACGGTCTCACCCTCGACGACGAGGCAAAGCTCTTGCGCGTGTATCGCCGCCTCGCCCACCACCAGCCCCTTAGAATCGCTGCTACGTTCCTGGGTGCGCACGTCGTCCCTCCCGAGTATAGAAACGATCGCCCGGGCTACATCCGGCTATTGTGTGAGGAAATGATTCCTCGCTTCGCTGCCGAAGGTCTGGCCGAATTCTGCGATGTATTTGTGGAAGAGACGGCATTCAGCATAGGAGAAGCACGACATATCCTCGAAGCGGGCAAGAAGCATGGGCTTCGCCCCAAACTCCACGTGGATCAACTACGGGACGGGGGAGGCGCATGCCTGGCCGCGGAAGTCGGCGCGATCTCCGCCGACCACCTCGAATATGCTTCGGCGGATGGCATTCGGGCCATGGCCGATGCGGGTGTCGTGGCGGTGAGCCTGCCGATTGCCACCCTTTACCTGAACCAACGGCCCATGCCTGCGCGACGCTTCGTCGAGGCTGGTGTACCGGTGGCGGTTGCGACCGATTTTAACCCCGGCAGCGCACCTTCATTTCACCTGCCGTTGGCACTGACACTCGCCTGCACAATGAACCGCATGACGCCCGCCGAAGCCCTAAAGGGCGCCACGCTCTTTGCGGCGCAGGCCATAGGGCGTGAAAAGCGGATCGGATCACTGGAAGTGGGGAAACAGGCGGACTTTGTCCTGATTGATGCGCCCGACGTCAACCATTGGATCTACCACTTCCGGGCCAATGCCGTTCAGGAAATCTTCGTTCGGGGGAAAGCCTTCAATTTCTCGGGAGACGGAGCGTGAATGTGCTTCCCTCGCCGGGCGTGGAATCCACGGATACATCGCCCCCCATCATCGCGAGTGCCTTCTTCACGAGCGCTAGCCCGATTCCGTTTCCGGGATAAGATTCCTCGCTGTGTAGCCGCTGAAACATGTCGAATATTTTACTGAGATGGGCCGATTCAATTCCGATGCCATTATCGCTTATGTGGATGATATGTTCATCTTCAAATGATTCGTACACAATGCCGACCTCCGGCGGTATCCCACGACGATGGTAACGGAAGGCATTGTCAATTACGTTGAGAAAAACCTGGTGAAGTAGAGTTGGATCACCCTGGACCAAGAGATCCTCTACCGGAACAGAGACGATGCCACCGTCTTCTTCCATACTTTTTGAATAGGTCTTCTTGACCTGATTGAAGAGCGTATTGAGCGATAGTTGCTCTCGATGGACTGCTTGACGACCCATGCGGGCATAGGTGAGTAAGTCTTCGATGAGGCAGTCCATGTGCTCACTGGCCTCGACGACATTGTCGATATACCGACGGCCATCATCGTCAAGTCGATCACGATATCTGCGGGCAAGAATATTTGAGAAGCCACTGATTGCGCGAAGTGGGGCCCGCAGATCGTGAGAAACGGAATAACTAAAGGACCGCAATTCTCGGTTCGCAACCTCGAGACAGTTGGCACGGTCGCGGAGATCCTCGTTGAGAAGCCGGATGGCATCCTCAGCATTTCGCTGTCGCGTGATATCGGCACCGACGGCCTGATATTCGGTCACGATGCCACGTTCATCGCAGATGGTTCGGTGATTCCAGCGGTTCCAAAGAAGCTGGCCATTTTCCGAAATCATCCGAATCTCCACGGTTTCGACCTGTTGATCACAATCCAGCAAGGACAGGTTTTGGGCGAGCAGATGCCGGTCCTCTTCCAGGATGAGAGGGAGATAGTGGCTGCCGAGCAATTCTTCACGTGAATGGCCGAAATAACGGCAGTAGGCCGCATTGACAAAGGTGATGGTGCCGTCCGGGCGAAAACGACAAATAAATTCAGTCTGGTCCTCAACGATCGCCCGGTAGCGTTCCTCGCCGAGACGAAGCGCGCGTTCGGTTCGCCTCCGTTCTTCAATCTCCTTCTCGCGTTGAAGTATCGTCGCTTCGAGTTCTGACGTGCGCAGTGCGACACGTTGTTCTAGATCGGCATTGAGTTGTCGAATTTTGTCATTGGCCAGCCGTTGACGTGTCACGTCCACGACGCCCGATAGGGCGCCCGCGTAATTTCCATGCTCGTCAGATAGTGGGGCCGTCTCCATTATGGTAAAGATCCGTGTCCCATCCTTATGCATGAATTCAAAATCGTGCTGTTCTTCTATGCCCTCTATCCATCTTTCAAAATTAATTTCGGAGACCGCTTGGCCTTCATCATCCATAAAGTCGAACAGATGTCGGCCCAACATCTCGCTCGGGGAATATCCGAGCATCCGGGCCATGCTTGGATTGACATATTGCGTTTTGGCGTCTTTATCAATAACCCAAATACCCTCCTGCGCCATCTCGACCAATTGCCGGTATTTCCGCTCACTCTCTCGGAGCGCTTGCTCGACTTGCTTCCGCGCGGTGACGTCACGAACAAAGCCCAAGACTTCATTCGGAGTGATCGGGACGAGGTAGGCCACAAAAAAATTCGTTGCGCCCTCAAGTGTGAGGCTGTATTCAAATCGTTGGGGTGATTGTGTTGTCAGAGCCAGTTCTATATTCTCCTGGCTTTCTGTCGCCACCGCTGGGGGTAGCACTTCATTCTGATGCTTTCCGATAAAATTTTCAGGTGGATAGATGGGTGTGAGGCCTCGTGCCGATCTAAAGTCGAGGTAGACGCCCTCTCGGTTTATCCTGAAAATCATATCGGGAATCGCATCAAGAATAGCCTGATTGTATCGTTCACTATCATGGAGTTCCAGTTCGTTTCGGGCAATCCTCCGGGAAGCCAGGTTCAGCGTATTCATTATCGCAAATAAGCTCAGGGCGAGGACGAAAAAATAGACCGAACCGACGACCCATGTGGTTTCCGGGGTATGAATCATGGCGGGCGCCGGGAGGTGGCCGGTGTTTTCGACTACCGTTAGCACAAGGCCTGAAATCGAGCCCACTGCGGCCATTCCGATGGCCGCACGGCTACTTACGAGCAGGCCCATTATGGTTATTGAGAGGAGATAGCCGTAGAATCCGGGAGAGCGAACGCCGCCGGCAGTCAAGGCCGCGATTGAGAAAATGATGTACAAAGCTAAGGCGATGATCGCCCCCGCAAATGGAATACGACCACGTCGGAGTACTGGTGCTGTTACCAGAGTTACCCCAAGGACGGCCCCGGGAATCCAGATCCTGGAAAGGTGCGCAGGGCTGAAGACTACGATGAATAATGCGTAGAGTCCGGCGCCTCCCACTATTGTTAGAAAAATGAGTTGCAGTGACCGTCGATGGCTTGCTTGATCATCTTCTGACAATACCGGCAAAACCAACAACTGATGAAACCAGGAGGACATTGGGGCCAAATAGAGAAGGGTGACTTGGGGCGGGCTTAATCAAGAAGAATCTCAGTCGAGGGCACCGGAAGATACCTATTCTTGATGTGGTTCTTCGTATTTTTCAGCGTGCCATCATCATAACTTTGAATAGATGAAAATTAAGATATACACGACCGGTGGGACTATCGACAAAGTCTATTTCGACGCCCAGAGCATGTTTCAAGTCGGTGAGCCTCAGATTGTTGAGATTCTACGGGCTGCGAATGTGACTGCCGACTATGAAGTGGAAACCCTCTTGCGCAAAGACAGCCTGGAGCTGGACGATGCAGATCGTGCCCTCGTCGCCGAACGGGTTCGAGACGAGCCCTGCCAGCGCATTCTCATCACCCACGGAACCGACACGATGGTGCAAACGGCCCGGGCGCTCCTCGAATCCGATGAGAAGGTGGTGGTGTTTGTGGGTTCGTTGACCCCGGCGCGCTTCAAGCGCTCAGACGCAGAGTTTAATATTGGATTCGCGATGGCGGCTGTACAGGTGCTTCCAAAAGGTGTTTACGTCGCCATGAACGGATGTATCTTTCAGCCGGATGAGGTGCGCAAAAACCGGGAAGCCAATCGTTTTGAAATACTTTGACAGGTTTCCTGGAGAGCCGGGTACTGGCTGTTTCGCCGCGTATGATCCCATTCCTTTCGGATTGAGATTAGCAGGTTTACGGGGAACGATTGCATAGGTATTTGGTTACGCATTTATGCTTTGAAGCAAGCGTTGCGCTTATCAAAGGAGTAGGAGCCATCGAGGGTTCTAGCAAATCGTTGCCGCATGAATCGGCAGAATGTGTGAGTCTCATGATTCGGGAAGAATCGATTCAGAAAGGAAGTATGCTAATGGCTGTCAGGCAGCCCGCCATCCGAATCGAACCCGTTCGGCCTTCACATGCTCGTGCGGTACAACTCTTGGCCGAGGATCCGCTTATCGCAGCCACGACAAATCTGCCGGAACCCTATCCCCCAGACGGTGCGCGAAACTGGATCAGGTATCTTCTATCGAGGCGGAGAGCAGGCGTGGAGTATGCCTTTGCCATCATCAATGAGCGAGATGAACTCGTAGGTGTCAATGGACTAGTGGACGTCTCATATGACGATAAAGAGGCTGAATTGGGCTATTGGATCGGGAGGACCTTTTGGGGGCATGGCTATGCTACGGCTGGAAGCCGGCTCGTGCTCCAATATGGTTTCGAAGTGTTGGGGCTACGCCGCCTCATCGCGCGCCCGCTGGAACGAAATATCGCATCCAGGCGGGTACTCGAAAAACTCGGTTTTTGCTGGACCGGAAACGAGCAAAATGTTTTTCCCAAGTTCGAGCCCGACGACCGGCTGGCCATCTATGAATTTATGGCCTCTCAATGGGATGATAATTCGTAACGGGTCGACTCAAAGTCATTGGACATTGATCGGTTGGTGAGCGTAATAGCCTTTGGTATAGCGAGACTTCAACCCCTCGAACTCATTTGCACGTGAGAAAAATTTCGTTTCCGATACGGGTTCGAAGTCTCATAGATCTTCTGGAGACGCAGATTCAAGACCGGCCCCGGCGTGATTCGCGGGCGCCGGTCAATGCGTGTCGCAGCCCGCGACTGATGGTATTAAGATCCAAAAGAGCCCTCAAGGGAACGACTCATTTCGCCGGGCAGTGATGTGCGTGACAACATTGTACAATAAAAAAACGAATACGAGAATAGCATGCCGCAGGAAAAACACCCGGATTCCTTCCCCGGAACTACGGCACGAAGTCAGGCCTGGTGGGATCAGTTTCGCACCCTGCTCGACGAACTCAACGAATGGCCGGCCGAGTATATGTTTAAATTTATAGTTCCCCAATCTTCCCTGGCAGCAATCAAGACCATTTTCGATGGACAACCAGTGCGCGTGCGCGCTTCCAGTCGTGGAAATTATTTGAGTGTCACGGCGCGCGTTCTTGTGGACTCAAGCGAGGACGTAATCGCCATCTATGCATCGGCTGGCGATATTGAGGGCGTTATTTCGCTCTGATGAACCAGGGCAATCTAACGTAATCGTCGCCGAATTCGGGATGAAATGATAAGAACCAGGGCATCGGGTCGCTTTCTTGCTTCCGGTGCCCTGGTTCATTCCCCCCCCCCCGGATCCACGACACATCTTGGTCAAGCGTATCGATCGAAATGACTGGGCGGTTCTGCCAACTGACGGATCAATTTGAGCGAGGCGTCCATGTGATCCGTAGATATGGTCGGATCAGTCTTGGAATATGTGTTCAGGAAGGCTGCAGTATTTTGTGGACTAGCTAATCGCCTGGGCGGGCCGGATGTGGGACTTATGGTCGGTAGACGGCCGGGGCGTAGCGGCGCAACCTTATGGTTCACAATGCCAGCGACTGCATTTCGGATGGCTGCGTCTTTGTCTGTAATGATGTTGCTAAACACCTGTCCCTTACTCTGAGACGAATCGAAGCCCGCCTCGGAATGCGAGGCGTCTGGGACCGAATACGACTGAGACGGGGCGGAAGCTGCATTGGGTAGCGAAAGCTTGCCAGCGGCAATAGTGTCACTGGAATTCGATGCCGGTCCAGTTTGTCTGCTCAGCTCTTCACGTCTTTGCATCTCTAGTTCATGGCGAGCCTTGCGCTCCATTCGGACCGCCTCCTGCGCCACTTGATGATCCAGATTTGAAGGGTCTTTCGGGGCCAGGGCTGCCCGTTTTATGATCCGGGCTTTTTGGATTGTGGCCTTTGGATCACCAGGGATCGGGCTGGAATCAATATTTACATGCCCGCCAATGGCATAACGCTTGCCGTCGGGCCCGGTCTCATAATCATATGTCGGAGGGCCTTTTGCATAAGCCCCGCCGGCGGACAGATGGGCGCGTTCATGCTGGCGTACCTCTGCATCTCGCTTCTTGAGTCTCTTGATGTCCTCCTGTTCTTTCGAGGACAGCGCCGCATCTTTGGGCACCCCACCGACGCGCTGAGCCCGGGCGCGCTGCTGCCCCTCGGATTGCTGGACCGGCCCCTTTGCCGGCTGGGTCCGGATTTCATCGTCTTTCTGCCGATTCCGCGCACCATTGCCGTTTGGTGTGTGAAAATAGCCTGATGTTGCTGGTGTTGAGGAGTGTATAAACATAGCTCGACACAGAAACAGAGTTTCGACTAGAAACAGAGAGCATTGGACTGTATCGGCAGAAAAAGAAAGGACTTAAATGAAAGCGCGGTTTCGTCGGTATTCTCTGACGGCAGCCGTTTATTTGCTTGAACTTTATGGCCCATCGATCGCGGCCTGTCGAAAGTATTTTTTGCGGTTCTATGTCAAAGGCCGTAGACCCTCAAAGTGATTCGATGTGTAAGTGTATCTCACGGTCGATCAGAAAAAGGCTGTGATCCGGTATCTCCGTCCAGGATTCCGTCCGCGTTATAGGTTCGGAAGCCACCACGACGGCGCGGTAGCCTGCACCCGGATCCGATTCCACGTGCAATGCACCACCGCAAACGTCACACGGATGCACGTCCATTCGTTCGACGAACCAGAGTGAGCGATTCAGACGCGCTCCGGCGAGTATGTTACCATCGGATAACAACAAGTTGAGCGCAACCTCGGCATTGGGGTCGGCCTCGTGCGACAAGTCCATGACTTGCCGAACGCCCCGACGAAGTACGCTGAGGAGGGTAAGGGCGGGGTATTGCTTGTAAAGGGAAAGAAGAAAATGAAAGACGTGCTCACTGTCCGTGTCGCCATATATGGCCCGACGATGGGTGTCGGGCATGGCAGCGAGAAGGCTGGGTCGAATGGCCTTAAAGGCGCCGAGGTTGCCATTGTGGGCGAAAAGCCAAGAGCCATATTCGAACGGGTGGGTGTTTACCAGATTTATTTTCCCGACGGTAGCCCGACGCACGTGGGCCATTACTTTGCCGGCATGTATCTGCGCTGCGGCCCAGCGAAATTCATCGCTGTCGTAGGCGGCATGGGCCTGCTTTTCGACGCAGACCGTACCATTCTCGTATACACCCAATCCCCAACCGTGTGGGTTGCTTTGCCCACGCTCATCGTGAACGCTCTGCGCAAGCAGTGCATTCTGAGCACGGATTAACTCACACTCAACCTTACGAGGAGCATTGGAACGGAATCCGTAGAGTCGGCACATAGGGGGCCCCACAGGTTTCGTTGAAGGGATGGGTTGCGGACAAACGCTAGTGGGTTATTGAACCCTCGATTGATGTTACACCGGTATCCGAGAGGTCTTTGCCGATATCATACAATGTAGGAGCATGGGTGCCCTTGGTAGAGAGTGCCGGATTATGGCGGTCGATCAAAGATCCACAACCGGTAGTGAAGGATCAACCCTCATTGTAAAATGCGTTCGCACGAATAGAAGATTCGATCTTCACTTGTCCTTATTGTGTTTTATCTTTTTGACTGGCCTTCCCTTCTTCCTCGCCGGCTGTCATCATGAAAAAGTTTCTCTTTCTCGTCGGAATCTTTCTTATTCCGTCCATCGCTCAGGCCCAAAAAGATGCCAATCGTTGGACGCCCGATCTGAGCATGCAATATCACTCAATCACGGATACCGACGTGTCGCCTGACGGCAGCCTGATCGCCTACGTGGTTCGAGAGCCCGAGATGGACGGCAATAAATCGGAATACCGGAGTCAAATTTGGATTGTCTCGGCGGACGGGCGCATGGATATACAGTATACCCAGGGCGAGAAATCTTCATCAAACCCATCGTTCTCACCTGACGGAACCTTCCTTGCTTTTACTTCAGACCGGTCTGAAAAAAACCAGGTTTGGATCATGCGGGTTCAGGGCGGGGAAGCCCAACAATTGACCCATGCGGAGACCGGCGTGGCTGCCTATGCGTGGTCCCCCGACGGCTCGAAGATCGCCTATACCATGCCCGACCCCGAGACGGCGACGGAAAAGGCAGATAAAGAGGAAAAGCGGGACGTCATCCTTGTCGATCATGATTACAAATACAACCACCTCTATATCATCTCGATGGCGGAGAATACAGATGGCGAGCGCGAGGTAAAGCGCCTCACCGGCGGTCCATTCCATGTGACCGCTTTCGACTGGTCACCGGACGGCCGAACGATCGTCTTTGCCCATCAGGCCGATCCGAGGATCAACACAGGTTTTGGCGAACGGGACCTCTCGACGGTGCCGGCCGACAGCGGCGCCGTCGTGCCCCTCGTGACGCGTCCCGGCGTCGATGACGGCCCGCATTTCTCGCCGGACGGGCAGTGGGTCGGGTTCACCTCGCAGGGGGGCACGCCCGAGCGGATTGGTCTTAGCGATGTGTACATGGTCCCTGCTACCGGCGGAGCGCCGAGAAAACTGGCCGACACCCCTGACCGCGACGCCAACCTCATTGGCTGGTCAGCCGACGGCTCCCGGCTCTTTGTAACGGAATCGATGCATACGTCCCGGCAACTCCTCGCCGTGCCGGTCGATGGTGGTGAGCCCCATTTCGTGACCACCGTGGATGGGGCCGTCGGCAGTGTCTCATTCGATAAGAATACCCAGTGGATGGCATATACGTACGAAAATATGACCACGCCCGTGGAGGTCTATCTGGCGCCGGTGGGCGGCTTCGAGGTGACCCGACTGACGCACGTGAACACGGGCGTGCCGAAGCCGGAAATGGGGCGCACGGAGGTACTTTCGTGGACCTCGACGGACGGAATGAAGATCGAGGGGTTGCTCACGTATCCGGTGGGGTACGAGACCGAACGTGCCTATCCGCTTATCCTTCAGGTCCACGGCGGACCGGCAGGGGTCTTCTCACAGCGCTTCACCGGGCGACCTGGCATCTATATGACGCAAGTATTCGCTCAGAATGGGTACGCCGTGCTCCAGCCCAACCCGCGCGGCTCCACCGGTTACGGAAAGAAATTTCGTTATGCCAACGTAAAAGACTGGGGCGGCGGCGACTATCGAGATTTGATGGCGGGCGTGGACAAGGTTGTTGCTATGGGCGTGGGGCACCCGGACAGCCTCGCCGTCATGGGGTGGAGCTATGGCGGCTACATGACTTCATGGATCGTCACGCAGACGGACCGATTCAAAGCCGCGAGCATGGGCGCCGGGCTGCCTGATCTCATCAGCATGGTCACTACCACCGACATTCCGGACTACCTTGTCGCCCATATGGGCGGGGAATTCTGGAACGACTACGAGACGTATCAGGCACATTCGGCTATATATCACATCAAAAACGTGATTACGCCGACGCAGGTCATGCATGGTCAGCGAGATTTCCGCGTGCCCTTTACGCAGGGGCAAGAGTTCTATGTGGCGCTCCAACGGCTCGGCATACCGACCGAGATGGTCGTCTATCCGCGCACGCCGCACGGCCCCCATGAGCCGAAGCTCCTCATGGATGTGACCCCCCGCATCCTCGCGTGGTTCGACCACCACCTCGGGCGAGAAACCGCCCATGCGGAGTCCGGAACACGGTGAGCGGGCGTCCAAAATGCCCCTCGGAGTTTGGAAACGACGCTTTGGCTCGGGGCCCCATGCTCCTAGTTGGGGCGCATGACAAATTGCACTTTTCAGCCTATGCCTTGTGAGGCGAGGATTGTTTTTTCGGCCAATATCGCTGATTTTTGTTCTCATGCACTACTATTCAGCCAAGGATATTTTATCAGGTGATCTCATCCCGAGAAACACAAGTCATCCCCAAAAAAAGTGTCATCCTGAACTTGATTCAGGATCTCAAACGCCGAGACGAGATGCTGACACGAGGCGAAGCCGACTGACGTAGTAAGCAAGTCCAGCATGACTAATAATAATAGGCCGTCACTTTATGCTTGACGGAACACTACTGCGATGCGCGACCGTCGTGCAATGTGTCACGCGCCCATCTAATTAACAACATCGCGCCCCCATTCTCGTCGGAGTGATCTGCGTTCATTCCTCATCATGGGCGGCAATTTTGGAACGGCTACGGCCCTTAAAATTGGTTGACTTTAGCATAAATTCCGATTAAAATGATCAATGCAATTTGTTACCTGTTAGCGTTATATAATTATGATTACAGAAGTTGAATTGGTTGCCCGAACTGGATCGGTCGTCAGTCAACATTTCAGCCCACACATGCCTGCATACTTCCATGACGAACCCTGACAAGAACACCCGGCGCTCCTATTCATTCTCCCCCCTGGTCCGCCATACGGGAGCGACCCTCATGATGGGCGGCGCACTCATGGGGAGCTTACTCGGTGAGGTACAACACACTGTCCCGTGGTATCAAAGGGCGCCCGCGTGGGAACAGGCTGCTGGGCATCCGACCGACGCGACGTCTCTGGCCGGCTCTGCCGGTATCACTTTTCTTCCGCCGCAGACAAATCCTTTTGGGTTGGCCAACGTGGGACTTCGTAGCGCGCCGTTCTTTACCGACATGGACGGTGACGGGGATCTGGATGCCTTTATTGGTGAGATAAACGGCTCGGCGCTGTACTTCGAAAACACAGGAACGGCGACCGGTCCGGCCTTCGCGGGCGTGGTCACCGATCCGTTTGGTCTGTCGGGCGTGGGCAACTACAATTCGCCGTCGTTTGCCGATATCGATGGCGATGGAGATCTTGACGGCCTCGTTGGAGAGGCGGATGGTACCCTGTGGTTTTTCGAGAACACGGGCACGGCCACGAGCCCGGCCTTTGCCGCGGCAATAGCCAATCCCTTCGGGCTCGCTGACGTGGGCAGTGAAAGCAAACCTACCTTTGCCGATATTGACGGCGACGGTGACCTCGACGTCTTTGCCGGCGAGTCGTTCGGCAACACGCTGTTCTTCGAAAATACGGGCACGATGACCAGTCCGGCCTTTGCCGCCGCCGGCGTCAACGCTTTCGGACTAACCACGGTGGGCGCCACCAGCGCACCGACGTTCATCGATCTTGACAACGACGGCGATCTCGATGCATTGATGGGGGAATCGAGTGGGAATGTTTTTTACTTCGAAAATACGGGCTCGGTCACCGTTCCGGCCTTTGCCCATTCCGTCACCGACCCATTCGGATTCTCGGATGTCGGATTCGACAGCGTGCCGACGTTTGCCGATCTCGATGGCGATAGCGACCCCGATGCCATCATCGGCGATTTCTTTGGGGACAGCCGATACTTCGAGAACATCTCTTCGGTACCGCTCCCCGTGGAGCTGGCCGCCTTCACAGGCCTGAGCGATGGGCAGGCGGTGGTGCTCCGGTGGCAAACGCAATCCGAAACCAATAACGCCGGCTTCGAGGTCGAGCACCGGGCCGAGGCGGCGGAGGCCTGGCAAAAGGAGGCCTTCATCGAAGGGGCCGGCACAACGACCGAGCCGCAGGCCTATAGCTACCGCGTCGAAGGCCTCGCCCCGGGACCGTATCGTTTCCGCCTCGAACAACGTGACTTCGACGGGAGCTTCCAGTATAGCGCCGAGATCGAGGTAGCCGTCGCGGCGCCCGTCAAACTCGTCGTAGAACAGAACTACCCCAACCCGTTCCGCGCATCGACGGAGATCACGTACGCGTTGCCGGTGGCCGAACACGTGCGCCTGGTGGTCTACGACGTGCGGGGCCGTGAGGTGGCGCGCCTGGTGGACGGGCAACAGGCGGCGGGCGAGCACCGGGTGTCGTGGGCAGCCGGGACGGTGCCGAGCGGGCTGTATGTGTACCGTCTGGAGACGGGCACCCGCACGGTGTCGCGCACGATGATGCTTGTGCGGTGAGAGAGGAAATGAATGATGAATTGTGATTAGTGATTTTTGAAGGGAGGAGAAGCGTGTCCGGTGGAACAATCGATGCACGTAGGGGCGCATCGTGATGCGCCCGTTTCAGGTTTGACGATGCGGTAAATACGGGTACCGTCTGACGGGAAAGTCGAAAGGGGTGGCGAGGGTCATCGGGTTGGGCAATCACTGAGCTTCGGGGCACGCCGTGATGCGCCCGTTCCACGCCGGGCGACAAAAAGGTTGGTGTTCAGGTAGCCCGTCGGGGAGGCAATGATCCATTCAAGACACTTCCGTGTTATCGTAAATATATAATAAATAAGAATTTATAATTATTGTACTACTGATTTCCTCATCGAATCAGGCCGCTTAAGGAAAAACGATTGCATTTATAAATGGTTTACGATACCTTGCGACAAGTGACTATGTATTTATTATTAAAGGGAATGGATACCCTGTCGGGTGTCTCCTTGTCCTGATATCTCGTTTTCACGGAGGTAACTATGACCCGTTTCTACGAAGACCCTTCCGAGACCGCTCCGCCTCGGTTCTCTCAGCAGGTCCGGCGCACCGGTGCCTCCTTGATGATGGGCGGGGTCTTGATGGGGACCCTCCCCGGTGGGGTGCCCTCGGAGGGGACCGTGGCGCCGTGGTACCACCGGGCGCCGCTGTGGGAGGTTGCTGGGGGGCCGGGGAGCCTGCTTTCCATGCTGGTGCCCGGTGCCGTGGCCGCCGACATCGTGTTCATTCCCCCGCTGACCCTCAGCCCCTTCGGCCTGACGGATGTGGGTTTTGACAGCGCGCCGACCTTCGCCGACCTGGACTCAGACGGGGACCTCGACGCCTTCCTCGGGGAGTTCCTCGGTACGACGCAGTACTTCGAGAACACGGGCACGGCCACGAGCCCCGCCTTCGCCGCGGCCTCGGCCAACCCCTTCGGCCTGACGGATGTGGGTTTTCACAGCGCGCCGACGTTTGCCGACCTGGACTCAGACGGGGACCTCGACGCCTTCATCGGGGAATATTACGGCACGAGGCAGTACTTCGAGAACACGGGCACGGCCACGAGCCCCGCCTTCGCCGCGGCCTCGGCCAACCCCTTCGGCCTGACCGACTTGAGCTCCCATAGCACGCCGACCTTCGCCGACCTGGACGGGGACGGGGACCTCGACGCCTTCATCGGGGACGGTGGCGGCAATACGCAGTACTTCGAGAACACGGGCACGGCCACGAGCCCCGCCTTCGCCGCGGCCTCGGCCAACCCCTTCGGCCTGACGGACGTGGGCCAGAACAGCGCGCCGACTTTCGCCGACCTGGACTCAGATGGCGACCTCGACGCCCTCATCGGGGAGTTCTTCGGCACGACGCAGTACTTCGAGAACACGGGCACGGCCACGAGCCCCGCCTTCGCCGCGGCCTCGGCCAACCCCTTCGGCCTGGCGGATGTGGTCCAGAACAGCGCGCCGACGTTCGCCGACCTGGACTCAGACGGCGACCTCGACGCCTTCATCGGGGAGCGCTACGGCAGTACGTTTTACTTTGAGAACACGGGCACGGCCACGAGCCCCGCCTTCGCCGCGGCCTCGGCCAACCCCTTCGGCCTGACGGACGTGGGGTACACCAGCGCCCCGACCTTCGCTGACCTGGACGGCGACGGCGACCTCGACGCCTTCATCGGGGAGGGCTACGGCCAAACGGAATACTTCGAGAATGTCACGGGTGGATCACTGCCGGTGGAGTTGGCCGGCTTCACGGGCCTGAGCGATGGGCAGGCGGTGGTGCTCCAATGGTAAACGCAATCCGAAACCAATAACGCGGGCTTCGAGGTCGAGCACCGGGCCGAGGCGGCGGAGGCCTGGCAAAAGGACGCCTTCGTCGAAGGGGCTGGCACGACGACCGGGCCGCAGGCCTATAGCTACCGCGTCGAAGGCCTCGCCCCGGGATCGTATCGTTTCCGCCTCAAACAACGTGACTTCGACGGGAGCTTCCAGTATAGCGCCGAGATCGAGGTAGCCGTCGCGGCGCCCGTCAAACTCGTCGTCGAGCAGAACTACCCCAACCCCTTCAACGCATCGACGGAGATCACGTACGCGTTGCCGGTGGCCGAGCACGTGCGCCTGGTGGTCTACGACGTGCGGGGCCGTGAGGTGGCGCGCCTGGTGGATGGGCAAGAGGCGGCGGGCGAGCACCGGGTGTCGTGGGCGGCCGGGACGGTGCCGAGCGGGCTGTATGTGTACTGTCTGGAGACGGGCACCCGCACGGTGTCGCGCACGATGATGCGGGTGCGGTGAGAGGAGATATCGAATGATGAATGATGAATGATGAATGATGAATGATAAATGATGAATGATGAATGATGAATGATGAATAGTGAAGGGTGACTTTTGAAGGATGGCGAAGCGTGTCCGGTGGGACAACCGATGCACGTAGGGGCGCATCGTGATGCGCCCGGTTCAGGTTTGACGATGCGGTGAATACGGGTACCGGGAAAGTCGAATTTCGATTTTCGAATAGTCAAGGGTGTTGATGCGTGTCCGGTGGGACAATCGATGCACGTAGGGGCGCATCGTGATGCGCGAATGCGTCGGTCTCACGGCTCCATAGCCACGCGGGATCGTAGCCGGCCCGCAATGCGAGATCGTCTCACCTCGCCATCTCGGCGACGGTCTCGATCGCACGGTCAATTTCGCCGACCGTATTGTAGTGGCACGGCCCGATGCGCACCATGCCGCCGCGCTCGTGGAGGCCGAGGTGGCGGACGACTTCGTAGGCATAATAGTCCCCGTCCCACACATAGATATTCTCCGCGCCGAGCCGCCGGGCGATGTCGCGGGGGTGGTGCCCGTCGAGCGTGAACGAAACGGTCGGCACGCGTGCATCGAAATGAGTGGGGTCCGTGATGCCGTGGATCGTCAGGCCGGGAATACCTCCGAGACCGTCGATGAGGTGTGTGGTGAGGGGGCGCTCATACGCGGCGATGGCGCACATGGAGGCGTGGAGATGGCGGCGGCGGTCGGGCAGATGGGCGAAGGAGGCGTGATGGTCCCCGGCCATCGTCTCGCCGATCCACGCGAGGTATTCGACGGCGCCGAGGATGCCCGCAAGCCCTTCGTGCGAGAGCGTGCCCGTCTCGAACTTGATCGGGAGTTCGTCAGAGGCCGGGCGCACCTTGTACGCCGTGAGCCGGTCGAGGTGGGACTCCTTGCCCCACAGGATGCCCTGATGCGGGCCGAAGAACTTGTAAGACGAACAGGCGAGAAAATCGCAGCCGAGGGCCTGCACGTCGGTGGGCGCGTGCGGGACATACTGCACGGCATCGACATAGATGAGCCCACCCGCCGTATGTACCCGCTCGCCGATGGTCCTCACGTCATTGATCGTCCCGAGGGCATTGCTCGCATAATTGACGGCGGCGAGGCGGGTGCGGTCGGTGAGGAGGTCGTCGAGCGCCGAGAGGTCGAAGCGGTACGTGGCGGGGTCGAAGGGGAGCCATTTCACCGTGAGGCCGAGGTCTTCGGCGAGCATCAGCCACGGCGCGACGTTGGCGTCGTGGTCCATCCGGGTGAGGAGGATTTCGTCGCCGGGGCGCAACTCGCGGCCGAGCGAGCGGGAGAAGGCGAAGGTGAGCGTGGTCATGTTCTGGCCGACGATGATCTCGCGCTCCGAGGGGGCGTTGAGGAGGTCGGCCATGGCGCGGTGCGCTTCGTCGAGGAGGGCATCGGAGGCGCGGGACGTGCGAAATTGGCCGTCCCCGTTGGCATTTGTGTGGATGAGATAATCCCGCGTGCGGTCGAGGACGTTCCGGGGGACCTGCGTGCCGGCGGGGTTGTCGAGATACACGCGGGGTTGCCCGTCGTCTTTGAGGGCGAGGGCGGGAAATTGGGCGCGGATGCGGGCGATGTCGAGCGGCATGGCAATGCGGGGAAGACCTATGGGACGGGCGAAATTTCGGGCGGCACCGGGCGGGAAACAAGTTGCGGGTTGTGTGGCTGATGATTACCCTTCCTCGTCGGATGCATCGCCCTGACCGGCATGCCGGCAAGCTTTAAACGTTCAACTGTGAAACCTTCAACCCCCATCCCCATGCGTGCCCTTCTCCTCGGTCTTTTCGCGTGTTTTCTCGCCCTTCCCGTTTTTTCTCAATCCTATGTGCTCCGCCCCGACCGTGTCTTCGACGGCACGGATGTCCACGACGGATGGGCGGTGGTGGTGGAGGGCGACCACATCGTCGCGGCAGGGCCGGATGTGGATGCACCGCGCGATGCCCACACCATCGACCTCGCCGGGATGACGCTGATGCCGGGCCTCATCGAGGGACACGCGCACATCCTCCTTCACCCGTACAATGAGACGTCGTGGAACGATCAGGTGCTTCGCGAATCACGGGCGCTTCGCGTGGCGCGGGCGACGGTTCATGCCCGCCGGACCCTCATGGCGGGCTTCACGACGATGCGCGACCTCGGCACCGAAGGCGCAGGATTCGCCGATGTGGGGATCCGGCAGGCCATCGACCGGGGCATTATTCCCGGACCGAGGATGCTTGTCGTCGGGCGGGCCATCGTCGCTACAGGCACCTACGGCCCGAAGGGCTTCGACCCGGAATGGGACGTCCCGCTCGGCGCCGAGGAAGCCGACGGCCACGACGACCTCATCCGCGTCGTCCGCGAGCAAATCGGCAAGGGCATCGACATGGTCAAGGTGTATGCCGACTATCGGTGGGGGCCGCACGGGGAGGCCATGCCCACCTTCTCCGAAGACGAATTGAAGCTCATCGTCGAGACGGCTCGGAGCAGCGGCCGGGGTGTCGCGGCCCACGCGACCACCGCCGAGGGCATGCGCCGGGCCATCATGGCCGGCGTGGAAACCGTCGAGCACGGTGACGAGGGCACGCCCGAAGTTTTTCGTCTGATGGCCGAACATGGTGTTGCCTTTTGCCCCACACTTGCCGCCGGCGACGCCATCATGCAGTATCGTGGGTGGAAGAAAGGGCAGGAGCCAGAGCCCGAACGCATCCGTGCCAAACGGGAAAGTTTCCGGGCGGCCCTCGATGCAGGCGTGACGATTATTGCGGGCGGCGATGTGGGCGTCTTTCCCCACGGCGAAAATGCACGCGAACTCGAGATGATGGTCGATTATGGCATGAAGCCGCTCGATGTGCTTCGCTCGGCGACGTCAATCAGTGCCCGCGTGTTTCATCTCGCCGACCGTGGCGCGGTCCGGTCGGGGCTGCTCGCCGACCTTGTCGCGGTCGAAGGCAATCCGGTGCGCGACATAAAGGCACTCACGGACGTTCGATTCGTGATGAAGGGCGGCGAAGTATACCGAAAACCGTGAGGATTTCGCCCGAAAGTCAGATTTGCTTATACAACTTCAGGTCGAGATGGGCCACCGTGCCGCTGTGCGAGGTGTCAAATTGAGCACAGGACATCTCTACCTTGAGTTTCTGGCCTTGGGCTTTGATTAACAACTGATTTAGCTCCTCGACTTTGTGTTTGATTTCTTTGGCGAGCAGGAAGTCCTGGTCACGAAGAAGTTGTTCGACGAGGTCGTCCACGGATTTGCCGAGCGGGATCGTTTCCACGATGAGTGCGGTTTGTTTGTCGAAGCCCAAAGATACAGAACTAGGCCCATTTATTCGACTCCCGAAAGCGATGTTTCAAAAACAGATACCTATACCGTAAAATTTACGTTGACAGGAAAACGTGGGAAGTATTGGCACGGACTCTAAGGCGCGACGATGCCGGAAGTGTTCCGCAAACGTTTGCTAAGAGAGGCTGACAACGACTGGCGTAAGAATTGCAACCGTGAGTACGTCTGTCATGCGTCGGAAGGCCGTTTGACAAAGATTTTTCGACCTCCAACCCTGAATAGAAAAATGAACTGGCAAATGATACAAGAATGGTTTTTAGGTCTTGGACAACAATACGGGGTCAACCCGATCGTCTTCGGCAGTATTTACGTGGGGGCCATCCCGTTCTTCACGCTCTCGGTAGGATGGCTCGTTCGAAACTACCGGCGGGGAAAACCCATCGTACTTCCGGTATTGTTGGCCATGTTCTTTTTTATTTCAGCCTACCTTTATTTGCTAATAGTTGGGCACAATATACCCGTATGGGTTTACGGTGTGGTAGCGGGGATGGTGGTCTATGGCATCTTTTCGACTGTTTCAAAAATTAAAAAGAAAGTAAACGAGGCCTGATTAATGGCATATGATTATGATCTAATTGTCATGGGTGGTGGTGCGACCGGGCTGACGGGCTCCGGCGTGGGCGTGACCCTGGGCGCCAAGACGCTGATGATCGAGCGTCGCCGGCTTGGCGGTGATTGTACGTGGACCGGTTGTGTGCCAAGTAAGGTATTGCTCAAAGCCGCGAAAGTGGCCTATCACATCCGCTGTGCAAGCCAATTCGGCCTCAGCGATCAGCCTTTGAAAGTGGATTTTGGCCGTGTGATGTCGCATCTAAAAGAGAGGCGGCGGGAGGTCTATGAAGACGCCGACAGACCGGAGATCTATGAGGACATGGGCGTCGAAGTGCGGTTTGGCGAGGCACGATTCGCTGACGCGCACACCATCGAAATCGAACACGACGGCATCGTCGACCGGGTTACCGGTCGGTATATCCTCATCGGCGCAGGGGCACGCGCCTTCGTTCCCCCGATAAAAGGAATTGAGGGCGTACCCTATCTGACCAATGAGACACTGTTCGAACTCGATGAATTGCCGCCGCGTCTGGCCATCGTCGGCGGCGGACCCATCGGTACCGAGATGGCGCAGGCCTTTCATCGCCTCGGCAGCGAGGTGACCGTCCTCGACATGCTCCCGCGCATTCTTGCCAATGATGATGAAGAACTCGCCGCGATCATGCAGGCGACACTCGAAAGGGAGGGCGTGAGGTATGTCCTCGGGGCCGGTGTCAAAGGGGTGCGAACGACGGTCGACGGGATCGCACTCGAAGCGGAGAAAGACGGAGAGGTCCGCGTGATCAAATCCGATGCGCTGCTCATGGCCACGGGCCGCCGCGCCAATCTCGACGGGCTCAATCTGGAGGCGGCCGGTGTGGCATACACCCGCGCCGGGATCACCGTCGACGACCATTGCCGCACCAATCGCCGCCATATCTTTGCCGCCGGCGACGTAACGGGCCGGTATCAGTTCACGCACATGAGCGAGCACATGGCCAAGATCGCCGTGACGAACGCGCTCCTCAAGGTGCCGATGAAGATCGACACGAAGCACGTCCCGTGGGCCACGTTCACCGACCCGGAGCTCGCACACGTCGGTGCGACGGAGAAACAACTGAAGGAGGCCGGCACGTCGTATCAGGTCTTTCGATTTCCCTTTTCCCGCATCGACCGCGCCCTCACCGACAGCGAGACGACCGGATGGATCAAGGTATTTGCCAAAAAGAGCGGCAAGATCCTCGGCGCCACGATCCTCGGGGCAAGCGCGGGCGAAATGATCAGCGAGTACGCCCTCGCCATGCGCAACGGCATCACGCTCCGAAAGATCTCGGACACCATCCACCCGTACCCGAGCTATGGCCTCGGCGTGCGCCGTGCGGCCGATCAGTGGTACGTCAGCAAGCAGTCGCCGACGCTGACGCGGATGCTTCAGAAGGTGTTTGGCTATCGCGGCCCGGTACTCGAATTCGAGCCAGGGCAGATCGTATAGCCGACGGGTTTCGGGGCAAGGATTCCGGCGATGGTAATATCCCTCACGTCGGCATGGCACAGATCTACCTGTAGAGACGCGCCGTGGCGCGTCTTAAGACCTGCCACGGCATGTCTCTACAAAGGGGTATTGCCGGGTATGGTCCGGGTCTTCTGTCCGCTGCGCCGCGTCTATACAGAGGGGGATGGGCCGAGGGGATCGCCGGTTACGGGTTTGTTCTTTCCGCTCCGCAATGCTTGCGCTCAGGCGCGTTTGACCGTGATGCGCTGGCGCCCGATCTGATAGGATCCGTTTTTGGCGAGGACCTGCTCCACCAGCTGTTCCGGCACATCGACCATGGTGTGCTTGTGCTGGATGCGGATTTTGCCGAGGGCGTGCCCCGGGATGCCGGCGAAGTGGGCGAGGGCACCCACCACATGCCGGGCTGCCGTGCCGTCGGCCTTGCCCGTGCTGAGTGTGAGGGCCACCATCCCTTTCTCGAACGTGGGGCGGCTCTGCCCTTTCCCCGTACGCTTGCGGGCGCCGAATTCTTTTTTTGAGCCGAAGGAACGATCCTTAGAGCGGAAAGAACGCTCCTCTTTCACCTCGCTGATTTTCTTCAGCGGACGCTGTCGGCCCTCCGTGCGCACCAGCTTCAGCGCCGCCGCCGCGATGGCTTCCGGCGCATACCCCGCCGCCACAAGGTGGGCGACCAGCTCTTTTTCCTGATTGCATCGGTCGCGTTCGAGCCATACGACGACCCGCTCCGATAGCCGCGCATCGCGGAGCTGCTGGATGTCTTCGATGGTCGGCAGGGGCGTCTGGGCAATCTTATGCTTGGTATAAGCCTCGATCCGGCGCAGCCGCCCACGGTGGGCCGGCGTGACGAGCGTGATGGCGATGCCGCCCCGCCCGGCACGCCCCGTCCGCCCGACGCGGTGCACATACACCTCGGGGTCGTGCGGGAGGTCATAATTAACCACGTGGGAGATGTCGTCGATGTCGAGCCCCCGGGCCGCCACATCGGTGCCCACTAGGATTTTGACCTGATGCTTGCGGAACCGGTTCAGCACGGCGGTCCGCGCATTCTGATCCATATCGCCGTTCAAGGCCTCGGCCGAAATGCCCTGTTCGGTGAGGGCCGTCGCCAATTCGCGCGTGCCCACGCGGGTGCGGGCGAAAATGATGGCGCTTCTGGGCGCTTCGGCTTCGAACAGCCGGGTGAGGGCAGCCAGTTTGTCCCGTTCATTGACGAGATAGTACCGCTCCTCGATGGCCGATACGGTGCGTTGCGTGTTCTCGATGGTGCACGAGACCGGGTCGTTCATATACTTTCCGGCGAGACGGCGTATCGGCTTGGGTAGGGTGGCGGAGAGGAGGGCGGTTTGACGGTCGGCGGGGGTAGCGGCGAGGATCTCCTCGATGTCCTCGATGAAGCCCATGCTGAGCATCTCGTCGGCCTCGTCGAGGACGACGGTGGAGACGTGGCTGAGGTCGAGCGCGCGCCGGCGGATCAGGTCGAGGAGGCGTCCCGGGGTGCCCACGACGATGTCCACGACGCTCCGCAGCCGCTGAATCTGTTTCGAATACGGCTGTCCGCCAAACACAGGGAGGACGCGTGCCCGGCGGTCCTTGCCATACTGGTACATGGCGTCGGCCACCTGAAGGGCCAGTTCGCGGGTGGGTGCCAGCACGAGGCCCTGCACCGATCCGGTACCCGCCTCGATGCCGTTAAGCATGGGCAGGGCGAAGGCGGCGGTTTTGCCAGTCCCCGTCTGAGCCTGCCCGATCACGTCTTTGCCCGAAAGCATGACGGGGATGAGGGCGGCCTGAATGGGCGTCGGGGCGGTATAGCCCAGATCGGTGACCGTCTGCACCAGTTCCGGGTGCAGGTTCAATGCGGAAAACTCACTCATGGTCAGTTACGGATGGTTGTGTTTTGACACGTCCACGCGGTCAGTCCCTTGCGGGCACTGCCCCTGTTGCTCATCAACAGCTGACCCGTATCGCACCGAGGAGTCTATCTGTCGCAACAAAAAAGCCCGGCACAGTGAGCCGGGCACACCTGGAATCCTTCAAAACAGGATGGAATAGTGAGGAAGATCCGGGAATATTGGATCGAGGACGTGATAAGACTTGCGCTTGCCATAGATCCCGTCATCAGTTGAATATTTGACACATACCGGGGTGGCTGGAGGCCGGTGGCTCGTGGCCGGTGGCCAGAAGTTAAACCGCAAAGCAGGCGCGGAATCTGTGTTTGAGAGCCTGCTATACGTCGGGCGAAAGGCCTTGTCAATCGGCTCACGATGATGTTTTTCTCCGGTTTCCGGCTATAGCCCATCTGTTTCGACTTCGGCGGACATCGGCGCTTCTGCTAGGGTGGCGTCGAAGGCCACGCGTGGATAGCGCAGGCGCACCCACGCCACCGTCAACGCGGCACCGAGGAGCATGGCGGCGATGCCGAGGAGCCCGGCTTCGGGGCCGAAGGCGCCACCGGTCCACACGTCGGGGCCGCCCTGCCGGATGACAAGCACCTGTGCCGCGAATCCGGTACCGCCGCTGACGGGAAACCCGAAGATGTTACCCTGCGCGAAGTTCCACGCGATATGGAGCCCAATGGGGAGCGCAAGCTGCCGGGTAAGCACATAGCCGAGCCCGAGAAGCAGCCCCGCCGCGGCGATGTTGAGCGTGCTCACGACGGAGGCATTGGGGTTGAGGGCATGGGCCAACCCGAAGAGGGCCGCCGAGAGTAACCATGCGGCCACGAGCGCCCACTGCGGATCCAACCGGCCGGTATTGAAACCCTCCGCCATGTTCTGGACCTGATAGCCCCGAAAGACCAGTTCCTCATAAAACCCGACGGCCACGAAGGACAACAGCGACAGGCCCAGTGCGAGGATGAACGAATCACCTGCCGAGGCGGTGTATATCGTTTCCGTGATGGTGAGCCACCCCATGCCGTATTCGACCACGAAAATTCCGGCCATGAGGAACGTGCCGAGGACGAGTCCGAAGGCAAAGTCGGCCCACCACCGGGCATCGAGCGAGAAGCCGAAGCCGGCGAACCGGCGGCGGTCGAGGTACCGGCCGGCGAGCCACACGGCCAGCGTGAAACCGACGAGCGGGCCGAGGCGGCGGCTGAGGGCATTGCCGAGGAAGAGGCGAAAGAGCGGCGTGAAGAACACCACGAGGAGCCCGGTGGCGAGGAGTTGCATGAGGACCCGCCACCCGGCCCGTAGCCGGTGTTCATCTGAATTCCAAAAGGTGTGCTTGATCATTTTGGTGATACAGGTTGATTACATGTCACGCCTACGGCGTTTCCTTTTGTCATAAACCGGGAAGGCTATAAACATATCATCCCTACGGGATTAATATGGGCGTGGTCCGATGTCCTGTTGGCGTCCTCCCCTCATCGCTACGGGATGGAGGGCGTGGTCCGATGCCCGGTTGGCGCCCTCCACTCATCGCTACGGGATCGTAATGGGCGTAATCCGATGCCCTGTTGGCACCCTCCCTTCATCGCTACGGGATCGATAGGGCGTGCTCCGATGCCTTGTTGGCGCCCTCTATCCTTCGCTATGACGATGGTCCGGGTCGCCTCCCAAACATGGAATGACCACTTTGCCCCCCACGGCGGACGAAAACGCCGTAGGCGTGGAATATATATAGCTCAGCGAGAAGGAAATAAGGCCCAACGCCGTAGGCGTGGCATGTTCAAATCCGCTGCGGTTTCGATGGGATTCCACATCGGAGCGGTTCGTTCGCGTATCCTGCGGCGAGCGAGCATTTTTCATCGGTGGCGACCAACGGACGATCCGGTTGGAGAACATGTCATGCCTATGGCGCTTTCTTCTGTCATAAACCGGGAAGGC
>Ga0114931_10000050_pt1 | contig 112232 bp, 103 predicted proteins | sample 2SBtaG_FD_89579 | JGI IMG/M metagenome (GOLD analysis project Ga0114931, IMG submission 89579) | Deep subsurface microbial communities from Kolumbo volcano to uncover new lineages of life (NeLLi) - 2SBTROV14_V59a metaG | ecosystem: Environmental > Aquatic > Marine > Volcanic | place: Kolumbo...
AGAAACCCGATCGTGTCGAAGAGATCGTCCTCAGAGTACTCATCTATAATCGAGTGAATCGGTGTTACATCGGTTTTTCTAAGTGCAAAGAGGATTGCTCTTTCAAGATCGTGTCCTGGTTCGCCTGGGATGTATCCGGTATCCACGCACTCGTAACCAAAGTGCTTTTGGAAATAGCCCTCCTCCACAAAGTGCGAGTAGATCGACCTAAAGAGCCGCCTGAGCATCTTGAGGTCGATCGCGGCCGACATGGGGTTCTTGCCGGTTCGAATGGAGTAATATGGTCGCCTTGCCGTCATTTTTTCCTGTCTGCCTAACGTCGTTTTAATTAAGACGCATTTCCAGCAACGTACTGGCTCTTGGCGTAATCTGCAACAGGGTATCCTTTGAAAAACAATCGCATGAATGCCTTGTTTGAGAGTAATATGTTGGATACTATATTCGTTGGATATAAATGATTGCCAACACCCGCCGGGGACATTTCCCATCCACTGTGCCTGTCGGGACTGGGGAGCCCTCGCCTGCGTTCGTGATTATACGCTCCGTAACATGGTCCCACGTCCTCTCACCGATGGGGAGACTTGCAGCCGGTGGAGTACCTTGTCCGGTAGTAATGCCTGAAAGTCCGGGATTGATGATTCATCACAACATACAAACTGCACAAAGACATGGAAAGAGGCCACCTCATTCACGCCTTGACTGAGACCATGGGCCCGGAATCGGAGACGCGGGAGAGCGCCGTCTTTGTTCTCCGCGCCGCCGCCCTGTTGAGCGAAGGGTCTCCGGTATCTGTCAAAGACGTTGTCAAAGGAATGGAGGGGGCCGGGGAGGAAGCACTCGCGCATCTTCAGTCGTGCGATGAGATCACGTTGAATGACGCGGGGCGTATCACGGCCATCGCCGGGATGTCACTCGACCCGACGCCGCATCGGTTTCAGGTGGGCGAGCAGACGCTTTATACATGGTGTGCCGTGGACGCCTTGTTTTTTCCGGCACTTCTCGGTCGGACGGCGGACGTCACCTCACATTGCCCGGTCTCGGGTGTCGAGATCCGGCTGACGGTACGTCCCGACAAGGTAATGCGCGTGGATCCACTCGGCACGGTGCTCTCCGTCGTCATTCCCGACAGGAGGGGATGCGGGCCGGACGGCTGTGTTACCGGAGCGCAGCCCCTCTATGGCGCCGGTGGGGCTTTTTGCGGAAACGTGCAATTCTTCCGTTCGAACGCGGACACCGGACCGTGGCTCGTCGATCATCCGGATGCCGTCGTCCTCGCCGTAGTCGACGCCTTCGAAGTGGCGCGAGCAGTGTGGGCCGAACCGCTACTTTCGAAAGCCGGTTATTAGGCACGGAAGAATAACGCGGCTCATCACGTATAATCGCCTGAATGGACCTGTTCAAGAAAAGGAGAGCGCCCGGAGCCGATGGGCTTGTGCGAGCGGAACAGCGGGGAGATCGGACCGTGTTCCGGCAGTTGTATGAGCAAAATAGGGACGCGGTGCACCGGGTAGCGTTCCAAACGCTCGGGGACCGGCATGATGCCGAGGATGTTTCACAGGAAGTGTTTTTGACCCGTCATCGCCGGCTCGCTTCTTATGATTTTCGATCCGCATTCTCAACGTGGCTGTACCGTATTACCGTCAATGTGTGTTATGACCGGATGCTTTCACCGCGTCGATTGTGCTTCGGTGGGAAAATACGCGGGTGGCGTTTTCTGTGGCGGAGCCGTAAACCCGTGCGGCACACGCCCTTCATTGCACCTTCAGCGCCTCCACGGCCAGCCGGTCCACGCGGTTGTTGAGGTCGTCGTCGGCATGGCCTTTTACCTTGACGAATCGCACGTCGTGCCGGTCGATTTGCGCCAGGAGGGCTTCCCACAGGTCTCGGTTTTTGACGTCCTTCTTCCCGGCCGTTTTCCACCCGCGCTTGATCCAGTTGTCCGTCCACCCCTGATTGATGGCATTGGCCACATAGGCGCTATCGGTGTGGAGCGCGACGCGGCAGCGGGATTTGAGCGTCCGCAAGGCTTCGACGACCGCCATGAGCTCCATGCGGTTGTTCGTCGTATGGCGCTCGGCACCCGTGATGACGCGCTCATGGTGGCCGTACATCAGGATAGCGGCCCATCCGCCCGGACCCGGGTTGCCGCTGCACGCGCCGTCGGTGTATATGGTGACTTTTTTCAATGGGGTGCCCTCGTTTTTGAACGACGGCATCGAAACTACATGGATTGAAGTAGACCTTCCACCACGTCGGATGAATCAATTGAAAATCCGTCACGCGAGATTGTTGAGTGCCTTGCACAACGCTTTGAAGCGTTTCCGGTTGTTTTTGAGGTAAAGTTGAGCGACGCCGGTCAGGTAGTCGAGCGTATCGGAGCCCGCATCGTCCATGGTCACTTTGCGGTCCAGGACGGGGTTGAAGCGGAAATAGGCGTCAGCGGGGTGGATGCGGTTCATGATGTAATCGACGGTGTCGGCAGAGCCGTCGAGCATCCAGCCCGTAACTTTGGTCGCCACGTTGATGAGCCCATCGGCATTGCGGCACTTCGTGACCGTCTCATGGCGCCCGGTGCCCATGGAGACAATGAAGAATTGCTCTCCCGGGAAAAGCCGTTCGGCTTCGGCGAGGGCGGTGAGGGTTGGGTTGCCGGCAAAAAGCCCACCGTCGTACAGGCAGGCACGTTGTGTGGGTTTCCAGGGCACGTCGACCCGATGGGGCGGAAAGTACGTCGGGGCGGCCGCTGAGGCCTGTATCGCATCAATGACCCGCACTTTCGCCATGTTTCGTCGCCAGGATTTGAAGAACACCGGTCCGGGATTGCCGTCCTTGTCCCACGCGCCGAACACATCGTAGGCGGTCGACATGAACCGCGTCCCGGCCTTCGAAAGGCGCATGTCCTTGAAATACATTTTCAGCACATTGTACAGGTTGCTCCCACGATATTTGGGTTTGGTAAGTTGAACGATGTCGGGTCGCGGGTTGCGGAAGATGCGGGGTCCCTGTTCGCGATACAACTTTTGCACGCCGGCCATGTCGAGCCCGACGGGGAAAGCGATGGCACCGGCGAGGACAGAACCTGTGGAGGTCCCGGTGACGAGGTCGAAGGTCTTTACAAGCGGTTCGTTCAGACAGCGTCCGAGGATTTCAAGGAAGATGGCAGGCATCAGGCCTTTGATGCCGCCGCCGTCGATAGAGAGGATCTTTTTCATGGCACACTCATGGATGATGGATCGTATCATTGTGCGGTACTTTAATATATTAATAACAAATATTTGTATAATTGCACGGCGGGAGGGATACAGGGCCTGAGAAGAGAAAGAGGGGCGGCCTGAGCAAAACACGGGACAAAGGTGTGCGTTTATAGCTCAAATTGAATTCGGTTCAGGAAAGCAGATGAAATTCGTCGATTACGCGACCATTTCCGTCAGGAGTGGCAAAGGAGGGGCCGGCGCCATGTCGTTTCGCCACGAAAAATTTGCCCCGAAGGGGGGGCCCGATGGAGGAGACGGTGGGCGCGGTGGTTCCGTGATCATTGAAGGCGACGGGCAGCTGTATACCCTGCTCGACTTGCGATACAACCGGCATCATTATGCTGAAAAAGGGGCCTCGGGGAAGAGCGCGAACAAGACGGGCAAGGATGGGGACGACATCATCCTTCGTGTGCCGGTTGGGACGTTGGTCATGGACGCCGGGACCGGAGAAAATCTTGGTGAGATTCGGGAAGCCGGGCATCGCTTGGTACTTGCACAGGGGGGACGTGGCGGGAAGGGAAATACGTTTTTCAAGACATCCACGCATCAGGCTCCGCGATATGCTCAGCCCGGTGAGCCGGGCGAGGAGCGCGAGGTGTCGCTCGAACTCAAACTGATGGCGGACGTAGGGCTCGTCGGATTCCCGAATGCGGGCAAGAGTACGCTGGTGTCCTCGCTTTCAGCCGCGAGGCCTCGAATAGCCGATTACCCGTTTACCACGCTCGTACCCTCGCTCGGCGTGGTGTACGTGGGTGAATATGAATCGTTCATTATGGCCGACATCCCGGGTATTATCGAGGGGGCACACGAGGGAAAAGGTCTTGGACTTCGTTTTCTGAAGCACATCGAGCGCAACGCGGTCTTGCTTTTTCTCATCCCCGTGACGGACGAGGATCCTGCGTCATCCTACGAGACATTGGTCGGAGAATTGCAGTCATTTAATCCTGAATTGCTTGAAAAGCCACGCATGGTGGCCCTGACAAAAATTGATCTCCTGCCGCCGGAAAAACGAAAGGCACTGGTTTCGCGCCCGCCGATATTTGAAGAGGGCGTCACGTGTTTTCCCATGAGCTCCGTCGCGCAAATGGAGCTTGAACCCATCAGGCATGCGTTGTGGGGAAAAGTAAGACAGACAAAAGCCGAGGAAGCCGGGTAAGTATTTTTGGCACTGAGGCTTGTTTTTGGTGCATCGATTATTACTGAATAGTCAAGGCTTTTTCGCAGGGGTGTCCTAAAAAACTGTCATCATTCTGTATTTCAACGGCTCAATGAATCGTTCCCTATTCGATAGCGCGCGTACAAACGAAGTAGCCGAGGTGCACGCATTAATAGCATTGGCGTTAGTGCCGGGTGTGGGGCCGGGGCGCATTCGTTCGTTGATTGCGCGCTTTGGTTCGGCAGAATCCGCACTTGCTGCATCAACACAATCATTGTCGGCAGTCTCGGGAATAGGTCCGCAGACGGCGGCTGCGATACGTGCATTTGACGAGCAACCTGCGGTGGAAGCACAGTTTGTCCGCGCCGAAAATGCTGAGGCTACCTTGATCGCAGCCTGGGACTCTCGCTTCCCTTCGATTCTCACACAGATCTTTGACCCACCTGCCTTTCTTTGGATGCGGGGCCGGCTGACTGAAAACGAAGAGCGGGCCATTGCCATCGTTGGCACACGTCGAGCGACGGAGTCGGGTCGGCGCGTTGCCCATGACTTTGCCTTCGGTTTGGCCCGTGCCGGGTATACCATCGTCAGCGGCCTCGCTTATGGGATTGATGTGGCAGCACATCGCGGCGCACTGGAGGCCGGGGGTAGGACCATAGCGGTCCTCGGTTCGGGGGTCGACCACGTCTATCCTTCGCGACACACCTCGCTCGCACAGGATATTATCAATCAAGGGGCGCTACTCTCGGAATACGCTCTCGGCGCAAAACCGGATGCCCCCAATTTTCCGAGGCGTAACCGAATCATTAGTGGGCTGAGCGTGGGAACGCTTGTCGTAGAAGCCTTCGAAAAAGGCGGTGCGCTTATAACGGCAAGGCTGGCGCTTGAACAAAACCGGGAGGTCTTCGCCGTCCCCGGACCCATTCAGAGCAAAGCCGCTGCCGGTTGTAATCGTCTCATCCAAGCCGGCGCAGCCAAACTGGTTTCAAGTGTAGATGATATTTTGGAAGATCTGGGGGACTCTATGTCATCCCGTTTGGCCTCAGCACACGAATCAGTCGATCTGTCTCAATTAAATCAATATGAAACCCGACTTTTCGAAGCGCTGGGTGAAGAGCCGATTCACATAGATTCATTATGTGAAAAGACCAATATGGATGCTTCTACGGCGCTGGTCTATCTGCTTAGCCTGGAATTTAACGGATTCGTCAGGCAGATGGCCGGCAAGCAGTTTCTCCGAGTCTGAAGGACAGTAAGAAATCATCAGAATATACCTGAAGAGAAAAGTCCGGCACCCCCACCATGGCGCCGGACTTTTCTGGATTTGCCACGATAAGGACCCTGTCATGAAGCTGCCCTCATCTGCGAATATTGGATGCGGGACGCTATTCAACGTTACACGGTTGGGATTGGCGATCTATCATGTTCTGTATATTCAAGGCATGGAAGAAAACGTTTCATTCATACAAAAAATTTAATGAACCTTAAATATCTGCGAACGCAATTTCCCCATACGGCGCACACGATCTATATGAACCACGCTGCCCTTGGGCCGCTCAGTGTCCCAGTGAAGAATGCCATTGAGCGGTTTGTCACGGAGCGCCATGGTGAGCATATCGAAAATTGGTTCGCCTTCATGGAGGTTCTTGCGGGCACGAAAGACCGCCTGGCAACGCTTATCGGGACGACGGCTGCACGCATTGAGTTTATGCCCAATACGTCATATGGGCTAACGTGCTTGCGCAGGGGCTCGACTGGCAACCGGGTGACCGCATTGCCGTGCCTGCCTGTGAGTTCCCTGCCAACGTGTATCCGTTTATGAATCTGCGAAAGCGCGGGGTGGAGGTAGATTTTGTCCCTCACATGGACGCCACGTTTTTGCTCGAAGATGTCGCGGCGGCCCTTACGCCGAGGACTCGCCTGCTCACCGTTAGTTTCGTGCAGTTTCTATCCGGTTTTCGCGCCGACCTCTCGGCTATCGGTGCGCTGTGCAAAGAAAAGGACGTGATTTTTTGCGTCGATGCCATACAAGGGCTCGGAGCGCTCCAACTAGACGTGGAAGCCTGTGGCGTCGATTTCCTTGCATGTGGAGGGCATAAGTGGCTAATGGCAACCGCGGGCACGGGGTTTATTTATGTCACCGAGGTTCTTCAAGCACGTCTCTCTCCGATGGCCGGATGGCTTCATGGACCGGTGGATTGGGAAAACTTTTTCGACTACGCATTGGAGTTTCACCCGGATGCGGAGCGTTTTCGGCTCGGCAATACGAACAATATCGGCATCGCGGCACTTCACGCGGCGCTCGGACTCCACCTCGAAGCCGGTCAGGCATGGTGCGAGCGTCAGGTTCTGGCACGGGCGCGTGAACTGACCGAGGGGCTGCAAGTTCTTGGTCTGAAAAGATTCGGAACCGATGACCCCCGGTATGCCTCCGGCATAGCCACGTTTTCTCATCCGAGTGCGGAGGCGTTGTTTGCCTATCTTTCTGAACGAAGGATCCATGTGGCAATGCGGAACCGGCTCCTTCGGTTTGCGCCCTCGTATTACAATTCGGAAGATGAAGTGAGGCGCGTGATCGATGCGGTTAAGTCGTATGATCAAGGCGTGATGCAGCCCGGATGACGGCCTCGACTAGACGCAAAAAATGCAAATAATGATGGGCGACTGGGTAGAAAACATTGAATCGGTTATAACGCTGAAGGTGCCTTCTGGATACCGGGATTTGGCACGTCTGGACGTGTATCTCACGGCTTTCATCCAGAATGCGACACGGGCCAAGGTACAGCGGAGCATCCGCGAGGGGCAGGTCAGCGTTAACCGGCGCGAGGTGATCAAAGTATCGCACAAAGTACAGGCCGGAGACTTCATCGAATGTCGTGTGATGCGGCCGCCACCACTGGAAATTGTCCCGGAGGACCTCCCACTCGACATTATATTCGAGGATGAAGACCTCGTGGTCGTCAATAAGGCGGCCGGGATGGTCGTGCATCCGGCCTACGGGCATCGGTCGGGGACGCTCGTCAACGCAATGCTCTATCATGTAGGCGCGAGCGTACTCTCGGTGGAGGCAGATAAAGGCGACTTTGAATTTGCGGACTTGGGGCTTTCGAACGTCAATCTGGCGCCACCGCACAAAGGGATGCCGGTCATCCGCCCGGGCATAGTTCATCGACTGGATAAGGACACGTCGGGGTTGCTCGTGGTAGCCAAGAATGATGTCGCACACGCCAAATTGGCTCGGCAGTTCGAAAAACACACCATTCGACGTCGCTATCAGGCCATCGTATGGGGCCTGCCCGATCCCCCGGAAGGCACGGTTCAGACCTACCTTGGCCGTGATCCGCGCAACCGCAAGCACATGGCGGTCGTAGCCGAGAAGCAAGGCAAATGGGCCGTGACACATTACCGGACACTTTCAAACTTTACCCACACATCGTTGCTGGAATTCAGGCTCGAGACAGGGCGTACCCATCAGATCAGGGTGCATGCAAAACATCTTCATCATCCGATTGTCGGTGATCCTTCATACGACGGACAACGAATCTCCTATGGACCGGACACGGATCGGCGGCGTGCTTTCTTTAAGAATCTCTTTAAGGTCTTGCCTCGCCAGGCTCTTCATGCTAGAGAGCTTGGGTTCGTACACCCAAGAACAGAAGAGACGCTTCATTTTGAAGCTGAAATTCCAGCCGATATGACATACGTCGTTGACCGTCTAAGAGAAATCGAAGGGGTTCCGGAAAATTAACGGCCCGTTCGTATGCAGCTACTGGCTAGCGTAGTATATTGACAGGCTGAACAACGCCGTAACCAAAATGGCAGGGTGCCTCATCGGGTTGCGTCGCTTTTAAACCGCCGCGCCAATTTGAGTTTGATACAGGAGTCAAGAAAATGCAGGGAACGAGTGTGACAGGTATCCATCAGCTCTTGAACAAGAATACGGTTCGTGTGGGGCTTGTTGGTGAGACCAAAGCAGAAGTGCTCGATGCTCTAATAAATTTGCTGAAAAGTAGTCCGGCTGTCTCAGATCTCAATCAGGTCCGTGAGGCAGTTTTCGCACGAGAGACGGTGATGTCCACCGGCGTAGGGAAGGGATTGGCCTTGCCGCACGCGAAGACCCGTGCGGTCAAAGACACCGTAGCAGCACTTGCCATGACGGAACACCCCGTAGATTTCGGGGCGATCGACGACCGTCCGGTGGAGATCCTCTTTCTACTCGTCGGAACGGAGGAAGCCAAATCACAGCATATTAAGATTTTGAGTCGTATTTCTCGCCTCATGAATCGTGATGCATTTCGAAAAGAGCTGAGTCGTGCGGCTGACGCCGATGAGGTATTGTCAATCATTGAGAAAGGCGAATTGGCTCTTTTGGAGAATTGATTCAGACGATTGTGAAGCATTGTACCGTCGCTTTCAACGACTACATGGGGCAACTCACTTCCCTGCGCTTGCATATCCGTTATTGCAAAGAAAAGATCCGTGAAACCAGCGTATAAGAACATCACCGGCACTTTCGACATTCTGCCCGAAGCATCCGGAAATGAGAATGGACTCGTGACCTCGACGGCCGGCTGGAGACACGTCGAAACGACCATACGCGAGGTGATGGTGCAATTCAATGCGCGGGAAATTCGGACGCCCATCATCGAACCGACTGAACTCATTGCCCGGGGCGTGGGGATGCTTACTGATATCGTCTCAAAGGAGATGTTCGCCTTCGAGCGAGGCAAAACACATTATGTGCTTCGCCCTGAAGTGACGGCGCCGGTGATGCGCGCCTATTTGCAGCACCGGCTCGATCAACGGGGAGGGGTCCAAAAGCTCTACTATGTGGGGCCATGCTTTCGGGCAGAACGGCCGCAACGCGGTCGGTACCGGCAGTTTCATCAGTTTGGCGTCGAGGTCATCGGGGCATCGGATGCGCAGGCCGATGCAGAGGTAATCGCTATGATGATGGCCGTTTACCGCGCTTTCGGGCTGAATGAGACCAGCCTCCGAATCAATTCGCTCGGAGACGAGAAGAGCCGCCCGAGGTATAAAGAAGCCCTACGGACGTATCTCGTAGCTTTCAAGTCGGACCTTTCCGATACGAGCCTTGAGCGCCTCTCGGCCAATCCGCTTCGCATTCTCGACACAAAGGATGAGAAGGAGCGGCGATTGTTGGAGGATGCGCCCCGTCTAATCGACTTTATCGATGATGAAAGTAGAGCGCACTATAATGAGCTTAAGACCTTGCTCGATGATATCGGCATTGCCTATCAAGAGGACCCCTTCCTCGTTCGAGGACTAGATTACTACACGCGGACCGCATTTGAGTTGGAGAACACGAACCTCGGTGCCCAGAGCATTCTCGCCGGAGGTGGTCGATATGATTTACTCGCGCGTGAACTTGGAAGCAAGACGGCCGTCCCGGCCGTCGGATTTGCCGCCGGGTTCGAGCGCCTCTTCCTTGCACTCGCGGCTGCTGAAATAGGGCTTCCTGACGATCCCGCCCCGGACGTGTTCATCGCCGCGCTTGGCGATGAGGCGCACCGTTGGTCGTTTGGGCATTCACAGAGGCTCAGATCCGCAGGTCTCAGCGTGGCCTTTGATCTCAAGGGTCGTTCAATGAAAGCACAAATGCGCGAGGCCAACCGGCAACGCGCCCGATATACGGTGATCGTCGGAAAAGATGAACTCGACGGCGGGGTGGTTCAGGTCAAGAATATGGGGTCTGGTGAACAATGCACGGTCGGCGTGGACGATCTTACGGCCTACTTTTATAAATGCATTCGTTCGTAAGCGTTCGGAACGCCCGTTCAGATGAGACGTAGGGATTTCGGATATGCCGGGGACGATGGGTCCCGTATCATCCGTTCATTTTTGTATTCCATCTGGTAGTCGTATATGTACCCCCGCCTGAGTGACATTTTCAAAGACTTGTTTGGTATTCAATTGCCTTTTCCCATCTATTCTTTTGGGGCGATGGTGGCATTGGCCTTTCTCGCGGCAGCGTGGTTTTCTCGTAAGGAATTGGATCGCCTCTTTACTGTCGGTAGACTCAATGCGGTGCGTATTCCCGTGACGGTAGAAAAGGGAAAGCGAAAAAAGAAAACGATGCAGGAGGTAAGTCCCGGCGAACTGATGGGGACCATCACCATCATTGCCGTGGTGGCCGGGTTTATCGGTGCGAAAATATTTCACATACTTGAGAACCTTGGTGATTTTGCACGAGATCCTCTTGCACTCATTTTTTCTACCGGTGGATTTACCTTTTATGGCGGGCTAATCGTAGCGGCGATTTCCATCGCCTATTATGTAAAGAGCAAGGGGCTCGATGTCCGTACCGTTGCAGATGCATTAGCGCCCGGATTGATGATTTCGTATGGCATCGGGCGAATAGGGTGTCAGTTGGCCGGTGACGGCGACTGGGGGATTGCTGCCAACCTCGCGGCAAAGCCTAGCTGGCTTCCAATGTGGCTCTGGGCCGAATCGTATCCGAACAACATATTGCAAATCAATCTGGCCAACAACCCTGTTTATCCAACGTCCATTTACGAGTTTGTTGCCTGCACGCTTTTATTCGTCTTTCTTTGGAAATTGCGAAAGCATCCATATGAAAGCGGTTGGCTTTTCTCCGTGTATCTCATTGTTAACGGAATTGAACGCTTCATGATCGAACTCATTCGCGTGAACAATCGGATGGATCTTTTTGGGCTCTCTGTTACGCAGGCGGAAGTTATCGCGGTTTTGCTCGTGGTGGCCGGACTTATTGGCCTCTCTCTAACGTGGAAAAGGAGAGAGGCGATCTCCTCGGCCGTGCCGGCCACTGCCCACGCAGTCTAGCACGTCATCCAACTTCCCGCCAGGATGTCATCGGCTATTACGTATGGATTTGAAGGTACTATTTGGGCAGGTCGTTGACGCAATAGAGGACTGGAAGGCATCTTGGGGCTCGTACGAAACCCACCTTGCGACGCGTGTTGACGGTAAGGATTTGGCAGACGCTCTCGGGTTATATGTCGAGCGCCTCGGCGGGAATTATCCTTTCTTTCATCCGCATTATGCCGGGCAGATGTTGAAGCCGCCGCATCCCGCCGCCGTCGTGGGATATTTAGCCGCCCAGCTCATCAACCCAAACAACCATGCACTCGACGGCGGACCACCAACCGGGCAGATGGAAAAGGAGGTGGTTCGCGACCTCGCATCCATGTTTCATTTCCCCGGCGACACCCTCGGCCATCTTACCAGCGGCGGTACGATCGCCAACCTCGAAGCCCTCTGGATTGCACGCGAATTGCACCCGACGAAATCCGTCGCATTCAGCCACGAAGCGCATTATACGCACGCACGAATGAGCCGTGTACTTGGCCTTCGGACCGTCTCCATTGCTTCGGATCACTCCGGACGGCTTGACCTCGATGCGCTTGAGGCGAACCTGCGAAAAGGCACCGTCGGAACGGTCGTTGCCACGGCGGGCACGACGGGCGTTGGCGCCGTCGATCCGATCGCCGAGGTGCTATCGCTTTGCCGCCGCTATGAATGCCGACTCCACGTGGACGCGGCGTACGGCGGTTTTTTTACGCTACTGGCTCGCTCCAATTCCTCGCCGTTAAATCCAGATATAAAGCGCCATTTCCGCGCTATCGCCGACGCCGATTCGGTAGCCGTAGACCCGCACAAACATGGACTTCAGCCGTACGGTTGCGGTGCCATTCTATTTCGGGACCCGTCCGTCGGGCAATATTATCACCACGATTCGCCGTATACGTATTTTACTTCCGACGAACTTCATCTCGGTGAGATTAGTCTTGAATGTTCACGAGCCGGGGCGTCGGCGGGTGCCCTCTGGTTTACACTCCAACTTTTTCCGCTAAATGCCGATACGGGGCTCGGCCCCATCGTGGCCGCCGGCGTACGGGCCGCCCGCCAATGGTCCGAGCGGATAGACGCCGAGGACGGATTGGCTCTTTTTCTGCCTCCCACCCTCGATATCGTCACTTTCTATCCGGTACCCACGTCCAACACCGTCTCCCAAATTGACGAGGCGAGCAGTGCCATTTTCACGCGCGCCATGCAGGAGGAGGATCCCGTTTTCTTAAGCCTTTACCGTGTGGACAAAGCTGCTCTTTTGGCAAGAGCACGTGACCTCGTCGCGGACCGCGATCAGGCACGCATCCTGCGAAGTGTACTTATGAAGCCTGAACACGAAACAGTTGTCGCCGACCTCCATGAGCGCATCGTCAACCTTGCCCAGAAGTACGACTAGTAAAATGGTATTTTTATAACCAATCTTTTCTTGATCCGATTCCGTTTCCTCACACGTGCCCGCCTATGAATTTTCGGAAGGAATAACCGGGCCAAGTCCATCAATTTGGGTCCTAATTCCTGCCAAAAACATCTGGATTTAGAAAAGGACCGGCGTCTTCGGATGGTGCGGACCCAACTTTCGAAAACCCCACCAACTTATTGGTCGAACACATACTCGCGCGGGGCCGCCGGGCAGCGGACCTCGAAGTCCAGATCGTCAATAAATGCGTGCAATCCTGAATTGGAGCTTGCACCGGGTATAAAGAATCTTGCGCAAGGCCCTTACCAGGTTATCCAGGCCCTCACGGCATCTTAACAAGCACCCGCGAAAGAGCTAAACGAAGGTTCGAAGTTGGATAGCGGGATCGTACTAGTTCTTGTTCGGCGGCTCCAATGCGATTCGGGCGCATCTTGGTCAGACCGCCGAAGGCATGCAGGCGATGGTAAAGATCCTGACCGACACGCGGTCGGAGATGTGCGGAATGAAGGCAATCCCGGAGGAAATCAACCTTGGAACGAAGCAGGCTTATGAATGTGCTCGCACCTCACGTATCGACCCGAAGGGGTGGCAGATCCGATTGAAGATAGCGGCCAGAAAAAAGCCAAGAACCTTCTCTTTTCATCCGGGTTGAGGGGATGTTTATTCACACCATCCTGCGTATGCCGTGCCAGAAAACAATTCCCCGCCGATTCGTCCGGCTGCGACAGTAATACTCACCCGTACCGGCCAAGCGGGTTTCGAGGTATTTATGGTAAAGCGTCACCGAAAGTCCACCTTCATGCCATCGGTGCATGTGTTTCCCGGGGGCCGGGTGGAGGCTGGGGACCAGGTAATTGGTGATGGTCTGCCCGCCGATTTTCGCGCGCGTGTCAGCAGACAATTCGATGGTCCGGTTGCACCTGAAAAAGCCATGGCCTTTTATGTCGCGGCCATTCGCGAGACGGCAGAAGAGTGCGGCGTTTTGCTGGCCCGAGACCGGGAATATCATTATCCTCCGGCTGTCATCGCCGAGGCGATTTTCAAGGCGCTTGGCGGGGGCATACGATTTGCCGATCTCCTTTCCGCTCACGACCTGACGCCGGATGTGGCTGCGTTGCGATCCTTTGGGTGGTGGATTACACCGGATTTCGAACCCCGGCGGTACGATACACGCTTTTTTATTGCGTCTTCCCCAGACGGTCACCGTGCGACATATGACAACGTCGAGACCACCGACGGTGTCTGGCTGTCGCCGCATCAAGCACTCGTATCCTTCCGGGAGGGCACGATAGCCCTTGCGCCCCCCACGATGGCAACCCTCGAAATACTGGCTGCGGCGGAAACGCCGGCCGCGGCGCTTGATTCTGTACCACGTCCTATCCGTGCTATCCGGCCACACCTCATCAATACAGATGACGGTGAAAAGATACTCGTGCTCCCCGGCGACGAAGCCTATCCGAATCGCGAAGCCCCGGCCCTCCCGGAGCGTACCCGCTTTAGAGTGCTCGGCGAAGGCCTCTTCATTTAAGGTAGCGTATCACCGCCGCAAGTGTTTAACTTCCGCTCATGAGGCATCGAATAGTAGATGCCGTAGAGATGTTCACCTGAAGTATAGGCCTCGGAACATGCAAGATATCACAGAAGGATGTTGGCTTGTTGACCTGGATTATCAGAGCGAGCCCCATCTGATCGCTTGCGGCGTGATTGAAACTACGGTCGGGTTGTTATTACTCGACCCCGGACCTACCGTGGCGCTGGATACCCTCCGCGGAAAACTGGCGACTTCGGGTGTGCGGATTAAAGATGTCCACGGTCTGCTTTTGACACATATCCACCTCGATCATGCGGGGGCCTCTGGTACGCTCGTCGCGGAGAATCCCGACGTAAAGGTATACGTTCACGAGATTGGCGCGCGCCACATGATCGCTCCGGCGAGACTTCTTTCGAGCGCTCGGCGGCTCTACGGGGAGATGATGGATACCCTGTGGGGCGAATTCTTACCGGTGCCTGAGGAGAACGTTGTACGCCTGCGAGGTGGAGAAGCACTTGAAATCGGGGGGCGGACCTTACAGGTCTGCTATACCCCCGGCCATGCCGTCCATCACGTCAGTTATTTTGACGAAACCTCCGGGACGGCCTATATTGGCGACGTAGCCGGAATGCGGGTTTCGGGTGATGCGTGGGTGATCCCTGTTGCGCCTCCACCGGATATCAGTCTGGAACAATGGCGTGTCAGTCTCGACGTCGTTCGACTGTGGCAGCCCGAAAGGCTCTTTCTCACCCATTTCGGTGTCTCCGATGACGTCGCCTGGCATCTTGATACCGTCGCCCGCAATTTAGAAGTATGGGCGGAGCGGGTCCGTGAGTCGCTCCTAAGGACAGGAGATGCGGTTGAACACGCCGCTGCTTTCGGCAACAGGGCCCTGGCAGACATAGCGGCGGCCTTACCGGCGGAGGCCGTCCATCCCTATCGGTTTTTCGGCCGTCCGGAAGGAAGTTGGTACGGCATCGCTCGTTACTGGAATCGGAAGAACGCCGAAAAAGGGACAGGAGGTCACCGATGAATCACTTCCTTTTGGCTGAAAACGCCACCGGCACATGCTTCGGTCAGACCCTGTCCTTGCCTAAGTTTATCGCGTCCGAGATTAATTCCGCACGGCTGCCATCCCGCCGTGAAGCCATTTTATGCACTTCTTTCGGTCGTGGCTGGTAATCCTTTACGTTTCACGCACATATGTTGTGAGATGGGGGATAGGCCTACACGTAAAGTAGGGTGAACATTACAAGTATGACCGGGAAAGGACTTCGCCACCGATATACTGATTATTGCACATTGCGGTCGCCAATTCAGTGGCACGTTTTTGCATGGACGAGCCGGTGATTGACGAAGCAGTCTTGCCATATCAGCATATATTGGAATGGGTGACAGTAAGAAAAGTACGCGACGGTCATTCATCAACGCCCTTATTGGTGGAGGGCTGATTGGATGGATGGGCACCCTCTTCTACCCGGTTTTGACGTTCCTCAAACCGCCAAAAGAGGCCGAGGCTACGGTCAATTCCGTGAAAGCCGGCGCCATAGCTGATTTTCCCGTGGGCTCCGGGCAAATCATAAAATACGGTCGCACGCCGGTGCTGCTTGTTCATTCGGAGGATGGATCGTTCAAGGCTTTCTCCGCGACGTGTACCCATCTAGACTGCATTGTCCAGTATAAACCGGAACTGAAACACATATGGTGTGCTTGTCACAATGGGCAATATGACATGCAGGGAAGAAACATTTCCGGCCCGCCACCACGGCCGCTCACCCCTTACAAGGTGAATATCGTCGATGACCAGGTCATTGTCTCCAAAGATCAAGCGGTGGCGTGATCATGTTGAATAATGTTGCCAAAAAGACCTTCTCATGGGTTGACGAGCGCTTCAGCCTGTCGCCGTTAATCCAGTTCATGCAGCACAAGAAAGTACCGGTCCATCGGCATATGATCTGGTATTATATGGGCGGCGTAACCCTTTTTCTATTCATGGTGCAAGTGGCAACCGGTATCCTGTTACTTTTCTATTATCAACCCGGCATTAGCACCAGCCATGAAAGCATCCGCTTCATCATGGGCAATGTGAAGTTTGGCTGGCTCTTCCGGTCGATCCACAACTGGTCTGCCAATTTGATGCTGTTCTTTGCCTTCCTGCATATGTTCAGCGCCTTTTTCCTGCGTGCATACAAGAAGCCCCGGGAAATGACGTGGCTTACCGGATGTCTATTGCTGCTCTTTGGGATGGCGCTCGGCTTCAGCGGCTATCTGCTGCCCTGGGATGAACTGGCTTTCTTTGCCACCAAAGTCGGGACCGACATCGCAGGAGCGGTGCCGCTCATCGGCGAGCCTTTGAAGGAATTGCTGCGTGGTGGGACGGGCGTTACCGGGGCCACATTGACGCGCTTTTATGCTTTTCACGTTGCCCTCTTCCCGGCCATCTTCTCGTCCGTCCTGATCTTGCACCTGGCGTTCATTCAGCGACAGGGTATGCATGCGCCCTCCTATTTCGAGAAGCTGCCTTTGTCGCAGCGGAGGGAGATCCCGTTCTTCCCCGATTTCATTCTGCGGGATACTTTGCTATGGCTCATCATATTAAACGTCCTGCTCTATCTGGCCGTTTTCTGGCCGGTAGAAGTCGGGCTCAAAGCGGATCCGTTTACGCCCGCGCCTGCCGGCATTCGGCCTGAATGGTACTTCATGTTCATGTTTCAGACACTCAAGTATATCCCCGGTAATATCTGGTTCATGGAGGGGGAAGTGGTAGGCGTGATCTCGTTTGGATTGCTGGCCCTGGCCTGGTTACTGGTGCCTTTCTGGGAGTTGAAGGCACGGCCCAATTGGCGATGGAGGCCCATGAATGTAATAGGCGTGGTGGTGGTCGCTTATATCGTAATCATGACGATCCTCGGTTACTCCGTATAGGTGGCTCCCATGAAAAAAGCTGATACATTGTGTGCGTTGTTCGTCGTACTGAGCCTGGGCATCGGGATCATGAGTCCAGTCCAAGCCCAGGACAGGCCGGCACCCTCGGTGGCATCCGACACTTCCGGCACCGTGGCCCCTGAATTGCCCACGAACGATGAGTGCATCAACTGTCATCTCGACGTAGAGGAGGTGCCGCCTGACTTCCTGAAATACGATGTTCACATGAAGGAAGGATTGTCGTGCGTCGGGTGTCATGGGGGCGATGCGACGCAGGATGACGAAGATCTCGCCAAAGCGCCGGAGACCGGATTCATCGGTGTTCCCTCCAAAGCGGATATCCCGAAGCTCTGTGGGACATGCCATTCGGACCCGACCTTCATGCACAAATACCAGCCGCGGATTCACACCGATCAAGAGGCGCAGTATTATACGAGCAAGCACGGTGAGCAAATCGTCAAGGGCGATACGATGGTCGCGAATTGCGTTAGCTGCCACACGGCACACGGCGTTTTGCCTGCCAGTGATGCGCGGTCCTCGGTGTATGCGCTAAACGTACCGAAGACCTGTGCGAACTGCCATGGCGATCCCGACCACATGAAGGGGTATGGACTGAAAACGACCCAGTATGATCAATTCGCTAAGAGTGTTCACGGTGTAGACCTGCTGGAAAATGAGGATACGGGTGCGCCCGCATGCAATGACTGCCACGGCAATCACGGGGCTTTGCCGCCGGAAGTATCCGACATACAGTACATCTGCGGGACGTGCCACGTCAATAATATGGACCTCCTTACCGCCGGCAAAAAAGATTGGTCGGAAGACGAAGTAGACGCCCATACTTGCACGGAATGCCACGGCGAGCATGATATCGCCGCACCGAACGACGATAGGGTAGGGGTAAACGACGCCGCCGTTTGCATGGATTGCCATGACGAAGACGAAGATGCCTTTTTCGTAGCTCAGGCCATACACAATGACTTGACCGGCCTTGTTGCGGCCTACGACAGTGCGCAAGTGAAACAGCAGGAAGTTGTTCGCATCGGGATGGACGACGTGGATATCGATTATGTCTTGAAGGATGCTCACCAAAAACTGATCGAGGCGCGAACACAGGTGCATAGCTTCGACTCGCTAAAGGTAGAGAAGAAGACGCTGGCCGGCTTGAAACTAGCCCGTGAGGCCTATGTGCTGTCGATCGATCAGATCGATGAGCATGGCAAAAGGAGGGAGGGCTTCGGTGTGGCAACGCTTTTCATAACGTTGTTAACGATCGGGCTCTTTTTGAAGCTCAGAGACATGGCCCGCCAAAAAAATAGTTGACGTTCATCATCGGGGGATCCTATGTTGGTCCCGGATAAAAGGAGGAATGACCTATGAAATGGTTGAGCATCATCGCGGTCCCATTCACACTGCTCGTAATGGTTGCCATGGTGACGGAGCATGCCCCTCGGGATCCGCATCAGGGATGGTCGTCACAGGAAGTCCAGCGCACCTTCGTCGGGGTTAAAAAATGCAAGACCTGCCACAAAAAGCCGGAACAGGGGGAGCAGTATGCCAAATGGCTGGATGGACCGCATGCGAAAGCGTTTGAAACGCTGGCCTCGGACAAAGCCAAAGAATATGGCGCAGAGCGCGGGATCGATGATCCACAGGCTGCAGACGAATGTCTGCAATGTCACGTAACGGGGCATGGCGTGGATCCGGAGTTCCTGGGGTCGAAGTACAGAGCGACCGACGGGGTGGGTTGTGAATCGTGCCACGGCGCAGGTGGGGATTATTACAAGAAGAAGACCATGAAGGCCATCACAAAGGGCGAAGTTGACGGCGCTACGTTGGGGCTCATCATCCCCGATGAACAGACGTGTGTCAAGTGCCACAACGACAAGAGCCCGGGATATAAGGCGTTCGATTTCGAGAAAGCAAAAGCGAAAATTGCTCATCCGATTCCGGAAGCCACCAAGGCTGCGCTGAAAAAATGAGCCCTCCGATCGCCGGCCTTCTCACCCCTATGGATTCGGGTGCATAGTATGTCGTTACTTCGTGCTTCGATACTCCTTATGCTGCCTGGTATTACGCTTCTCAGCCTTCCCGTCCTGGGTCAGGTCCGGGTCGATGGCCAGGCCTATTCCATGCTTTATGCGTGGGAGAATGCGACCTCGAACCAGCAATGGGATAATTACCATGGTTTAAAACTGCGCCTGCGCCCTGAGAACAACAATAACCTGACCGTCAAAGCAAACCTGCGGTTCGCGCGTCGTGGCGATCCGGGCGAATGGGACGAGCGGATCTACAATGCGTACGTGGATTGGTCGCCGAAGGGCCGTCATGTTCAGGCACGGGCCGGCCGGCAATTCATGTATCGCGGGGTCATCAATGGCTCCGTCGATGCTTTGTGGTTGCGCACACAGCCGCTTCGAAATCTCGAGGTGCAGGCGATCACCGGCTTTCGGGTCCCCCTCGACCGCTCAGCGAACGTCCAAAGCTGGGTCGATGGCGGCGTTCTGGGGGGCTTTGCCTCCTTCCGATTCGACCGGCAGAGTCACTTCGACGTGAGCTATGTACAACGGCAGCGATCGGGGAAAGTCGCGTGGCGGCAGCTGGGTTCTGCGCTCAATGGCGCCTTCCCGGGAGGATGGTATTATCAGATGAGGGTCGACTACAATCTCGAACAGTCGGAAGTGCAGACGCTCAGAGTACGGGCATATTATAATGCGGGTCGGTGGTTGCTCTCGGGCGAATACAACAACGAACGACCGCGGGTCTTCGAGGACTCGTTTTTCAACCTCTTCGAGTTGAACGGCTTTGATCAATTTCGTGGGGGCGTGACGTATCGTCTGGGCCTGTATCGTGTCGGTGCGCAGTTCACCCACACGAGCTTCGAGGCCTCGAACCACAACGATCGGATTGAAGTCACCGCCGCAAATCGGTGGGGGACCCTGGGCTTAATTTACCAGAACGGCTTCGGCGGCGACAATGTCGGTGTTTTCGGGGATGTGCGCTATGACCTCGTCCACAATTTGACGGTTCAAGTGAGGAGCAGTCATTATAACTTTGAACGACGGACTATATCTATTGATGAAGACGCCACCTCTTTCTCGGGCGGCGTCATCTTTCGGCCGGTTCCCTCATTGGCCCTCAATGCAGGGATTCAACAGAGTTTGAACACCTTCTATTCGCATGACTTCCGTGCGCTCTTCAAGGTGAACTACCGTTTCAGAACCCAATGAGCGAAGTCATTTTTGCTATAAAGACCGAACAAGGATGAAAAATATATCCCTGTTTTCAATCGTTCTGATCGCCTATGTCCTGATGTTTTCGGGGAATCAGGGGCCTCGTTTGACGCCTCGACCCATGGCTGAAGACGGTGGTACCGAACTCATCTTCCCGCACGAGCGACACGTGGTCGGAGAAGAGATGGATTGCACCGATTGCCATGACGCCGCGACGGAGAGCACGACGGGTCTGGATGATCTTCTCCCCGATAAAGAACTGTGCAGTGATTGCCACGAGGTGGACGATCCCGCCGAATGTGCAACCTGCCACAGCGACGTTGATAATGCTCAGGATTTTCCCAGAATAACCACATATAGTCAAAAATTCTCGCACGAGAAACACCTGGATGCCGAACTGGCCTGCGAGAATTGCCACGCAGACATCGCGACCCAAGAGGCGGGGGATGCCTCGACATTGCCCACCATGGTTTCTTGCGTCGATTGTCACGAGGATCGCCGTCTCGAACAAACGTGCGCGACGTGCCATGTAGAATCGGACGATCTACTTCCCCCGAGCCACGTGGCAAACTTCGCCCATGCCCATTCCGATTTTGCCCTGCATGATGCTTCTGCTCTCGATAACGGGCTCACTTGTGTCACCTGCCACAAACAAGATTACTGTCAGGATTGCCATGAAGGTGACAACGTTGAGCGTTTTTCGCACCCCCTGAATTATGAGTTCACGCATGCGCTCGATGCACAGTCGAGTGAGAAAGCCTGTGTGACCTGCCATGCCGAACCGGCGTTTTGCAACGATTGCCATCGCGACAATCAGGTACTGCCTCAAAGTCACATTCCGGGTTGGGTCAATACCGTCGATGGGGGTCGGCATCGTTTCGAAGCCGAAGCGGATCTCGGAACGTGCATCTCGTGCCACGACGATGATGCTGATCAGGTCTGCTCCCCGTGTCACGGCGGAATAAATTAACGGTCCAATGATGAATACCACGGTCATAGTAAGAGGGTTATTGCTGGGTCTGGTGATAGTGCTCACGGCGTGTAGCGACCGCAATAATCCGGTCGAGGTGGAAACACATCCTGAAGGGTGGCTCGAGCCTACCTCTGCGGTGTTTCATGGTAAAATGGTCCTCGAAAGCGCCCGAAAAGCGAACAACTGTGCGTCCTGCCACGGCGAGGATTTTAAGGGAGGGACCACCGGTGTGAGTTGCGTCAGTTCCGGCTGCCATCCAGCCTACCCGCATCCCGAAGGGTTTGCAGAACAGACGACGGGTGGGAAACACGTCGACTTCATCATGGATCAGGCAAAATGGAATCTGGAGACTTGTCAGGCCTGTCACGGATCGGATTACGCCGGGAACGGCACCGCGGCGAAAAACTGTCGGACCTGTCATACGGAGCCGGATGGGCCCGAGGCCTGTAATACGTGCCATGGAAATGACGAAAACAATGCGCCACCCAAGGACCTGTTCGGCCATGTAAATACGACGTTTGCCGGAGTAGGCGCCCACCAGCACCATGTCGAAGAAAGTGAAATTACGGACGTGTTGACGCCGAGCTGTACGCACTGCCATGTGGAGCCTTCCGCCTATTCCGACCCGACGCACGTGGACGACGATCCGGGGGAAGCAGAACTCACCTTCGACGCGTTCGCGACGCATGACGGCGCCCTCGCCACAGCTTTTGATCCACTCGATGCCACGTGTTCGAACGTATACTGCCATGGCGGATTCTCTTTTGCCAAGGCGGATAGCGACAATCCCTGGGGATACGCAGAGGACACGATCAGGGGCGAGAACCTGGTGATGCGTTGGACGGAAGTGGGGACCGGTCAGGATGCCTGCGGTACATGCCACGGCTTGCCGCCGGCGGGGCACATTCCCGTCGTCACGTGTGAAGGTTGCCACCCGCGCGTCGTTGATGCCGATTTCAACATTATAAATAAGACCCTTCACCTCAATGGGGAGAAGGATCTTTTTTAATCGTAGATGGAGGGCGAAGTTATGATTGGCGTAGCCGGCAACATACTCATCCTGGTTTCATTTTTCGCCTGTGCACTTTCAGGCATAGCGTTCTATCGAGCGACCGTAGGATCGGAGGACAAGTGGCTGAAAATCGGACGGCATTCCTGGTTCGTCTCCCTCCTTGCCGCCAGTGTGGCCATCTCGTTCTTGATGTATATCATCGCCACCCATCAATACCAGTATTATTACCCGTTCGAGTACTCGTCCAATGATCTGCCCTGGTATTATATCCTGTCATCACTCTGGGCGGGGCAAGAGGGCTCATTTCTCCTCTGGATTGTGTTCGACGGGCTGGTCGGGGTAGGCATCATCGCTTGGGTGCGGAGCTATGAAGCCCCGGTGATGGCCATCATTTCCCTGGCGCAAATATTTCTCATCTTGATGATTCTGGGCGTGCATTGGGGCCCCGTCCATCTTGGCGCCTCTCCGTTCCTGACGCTCCTCGACAAATACCCCGACGCCCCGATGATGCAGGTCGCCGGATTCGTTCCGGCCGACGGCCAGGGGCTCAATGATCTGCTTCAAAACTTCTGGATGGTCATCCATCCGCCCGTACTTTTTATGGGCTATGCCCTCATGATGGTGCCGTTTGCTTTTGCCGTAGCCGGCCTCTGGCGGCGCGATTTCACCGGATGGATTCGACCGGCCCTTCCATGGGCCATCGTGGCGAATACGGCCTTGATGGCCGGCATCGCGCTTGGAGGTTACTGGGCGTATGTCACCCTCTCTTTCGGCGGCTATTGGGCGTGGGATCCGGTCGAAAACGCTTCTTTTGTACCCTGGCTTGTGGGCATCGGAGCCATTCATGTGATGATCTCCCACAAACGAAGGGAGATGAACAAGAAAGCATCCATACTCCTGAACATTTTTGCCTACCTCCTCATCGTCTATTCGACGTTTCTCACGCGAAGCGGCATCTTGAGCGATTCTTCCGTGCATTCCTTCACGGATCTCGGCCTTTACAATCAACTCTTATTGTGGATGCTGACGCTCGCCTTGCTCGGCCTCGGTCTCTTTGCCAGACACTACAAAGCGCTGGAAGGCCAGGATCGGTCCTTCAATCTCCTCTCCCGAGAGTTTCTGATTTTCTGCGGAGCGCTCGTGCTCTCAGCCCTCGGTTTTGTCATTCTCGTCGGAACGAGCGCACCGATCGTCGGGAAATTATTCACGGATGATCCGTCCGCCGTATCCACCATGTTCTACAATCACTGGTCGGTACCACTGGTGACGCTTATTGCCTTCCTTGCCGGACTGGGCCAGATGTTTTGGTGGAAGAAGATGCGCGTGGAAGACATCAACCATGCATTGATGAAACCGCTGGTGCTGTCGGTGATCTGTACGCTCATCATCCTCTTTGCCACGGGCTTCCTCGATGTGGTCCGGGAGCAGTATTCCGCCTTAGCTGAAGTGGCATCTGTGAGTGGCCTGAAGGAGGCCGGACTCACGCAATAAGTGCAGTCCCTCTGGGGTCAGTTCGGCCCGGGTATGCTGTTGCTCATGCTCGTCTTTTTCTCCTTCTTTGCCTTCTTCGGGAATGGGCAAGTCCTGTGGCGGGTCGGGAAAGGCAATCCCCGGATGGCCGGTGGCGCCCTGGCCCATGTGGGAATCGTCTTGATGATTTTTGGCATCCTCGGCTCGAGTGCCTTTGACAATACACTCACAGATGGGCAGAAACTCGGAAAAGATAAACCGGTCTTCGTCATCGACGAAGGACAAACGCGGACCATCGAAGGGTACACGGTGACCTTCGCAGACAAAAAAACAACGGAAGAAGGCCGTTTGGCCTATAAGCTGGATTTCACCGATCCCTCGGGGCGGGCCTTTAGTCTTGAGCCCGTCGTGTATAAGAACCGACGCAATCAGTGGGTTCAGCACCCGGATATCCGCTCGTTCCTCACCAGAGATGTTTATGTGGCCGTCTCACCCGGCGCCATGTTTAATAAGGGCGGAGACGAAAACCAGGCGGAACTGCTCATGTCGCCGAGCGACTCGGTCATGGTCGGTGAAAAGGCCTTTGCCATTCAGTATGTGTCGATGGAAACGGGGTCCGTGCAAAAAAACGCGGCAAATGGCCAATCATTTTCTGCGCTGGCCCGCCTTAAAGTGACCAACCTGAAAACCGGGATTCAGACGGAGATTACGCCCGCCTACGTCGTTCCAACGGAAGGAAAACCCGCGACGGAAGCTGTTCAGCTCCCCAATGAGGATTTGTCTATCTCACTCATGGCCGTACAAGCAACCGGGCAAAAAATCAAATTGCTGGTACGGGGAAAAGACGTTGTTGAAAAGGACTGGTTGGTGGTGCAGGCCTACGAAAAACCGCTCATCAATCTGCTCTGGCTCGGCCTCATCGTAATGACCGGCGGCTTTGTACTGGCAACCTATCGCCGGGTGAAGGAAGAGCAATTCTCAAACGCACGTCTGGCCCGGTAGTCATTAGCTCTATGATGTTTGGTTGGTGGCTGAGGTCGGCTCATTCATGGGAGTCGACTTCTGCCACCTTCTGAAGGTCCCCGGTTTCGCTGTCCAAGATGCTCGGTTGGCGGACAACCGCGGCTGCGCCATTATCACGATAGCAGTGAGCCGAAGGCCTCTTGTGCGCCTCAGGATAATGCGCTTCATGGAGTGTGCTCCGTAGACCGTAGGAGCCGGCAAGAATCCCCATCCGACGGACAACGCGTGGTCGGCAATCTGCCGGGAGGCATTCACCCTGAATCGTCGCCTCCCCGCTCTCAGGGGTAGTTTTTTGGGATGGGCCGTGTGTGCCATCGATTCGGCGCCGGGTAATGACATCGCAATGAAAATGGCCCCAATCACCGCCTCAGTCAGTCGGCTGTGCCTTGTGATGGAGAATGCACCGATTGAACTCGAATAGCGTTAGGGAATACGGGTAGGCAACCGGAGTGGATAGGCTACCGATCCTTCGGTAGCCTGAAGGTGACCTCCGGAGCGGGGCACGGCCGATGTTTTCCCAAGACCTCGAGCCCTTGGACGGAAAGGCGGAGGGTTACGCCCTTATTCTTCCGTATTTGGGTTTAACAGGCGACTCTTCGCTTTGTCAAGTAATTCCTCGATCAAATCGTAATTGTGGGCTCCCTGTCCGCCAGACCGTTCGATCGTATCGAGTATCGGGGCGATCTCGGCCTGCAATGAGTCCCGATCTGATGCCTTCCGTTCCCTGAGCAGGCTCCGGATCTGCGCAATCGACTGCGTGGTTGTCGTTTTCCAATCCCGCGCCGTTTCGTCATAGCCTTCGTCGTGACAATCAAGGCATATCGTTGCATTGGGCAGCACTATTTTTCCGTTGGAATCGTGACAATCAATGCATCCCAGTTCCTCATCGAACATGGAATCCGGTGCATCACTTCCGAGATAGGTCCCGCTGAACAGGGCCTGCTCTTCCTTGTGGCAACTCTCACAATTCTTTTCCTCGCGATGGTGGCACGCATTGCAGGTCTCGCGTTCCACGACGAGTTCACCGTGGCGTCGTTCATTGGAATGACACGTTGAGCACGCCAACTGCTGTACCGCAACGTGTTTACCGTGAGAAAAAGGCTCGCCGTTAAATTTGGTGTCGAGGGCATCCACGCCGGTATGGCAACTCGCACAATTCCCGGGTACATTTTGTGAGGTCTGGTACTTCGGTAACCGCCAGCTAAGTCGCGCCGATTCAAGGGCCATATTCAGTGTCTCATAGCCCCTGCGAATGAGTTCATCGGAATAGCGAACATTATGGACCGTCTTTCCAACCTCAATAATATGCAGGCTACGCCGGGCCTCATCAACCATGGCCTTCGCTGATGGTGAACCCGGCGGGAGAGCATCGGCCACACGCCGAATGTCACGCGCATATTTCCTCAACTTGGTTGTAGCCGTCTTTTGCCAGAGTTCGAGCAGGTGCGCATATCCCTTTCCGTGACAATTCTCGCACGAAGCTGGTTTTGCCCGGTTGACCTGGCTTTCACCCAGCGTCGTCCCGTGGAAGACATGGCAACTGGCACAATCGAGCCCAGCCTCGTACATGGGGTTGACCGTATTCTTCAGCGTGTCGGGAACGGCACCGGTGAACAGCGTGACTTGCTCCCGATGCGTATCGGAATGGCAATTGGTACAAGTCAACTCGTCGACGCTTGACACTTTGTTGAGTTTGTGCTGAATGCGTGTATGGCACTGTCTGCATTCGACCTTGTGTTCGGTAATATGAATCTTGTGGAGTGAGTCCGGCTGCGAATATATTTCGATTTTTTTTTGTTCAAAATGGCAGTGCTCACACGTTTCAGGCGGCACGAATCCGTCTCCCACGATCGTCCGACTATGGCATCGCTCACACGCAACTTGCTTGCGAACGACTTCGTTGTGGTTAAATTCGTTCGTCACGGCCAAAGTGGTATCACGCTGATGGCATCCCTGACAGTTGGCGAGCGGTGCGTTAAAAAGCGCTCCAGTCTCCGGTGATTTTTTGAAATGACATAAGAAGCACGTCTCTTCGGAAACGATGATGTGATTCCCCTGGACAATCTGCGCATGGCAGCTTGTACACTTCAACTGTTTGCCATCGGATATTTTCGTCAGATGCGCGCTATGACCGAAGACGACGCCCTTGAACCGAACACTGTCGGAGAGTAATTGGCCTTCGTGGCATCCGCTGGTCAGGCACGAGGCATCCGAAATGTCGGCCCAGGGCTTGCGTCGCGTATACGAGCGAGAGAGGTAATTTGCGATCTGGACGAGTCCTTCCAGCTTTCCACGCACCGTTCCGGCCAACCCCGGCTCAAAATGGCATTTCGTACACGTGACGTCATGGTGTTCGGAGGCCTGCCAACTTTGATAAAAGGGCTCCATATAGTGGCACGTCGAACAGAATTTCGGCCGCGAGGTGAATTCAGCCGTCGCTACAATGAGCACCAGGAGAAAAAAAATCCCGGATGAAACCCAGAAAATGATGCGTTTCCATAATCGTTGGCGGCGAATTTTTGCAAGCAGACGTTTCATCTCGTACCCGTGCTATCGGTGGATCGAGGTCGATGGGGCGTTCCGCGCAGGGTCATGGTAGCGGAGGGCACCAGGGTCAAAATGTCAAGGCAAGGGGTGGCGCGTTCATAAAGAGCTACGGCCCCGAATACATGCCAACGGGTTCGTCTCCTCGCCGATTCGGCGCAGGCGTTCCCAGGCAGTATTCGGGGCCGCATTGCCAACCCTTAAGTAGGTAATCAACTGATCGATTACTTGGCCAGTGTCATCACACGACTCTGCACGAAACTACCGGCTTTTATCTGGTAGATGTACACACCGCTCGCGAGCGAACTGGCGTCGATGGTCACCGAATGGTTACCGGTCGGCATGGTCGCATCGATGAGCGTCCCCACTTCCTGGCCAGTGATGTTGAACAGTTTCAACGTCACGTGCCGCACTTCCGGAACGGCGAATCGGATGGTCGTCGACGGATTGAACGGGTTCGGATAATTCTGCTCCAGCGTAAAGGCCTTCGGCAGCATGTCCTCGCTCTCAGTCGCCGTTACGATACCGTTTTCGTGAATGCCCTTGGCGAACGGGGAGGCCCAGTCGACCGTCTTGTCCGTATGACAACCAAGGCAGGCGAAGTCGAGCGTTACGGCGGCATGATTATCGGCATCAAGCTTAACCGCACTTCCGTCGGCGGTGAACATACCGACATCCTTCGTCACGGGATCGGTATTGATGGCGAAAATGTGGGTGGGGAGATCACCCTTCCAGCCATTACCGACCTGAACGCCAAGAGCCGATTTCGTGGCCTCCGGCATATGGCAGTCCACGCATTCGGCGGTTTTTATGCCGGCATCCAGCGCGATCTCATGATTCGGGTGGCATGTTTCACAGGTGGTCTTGAAGCCGGCTGTACCCGGTTCAGCAGCGTCTTCATAACGTAGCGGCACATGCGGGTCATGGCAACTTGCGCAACTCAGGTCTGCGCCGACGCCGTCGCCATGCTTCGAGGTGCTGAATTCATTGAACTGTTCGTGGTGCCGGATAAACCCGCCCGAAACCGGGATCGTCGTGGCAACATCGCTTCGGTTGTGGCATTCGCCGCAGCGCGTAACCTGAAGCGTCAGGTCCGTGTTCGGAGGTGGGGTACCGGTGGGGTCCGCGGCATGGTCACTTCCGGGGCCGTGGCATCCTTCACAACGGATACCCGGTTCGCCGAACGTGCCGAGACTGTCGTCCGGTACACCATTCCAGGATCCCTCGGGGGAGGGGGCCGTCGTGTGGCATTTAAAGCACGCGAAGTTATAAGGCTTGTCCTCACCGAGATGATAGGGGACCCAACTGCCATCGTCCAGATTGAATTGCGCCGAATCGCTGGCGGTGTAAATAAGACCGTTCTTATAAACCCACCTGGCCTTCCACCCGTAGCCACCAATCACATAGGCAAATTCATCCCATGTCGTGCGAGGAGGGGGGGTTGGTACGCCGGGGGAAGTACCGTCGGGGTAGACCGGCGGGGCACCATTGACTTCGTTGAGTTTGTAGGGGTGTCCACTCTTTAAGTAATTCGCGACAAGTGTAGGGTTGATACCCTGGTGGCATCCAATACAGGTATCGGAGCCCACGTACGTCTGCGCTTTGGCTGTTTTCTGACTGCCAAACGCAAATATCACAAAGAGCGCTACCGCCGCTGCAGTAACCTGTTTCATGATCACGTCCTCTTCTTTGAGTTCTGGAAAAAACAAATGACAACCCTTGTCATTCGCCACCAAAGATGCGTGACCAAGTCAAGAGGCGGTATCAGGGGAAAGGGGATTAATCTGTAGTGTATGGGTAAGACACTCCGTGAGGGAATCCCCTACTTAAAGGATATGTTAGTTTTATGATAACAATGGGTTATGGTTGCTTTTACCGCGGAATGATCAGACTTGAGGCACGCTTTGAAATTTTAGCCCATCATTTGCCGGCACGTCGTATCTTTTTTGAAAACAGCGATATTCCCAAACAAGATTGCACGACGGGTAGATCTGGTCACGCACGGCAACCAATCATCCGAATACCTTGGATTTCCATTCTCTATCTCCTCGTGAAGTCTATTCCGGTCACGTATGAGTAAGCCAATTTGGACGACACCGGTAAAAATCTCAGATCTGAATAGATCAAGAGCGGGTTCCATGCTCGACCATCTCGGGATTCTCTTCACCGGCTCAGGCCCCGACCATTTGAATGCTACCATGCCCGTCGATCACCGGACGGTCCAGCCATTCGGTATCCTGCATGGTGGGGCTTCCGTGGTGCTGGCTGAGACGTTGGGAAGCATGGCCGGCATGCTCTGTGTCGACGCAGAGCGGCAATACTGTGTGGGGGTGGATGTGAACGCAAACCACATCCGGGCTGTGCAAGAAGGCCTCGTGACCGGTACAGCGCGCCCCCTACATCTGGGAACGAAGACGCACGTTTGGGAGATACTTATCCGGGACGAAGCGAATCGGCTCGTATGTGTGAGTCGCTTGACACTGGCAATCCTGGAGCGAGAGGATGCTACCCAAGATCCATACGGCTTGAATAAATGAGCGAAGAATCCGACTATTGTAGTGTCGCTTCTAATTCTGCAACCCGCAGTTGCGGATTTCTTGTCTAAACACCCTGAGGTTGAAATCGATGGGGAAGACGGCGGATGGACTCACGACGCAGCCAGAGAAGCTGAATGCGTTCATGTGCGCACTGATCGATGATGTCAAAGCCCTCGACTTGTTGATGGACAAAGGCCTTGTCGAATCCGGTGTACAACGTATCGGTGTGGAACAGGAATTATGTCTCATCGATCAGTCATGGCGCCCCGCACCGCGTGTCATGGATGTGCTCAAGGCTATGAATGATCCGCATTTTACCACGGAACACTCGCGGTACAATCTGGAAATCAACCTGGACCCGTTGGTTTTTACCGGGGCTGTGCTCTCGGCATTGGAGGAGCAGTTGCTGGGCCACCTCCACCGGCTCGACGAAATCCTCATAAGGGATGAGGCTGAACGACTGGTCTGTGTGAGCCGGCTGACGCTGGCCATCCTAAACCGGGACGATTCTGACAGTGTTACACCCGGTTAAGACAATGAGGAAATTCCTTGGCCACCGTTACATCGACGATGAACTGAGTACAAATTGTTGAGGAGCAACATTCTGATAAAGTCTGAGGCGTAATCCAATGGGGAAGATGGCTGGTAATCTCTCGACGCGACCGGAGACAATGAACGCCTTCATGTGTGCACTAATTGATGACGTGAAGGCCCTCGATTTGATGTTGGTTGAAGGGCTGTTCGAAACCGGCGTTCAACGGATTGGCGCCGAGCAGGAGTTGTGCCTTCTCGATCATTCATGGCGCCCCGCACCTTGTATCATGGATGTGCTTCGCTTGATAGATGACCCACATTTCACTACGGAGCACTCGCGATACAACCTGGAAATCAACCTTGATCCGATGGGTTTCACCGGAGCCGCCCTTTCCGAACTAGAGAGAAATCTGTCGGACCATCTCCGCCGACTTGACGAAGTATTGCACGACTTAAATTTCGACCGAGCCCTTGTCGGAATCTTACCCACCATTCGGCGAAGCGATTTGCACCTGGAAAACCTTACGCCACTGCCCCGATACCTCCTGTTGAATCGAACTTTTAATGCTTCGCGGGGAGAAGCGTACGAGTTTCGGATTCGAGGCATTGATGAGCTCATTACGCGGCATAATTCCATTATGTTTGAAGGCTGCAATACTAGCTTTCAGGTGCATTTGCAGATTTCACCGGAATCATTCGTCTCGCGGTACAATTGGGCTCAGGCGATTGCTGGACCCGTTTTGGCAGCCGCGACAAATTCGCCGCTACTGCTCGGAAAACGTCTCTGGGCAGAAACCCGCATCGCATTATTTCAGCAATCGGTCGACACACGTAAAGTATCCAACGCCCTACGTGAGCGTGCGCCACGAGTAACTTTCGGCAACCATTGGGCTGAGCATTCCATTTCCAATTTTTACCGAGAAGACCTGGCACGTTATCGGGTTCTAGTTAGTCCCGGACAGTTCGAGGATTCCCTGGCCAAAGTGAGATCGGGAAAGGTGCCCGCACTAGAAGCGCTCTGTTTTCACAACGGTACGGTTTATCGATGGAACCGGGCCTGTTATGGTATCACTGACGGGAAACCTCACGTAAGAATTGAGAACCGTATTCTGCCGGCCGGACCCTCTGTGGTCGATGAAATTGCCAATGCGGCCTTTTGGCTTGGACTCATGAACCAATTGCCCAAAAACGGTGAAGATGTGGCAAACCTTATGGATTTCGATGATGCGAAGGCCAACTTCTTCCGGGCAGCACAACATGGCCTTGACACGCGTTTTCGTTGGATCAGCGGTGAGTCAATTTCCGCCGATAAATTAATCTTAGAATCGTTATTGCCGACAGCCCGTGAGGGGCTGCTTCATGCGGGAATCGTGGAGCGTGACGCGGATCATTATCTCGGAATCATCGAAGAGCGCGTCAGTTCCGGACGGACCGGCAGATCGTGGATGCTTGCCTCGTTGGCTCGTTTAAAGGAAGATAGTGCGCCGTATGAATCTGCTGTAGCCATTACGGCAGGCATGGCGCGTCGACAAAAGGAAAATCAACCCGTACACACCTGGTCACTTGCGGAGAAAGATGAAGCCGGTGAGTGGGTAAACCGATACTGGAGTGTTGTGCAGATCATGTCTACTGATTTCTTTACCGTAAGAAGTATGGACGCTCTTTATTATGCTGCAAACATGATGAACTGGAAGCGACTTCGTTATATCCCGGTGGAGGATGAAGACGAACGCCCCGTGGGTCTGATTACGGCTCGGCGTTTACTCGATCATTTCAGCACACAGGACGGAGCCGTCGACGAACGGGATACGGTTGATCAGATTATGGTCAGAAATCCTGTCACGGTATCCCCCGAAACGCATTCTGTAGATGCCCTAAAGTTGATGCGGGAGGCTCGGGTTGGGTGTCTTCTCGTGGTCAAAGATGGCAAATTGGTGGGGTTATTAACTGAACTGAATTTTATGAATTTCTCCGAACGCTCTATTCAACGCCTGGTTGAGGAAAGCAGGCACCTCCGATCGAAAGAAAAAGCATTGACTTCAGAAAATAAATCAGAGACAAGCAAATGATGAAGCCCCTTTTTGCTGAACGCTCCGAAAGGGATCGACAATTCGAAATCTACGTTGGCGGGATGCAGGGGCAGTTGCCAGTCGTTCCACTATTGTCTGAGGCATAACAGTCCAAGGTAAAGGAGTTGCCGAATCCGGAAGCCGTTGATTATGTCGCCAGCGGCGAAGGATGCAGTGCGACGACGTTGTCACATTGAGCGGCATTGGATCGATAACAGAATTTGCCCAGCATGATGCGGAACGTAAACGCGAGTTCGTGAAGGTGTGATTCGGAATAAATAATCAGCCGGGAAAGCCATGATGTTGTTCAACGAAACATGGTCTCGATGGTAATAGAACGGCTAATGGACGCCCACAGTCCGTCTTCTCAAATGCGCCCGGTAAAATCATCCATTGTTTTATTCACCCCGAAGAAGCTCATAAGGCTATCGAAGATATTGACTGGGAGGAGGCGAATTGGATAGACGATGTAAACAAAGCGAGGCATGAGAAGGCGATGTTTTTTGGCCTTGATTGCCTTAAATATGCGCCGGGCGGCATAATCCGGTTTGAGGATGGGAAGGAGCCCCGAAAAGCGTGTCTTCACCCCGGCAAACATACCTGTGTCGATATAAAAAGGGCAAACGACGGTGGTATCGATGGGGTAGTCAAGGCGTTTGCATTCGAGGCGAAGGGATTCGTCAAAGCCGACGGCAGCAAATTTACTCGCACAATAGTCTGTCATCCGCGCCGTCCCGACAATGCCGCCTGCGGACGCGATTGTCACGACATGCCCATTACCCTGCTTGATCATGCCGGGCAAAAAGGCCCGGGTTGTCCAAAATCCAGCCAGCGTATTTACGGCAAAGGTACGTTCGATGGCCTCGTCCGAAATATCAAGAAGGGGACTCCCTGAAACGATACCTGCATTATTAATAAGAATATCAACCGATCCCACGTCTGCGAGGACATCATCGGCCCTCGCTCGGATAGCATCTCGACTTGAAAGATCACAGACGTAGACGGAAGCGATTGCTGATTCTGCTGTAATTTTAGCGGCGAGTGCATCAAGACCGGCGCGGTTAATATCCCAGAGAACGAGATGGGCGCCTTCGTGGGCAAAATGGATAGCTAGAAGGCGACCGATTCCACTAGCAGCTCCGGTAATTAGGACGGTCTTGTTTTGGAACGTGGACAATTTGTGCCGGGAGTTTGTGAGAAAAATGAATCGTGAAAATGCGGTGCTGGGATATCGCGAAGAAGGCGTCAAACCTTCAATAGCCTGAGCATCAATTCGATTAGCTTGCGACTGGTGCCGGTGTATGGGGGATAAAAATGTTTAAACGGCGCCCGTTTGAGTTTTTGCCTGAGAACGGGGCGAGCATGGGTAAATGCCATAAAATTGTGATAACCGTGAGCCTGACCGATTCCACTATTTCCGACCCCCCCAAACGGTAACTCCGGATGCAAAAAATGGAGCAATGTATCATTGATACAGGTGCCACCCGCGGTGGTGTGGCTTAAAACATATTCAATGTGTTTTTGGTCTTGTCCGAAAATATAAAGAGCGAGTGGCCTGGGCCCCTTATTGATGTTTGCGACAACTTTATCAAGCGACGAAAACTTAATAATCGGGAGGATCGGGCCAAAAATTTCTTCTTGCATTACACGGGCATCAGGGGGGACGTCGGTCAGAACCGTCGGGTCAACGAAGCGATTCACGGCATCCCCTGAAGCACCCGTCTCGACTGTCGCGCCCCGATCTATCGCGTCCTGATAAAGGTGCGATATTCGATCATAATGTAAATCATTTACGATCCGCGCATAATCCGACGATGCGGCCCGTTCTGCTGCGTCTTCGCCGTAAAACTTTTGTATTTGCTTTTTTATTTGCGCTACCAGAGCATCGTGGAGGGACGCATGTACAAAGACATGATCCGGAGCGATGCAGGTCTGACCCTTGTTGGCAAATTTACCAAAAGTAATCTTCATCGCGGCGTCGGTGACATCCGCGGATTCGTCGACAATTGTAGGCGACTTGCCGCCGAGTTCGAGTGTAACCGACGTGAGGTGTTCGGCAGCAGCCCGCATTACCTCCTTGCCGACGGCTGGGCTCCCGGTAAAATAAATATGGTCAAATGGCCGTTCAAGCAAAATTTTGGCAACACGATAATCCCCGGGTATAACGGCAACCTCATTTTCCGGGAAAAGAGTTGCAATCAAGTCCTGCAAAAAAGCTGAGGTGCGAGGCGTAAATTCTGACGGCTTGATAATGGCGGGGCAGCCGGCGGCCACTGCACCGACGAGGGGGCCTAGCGTAAGGTTTATAGGGTAATTCCATGGCGAAATGATGAGCGAAGTACCCTTGGGCTCAAAACGAATCTCAGACGATGTTCCGAGCAGAGTGAGGGGCGTGCCGACCTTCTTCGGCTTCATCCAAGCAGCAAGGTGCTCTACCGAATGCTTGATTTCCACGGCCACTGGACCTACTTCGGTCAGGTCTACCTCTTCAGGCGCTTTTCGGAAATCTGCAAAGAGTGATGCGCGTATATCATCCCGACGATCAAATAACGCCGCATGAAGACGTTTCAGGCGAGCGATGCGTTCGGAAGTTGTGGTATTCCGCAAGTGCTGTCTGTTCGCACGGTGAAGGGCAAATAGCCGGTCGATTTCAGAAGAAACGATTGCAGAAAGTGGTTCGGGCGTCATTTCTGTGGCCGTGCGACGACTCGATTTCATACCAAGAAAATTCGATTACCGAAAAGGGGAGGTCGACCAATGAAGGTATGAATCATACCCTTTGTTCGCATCATGAGTTGTATAATCTATCAAGATCATCCCCATGGGACGGCATCACTTACAAAGCTGACTTGTCCGATTGCACATGACACCAAAGCCGAATGGCTAACATAGCGTCCTTGACCGGAGCTTTAGATGGCATTAAATTAGACGATCCCCACAATTAAGATTCAATCATCCCACCATGCCGGTGAACTCGTTTTCATAATACCAAATAAGGCATTGTATCATTGCCTTGTGTCACAGGGTATTCGGAGAGCAGACAAATCTCTCGCCTGAGTAGCCCAATACTCGGGGTTGTATTCGGTATATAAGTATGTCAAGTTTAGAACGTATTTTGCTCGTTGAGGACGACCCCGACATCCAAGATGTGGCAAAATTGGCCCTTGAGGCCATAGGGGGCTTCAACGTCCAAACATGCTCATCAGGGGTTGATGCGCTAGAAGAGGGGCCGAAGTATGATCCAGATTTAATTCTTCTCGATGTGATGATGCCGGGATTAAGTGGACCTGAGACGTACGTCGAACTACGAAAGATTGAGACGCTCCGAAACATCCCCGTCATTTTTCTCACGGCACGAGCACAGCAAGCGGATGTTGACCACTACAAATCGCTTGGAGCTATCGATGTAGTTTCAAAGCCATTTGATCCCATGACTTTAGCCTCCACGCTCCAGACGATTTGGACTGATCATCATGTCTGATGCAGAAGAAAGCAATCAAAAACTAGAAGCACTCAACAAGGCGTTTCTAGAAAAAATGCCGGGCCATCTCGAGGAGATTCAAAAACTCTGGGGTGATCTCGGTAAAGGATCCGGGGAAGACAATCCTGCTGAAGCTCTTCGCATGATGGTACATAAGCTTCTTGGCTCCGCGGGCACGTTTGGATTCAAAGAGATTAGCGATTTGCTTGAACCCTTTGAAGCCTTTTTGAATCTCTTGATGAGCGAGGAGCGAGGGCCAACGGAAGCTGAAATATTGCAGCACGACGAGCTCATCACCTCGTTTCGCGTTTTGGTGGAAAAGGCTGTAGCCGGTAAGTTGGTTGAGACGGCAGAAGAGAGCGAGGGCCAAGCCCGAACCAATTCGGATGAATCATCGGACGATGAAGAGGATGTGACCGTACGGGTCAGGAAAAAGCGGATCCTTGTGGCCGACGATGCGATCTTGTTGCGCAAGCGCCTCGTGCTTGCGATGAAATCCTCGGGATTTGATGTCTTCGAGGCAGATCATGGACGCGCGGCGATTGCGATGGCTAAGAAAAAGGATCCTGATCTCATACTCATGGACGTGATGATGCCTCAAATGGATGGCATGGAAGCCCTGCAGGCGATGCGAAAGGATGCGATCCTAAATCAAATCCCGGTATTTATGATGACGGGTCAAAATACCATGGAGGATGTCAAAAAGGCCATGGAAATGGGTGTACAGGACTTCATTTCAAAGCCTTACCAGCCGGATGATGTTGTAAAGCGAATCAACGAATTTTTTCGAAAGCGTAATAGGGTTGTGCCAACGTCTGGATTCGATGGAGTAAATCGTATTCTCGTCGTAGACGATTCAGATCTGCTCCGAAAACGAATCTGCATCTGTCTTGAAGAAGATGGGCACATGCTCCTAGAAGCAGGCAATGGCCACGAAGCGCTCGAAAAGGCCCATGAATTTGTCCCCGACCTAGTGTTAATGGATGTCATGATGCCGGTTATGAACGGATTGGATACGCTGCGCCGTATGCGCATGGATCCGCTTCTTAGCAAAGTGCCCGTCATCATGTTAACATCTAAAAATACGATAGATGATGTTCGGGCGGCCAGCCATTTGGGTATCAGTGATTATATATCCAAACCTTTCGACCCGGACAGTGTGCTGCCAAGGGTTCACAAGTGTCTAGCGAGAACAAAGTCACGGAAGAACTAAAGCGTCTGTCCAATCTTGTCCTTAGTCAGGTCTCCATTTTCCTCTCCTAATGAAACCACCCCCTTCTACCGGCGTCAGCTATCCGCTCGGCGCTATTCCCTGCGATGGCGGTGTCAATTTCTGCGTTTTCACAAAGCACGCTACATTAGTGGAACTGCTACTCTTTGACGCAGCCGATGACGAAAAACCGTCCCATGTGCTTCCGTTCGATCCGGAAATAAACCGGACCTATTACTACTGGCATCAATTCGTGCCAGGTATCAAAGCCGGGCAACGTTATGGATATCGAGTTTGCGGACCCTACCAACCTGATCAAGGCTTTCGTTTTGATGGGAATAAACTTCTGGTCGATCCATATGCACGATGTGTAGAAACAAACGAAAATTATTCAAGAGGGGCCGCTGCGACTCCTGGTGACAATTTGGCCCGATCGATGAAAAGCATCGTGGTTGATCCAACCGATTTTGACTGGGAAGGTGATAAACCGCTAAGTAGACCCTATGCCCACACCGTCATTTATGAACTTCACGTGGGAGGACTCACCCGCCATCGTTCCTCCGGTGTGGTTTCGAAGAAAAGAGGCACCTATGCCGGCTTGATTGAAAAAATTCCCTATCTCGTGAATCTCGGGATAACGGCCGTGGAATTAATGCCTGTTCAACAGTTCGACGATCAGGACGTACCTGGTGCTGAGAAAAATTATTGGGGGTATAGCCCGGTTGCTTTCTTTGCACCACACGCTGCCTACAGCTCGGACCGGACGGCATTGGGTCCGGTCAACGAATTTCGGGAAATGGTAAAAGCACTTCACCGCGCCGGCATCGAAGTTATCCTCGACGTCGTATTCAATCATACGGCTGAAGGAGATGCAAATGGGCCAACGCTTTCGTTGCGTGGTTTCGAGAATCTTGCCTATTACATGCTGGATCGAGATACCGCTGCTTATGTGGACTATTCAGGCACCGGCAACACGTTGAATGCCAATCATTCTATCGTTCGGCGAATGATTAGCGATTGTCTCAGGTATTGGGTGTCAGAGATGCATGTGGACGGATTTCGGTTCGATCTGGCTTCGGTATTGGCGCGCGACGAAGCGGGGATTCCATTGACAAATCCACCTATTCTCTGGTCCATCGAGTCGGATCCCGTACTCGCAGGTACCAAAATTATCGCAGAAGCGTGGGATGCCGCCGGATTATATCAAGTCGGCTCCTTCGTCGGGCACCGATGGGCAGAGTGGAATGGTCCTTTTCGTGATGCCGTACGTCGTTTTATGAAAGGAGACCGGGGAATGATTCGGGAGCTATCGGCACGAATAACAGGCAGCCCCGATATTTATACCGACGAGGGACGTGATCCGAATCGAAGTATTAACTTCGTGACCTCCCATGATGGCTTCACGATGAACGATCTCGTCAGCTATAGTCAGAAACACAACGAGGCCAATGGTGAAGGAAATCGCGATGGTACGGAAAACAATTATAGCTGGAACTGGGGAGTGGAGGGGCCGACGAAGGATACTGAAATCAATGCATTACGACTCAAGCAGATCAAGAACTTCTTTACGCTACTCCTATTCTCGCAAGGCACCCCGATGTTTGTGATGGGCGACGAAATTTGCCGGACGCAACGGGGTAATAACAATAGCTATTGCCAGGACAACGAGCTTAATTGGTTTGACTGGAGAGATCTTGATAATAATCACGGTCTACTTCGGTTTGTTCGTGGATTGATCTACATAAACCTTAGTCACGAAGCATTTCAACAGAAAGAATTCTGGACACATAATCGACCTGGAAAAGCGGTAGGGCTCTCATGGCACGGCGTTCATCTTGGGCAGCCGGACTGGTCTGACGATTCACACAGTTTAGCCTTCACGCTCCACAACGGAGAAGAACTCCATTTCATGCTCAATGCCTACTGGGGTCCCCTGGATTTCGAACTCCCTCGCATAGAAGAAAGCAAACGTTGGCGACGGATTATTGACACACATCTTGAATCCCCCGATGATTTCTGCGAAGCAACCCGGGCTCCGATCGTTAAAGTATCCCATTATACCGTCGAATCTCGATCCACGGTTGTGCTCATTGCGAATTAAACCGCTATTCTTCACCACTACGTCCGTCGTATGCTTACACAGCGCTTAATACAAGAGGCAGCCGTTTTTCTCAAGGGTAAGGTGCGACATTCCCCGATTGAATATTCGCCGGTTCTCTCAGAGAAGATCGGTGTCAAGGTTCATTTCAAACTGGAATGTCTTCAGGTTACCGGCTCCTTCAAGATTCGTGGGTCATTTTTTGCGCTTTCCCGGCGTCGAGAGGAGTGCAGAAACGGGGTAGCCACCTGCTCGGCCGGGAATCATGGGAAAGGTATTGCCTATGCGGCCAGGAAACTCGGTATTCCGGCTACTATCTTCGTGCCCGCGGGCATCGAAGAGGCGAAGTATAGGGCAATGATTGGGATGGGTTCGGCCGTGCGGAAATCTGAATATACCGGGTTTGATGACACTGAAGCTTGGGCTCGGCAGGAAGCAGAAAAGGCAGGACTGCCTTTCATCAGCGCCTACGACGACGAAGATATAATGGCGGGAAACGGGGGGACGCTTGCGATGGAAGTACTCGCAGATGTACCTGAGGCCAAGACGTTCATTTTGCCAGTCGGAGGTGGGGGGCTTGCCGGGGGCTTCTCATATTATATGAAAGCATGCGTGCCGGATGCCTCATTCATCGGCTGTCAACACGAGGCTTCTCCCGCGTTAAGTCTGTCACTCGAACAGGGCGAAGCTGTGACGACGCTTCCAGGTATTGAGACGCTGGCAGGTGGCCTTGAGGGCGGGATAGGTGAGACACCATTTGAAGTGCTCCAGAATCATATCTGCCACGTGGCGCTTTGCTCAGAAAAAGCTATCCGGGAAGGTGTACTGTGGATGATGGTACACCATCAGTATCTTATTGAGCCGTCGTCCGCCGTGACCATCGCTGCCTGTCTTTCCGGGACTCTCCCAATATCGGACGAACCTGTAGTTGTAGTCATTACAGGGCGTAATATGAGTCTGAATACCCTTCGAACGGTACTCAAAAGAAAGCCACCTCTTTAAGTGGGAATGGAAGGGTCGTGTTTATCGCAGACGTACAAAGAGCGATGCTCTATTTTTTTGAATAGGATAAGAGCGAAATCCCTGTTTAAGCCATGGCATCTTGAGGAATTTGCCTTGACCCCTTCAACAAATGACAATGCGTGAAGAGGATCGAAAAATAGACGCTGGATGCAACTAACTCTTTTTCGTGAAAAGGATTTGCATGGGGATAATACGGGCATAGAAGAAGTAAACTTACTCTTAAACAGGATCTGTGCGCTTCGCGACAATCGAATGATTTCCGTCGAAATAGTTTACTGGGCATATCATTGAAAGGGAAGGTATCAGATTCCAAATAATGGCCGTACGCAAAATAGAAAATATACCGGAAGGGTCTCCGCTCCACTATGATCGGCTGATCGGGTCTTATGAGACCGGGGAGGAAGGTCCGCTCTTAATATTGATAGGAGGCATGCACGGCAATGAACCGTCCGGAGTGATAGCTGCCGAACGTGTGCTTAGCAATTTGAATCGGAGCGGTATTTCCGTACGAGGCCGTGTGGTCGCACTTCGAGGCAATTTGCAGGCCCTGGAGAGCAAGACGCGCTTTGTGGAGCGCGACCTGAATAGAATGTGGCTCACGACAGAGCTAGATTTGCTTTTGTCTACCGACCGGCATTGTGACTCGCCCGAGGAACGAGAACAGCGCGACCTTCTCACTGTAATACGGAAGGCCGTAGAAACCGGAGGCAACCCGGTTTTCTTTATGGATATGCATTCGGCTTCGGCGGCAGGGCCTCCTTTTTGTCTCATTAGTGACACACTTCAAAACAGAGAGCTCGCCTTCTCTTTTGGGATCCCGGTCATACTAGGGCTCGAAGAAGCGCTCGACGGAACGACGCTTAATTATTTTGGGCGCCTCGGTTACATTGCCGTCGGCATTGAAGGTGGACAACATGATGATCCCGAGACGATCGATCATCTTGAACGGATTATCTGGAATGGAATGATCAAGGCTGGGATCATCGGGGCATCGTATCGCCTGGATGATCTGAAAAAAAGCCGGGAGAAGCGTTTCAAAGAGCGATCGTTACCCAGCGTCGTCGAGGTCTATCACCGTCATGGAATTCTCCCGAATGATCACTTTCAAATGATGCGTGGACTTAGAAATTTTACTCCGGTAGTTCGCGGACAAATCATGGCGCACGACCGGGAAGGGGCCATCCACGCCCCCGGAAAAGGATTTGTTCTGCTCCCACTCTATCAGGCACAGGGTGATGATGGATTTTTTCTCGGGCGATCGGTTCGGCCTTTCTGGCTCAGCGTCTCAACGATCCTTCGAAAGATTCGGGCCGAGCGACTTCTAACCCTTCTGCCAGGAGTCTCTAAGCATCCCATCTTGCCGTTTACTCTTCGGGCTGATCCGCGAATTGCCCGATGGTTCATGGTCGAGATTTTCCACCTTATGGGCTATCGCAAGGCGCGGTCAGAAGGTGGCGTGCGCTTATTCACCCGCCGCCCAGAGCATCGCAACGATGGTCGTTGAAAGACGTGCTCCTTGGATTATCTTGGAGACATCCGGATGGCACCATCTAGCCGAATTACCTCACCGTTTAGCATGACGTTTTCTATAATGTGCTGGGCAAGAGCAGCGTATTCTGAAGGCCGTCCCAATCGTGACGGAAAAGGCACTTGTGCCCCAAGAGAGGCCTTGACATCTTCAGGCATACCGGCAACCATGGGGGTCTCAAACACGCCAGGTGCGATGGCCATCACACGAATGCCGAGACTGGAAAGGTCACGAGCCAACGGAAGGGTCATCCCCGCCACGCCGCCCTTGGACGCTGAATACGCTACCTGACCAATCTGACCGTCGAAAGCCGCGACGGAGGACGTGTTGATCACGATTCCGCGTTCGCCTTCTTCGTCCGGTGTGTTGCCGGCCATGACAGCTGCAGCGAGGCGGGTCATGTTAAAGGTTCCAATGAGATTGACCTGAATGACGCGGGCAAAGCTCTCAAGGTCGTGTGCGCCGCGCTTGCTAAGCGTACGCTGGCCGAGTACTATGCCGGCACAATTCACCAAACCATTGAGTCCGCCAAACTGGGTGACTGCAGCATCGACGGCGCGTTGGGCGCTTTCACCATCAGAAACGTTGGTTTCCACGAACAGCGCGTGGTCTCCTAGCGAACTGGCATGAGCCGCACCGCTCTCCGGATTTAGTTCGGCGATGACGACATGGGCCCCGGCTGAAACCAATTGTTCTGCGGTCGCCGCTCCGAGTCCGGACCCGGCCCCCGTGATAAGGAAGGTGTGATTCTTGACGTTCATTTCTGGTTCTTTATAAAAAATTAAAAAGCGTTCTGAAACTGGCAAAAAAAGATAGGGTGCGATTGAGTGAAGGAGGGACGAAGAAATATTTGAGAGTGGACACGCAATAGATTACAATATTAGAGGTGGCTTAACTATGTCCGATTTTGCTCCCTAATGAAAACTAGTGTGGGTAGGCTGGGCTTAGAAGCCAAGCTTTCCAAGGTGGTTTATTTTTGCCCCTTATATAGTTGATGGAATTGCAGCGATTAATCGAATGGGCCGACCGGCATTTGCTTTTTAGCCAACGCGAGGCACCGGACGCTAAGCAAATCATACAATTTGGAACGAAAGTCTATTCGACAGCTTCATTTTGATCGAAAATGCCTAGTGCTGGCTTGATGTATAACCCAGCGTGGTGCAAATTCCCGCAGACCACAAGTTTCGCCATTATCAGGGACCTTCATGCATTGGCTAACACAGGAAGATTTTGACAATTGGCTAAGCGGTACGCATTATGCGAGTTACCGCAAACTTGGGTCGCACTCTGTGGAAGGTGGCGTCTGGTTCGCAGTGTGGGCCCCCCATGCAGATCATGTGGCAGTCATTGGAGATTTCAACGGCTGGGATGCCACGGCAAATGGACTAACTAAGGTTGGTGGATGGGCTGGAATGTGGGAAGGGTTCATTCCGGAAGCATCAACAGGCGATCATTACAAATTTCGAGTCCAACGGGCTTATTTCCATGCAGATAAGACTGATCCATATGCATTTGCCATTGAAGCACCGCAAGAAGACGGGTCGCCGGTGGCTGGACTTTCATCTATCGTTACGGAGCAGAAACATGGGTGGAGAGACGGAAAATGGATGAAGAGCCGCAAAGGACCGTCGTCTCTTCAACAACCCGTATCAATCTACGAAGTGCACCTGGGGTCCTGGCGCAAGAAGAAGGACGGGTACTCGCTTAGTTATCGCGAAATTGCCCGGCCGCTGGCAGATCATGTTGAGGCCCTTGGGTACACCCACGTGGAACTCCTTCCCGTCATGGAGCATCCGTATTATGCGTCGTGGGGCTATCAAGTGGTCGGATATTTTGCTCCCACGTACCGGTATGGATCGCCGGAAGATCTGAAATATCTCATTAATTATCTTCACCGCCGCGGCATCGGCGTACTTCTCGATTGGGTGCCGGCCCACTTCGCCACCGATCCTCAGGGATTGGTTTTTTTCGATGGCTCGACGCTCTACGAGTCTGACGATCCATTAATGCGGTATCACCCGGATTGGGGAACGTACGTCTTCGATTACAACAAGCCCGGGGTTCGTAATTTTCTCATCTCCAATGCACTCTTTTGGCTCGACGAGTACCACGTCGATGGACTTCGTTTCGATGCCGTAGCCTCGATGCTCTATCGGGATTATTCTCGTGAAGAGTGGCACCCCAATAAGTACGGGGGACGAGAAAATCTAGAGGCTATTGAGCTATTGAAAGCCGTTAATGAAGCTGCTTTCGCCCACCACCCGGAGGTGATGATGATCGCGGAAGAATCCACTGCGTGGCCCAAAGTGTCGATGCCGACCTTTGATGGGGGCCTCGGTTTTCTGTATAAGTGGAACATGGGGTGGATGCACGATACCCTCGAATTCATTCGCCAGGACCCGATCCACCGGGGATACCACCAACACAGCTTCACTTTCCCAATGGTCTATGCTTATTCGGAGCATTATATGTTACCGCTATCGCACGACGAAGTGGTCCATGGTAAAGGATCGCTCTGGGGGAAGATGCCTGGAGATGCCTGGCAGAAAGCCGCAAATCTAAGGCTACTTTATGCCCATCAGATTGGGCAGCCAGGAAAGAAATTGCTCTTTATGGGGGGTGAATTTGGGCAGGAGCGGGAATGGAACCACGACACGGCACTGCAATGGGACCTTCTCGACGAACCCTTGCATTCAGGGATGATGACGTGGGTTACCGCTCTGAACCACTTTTATCGCAAACATGCGGCTCTTTGGATGGATATCCCGGGAAACTTTGCCTGGATTATACTCGACAACTTTGAACAGAGCGTCTATGCTTATGCTCGAAGTCATGAGCGTGAGACGCTCCTTTTTGTACTCAATTTTACGCCGGTGCCTCGCGAGGAATATCGCGTTGGAGTTCCGAAGGACGGTGAGTGGAGTGTTCTTCTCAACAGCGATAAGAAGTGTTTTGGCGGGAGCGGGATGAATCTTGATGATACGTTTAGTGTCGAGGCGACATCGGCCCATAATCACGAACAGTCCCTGCGTCTTTCAGTGCCGCCTCTCGGCGCTCTGGTACTCTGCCACAAAGAGGCTGAGATAAAATGATATTGGGAAGACGGCTGAATATTCGGAGCCAGTTTTATCCGTATCCATATTTTTCTTCGAAGCACAAAGTTTTAATGCATTTTAAAGTCAGCTTTGTTGGATTGTCTCCGATCGAAAAGGACCGAGTTACGGCAGTGCTGTCGGCTGGTCTTCGTGGATGCTTGACAATAAAAAATTATAATGAGATAAATGAAATTGACCAAGAGTGGGCACCTGGCGCCATCATATATGCGATAGCGACAGCGGGAAATGACGTCTCCAATGCCACGGCCGGGCTGCTATCGAAAGACGTTCCCGTCGTAATAGCGACGCTCCCGGAAACGCGGGAACGGGCGCTAGAAATTGTTAAGCGTGGAGCGTATGACATGGTAACGCTCGGCCTTGATGACTCCATTCGACTTCCGAGGATTATCGAGCATCTGATGGAGCGGGAGCGGCTGAGAAGTGAAATTGAGTCTCTATGCAATGATAAGGAAGACGTGGTCATCCCCATGGAAGCGGTAAAAGCGATGACGGTGGCGCGGGCCTATGAATTGTGTGATGGCAATATCAATAAGACGGCGGCTCGTTTAGGCATCGCGCGCATGACGGTCTATCGTTTGCTCGAGATTTACAAGAATCGAAATTGAGGAATATCTCGGTTCATCGCCGACCGGTGTCATTCGCCGCTAATCGTACCTGTCAGCGTGACGATGAGCTTGCGTTCTCCTCCGTTGTTGCGGTGTTCACAGAGGAATATTCCCTGCCATGTACCGAGGGCGAGGGTGCCCTCCCGAATGGGAATAGTCAGGTCAGGCCCAAGAATAGCGGCTTTAATATGGGCCGGCATGTCGTCCGGGCCCTCGAGTGAATGACGGTAGGACGCACTTTCCGGGGCCATCATGTTGAAATGATCTTCGAGATCGTCCCCTACCTCTGGACTAGCGTTTTCGGATAGTGTGAGAGATGCGGACGTGTGTTGAATAAATAGGTGAGCAAGCCCAACGTCAACTCTCGACAATTCGGGAAGATCGTTGAGAATTAGGTCCGTGATGAGATGAAATCCACGCGGACAAGGAGGGAGGACGATTCGTCTTTGGATGAACGACATTGGCATTGATTGCTTGGGCCAAAAATGAAACGATGAGGGGTCAGACAATACGAAATTCAATGCGATTGATGAGCATGATCATAGATTCCAGGAACATTTAAGAACCTATACAAGCATGTTGAAGATCCGAGAAGAGATTGTTCTAAATTTGAATAGCCTGATTCCAGCCTAAGATTCACAGCGAGGCTCGCCCGCTTCACTGTGGACGATCAGTTTTTTGAACCCGGTTGTCATCATGGAAGCTCACTTCCTAATCGGTGTGCTAGGAGCAACGATTCTCCATGGCATGGGAACGATCCCCAAATTAGGCAATCGAATCCGGATAATAGTTGTATTGACCGATTTCGGGCCGAAATCTAGTGCCGCATAACATGAAATCTCGTACGTTTCCTGGCCGTTCGGGGTGCTTCAGTCATCAAAAATTGTAGACGTTTATCAGTATGTTATCGAATGAGGCTATTGAGAAGGAGCATGCACGAAAGATGGGCTATTCAGCCAATGGCGTTCGACCCGGGCAGCCTTATCCACTTGGCGCAAACTGGGATGGCTTAGGCGTAAACTTCGCGTTGTATAGTGCCCATGCCGATCAGGTGGCGCTAGTACTCTTTGACAAACCTGGGGATAAATCACCTTCTCGAACCATTATTCTGCCGGAGCGAACCGGGCCTGTGTGGCATGGCTATCTCCCTGGTCTTCGGCCGGGGCAACTCTACGGATTTCGAGTTTACGGCCCCTATCGTCCACATGATGGACAACGCTTCAATCCGAACAAGGTGCTCCTTGACCCTTATGCCCGTGCCATAGGGCGGTCCCTCATTTGGCATCCAAGTGTCTTTGGGTACAAAATTGGGCATCAGGATGCCGATCTTTCCTTTAGCGAGACAGACAGCGCGCCCTTCGCACCTCTTGGCGCCGTCATCGGGAATGGCTTTGCATGGGGAGACGATCGGCAACCTCGCATTCCGTGGGAAGAGACCATAATCTATGAGACCCATGTGAAGGGAATCAGCGAGCGTCACCCTGATGTGGTTAAAGGACATCGCGGAACGTATCTCGGTCTGGCATCTCCTCCCATTCTGGATCACTTCATCAAACTCGGCGTGACGACGGTACAGTTGCTTCCGGTTCACGCCAAACTACAAGACCAACGCCTGGTCAAGGCGAAGTTATCCCAGTATTGGGGCTACAACACTTTGGCATATTTCGCTCCCGAACCTTCGTATTCTACCAATGGCCCGCTAACGGCTGTCGAAGATTTCAAAATGATGGTGAAAACGCTCCATGCCGTCGGCCTGGAAGTGATCATTGACGTCGTGTATAATCACACGTGCGGTGGTAACCATCTGGGTCCCACGTTCTCCTTCAGAGGCTTGGACAATAAATCGTATTATAAATCGAATCCAAATGACGCCCGGTTTTTGATGGATTATACCGGTACGGGAAATACCCTGGATGTGGGAAACCCGCACGTCCTACAGTTAATCATGGACAGCCTTCGGTACTGGGTACAGGAGATGCATGTGGATGGTTTCAGGTTCGATTTGGCCGCGGCACTTGCCCGGGATTTGTATGAGATCAACATGCTGTCAGCCTTCTTTCAGGTGATTCAACAGGATCCGATCTTAAGTCAGGTAAAGCTCATCGCGGAGCCTTGGGACGTGGGACCGGGCGGATATCAAATTGGAGAATTTCCGTGGCAATGGACCGAGTGGAATGGCAAATATAGAGATGCTGTACGACAATTCTGGTCGGGAAAAGAAAGAACCGGGGGCGAATTCGCCACCCGGGTGGCCGGGTCGAGTGATCTTTACGAACTCTCAGGGAGGCACCCATGTGCCTCTATCAATTTCGTAACTGCCCATGACGGGTATACGCTCGAAGACCTCGTGAGCTATGAGCAAAAACATAATGCGGCCAACCTCGAAGACAATCGCGACGGTCACAACGCAAATTACAGCACGAATTGCGGGGTTGAAGGGCCATCTAAATCAGCCAAAGTCGTTGCCTTACGGGAGGCGCGAAAGCGTGCTCTTGTCGCATCTCTTATGCTTTCACAGGGTGTTCCTATGCTGCTCGGTGGGGACGAGCTTTCTCGAACGCAGTTGGGCAACAACAATGCATATTGCCAAGACAACGCATTAAACTGGTATGATTGGCAAATGGATGAGCATAAAGAAAGCTTCCTTCTTTTCGTGCAGAAACTCATTGCGTTTCGAAAAGAACATCCAAATTTTCGGCGCCATCGTTTCTTGACTGGACAGATTCAAGATGGCGTTACCAAGGATGTCACGTGGTGGCATCCGAACGGTCGCGAGATGAACAATTTGGACTGGCTATCCGCTGATTTGCATGCTTTCGGAATGCTCTTACGGGGAGAAACCATTTGCGATAGGTCCGTAAGCGGTGCGACCATTTCAGACGATTCCTTCCTTGTACTTTTTAATGCGGGGGCCAGTGATTGTGACGTCCTATTACCAAAGATGCTCAGCGAAGGAAACTGGAAGCTAGAGGAACCTATTTCCCAATTTGATCTCATCGATGGGCCTACGGTTACTGTCTCTGCTCTTCAAGTAATGGTGCTGAGTTTTCCGGTAATCCAGACTGAAGGAATCAGCCGGGATGCGCCGCCGTCAGAGTGTTCTTAAGCAACATTGCGATGGTCATGGGCCCCACTCCACCGGGCACTGGCGTAATCCACCCGGCGATCTCAGATACGGCATCGAAGTCCACGTCACCCACGAGCCGGTAGCCGCGTGTGCGGGATGCGTCGTCAACGCGGTTGATACCGACGTCAATGACGATCGCTCCTGGTTTCACCATATCGGCCGTCACAAAGGCAGCTCGTCCGATAGCGGACACAAGCAGGTCTGCACTGTTTGTGATTTCGGGCAGGTTGCGGGTTCGGCTATGGCATACGGTGACTGTTGCATCAACGCCTTTTTGCACCAGCAGACTGGCCATCGGCTTTCCCACGATGTTCGATCTCCCCACAACTACGGCATGCATTCCCCGTGTGTCAATCTCATATCGCCGGAGCATTTCCATGATTCCCGCGGGCGTACACGGCAGAAACTTCGGTTCACCAATAAGGAGCCGGCCGACATTTGCGGGGTGGAAACAGTCCACGTCTTTTAGCGGCGAAATGGTATCAATTATTTTGCTCTCGTCGATATGGGAAGGAAGCGGTAACTGAACAAGAATCCCATCGACAGTGGTATCCTCATTGAGGTCATTAACCAGGTTTAGTAGGGCCAACTCGGACATGTTGGCATCATGAAACAGCGTTTCCGCATCGATACCGACTTCTTTGGCAGCTTTTTGCTTGCCACGTACATAGGTCGCTGACGCCGGGTCCTCTCCGACCAAAATAACGCGAAGGCAGGGAGGGCGATGTCCCTTTTCTTTCAGGAGGGCCACCTGTTCTTTAATCTCTGTTCGTACCAGCGTGGCGACGGTCTTCCCGTCGATTAGCTTTGCCAAGGATTTTATCTCGCTTTTGAATGAGACACGCAAATTCAATATGCACCACACCCATTCCACGATCCTGATCAGGTGGGCCGGAATAAATTACGCAAGGAATAGGGAAAGATTTTTCAAACCGGCAAGAATAGCGGAAGGCCCGTCAATGGGGTGGGCCATTTAGAGAACATTCAAGTAAATTGCTTTTCGCACGTCTTGCAATATTTTGGTTAGTGCGAGGCGGGCGTGTGAGCGGAATTCGAGCGGCTTCTGTATCCGAATAACGACTGAGTGAGAGAAGGATTTCAAGGCGATCCAAAATTATTGCGTGGTCTTTACCTGACACATATCCGAGAGAATGAGCTACGTTTAGCAAATGCGAGAGTTGATCGCAAGCATTCTTCGCCTCTCTCAGGTCAGCGGGCATTCGTCCTTCATCGAATGAATGGGCCCAAGCATCCACGATCCGGCTTTTGACTTAACCTGCTTCGCTACGGAGTCGAGGGCAACTAGTACCGTTCTTTTATAAGCGAATGCGTCGAGTGGTCCAAAAATGTCTTTGGCAAATGATTGAGCACGCAGATAGGCCCGAAGATTTCCGCGGGCACGAAGACGGGGCGCACAATTGGACATGATTGCCAGTTTTGGTGATTAAAGGATCTGCATCTCTATTTAAACCCGGTACAATACCAAAACATGATCACGAGAATAAAATATATTGTTGAACAGCTGTTGTGTTCGGTGCGTTGCATATTCGGTGCGGCTCCAGCACAGGTTTTTCCTCAAAGACACGTTCATGCTTTCAAGATCACAAATTATTTTCATGTTTTTGCTTTGGTGCGCTGTAGCCGGGTGCACGCGACACGCGCCTGCTCCGTTGGGAGAAAATGTACGAGAAGATATTCCGGACCAAGAAAGTTGGCAGGTTGATCTAAGGATCAGTGAAGACGGGGAGCCCCGCATTGCAATCACAGCGCCATATTTAGCTGAATATGAGAATAAGGATAGTACATATTCTTTGCTCTCGGCATCTAAGAATGATCCAAGCGAGCGCGTGACGGCATATATTTTTGATCAAAACGGAGATTCGTCAGCCACCATGACGGCTGACCGTTTATACTATTATGACCAAGAGCGCAGGTTTGACGCGCAGGGAAATGTGCGAGTCGTGACGCGAAATGGGAAGCATCTTGAAAGCGAGCAACTCCTCTGGTTCGACGCTGATCGAAAAGTGCGTACGCCGGGATTTGTTCGAATTACGACGAACCTGGAGCAGGTACAGGGTTATCAGTTGGAGGCTGACGAAGATTTGAAAACATACACGCTGAAGCGAGTGACGGGTAAACGCGAGGTACCGGCGAGCGAATGATGGGCTACTCTGCGAGGATGTTTGTTTTCATGTGCATGGGGTCAATCGCGCTGACCGGGTTCGCTCAAGTAACCGAATATGCTCCGGACTCGGACGCTCGAACGGATACGACGGACGTTGAGGAGGTCGATCTGCTCCATGCCGACGAATTACGCAAAGATACGCCTGACGAACTTCATCTTATTGGCGCGGTTCATTTGCGACAGGGAAAGACAGATCTACGTTCGGATCGGGCCATAGAATATACCTTGAAAGATGAGATACTTTTCGTCGGGAATGTTGTGATCGTAGAGCGGGGGGATACGCTTACGTCGGATGAAGTACACTATGACAAGCGAACTAAAACGGGCATCGCAAATGGACAGGTACGTCTCTCTGATGGCGACGTCGTCGTTCGGGCTCCATCCGGAACGTATTTCGCCGAAGGAAAAAAAGCGATTTTCGATGATGGAGTAACGCTGGTTGATAGTACTGCTGTGTTGACGAGTCTACGGGGGGCGTACTGGTCAGACGAGAAAAGAGCAGAGTTTTATAATGAAGTTAACCTGACCGGGGACCAGTCCTATCTCGAAGCTGATTCCGTTATTTTTTTCCGTGAGCGTGAAGTGTCCGTTGCTCACTGGCATGTGTTTATTGAGCGGACGGGTGACAATGTCGATGGTCAGGCCGATTCCACTCGAACGCGGACTTTTCTTTTTGGGGACCGAGCATACAATGACGATCGAGAAGCCGTAAGCCGAATAACCGGAGCACCGCTTCTGGTTCAATTCCAGTTTGATTCCACTGGCACGGTGGCGGATACGCTTGTCGTTAGTGCACGTCGTTTAGAAACGATTCAGCAGGATAGTCTGCAGCGATTAACAGCCGTAGATGACGTGAAGATTTGGCAGCCATCTCTTTCAGCTGTGGGAGATTCTGTAGTCTACGAAAAATTGCGTATCGAGGGCCAGCCCATTCACGAAGAGAGCCGCATGTATCGAGGGCCAACAGCCTGGTTTCAACAGGCCCAAATTAGCGGTGATACGCTTCGGATTGTGGGTCACGCTGGTGGCGTGGACACGCTCTTTGTACTCGGGGATGCTTTTGCTGCACGAATTGACACGGTTACGAATCGCATTTCCCAACTCAAAGGCCTTACCATGCGCGGTTTGTTTCAGCAGGATTCACTGCGGACACTTATCGTCCGGCCCAACGCGCAGGCCATCTATTTTATGCGTGATGCAGATACCGGACGGACCAAGGGCGCTGTTCGAGCATCGAGCGACCGAGTGGTTTTTGACATGCGGGGCGATGGAGCCCTGCGGGACATTCGATTTTACCGAGGGGTAGAAGGCGAAATGTATGAAGAAACGCTCATCCCGGATCCGCTGGTACTGGACGGTTTCAATTGGGCGCCCGATTTGGCCCCAGAGCAGGAAATATTGTTCCCAAAGGAGATGCGGAAGAGGATAATGGGACGGTTGCAGGAAATTACCTCAGAGCCTCAGGCACCCACTTCGAAAGAGGCATCTTCTGCTTTCGAACACAACCGTTAATCATATGCCGTCAGACGAAACCATACACGATCCTCTCTTTGATTCCGTGGAGCAATCGGATCTAATGCTTTCTGCGGTCGATCTGAGCAAGCGATATAAAAAACGTACAGTCGTAGACGGCGTGAGCCTTGACGTTTGTAAAGGCGAGATTGTGGGTCTGCTCGGCCCAAACGGTGCAGGGAAGACGACGACGTTCTACATGATTGTTGGGCTCGAACGCCCAAACGCTGGGCAGATCATGCTTGGCGACACGAATATTACGCGCCTACCCATGTACAAACGTGCCCGAAAGGGCATCGGATATCTGGCACAGGAAGCCTCCATTTTTACCCATCTGACAGTTGAAGAAAATCTCGATGCTGTCCTCGAATACCAAGATATTTCCAGGGGCCAAAGAATGCGCAGAGTGGAAGAACTTATCAATGAATTCAGGCTGGAGACGGTGCGCAAATCGAAGGGCTATACGTTATCTGGTGGGGAACGAAGGCGTACCGAAATCGCGCGTGCTCTGGCCTCACATCCCGATTTCTTCCTTCTCGATGAACCCTTTGCGGGAGTCGATCCCATTGCCGTTGAAGACATTCAGTCCATCGTAGCAGGCTTGAAATCGCGGGGAATCGGAGTACTCATCACCGATCACAACGTACATGAGACGCTGGCCATCACGGATCGGGCGTATTTACTCTTTGAAGGGAAAATTTTAAAGCAGGGTACGGCAGAGGCACTGGCCGCGGATCCGGAAGTTCGTAAACGGTATCTGGGTGAGAAATTTTCCCTCGAACGATATCGTTGATTGATGGCGGGCGGGCCTATTTTCGTGAGGAATGCAAAAACCGCGTGAATCATCCACAGGAGTGAGGGATTGGACTTTAATTCGGTCTCAAGAAATTTTTTTCATGCGGGTTGTGCCTAAAGTAAATTCGTTATAATCCCTAATTAATCTTTTGTAGATGAACGCCCATCCGGATACGCACGCAGCCCGAAATGTAGCAGAGCCTGCCATGAACCTGTATGACGAGTTCGCGTGGCGTGGCATGATCTATCATGCCACGCCAGAATTCGAAGGTAGACTTGCTGCCGGAAAGACCACAGCCTACATCGGCTTTGACCCCACTGCGGCGAGTCTACATGTGGGATCCTTATTGCCCATCATGGCCTTGGCCCGCCTGCAAAAGTTCGGACATTCTCCAATCGCCCTTATCGGTGGTGGGACCGGGCTTATCGGTGACCCTAGCGGAAAGAGCAGCGAACGCCCGTTGCTCACGAACGATAAAGTGGCCGAGAATCTGGCGGGAGTCCAGCGCCAACTTGAGCATTTTCTCGACTTCGGTGTAAAGGGCAATCCGGCTCGCGTAGTGAATAATCTGGACTGGCTCGGTTCAATTCGAATGGTTGATTTCCTCCGGGATGTAGGAAAATATTTTACCGTCAACTACATGCTCGCCCGCGAGTCCGTAAAACGACGCTTGAGTTCGGAAGATGGACTATCATTTACCGAATTTACTTATATGCTACTTCAGGCTTACGATTTCTACGTACTTCATCAGGAATACGGTTGCGAGGCACAGATGGGGGGGAGCGATCAGTGGGGAAATATTCTCAGTGGTACGGATCTGATTCGCAAGTTGACAGGGGAAAAGGCCCATGGATTGGTTATCCCACTTGTAACCAATGCCTCGGGAACGAAATTCGGCAAAACTGAGTCCGGAGCTATTTGGCTTGATCCGGAATTAACTTCACCTTTTCAGTTTTACCAGTTTTGGTTGAATACAGAAGACCAGGACGTGGACAAATACTTAAAGTTTTTCACATTGCTCAACCGGACGGAAATTGAGGGTCTAGCGGATCAAACCAAGGCTGAGCCTCATCGGCGACAGGCGCAACACGCACTCGCCGAAGCCGTGACACAGATGGTCCACGGAGAGCACGAATTAGCCCGGGCCGTTCAGGCGTCAGGTGTACTCTTCGGTGGGAGTATGAAGGCGCTCACCGTTGCCGAGCTCGAGGATATTTTCGAAGACGTCCCCTCCACGGAGATCGATAAACAGAAATTTGAAGGTGAAGGGATGGGGGTACTCGACTTGTTTGTCGAGGGGAGCGCGGTGGCCTCCAGGGGGGAGGCGCGGCGATTAATTCAAGGTGGCGGCGCTTATCTAAACAATGAGCGCCTCACGGATGCAAAGGCAAAGGCTACGCTCGTGAACAGCGTCGATGGTCGGTTGATGGTGCTAAGAACGGGGCGAAAACGGTATTTTCTCGTTCGAATTAAATAACCAAATCTGGCTCTTTTGCACCGGTCCGTTTCGGCTCCGCGGTTTGTAAGCGCTTTTTACGAACACTACGTAGCGAGATAGGATTGCAAGGGTATGACTTGGGTGGTATACTGCCGACCGAGATTCACCCTCATGTTTTTGCCATTCGAATAACAGGGTTGAGTTATGGTTGTTGTGATGCATGCTGGTGCTTCCGAGGCCCAGATCCAAGGAGTGATACAGCATCTAAACGAGTTTGGTTTCGATGTTCACCGTTCGAGCGGCGTACAGCAGACGGTGCTTGGCGCCATCGGAGTAAAGCCTGATTTTGATGTGCGCCATATCAAATTGATCGATGGTGTTGCAAATGTTTATCGCATTACCGAGCCCTATAAATTTGCCAGTCGGGATTGGAAGCAAGATAATACGATTATCGACGTGAGAGGGGTGGCCATCGGAGGTGATGAGGTAGTGGTCATGGCCGGTCCGTGTTCAGTGGAGAGTGAAGAACAGATGGACACCGCAGCAGCCTGTGTTGCCGCACAGGGGGCGACCTTCCTTCGGGGTGGGGCCTTCAAACCGCGCTCCTCTCCGTACTCCTTTCAAGGCTTAGGTGAAGACGGATTGCGAATCATGCGCAAGGCAGCGGACCGATATTCCCTCCGCGTGATCTCTGAAGTCATGGAAGTGGCACAGATCCCCGTGGTCTATGACCACGTCGATATCTTCCAGATTGGTGCACGGAATATGCAGAATTACTCCTTGCTTCGGCAGATTGGCAAAACAGACAAACCCGTGTTTTTGAAACGTGGGCTTTCAGCTACGATTCAGGAGTGGCTGATGAGCGCCGAGTATATTATGGCGCAGGGTAATCAGTACGTAATTCTTTGCGAGCGCGGCATCCGAACATTTGAAACGTCGACGCGCAATACGCTCGATTTGTCCGCCGTTCCGGTCGTGAAATCGAAGAGTCATCTGCCGGTAATTGTTGATCCAAGCCACGGGACCGGGCTTCGAGACAAGGTTATTCCAATGGCGCGGGCTGCCGTTGCCGCTGGCGCCGATGGATTGATGGTGGAGGTACACCCTGATCCGAATTCTGCCAAGAGTGACGGGCCGCAGTCGCTTTACTTCGATCAGTTTGAGGACATGATGCGGCAGATCCGAATGATAGCGTTAGCCATTGGTCGTGCGATTCACGCACCGCAACAAGTCCCGGTTTGAGTCTAAAGTCTTGGCTTAAGATTCCTGGCACTCAACAAATATTTCGTTTATCAATTTAAGAGCAAGAGCGGGCCGGTTGGTCAAAAGAGAGATCCAGGCAAATAAAACCGCCGTTCTTATTTTCAGGTTCGGGGGTCTGTTTTTCCGCTCCTGTTCGTGTACGGCTCAATTGGAATGGACTTTTGACGAAAGCCCTTCGCCACCGTAAGTGCTTTGTATTGATTCGCTAGAAGGACTCATTTTGTATATTCTACAATTATTGGCCTGAAAGGGCAGTCCATTGTACCGCTTTGGACCAGCTTTTGTGTTGAGCGGAGAACAAGGTATTAGGGTGCAAAGTTGTGCGGCACCCACATCATGCCCATTTTATAAAATACTTATGTGTGGAATTGTAGGTTATATAGGTTATCGTCAGGCTTCAAACGTATTGCTCGGCGGATTACAGCGCTTGGAATATCGCGGATACGACTCAGCCGGGATCGCCGTGTTCAACGGCAAAATTTCGGTTCACAAGAAGCTCGGCAAAGTAAGTGATCTGGTTTCCATGCTGGGAAACGCGACCGTTAACGGGACGCTCGGCATTGGGCATACGCGATGGGCCACGCACGGGTATCCGAGTGACGAAAACGCGCATCCCCACGTCAGTAGCGATGGAAGCTTTGCCCTCGTACACAACGGAATTATCGAGAATTACGGGACGCTTCGCGAGATGTTGGTTGAGGCGGGATTTAGCTTTCGGAGTCAGACCGATACTGAAGTATTGGTGCATCTGATTGAGAAAATTCGGAATGCCGATGATCTTTCACTCTGTGAAGCGGTACGCGTGGCACTGACCCTGGTGGTTGGTACTTACGGCATTGCCGTTGTTTCGGCGAACGATCCCGAATTGTTGATTGCTGCGCGGAATGGCAGCCCACTTATCCTGGGAGTGGGTGAAGGGGAATACTTCCTTGGTTCCGATGCTGCGCCACTCATTGAGTACACACGAAAAGTGGTATACCTCAATGATGGCGAGATGGTACTCATCAGTCGAGACAATTTTGAAGTTCGTACCATCGATAATGTGCCGCGGCACAAAGAGATTCACGAACTGGAGTGGGGCCTCGAACAGATTGAAAAAGGCGGTTATGATCATTTCATGTTGAAGGAGATCATGGAGCAGCCAAAATCGCTCGAAGACTGCATGCGCGGGCGAGTACATATCCCCGAAAATACATTGAAGTTGGGCGGACTCATCGATGTTCTTGATGCATTGAGAAATGCACGACGGATCATCATCGCTGCTTGTGGTACATCGTGGCACGCGGCTCTGACAGGTGAATATCTTATTGAGGCGTTGGCTCGGATACCGGTAGAGGTTGAATATGCCAGTGAATTTCGGTACCGGAATCCAATCCTACAGGACGGCGACGTCGTCCTCGTGATCTCTCAAAGTGGCGAGACAGCTGATACATTGGCGGCAGTCCATGCGGCCAAACGGAAAGGGATTCCGGTATTTGGTATCTGTAATGTGGTTGGCTCCACGATCGCTCGCGAAACAGATGCCGGTATCTACCTCCATGCCGGACCTGAAATTGGGGTGGCCTCGACGAAAGCCTTCACCGGGCAAGTAACCGTGCTGACGATGCTCGCCCTTCGATTGGCCGAGGGACGCACGATTTCCGACGCCGAGATGGGTCAATATCTTCGGGCTCTCGATGCGATCCCGTCTAAGGTGCAGGAAGTTATAGAGATGGACAGCGAATTGCGTCACATTGCGCAGGTGTATCGTTATGCATCCAACTTTTTATACCTTGGTCGAGGATACAATTTCCCCGTAGCCCTCGAAGGAGCACTCAAACTCAAGGAAATATCCTATATCCATGCAGAAGGGTACCCGGCGGCTGAAATGAAGCACGGTCCCATTGCTCTCATCGACCAATTCATGCCGGTCGTCTTCATCGCAATGAAGGACAGCACCTATAACAAAGTTATCTCAAACATTGAAGAGGTCGCCGCACGTAAAGGGGCCGTTATCGCGATTACAGACGAAGGCAACGGCGAACTCGATAAACTCTGTGAGTATGTTATTCGGATTCCGGCCACTGAGGAATTCCTGTCTCCATTGCTAACGGTCATCCCGCTTCAATTGCTCTCGTACCACATCGCAGTGATGCGCGGTTGTAATGTTGACCAGCCTCGTAACTTGGCTAAAAGTGTGACGGTGGAATAGTTCAATGATGAGGATAAATTTCTCCTTATTGGAATGCCGTGGAAGCGGGCTCCTTTCGAGCCTGCTTTTTTTGTCACTTTCGTTTCATGAGGATGGACTTATAAGCAGTGCCGGGTGAAGAATTCGGAACATGCGTCGTTCTTCATTGCGATTCATTTCCACTTCGAATGATTCAAGAAGAGAAGGATCGATTTGATAATTTCGATGTGCATCAAAAACGAGATATGAGTGCTTATTATTGATCCACCATTGGTTGTGTTCGGACGCGTATGCTTGCTGAATTGCTTGCCCGACAACTTGCTCGTCGGTCATCCCAATTTCCCGATAATCCTCCACTCGAACTTGAACCGGGCTTGTCGCGGCGGTATCGAGAAAAATAAAAACGAGGATGCACGTCGAAATCCAAACAAATAGGATTTTCATGGTCGGCTTATTGGTGGTGGTTAAATAGGATCCAAGACATACTATTTTACAAAAACATAAATTATGCCGATCCGCTGGGCGCAATCAAGAATTCGGGCAAACCCGAATCTCGTCTGCTTGGTGCTGCACGAATAAAGGTCAGCATGGGTCTGTTTCTCGGATGATCTCCCGTCATATTGATTGACGTGTCATTTCCAACTCCAAATTTGGCACCTAGGTAAAACTCAAATTGAGACTCGGGTTGATGCTATTTTATACTTGAACCTAAAAAACAGGAATGCGTACACGAAGCGAATTAAAAAAGGATGGCAATTCGATAAAATGATAGATCTGGATAAGCTTCAAGGTATAAAAGAGCGCTTTGCAGAAGTGACTTCGCTGATGGCCCGGGGAGAGGTTGCTACGGACCCTCGGCTGATGACGGAATTGGCAAAAGAACACGTGGAGCTCGAAGGAGTGGTTCGCGCTATTCATCGATATGAAGAACTTCTATCCGAATGGCAATATCTGCAAGAAACCATTGAAGCCAATGAGGAAAAGGAAATGGTTGAAATGGCCCGCGAGGAACTCGAAGCGGTGACGAAAAGGAAGAGCGCTTGTGGGGAAGAACTCCAATTATTATTGATCCCCAAAGATCCAGAAGACACTAAAAACGCGATTGTAGAAATCAGAGCGGGTACCGGGGGAGATGAAGCCAGCCTCTTTGCTGGAGATCTGCTTCGTCTTTATATGCGCTATGCTGAGCTACAGGGATGGAAAATTGATGTTTTGGAAAGTTCACCAGGCACCGTGGGAGGATTTAAGGAAGTAATATTCAGCCTGAAGGGGAAGAATGTATATGGTACAATGAAATACGAGAGTGGCGTGCACCGTGTTCAACGGGTACCGGTGACGGAGTCTAGCGGGCGGATTCATACCTCGGCGGCTACAGTGGCTGTGTTATTGGAAGCCGAACCTGTTGATGTTCATATTCAGGCGAATGAATTGAAAATCGACGTATACCGCTCGAGTGGGCCGGGGGGCCAGAGTGTAAATACGACCGATTCGGCTGTTCGGATTACGCACATCCCGTCCGGTCTGGTGGTCACGTGCCAGGATGAGAAGAGCCAGCATAAGAACAAAGACAAGGCCCTTCGTGTGTTGCGATCTCGCCTATTCGATTTAGAACGCGCCAAAATTGACGAAGAGCGAAGCGAAGCCCGCCGATCAATGGTAAGCTCCGGTGATCGCTCGGCAAAAATTCGAACGTATAATTTTCCGCAGGGTCGCGTTACGGATCACCGACTGGAAGGGGATCAAAAAAATCACGCGCTCGAAAAAGTCATAGACGGAAATCTAGATCCAATAATACAGGCCCTTCGAAGCGCTGAAAATGCAGAGCGCCTGGCCAGACTTTGACGTTATTTGAACACCGTATAAAGGCTCTGTGTTAATCTCGCGAAGCGACCTATAGCATTGATTGTGGTCCGAAGTTGCGGTACTTTTACAGTCTTTGCATTCCCTGCTCTTGCCCGACGGAGGCAAGGGTGTATCCTATCACCATCCAGAGGGTGGGCATATGCCCGAACCAATGAATACGTACGAATTCACCTATATCGTTAACGCTGCACTCAGCGACGAGCAAATCAAGAAAAACGTCGAAAAAGTCTCAAAATATATCACAGAGCGTGGTGGAAAAGTCATCGAAATTGATGAATGGGGTACACGCCGACTCGCTTATCCGATTAACAAGAAGCGAAACGGTTATTATGTCAACATGTATTTCAAAGCGCCCGGCACGTTAATTAGCCGACTGGAACGAGCTCTTGAAATCGACGACAACATTTTACGATACCTCACGCTTGCACTCGATGCTAAAATGCTGAGGCATTACGGCGAGCAGTCCAAAGCCCGTGGCGAATCCGCTACAGTCCCAGAGGTTGCCTGATATATTACTGTTGTCTTGTTTGCCCTGAATCAAATTTGCTGTAGGAAAATATTATGAGTGAAGAAAAAACGAGCGCCCATTTTACGGAGCCCGCTTATGTCGACTACAAAGATGTCGAACTTCTCAAACGCTATCTCAATGAGCAGGGAAAGATTCTCCCCCGGCGAATTACCAATGTCTCGGGTCGGTTTCAGCGCCAGCTTACGCGTGCTGTAAAACGGGCTCGTCATCTGGCACTAATTCCATTTGTTGCCGATGCGGTCAAATAGCCGGGAAATCGGGAGGCCGATCTATTCATAAGAAGGCGTCGAGCATTCGTGCTGCGATAGCCCATCAGCGAGAAAAGTCATGAAAGTTATTCTGCTCGAAGAAGTTGAAAACCTGGGTATTCCTGGGGATATCGTAACTGTAAAAAACGGTTTTGGAAGAAATTATCTTATCCCGAAAGGGCGAGCTCGTCTGGCAACGAAGAGCGCCGTCAAGACATGGACTGAAGAGCGTAAGCAGTCGTCTCGTAAGTTGATGAAGCTAAGAGAAGATGCACAACACCTTGCCGATGAACTTGCCAAATTGGAAATAGTAGTGCCGGTGAAGGTGGGCGAAGAAGAACGCATCTTCGGTACGGTTACTCCTCAACAGGTCGCAATTGGGTTGGCGCAGCAAGGGGTGCAAGTTGATCGGCGCAAAATCACTTTGAAAGAAGAAATTCGACTCATCGGGGTCTATTCCTCTGCCATAAAACTTCATCCGGAGGTCACTGCTGAAATCAAGATTCGTGTTGTTCCCGAAGAGACCGAAGCGGAGGCTTAATGTATTCAGTTTATAAGGAACCGGGGCTTCAACTGAGCCTTTGGGCAACCTTTAAATCGGGGGATCGTTACCAGGCTTGGCTAACGAATCTCCCGTTTTTTATATGAACGACGTGTAACGTTTGAAAAAGCAGAATATCATAAACCGAACCGATGGCCTGACAATTAATTGGTCGCCATTGAGAAAATGAACCCACCTTAATCGCCGGGGACCGTCGAGGGCAAGATTGAGCCACCGCCGAAAACTGAGCCGGTCCCGGGCTTGATGCACATGAAACGCGTAGTCGTTGCCGGCCCGATGCTGGCCGTTCTCCTAGTCTTGTCAAATCACGTTGCGTTGGGCCAGGAAATTGGTCGTGCTGTTGATTATGTGCATTGGAAAACGGATGCCGGGGCCGTTGCCCCTGGCGGTATCGCACATATTCGGTTGGATGCGACCATCGCTGACGGTTGGAAGATGTATGCGCTTAATTCGCCGCCGCCAAGCCGGGGAGCGAAAATTGAATTCGACGACGTGCCAGAAGGTTTCGCGCTAAAGGGATCTCTCCTGCAGTCAAAGCCTCGTGAACATTTCGATCCGAATTTTAAAATACAGGTTCTCTTTTTCAAAGAGACAGCCCAATTTGCAGCTGCATTTAAAGTATCACCTACAGCTCCAAAATCCACGCAAATAGTAAATGGTACCGTGGATTTTCAGATCTGCAATGACGATCTCGGGGTATGCCTTCCTCCTACGACAGTCCCGTTCTCTGCCAGAATTTCCGTCGACCCTGTCTGTGCCGCCGAGGATGCCCCGGCAAAATGTGGTACGGCCATAGCTTCGCTCAATGCTCCGACTGGAGAGGCCCAAATATCAGGACAGCAGGGGACGACATTGTCTGCCGGCGGAGCTTCGATAGATGTCGGGGCCTTCGTTGATTCAACCGAGATGGACTGGTCATCGAGGGGTTTCTGGGGCTTTTTGCTTTTGGCTTTTGGGGCTGGATTGGCTGCATTGCTTACCCCCTGCGTCTTTCCGATGGTACCTCTCACGGTTTCATTCTTTACGCATCATAGTGAAAACCGTCGTGAGGCATTTCGGATGGCAAGTGTTTACGGCTTGTCCATCGTCGTCACTTTCTCGGGACTTGGTGTGCTGCTGGCAGTCGTTGAGGGGGCTGCGGGCGCGCAATCCATCGCCTCCAATCCGTGGGTAAACCTCTTCATTGGGGCCGTGCTGATTATTTTTGCGCTCTCGTTATTGGGCCTGTTTGAATTGCGCCTGCCCATTGGGGTGCTAAATTTTTTCAATCGACAGGGAAGCGAACGTTCTGGGTATCTAGGCGTCATTTTTATGGGGTTGACGTTGACGTTGGTTTCATTCTCGTGTACGGCACCCTTCGTGGGCGGATTGCTTGCGGTTGCCTCGGGCGGCATGTGGCTTTTCCCGCTTATCGGAATGATCGTTTTCAGTACAGCCTTTGCCCTGCCTTTCATATTATTAGCGCTCTTCCCAAAGGCCCTCAATGCCCTACCCGCCTCGGGCTCATGGATGACAGCGATCAAAGTAGTTCTTGGCTTCGTCGAATTGGCGGCATCCATTAAGTTCCTCTCCAATGCCGATTTGGTCTGGCAATGGGGGTTGATTTCCCGAACGCTGGCCATTGCTTTTGTCTCAGTGATTTTCTTGCTCACGGGTGTTTATCTCCTTGGTAAACTCCCGTTGCATCATGAACCTGCCCCTGAGCGAGTTGGTGTCGGACGGTTGCTGACGGCCATCGCTTTTATCGGGCTCTCTCTTTTTATGCTCCCCGGACTTCTGGGGGCACCACTCAATGCACTTGATGCCTATTTGCCTCCCCGAAAAGGCAACGATGTAAGCCTGCTAGCCTCCTTTACGAGTGGAAGAACAGTCGCGCAAGAAGAAGCAGCCTGGCATACCGATAACCGAGAAGCTGCCTTCTCGAAAGCGGTTTCTGCCGGAAAACCTGTCCTTGTTGATTTTTCAGGATGGACGTGTACAAATTGCCGGGAAATGGAAACCAACGTCTTTCCAAATCCTGGCGTTGCCCAGCGTTTCGATACGGATTTTGTATTACTCCGCCTTTATACGGATGATCTTCAGCATGGCCAAGCATTTCAGGCTTATCAGCTCGATCTTACCGGTACGAGTGCATTGCCGACGTACGCCATTGTAGATCCCAAGCGAAACCGCCTCATCTCAAAGACGAGCGGCATATCAAATGTTGAAAAGTTCATTGCATTTCTGGACCGAGGGAAGAGCAAATTCACTCAAAGAAATCTGGCTTTAGGCCGATAAAGGGGCCGGTGCCCTGCCTGGAGTCAAGAAGTGCGGTGCCACCGAACCCTGTCGCTCTCAATTATTCCGAAGGTATCGCAGAAACCCGCTACGACTTCGATCACATATTGAGCCGGATTCGTACCGGATGAAACGCTCTCAGGGGAAAGCGGTGTGGTATACTTCGAGATGCTGACGATTTGTGAATCCGCATTGACGAAGAGGATATCTAGAGGAAGTTGCGTATTTGCCATCCAGAAACTCTGGGGCTCCTCGAGATCAAAAATGAAAAGCATGCCGCTCTTGTCCGGCAGGGACGAACGCTGCATCAGGCCCCGCGTCCGCGTCGAGTCGTTGTCCGCAATTTCAATTTTGATGTGAACGAGTGGCGTATCGTTCCGCAGGAAGGTCATTTCGCCTTCATCTTTGAATGGTATGTCTGGGAGTGTCGGAGTAGATTGCTCGGCAGGCTTTTTACAGGCAAATAAGAAGAGCGGCAACAGTAGAAGGAAGGGTACTTGGCGCATTTGAAATATTTGGGGTTAGTCGAAGTTATCAGGATGAACGACGACGCCAACGGACGCGTGTTCCGGGGCCAATACCATGCAAATTAGAGAATCCGGCACGCACTTCAAGGACATTTTGTACCGGCCCGGTGGACGGAATAAAGTCATCCGATAAAGGCTTCGTGTCGCGCGCTATATTTACAACCGTGTCATCTGAGCCAATGAACATGATGTCGAGTGGCACGAGCGTGTTGCGCATCCAGAAAGTTCGGGTGGAGTCACGATCATACAGAAACAGCATACCACCTCGTTGTGGAAGGGAGCGACGTTCCATTAATCCACGCGTCTTTGCCGAATCACTGGCAGCAATTTCAATGGCAATACGGGTGATTAGACTACTATCCGGCCTAAAAAACTCAAGCATTCCGTCCGCGCGAAACGCAATTTCTTTTGGTTTTGTGGTGTTCTCGCTATTACATCCAACTGCCAACACGGTTAGTGACAAAATTACGGCCAAAAGAAAGAAGCTGGGTAACGAGACCTGAAACCACCGGGGCCGTTGAAAGTGGGTCATCGCGATACAATATGAATTGAATAGGGATCAGGCGAATGGTCGCGAGTTCATAATCTGGCGGAAATATACTTGATGGCATCTTAATTGTTCGAGAGTCAACTTGAGCAAAAGCAAACTACGTAGCTTCGTCGTCAATGAGTAAGTGCTCTGTGACGGTATCGCACAGTGTCTTTCCTAATTCAGTCAATCGTACGCGGCTGTTTCGTATCGGCGCGATATATCCTTCGGATTCGAGCCGCGCCAAATCATCGACTTTTTCGACAAGCAGTTCCACTCCATATCGGGATGAAAGGCGGTCAAGATCGAGCCCGTCGGTGGTTCGAATCCGGAGCATGATGTATTCATTGGCAAGCGTATCCAGGACTAGTTGTTCCGAAAAATCAAGTGGCTCTTGCCGCGATTCAAGAAGGGCTTCATACTTTTGCAAGTTGCCAACGTTAGCCCATCGACGTGCGGGCAATCCCTTCCACCAGAACGAATGGGCCGAAGGGCCAAATCCGAGATAGTTTCGGTGGTTCCAGTAGAGTTGATTATGCTGGGCCCGAAAACCTGGTTGGGCAAAACTCGATATTTCGTAATGCTCATATCCGCGTTCCTGCAAATACCGGATCGTGAACTCATAAAGATCGGTGATATCTTCCTCGCCCACTGGCTGGATGAGCCCCCGCTCAATTTGCTTGTGAAGAACGGTACGTGGCTCGACCGTCATCATGTACGTCGAGAGGTGCGGCGCCTCCAAACCAACTGCTTTTTCCAGATTCGCCGCCCAGTATTCCTCGGGTTGATTGGGTACGCCGAAAATTAAATCCACAGAAAAATTGTTAAATCCGGCCTTTCTCACTAATGGTACGACTGCGGCAGCTTGCTCAGAATTATGACTGCGGTGCATGAAACGTAAGTCGGATTCATAATAGGATTGAATCCCGATGCTCAATCGGTTAATACCGATATCTTTCAAACCCCCGAGGTAATCTATATCACCGTCTTCCGGATTGAGTTCAAGCGTAACTTCACCTAGTTCCGAAGTGTTGAAATGGCTGTTTATCGTATCGAGTATACGTGCGAGATCGTCGAGCGAAAGGCGCGATGGTGTCCCGCCACCTAGATAGATGGTCTCCACCGGTTCGAGCGCGCCATACGTTGCAGCACGATACTCGAGTTCGGTACACAGGGCGCGCACGAATGACGTATGGGCCTTCTTCGTTGTCACAAAATAAAAGTCGCAGTAAACACACCGCTGAGAACAAAAAGGAATATGGAGATAGAGTCCGGACACGTATTTTCGTTCGATTGAATTCTACACAATTATTGTGGGCCACTTGCGAACATATCGTAAATGGTCAGAAAGCCCAAACTAGCCATCTATTATTCATGCTCGACATTTCTCGGCTTCGAGATCAATTCCCCGATTTCAGCTCGTACCAGATGCACGAACAGGCGCTTTTGGCTGGAAAGTTGAAACGAGCGCTAGATGCCATAACTGATTGTGCGGGAGACTGGAAAGAGCTTCGGGATCAGGTAGAGGCCGTCAGGCCCAAATGGCTAGTGGCTGGACTCCGATCTTCACCTGCTGGTGTGGCCACATGTGGCCCGCGCCCCACGCCGATTTCGGTTGTCGCAACTGACGGATCTCAGATATATCCTGATCGACATGTTGAACCGACATGCTACCTGCTCAACGTAAGCCGCATCGCCTTCCACTACGGCACCGTGGAGCAACCGCTCATGGAATCTGTGCCCTTTTTTCGATACCGTCGTCCCGAGGTAGAGGAGACAGAGGACCCGCTTCTGGGGGGAGCAACGCCGGAGGTCGTGTCGGCATTGCGGGACGAAGCCGAACTGAAAGCCCTCCTCGCGGTGGCTATGGCTGTGCGAAAATCAGAGCGGCCACTCGTCGCCCTTGCCGATGGAACACTCATCCGATGGATGATTCGGCTTATGCAAAATCCGGATTTGGAAGCTCGCCTCATTACTTCATATACGAATACGCTCTCCCGATTCCGCGAGAAAAAAATCCCACTGTGTGCGTATATCAGCATGCCCGGTAATATGGAGGTTGTAAACCTGCTTCGCGTATATCTTGGTGAGACGGACGACGATGAGAGCGACTCCGAAACCTCCCTCGCAGGCCTTACCGACCGCCTCATCTTCGAGCGTGTCCTATCTCCCGGCGAACGATCGGCAACGTTTGAAACTGCCTCCCATATCCAACGCGAGTATGGTGTGGATCGGATTTGCTATTTTTACGTCCATATTCCTTCTCAGTCTGGTGGTGCTGAGATAGGGCGTGTGGAAATTCCGCACTGGATTGCCGACGATAATCGGCTTGTTGATCTTATTCATGCTGTGGTTTTGAGCGAATGTGAAAAGGGTGATGGGTATCCAATGATCCTCTCGGAAGCGCACGAAAAGGTGGTGATCCGAGCGCAAGAAAAAGAGCACTTCTACGAATTAATAGCGCGCGAAATGGCGATTCTTGGAGTCCTATTTAGCGCATCGCGCAAACAGGTATCGAAACGGAGACCGCTCGTTTGATGCTCAATCTACTTGAGCAACCATACACGGAGCCCGGAAATTAGGGCTCTGCGTATCCTATAGAGTGGGTGATTAGTTCGGCACGTTCAAGGATTCGCATTTAGCAACGTAATGACGGAAAACACAGCACCCTGTGGGTCCTGAAGTACGGCGAAACGGCCGACTTCGGGTAGGTCGTTGGCCGGATACATCACTTTGGCGCCGAGGTCCTGCGCTTTGGCAACCGTGGTGTCGCAATCTTCGACCTGAACATAGGTCATCCAGTGCGGCGGGATTTCACCAAATTCCTCACCCATTTCCATCATACCGCCGCGAAAGGCCTCGCCGTCCATGAACGTCGTGTAAGGCCCCATACCCATGTCGTGGGTCTAAGACCGTAGCCGAAGAGCCAGGAATAAAAGGCACCGGCTTTCGAAGCATCGCGGGTTAGGAGTTCATTCCAGCACACGGCATTAATGCTGTTGATACGCTGCGCGCCGGGGTGGGCCTTCGCCTGCCAGAGCGCGAAAACAGCGCCCGTCGGATCCTGAATGACCGACATCCGACCCACATCAAACACGTCGAATGGTGCCATGATGATGGTCCCACCCAGTTCATCGGCCTTGGTTGTGGCAGCATCGACGTCATCGGTCGCAATATATACAGACCAATGTGGATGCACGCCTTGTTCGAGCATGTCTTTCGTCAACTGGTACGACGCACCGACGTCCTGCCCATCGATATTGTACATGACGTACACCTGATCTTCGCTGATCGGGTTCTCTTTGTATTCCCACCCAAATAGGTTCGAATAAAACGCCTTGGCACTGGTCAGATCGGTCGTGACGACTTCCCACCAGCAAAACATGCCGGGTACGAAAGTGACGGCGGGGATGGTTTGTGCTTCATTCATAGGGGATACCTCAAAAGGTTAGAGCAAGAGGGCTAGTTCGTCTTCTTCGCTCAAAATAGGGAAGAAGGAAGACAGCGTTGTGTCACGCCCGGTAGCCGACATTCAGAACGTTGATGTGCAAAAGCGTACGCCTGGCTTGGGACGAAGCCATCACATGATATCACGTCAGAACGCCTACGATGGGAACGAACATGTTCATACTTTGGGTTGGGAAGACAATCCACCTATTTCAAGATAAATGTGATCGCTCGTATTGGAGAAGTCATAGAATCGAGTACGCGTGAATGGGTGGCGGAAGTGCAGCGGGGTCGCGAGGCCCCGGCGTTTGGATCTTGAGCCCGCGCCGAGCTACCCAATGGAACGACGCTTTTCGGCCTGGTAAGCCACGCGGAAGAGGCGAGCTATGAACCCAACAGACGGGCTATTGCGCTCGGGATGGCAGAGGAGAAATTGAAACGCGAAATGCCGCAAGTAAGGGAACTCCTTCGGACCACCTTTCGCGCTCAAGTACTCGCCTATCGGGATGCCGACGGGCACGTACATCAGACGCTCCCGCCCTATCCTGCACGGATCCACACTTTCGTTACCGTTTGTTCGATCGAAGATCAGCGGATGATCGGTGCGCCGTTCGATATCTTCCCCACGATGATTTTTAACCCGGATCCCTCGGTGCCGGTGGATGATCTTGTCGTAGCCGTCCTTCGTCAGCGCTATAGGGCCTTTGATGGCGGGCCGGACGGCGAGGCCGAACTTATCAATGCCGGACGGGCCTTGAGCAGACTGCTCAACGACGATCACGAGCGCCTTCAATCCATTCTTCGACGCGCGATATGATCACGGTGTCAAAAAATGATGCCGATCCGAATCGGCAAGATGAACTGGACGTTTTCTTTGCCGATGACAAGCGCTGGATCAATCTCATAGAAAAGCGTAGTATCATTGAGGGCTTTCACCCACCCGAGGCCGAAATGAAGCGTAGGGCCACTGATAGTGCGGTTGGCCTGATTTGTCGGGATATATCCGCCAATGCCGCCGAGAATGTACGGGGCACTCCGCTCCCCGGGGAGGGTTACGATGGCTGAAACCTCCGGGTCAATGACGTACGTGGCATCATCGCGCCCTTCCAGGATGAAACCGGTGAAGCCCATGTCCGCGGCAAAGGAAAGATCTGCATTGACCGGAATCGAGGCACGTCCCCGAAAACCAAAACCAAGTCCGTCTTCGGTACTTAACAGCGTATTGAACCCGAGCCCGAAGCGAGGCGCAAGGCTTTGCGCATCGGCCGGGAGCGTGAATAAGAAAACGAAGATGAGGACAAGCGGAAGACAATGGTGGGCCGGGTAAGTTGAGGCGGCAACTGGGGTCATAGTGGTTGTCGGATGGGTAAAAAAACGGTCATGCTCGCTCCGTGAAAATCGTAAAACGAAACGCATGAAAAAAGGCCCGCGCATATTTTGTGCCCCACATAGGCGACTTCGTGATATTCTTGACCCGGTTGGGTCTTTGCTTTATGGAAATTTCGTTTATCTCCAGATCGACTTTTTGTAAGTTGCCTTCAGCAAATTGGCGAAAACAGTGTGTCTTAGCCTATTTTTTCCCGGTCAGCAATGCATCAGTATAGAAATTGAAGATGAAGTTTTGTGTTTGCATTAAACAGGTCCCGGATGTGACAGCGCCCATGCATACTGGCCGCATGGTGCTCAATGCCTACGACGCTTCTGCCGTCGAAGAAGCATTGGTCCTCACCGAAGCCCATGGTGGGGAGATTGACCTCATCCTCGTTGGCCCCGAATCGGCATCCGAGACAATTCGCAAAGCGCTTGCCATGGGCGCCACCCGGGCCCTGCATCTTCGCACAAGCGCTGACACTCATTTCGATTCGGCAGCGGTGTCGGAGCTGCTTGCGAAGCATCTTACCGGCCATGAATATGATGTCATCGCGACCGGAAAACAGGCGCAGGATACCGACGCTGGGCTCACCGGGGCGATGCTTGCCGAGCGGCTCGGGCTGCCGTATGCCACCAATGCTGTGGGGCTTGCTCGTGAGCCGGGTAGTCTGGTAGTGACCCGCCAAGGCGATGTCGGCGAAGAGGTAATTGCCCTGCCGTTCCCATGCTTGGTGACGTGCTCGAACGACATGAACGACCCCCGCATCCCCAAGCTGAAAGGGATCATGCAGGCCAAACGGAAACCGGTTGACACCATCGACATCGATCCGGCCATCTCCGGAACCGCGACGACCAGAGTACTCGGCTTCGAACCGATGCCGGGCCGTGATCCTGGCATGCTGCTCGACGGCGAACCGGAGGAAATGGCGCATGCCCTCCGACAAAAACTCGTCGAGGAAGCCCGTGTACTTTGATCGTTGAGCCTCAACGGCCGCGACCTTGAGCAGGATGTATTAGGCGTTTAGATTATCATTTAGAGGACGATGGGAACGATCTTAACCTACATTGCCATTCAGGATGGGAAGGTCAAGCGCTCTTCGCTTGAGGTGCTTTCGAGATGCCATGCGCTGGCAAAAGCGTGCGGACACCGGCTGGAGGCCGTAGTAATTCATCCCGAGGCTGCATCGTACGTCGAGGAAGTCCGTAATTATGGACCTGACCACATCTATACGATCTCAAGCCCAATCTTTCGTCGACATTTGAATACGCCTCTCATTGGCGCGTTGGCAAGCGTGATCAAGTATGCGGAACCCCAATTGCTCGCATTTGCGTCGACGGAATCCGTTAAAGATGTCCTCGGCGCACTCGGAGTGCGTGTCGGCGCGGCGGTATTGCCCGATGTCGCTTCTTTCGACCTCGTCGACGGGGGTGCCGATGCACTCCGGCCCGTGATGGCGGCTAAGATGATGGCCCGCACGCAGGCATCGGGTACATGTGTTCTGGTCTCCGTCCGTTCGGGTTCGTATGAAGCCATACCTGCGCCGGGCGAAGCCACCGTCGAAGAATTCCCGTACGACTTCGACGCGGGCACGCTCAGGCAGACCCTCCGCGACGTGGTCTCGGCCACGGGAGGGGCTGTCGATTTATCCGAGGCGCGCATCGTCGTGGCAGCCGGGCGCGGCGTGAAAGACGACAAAGCCAAAGGGCTCGTCGAAGAGTTGGCGAGTCTTCTAGGCGCCGCTATTGGCGCTTCTCGTGCAGTCGTCGAAACCGGGCAGTTTCCGGCAACCTCGCAAATCGGACAGACCGGTAAGGTAGTCTCGCCGGACCTGTATATCGGTGTTGGCATTTCCGGAGCTATCCAACATGTGGCCGGAATGTCGAACAGCCGGATCATCGTCGCCATAAATAAAGATCCGGACGCACCCATCTTTAATTTGGCAACCTACGGGCTTGTGGGCGATCTGTACAAAATCCTCCCCCCACTGATAGCGGAACTAAAACAAACCGTCTGATTCGTTTTGTAACGAATCCGGCCATTTGCCTTCGTGAATGGAAGAGAAATTTGATTGTATCATCGTGGGCGGGGGCATCGCCGGGCTGAGCGCGGCGCTCATGCTCGCTAAGGCCGATGTACGTTTTTTATTGATCGAACGTGGAGAATTTTGCGGCGCCAAGAACGTTTCCGGTGGTGTGCTCTGGGGCACTGATCTCTCGCGACTCGTGCCGAATTACTGGAAGGAGGACGGGGGCTATGAGCGCTATGTGAACCATCGGCGGCTCACCTTTATGGATGAGCAATCAGCATTTTCGCTCGACTTCAAGTCATCACATTTTGACGTGCCCCCGTACGGCGGCGTCACGGTGCTCCGGGCCCGATTTGATGACTGGCTCGCAGGCAAAGTACAGGAAGCCATCGACGCGAGTGCCGCTGCGGACGAATCGCTTGTCGCTACGGACATCCTTGTGGAAGAGATCCTGAAGGAGGGGGGGCGTGTGATCGGGATTCGCGCGGGGGATGAACGATTCTATGCCGACTGCGTGATCCTGGCCGAAGGCGTAAACAATCTGCTCACGCGGCAGATCGGGCTGCACGAGAGCTATGTGCCGGCGGACCACGTAGCCGTCGGCGTGAAAGAAGTCATTCGCTTCGATCGTTCGGTCCTCGAGGACCGGTTTCAACTCGGTGAGCGGAGCGGACTGACAAATGAATTCGTCGGCTTTGCGAGCGGGGGCGTCGAAGGAGGCGGCTTTCTGTATACGAATATCGATTCTATCTCTATTGGGCTCGTCCTCGGAATGACCGATCTCCGTGAGAAAAAGCATAAGCCATACGATATTCTCAACGCATTTAAGGCACATCCTGCGTTGACGAGTATGCTTCGCGGTGGAGAGACCCTCGAATATTCAGCCCACGTTGTCTCCGTGGGGGACCTGCGTGGTATGCCGCGCGAAATCTATGCAGATGGTGTGATGGTGGCCGGCGAAGCCGCGGGTCTGCTTCTCAACGCCGGAAAAGCCATACAGGGGATGGACTATGCCATGCGGTCGGGAATCCTCGCCGCAGAAACTGTAGTTGCCGCGAAAGCGAAGGGAGATTTCAGTGAGGATATACTGAAAAACTATCGCACGGCCCTCGAAAACAGTTATGTACTCAAGGATATGCGCGCATTTCAGGATGCGGTCCATCTGCTCCATAACCCACAGATGTTCGGGCCGGTCCCGAATCTTATTTGTGATTTCGGTAGGCAATTTTTCTCCATTGGCAACGATCCCACACCGAAGGCCGGGCGTATGGTGCGAACAGCGATCAAGCGTCATTCGTCCTATTGGGATCTCGTAAAGCTCGGTGTAAAAGCTGCGCGCGTACTATAAACTTCTCCTCATGAAAAAGCTCACTATTGCTGCACGGCTCGGATTGGTAAACTACCGCAATCAAGGGCGAAGTAGAGCTGCGGCCCATATTGAGGTGGACACGGGCATTTGTAACGACGCCTGCCCGCACAAATGCACGACCTATATGTGTCCGGCAAATTGTTATACCCTCGACGAAATGGAACAGGTGCACTTTCAATTCGAAGATTGTATTGAGTGTGGCACGTGCCTCTATGCTTGTGATCAGGGTGCCGTGAGTTGGCATTACCCTGACCCGGAGCGTGGGCGCGGCGTAAACTGGAGTCTCGGCTAAGGGTCCGTCGTCATGCATGCGTCGAGCATGATAAGATAGCGGCATTTCATTTCCTGATAACAGGTAAACGATCGGTAGCGATAATGGCTAAAATGACGTTCAATACGGATGACGCGTTTCTCTTTGAGGAAATGCTGGGTGAAGAAGATCGGCTCGTTATGGAGTCGGCACGAGAGTACGCGCAGACAAAGCTTGAGCCGCGTGCGCTCGAGGGCAATCAGGATGAAGTATTCCACAGCGATATCCCGCTCGAAATGGGAGAGCTTGGACTGCTCGGACCGACTATTGCGCCGGAATATGGTGGGGCGGGCGTCAGCTATACGGCCTATGGGCTGGTGGCGCGCGAGATGGAGCGCGTCGATTCGTCCTATCGGTCCTTTTGCTCGGTGCAATCCTCTCTCGTGATGCACCCCATCAATACCTTCGGCACGGACGTACAGAAGCAGCGGTATCTACCGCGCCTGGCCACCGGCGAACTGATCGGTTGCTTCGGACTCACCGAGCCCGACCACGGCTCCGACCCGGGCTCAATGACAACCACTGCGCTTCGCGTCGATGGCGGATGGGTACTCAACGGCGCCAAGATGTGGATAACGAACTCTCCGGTCGCCGATGTTTCGGTGGTTTGGGCAAAGGCGAAACAGCAGCGGGAAGATCCCGGTGTCATTCGTGGTTTCCTCATCGAGAAGGGCGCGAAAGGTTTCTCCGCGCCGAAGACGCACAATAAAATGTCACTCCGGGCTTCGGTTACTGGTGAGATAGTGCTTGAAGATTGTTTCGTCCCTGACGAGAACGTTTTTCCCGACGTGCGCGGATTGAAGGGTCCGTTATCATGTTTGAATAAGGCTCGATACGGAATTGCATGGGGTGCCGTAGGTGCGGCAGAGGATTGCTATCAACGAGCGCGGCGGTATGTGATGGAACGCAAACAATTCGGCTATCCACTCGGCGCGATGCAACTCGTCCAGACGAAACTGGCCAACATGCTTACCGGCATCACACAGATGCAACTGCTCGTCTGGCGTCTCGGCAAGCTCATGGACGAGGGGCGGTCGGTGCCGGCAATGGTGTCGCTGGCGAAACGCAACAACTGCGGGAAGGCCCTCGAGATTGCCCGCGTCGCACGCGACATGCTTGGTGGAAACGGAATCACGGGCGAATTCCGAGTCATTCACCACATGGTGAACTTCGAGAGCGTCAATACCTATGAGGGGACGTATGACATCCACGGACTTATACTCGGGCGGGAAATCACGGGTATCCAGTCGTTCGTTCCACGCGGTAATGACGTCGAATTACAGCCGAAATAGAAGGTGCCGGCTTCCCTGGAATAGACCATTTCCCTGGATCAAGATCGACAAAGAGGCGCTTAAGTTTCCCTAGGTGACAGGAAGGAGATCGACTTCCTTCGGATAGCAGAGATACGGTTTCTCCTCAAAACGGGTTAATGCCGGCACGGACACAGTATTGGACATCTCGGAGAGCTCACGCACGGTGCCGCGCCGGTCAATCACTCGGATGGAATCGGCGATGCGCTCGTACGCAAAATGCCGTGACACGGCCCGCGAGAGATAATATTGGACGTCGTTTGCTGCCGATACGGTTGACGTCAATCCATGCTCAATCATCCAGGATCGGATGCGATCCCCCCACGAGCCACTTGTATCTGCCGCGGGCTCATTGTCGAGAAACGTTACGCGAAAAAAATCTCTGTTCACGAAGCGGCGGGTCAGGTCCGAGAGAATAGGATCCCCGGTGTCTTGCCATCGCTTGAGGGTATAAAGCAAGTCCGTGTCGTCGAGGCGGCAGTACGCATCCACCACATCCGGCTGTTCGATCTCGGACCCGTCCACGGTGTGGTTCAAAAAGAATAGGAAGTCCGGCGAACCCGATTGAAGCATGTGTCGCGCTCCGGATTGTAGGAGGTGCCGTGCGCGTCGGATAATGGCCGTCAGGAGATGGTCCCCGGCCAGAACGGTCTTGTGAAGATAAACCTGCCAGTACATGAGCCGGCGGGCGAGGAGGAAATTCTCGACGGCGTACATTCCTTTTGCTTCCACCGCTATCTGTGCGCCGGGAGGGCCGTCTACGGGATGAACGCAAAGGGTCTTGATAATACGCTGCACGCCGACCTGCCCTTCGGCGACACCCGTATAAAAGGCATCTCGCCGGAGATAATCCAGCCGGTCCATATCAAGCTGACTGGAGATAAGTTGGTGAAAAAAGGTCCTTTCATAGGCGTTATCAAACATGTCGATTGCGAGAGAGAGCCGCCCATCAAAACGCTCATTGAGGCGACAAAGGAGCACGCGACTCATGTCTTCATGACGGAATTGGTCGATGAGGAGGTGTTCGAGCGTATGTGAAAAGGGTCCGTGGCCAATGTCATGAAGGAGGGCGGTAGCGAGGGCGGCGGTAACCTCCTCAGACGTAATTGGGGTGCCCTTGCCCTCCAGAGAAGCAAGGGCATCTTGCATGAGCGCCATGGCTCCGAGGGCATGCCCGAATCGCGTGTGATCGGCGCCTGGAAAGACAAGAAATCCCACGCCAAGCTGCCGAATCCGACGGAGTCGCTGCACCTCAGGGGTCCGTATGAGATCGAAAATGAGCGTTCGGGGCACGGAGATAAATCCGTGAACCGGATCGGAAAATATTTTCAAAATGTATTGCGGATGGATTCTGCCACGGTTCGGGTGCAGGGATTGGCATTTTCCCCGGTAGGTTGTAATGTACGCATCCCTTCGCGGATTGTGTGATGACACCAATTTTCGCCAACATCAATACGGATTCGCCACTTGACTACCTTCCCTGACCCGGCTCGAATAGGCGTTCCGCTGCCGTGCTTTGTAGATGTGCCTCCGGACTTTGCACCCAAAGCAAAATATGCCATCGGGAGTCTGCTTCTCCCACTTGGACTGAGGCCGCATTGGGTCGAAGGATTGAATGCCGAATCGGCCCGCTTGTATTACGGTCCCGAACGAGACGCTCGTTTGGCAACGGCCGTTCACCTCACGTATGACCCCCAAAGTTCGATATATTTCAGCCGGAAAGCCACGTACGATGCTGAAGCCGTTCGGTGGGATTCATGGGACAAGGAATTGTGGCCAGTACTTTTCGGGGACGAACGTGGTGCCGACTACGTGGCTTCAAGCTTCTACTGGCTATCCGGTTGGCAAGAATACACGTCCTCCGAACGTGACGAACATGGACGATTTCCGTTTGCCGCTTCCCTTCAGGCGGCCCTCGGCACTGCGGTCCGTCCTTCCGTGGATGCCTATCGCGAGATGCTGGCTGATCGGCTACAAGCAGCGGGCATCTCTATCTACCGACGCACGTGGGGAGACAGGACGTGGACATTTTGCCCGACACACGACATCGACTATTTACGAAAGTGGCGGCCGGGTCTGATTTATAGGGAGCTTGTAGAAAATACCCTGCTGAATCACCGTGGCGTGGGGGGGATGGCTCGAATGGCAAGACTCGGTGGCTTCATTCGAGATTTTATTAGGCCCGGAGACGTCTACCGGAAGGCCTTTGAGCGGCTCCAATCGGAAACGATGGCGGCTGGCGGAACGGCGACCTTCTTTATAAAGACGGGTGCGCGTGATCCCCACGATGTCCCGTATTCGACGCGTAGTCGTTATCTCCTTAGGCGTCTCAATGCACTTCAGACGGCCGGGTTCGACGTGGGATTGCACCCGAGTTACCTCGCTGCCGATCGCGGGGAATATTTAAGGGAGGAAGCCGCGATCCTCAGATCGCTTCTTCGGGAAGTCCCCGTGTCCGTCCGACAGCATTATCTACGATTTGAACAGGGCACAACATCTCATTTTCAGAAAGAATCCGGGTTCAAGATTGACTCGACGCTAGGTTTCGCCGAACATGAGGGTTTCAGGTGCGCCACGTGCCACCCATTTCAGCTTTTTGATATTGAGGAAAATGCGCCGACCGAACTCTGGGAAATGCCACTATCCGTAATGGAGTCCATACTCTTTAATCGTCGAAAGTACACGGCGGAAGAAGCGCGTGATGCCACCAACAATCTGGCAAAAACGTGTCGCCGATTCGGCGGTGCGATGGTCGGGTTGTGGCATAATACAGCATGGGATGAACTCGACTGTCCGGGATGGGGGCAGCATTTTATGGACACACTTCATGGCGCCGTGAGGGCGGGTGGCAACGTCTTGTCCCTGCGCAAGGCGCTCACGCGATACCTGGCGACAAATGTCGAAAAAAAGGGATAATTGTGACTAGAATGATTGCGTGCGCCGACCCTGATTTTAGAGGAATTGAATGAGCGAAAATTTCGGATATACGATTGCCGTTCGTCCGCCCGAATATTTTCCGAGACTGGCCTATTTTGCCCTTCTCGACAGGGTGGATACTTTCGTGCTCGCCGACACTTTTCAGTATAGTCGCCAATCGTACCAGAATCGGGCGCGGCTCCGCACACCTCAGGGTTGGCAGTGGATATCGGTACCGCTTGCCGGTGGTCAGCATGGCCGGCCAATTCATGGTATTGAGATCGAGGGGAGTGCCGCATGGATAAAAAAACACGGTCGTGCCTTCATGTTCAACTATCGCTCTACCGCGTATTACGAATATTACGAGGCTGAATTCGAGGACTTCTTTAAGCAGCAATGGCTGTCACTCGGTGACCTCACGTGCGCATCAGTCGCACTGATTTGTAAGCTCCTCAACGTTCAAACGGATGTTAGGCGGGCGTCCGAAATGGAGGAGCATCCGGCCGGCATGTCCGAGGTGCTTCGGGTAAATGGGGCGGACGCTCTCTTCGTCCCGGCGTCTGTGGCGGCCCATGACCGCCCGGCAACAGACAAGGTCCGTGTCGTGCGTTATATTCATCCGCAATACCGTCAGAATTTCGCGGGTTTTGAAGCGGGGATGTCAATGGTGGATTTACTTTATAATTACGGGCCGGAAGCTATGGCCATCGCGCGCGATGGTTTGTCGATCGAAGAATAAGTACTCGCGTTGGCTCCGAGTCAAGTATCTAAAGGCTGAAACGACTAAATGACATGCAAGAAATACTAGAAGGCATCCGGACGCTGGCCGACGAGCGATGGCTCTGGGGGGTGGAAATCTGGAGGCTCGTCGTAGCGCTGCTCATCATTTTTTTAGGGTTTCTGAGCCGGCGCCTCATGCGCGCTGCGTTTTCCGGCGTGCTTAAGACGCGGGCCGGAAAAACGCGGGTACATTGGGATGATGATCTTGTTCATCTGATGCCTCAACCGCTGGCGCTCGTCGTTCAGGTGCTGCTCTGGAATATGGCGGCCGTAGTCCTCACACTTCCAGAAACGCCGATCAATATTCGGCACATCGTCTTTCAGGGTTTGGAAGTGGCGCTGGCCGTCGCTTTGCTCTGGGTGGCCTTCCGGCTGACTGATGTAATCGCGCTCATTCTTCAGCGGATGTCTCGAAAGACTGAGACGAAGCTCGACGACCAGGCGGTGCCGCTCCTTCGTAAAACTCTGAAGGTGTTTCTCGCCGTTACCGTCGGGGTGATGGTCGTGCAAAATCTGGGCTATAGCGTGACGAGCGTCATAGCGAGTCTTGGTATCGGAGGGCTGGCGCTCGCACTGGCGGCCAAAGACACCGTCGCCAATTTCTTCGGCTCGGTAGTCATCTTCACCGATGCACCGTTTCAGATCGGGGATTGGGTGCAGTTCGTTGATGTGGAAGGCACCGTCGAGGAAGTGGGATTCCGCACCACCAGAATTCGCCGCTTTGATAAGGCGCTCGTGACCGTCCCGAACCAGACTTTTACTTCGAATGCCATCGTCAATTATTCGAATAGAAACATCCGGCGGGTCAAAATGACGGTCGGGGTCTCTTATGAAACAACGGCTGAGAAAATGGAAAAGCTGCTGGCCCAATTGCGCGTTTTGATCGGCGAACACCCCGGCATCGATCAGGGATTCAATCTCGTGCAGTTCACTGGATTCGGCGACTCCAGCCTTGATATACTCATTTATTGCTTTACGAACACGGCAGATTGGGAGGCGTTTATGAACATCCGGGAAGATCTCCTCCTCAGAATTATGGGCATTGTGGACGGCCTCGGCCTCGAAATCGCATTCCCAACACACACGGTCTATCTCAAGGGCGACGCGGGCGAAGAATAGTTAGATTGGCTGGTGGCTGACACCTGGCGGTCGATAGTGAAAAGCCTTCGTCTTTAGCCCTCCCATGAGCAGCCGCAAAACTAAAATTGGTATCAAGAAAAAAAGTTGGATAAGTGGTGCCGAGGTATGTAGATAACATATGGAGTATCCATGGAGGTGCGCCAAATTGAGAGGGTCCAGACAGACGTTCGGACGGGAAAACGCCTGCTCCGAGTATTGAAGGCACTAGCCGAATATTATGATAACCACGTCAGGAATTTGCTTGAGGGGATCTTGTTACGTGTTTTTGAAGGACGGCTTCCGTTCAATGATGCATCCCTCGGCGTTATCGAGAATCTCATAGACGTATATGGTCTCGATCTGACTGCAAACGACAGCCATGGCCTTCTCGAGAAGGATCATTAGGGGGAGAGGTGATGCCCATTATCACAGAACTCCGAAAATCCTTTCTGATGCCGAACCGCCCGGATTCTTTTGGCTTTGCCCTTGACCTCAGTCGTTCTTCTTGTCTGGCGTATCGTCGGATTTGTCACTACCGTTTGTCGACTTCGTATCGGCCGGCTTGTCCGAGGGAGATCCATCCTGTGTGCCATTTGATGGACTGCCATGCTTGTGGGCATAGTCGGTGATATAAAATCCGCTGCCCTTGAAAATGAGTCCCGTGCCCCCCGTGATCACGCGATGAACGTCCTGGCCGGTGGTTGGACATTTTTTCAGGGCGGGCTCCGTTATGTGCTGTTGGATCTCGAACTTAGTACCATCCTCGCGGCGATAAACGTAGGTCGGCATTTCTCTCTGGGTTGATTCCGTCAAACTGTCAGTGATGCAGCCTCAATTCAAGAAGCGCTCGGTGTAACTCCGCATGCAATTAATGTTCCTTTTCGCCACTGAATGGCGATGCCTGGTATCTGGCAAATTGATTAGACAAATCTTCAGATCATCCCTTCCCGGGCTAGTTTGTTGAGATGCCCGGGAGCAATGGGCGGGGCGGGCCCATAATAGATAGATAGGCAAGATCGGCAATCTCGGCGCGGACGATTCGATGCTTTCTATTTTCTCGGGTAGGGTACACTCGGTTCGTTAGGAGAACGACGAACAGTTTCGCATCAGGATCAATCCAGATGGAGGTTCCGGTGAAGCCCGTATGCCCGAAGCTGTGAGGACCGAAATAATGGCCTGCAGAGGAATATCCCTCCATACTTTTTGTATCCCACCCTAATGCGCGTGTACTTTCTCCCGCAGGGTTTGCGCGTGTAGTAAAAAGAGCAATTGTCTCCGGTTTCAGAAACTGATGCCCGCTTACATATCCGTCATGGATCATCATATAGGCGAATTTGGATAGATCTTCGGCGGTCGAAAATAGGCCCGCATGACCGGCTGTACCCCCGAGCATATACGCAGTCTCATCGTGCACGAATCCCTCAACGAGCCGGTGGCGGAACGTCGTGTCAATCTCTGTCGGGACAATCGTCGTATCGGGTTCGAGCCCCCGGAACCCGGTATGGGTCATATTCAGCGGACTGAAGATGTGGTCGCGACAATACGTGGCGAACTTCTCTCCGCTGATCTTCTCAATGACAAAGGCCAGTGTTATCATGTTGAAGTCGCTATATCGAGTTTCCGAGCCGGGCGGAAAAATGAGGCTGTCCGCGAGAATGGCTTCTCTGACTTCTTTTCCGGTGTAAGATCCCATACGATAGAAAGGGCGGAACGGAATAAGCCCACTAGTGTGCGTCAATAGTTGCCGGATCGTCACAGTTTCCTTGCCGTTCTGAGCAAATTCCGGTAAATAAGATGCGACCGTGGCGTCAAGATCGAGATGCCCGGTCTCATAAAGTTGCATGGCGGCCGTTGTCGTGGCGATGACTTTGGTGAGCGAGGCGAGATCAAACTGAGATTGGGGTGTAATTCCCTGTTCGGACTTGTACGTGCGATAGCCGTATCCTTTCAATTTGACTAGCGATTGTCCACGTCCAATAGCCACGGCAGCCGCCGGGAATGCTTTCGCATCGATCGAGACTCGCATTAGCGAATCAACCCGATTCAGGCGCCTACCGTCCATTCCTTCCTCCTCTGGAAATCCGGGACGCAGTACGCTCGACTCTATATCGATACCGTCGCCGTAATGATACAGGCCCGGGATCGTTACAGGGAGACGGCCATGGAAACCACTCATCCCGAATACAGCCTGTGCCACGACCCGTTGTGCGGCATTACTACCGCCATAGGCGGCGATATAGGCATCAGGCTGCCTCACGAGTTCCATTGGGACGTAAGGATTTCCAAACGAAATAAGCACTACCGGTTTGCCCAGAGCCGTCAACTGGTCAAGAAACTGTCGTTGACGAACCGGTAGGCTAATGTTGCCGGTGCTCGATCGTACTCGGACGTAGGCTGGCACTAGAATTACATCGGCGGTACTAGCCACCTTCACCGCCTCTGTGTATTCTTCTGGTGCGGAACGTTTGTCAAGCAAAAGGCGCGAAATCGTCGCGTTGCGGCCAATTTCACGAATCCGACGAGTGAAATAATTCCCGGTAGACGCATCCGTACCATCGCTTAAAGTGACCGACAAAATGCGTTGCGGTATATCAGAGATTGGAAGGAGGCTGTTTGCGTTTCGAAGGAGGGTTAGAGACGATCGCGCGATTACTTCACCTAACATCCTATGCCGGCGAGAGGACACTACGCGGCGAGCAGCTTCGAGGTCTATGGCGGACCGGCGATTCAGCCCAACCCCCTCCTTCGCTTCCAAAATGCGACGAACGGAGGCGTCAATACGATTTTCCGAGAGCCGGCCGTCGGAAAGGGCACGCATTACGGCAGCCCGGGCCGCATCAATGTCGGGTGACATTAGAATCATATCTGCACCCGCTTCTATCGCGCGAATAGCCGCTTCTCCAATGCCGAACGCTTTTGTAACGCCGGCCATATTCATAGCATCGGTAACGATCAATCCCTTAAAGCCCAAATCCTTGCGAAGCAGTCCCGTGGTAATACGGGGCGAGAGGGTGGCGGGGAGGTGGGGCGATTCCTCAAGCTTCGGAAAGGCAATGTGTGCAACCATAATACTCTCTACACCGGCATTAATGGCTGCCTTAAATGGGATGAGTTCGAGCGTGTCGAGCCGGGTTCGACCATAAGGGATTATTGGGAGACCGGCGTGCGAATCCGTGGCCGTGTCGCCATGGCCAGGAAAATGTTTAGCCGTCGCAATGAGACCTGCATCCTGAATTCCTTTAATGAACGGCCCAACTAGGCGCGCCACCAATTTTGGATTTTCCCCAAAGGAGCGCACATTAATGATGGGATTCATTGGGTTATTGTTGACGTCGGCTACGGGAGCAAAAATCTGATCCGTTCCGAGGGCCTGCGCTTCGCGGGCGGTCACATACCCGGCAGAATAAGCGAGTGAGGGATTACGGGTGGCACCGATGGCCATCATCTTCGGAAGCGACGTCGTGTGCTCGATGCGCATGGCCGGACCCCACTCCATATCCTGAGAAATCAGCAATGGCACCGGGGCAAGCGACTGAAGTTCATTGATCAACTCTGCCTGTTCAAGCGGTTCGCCCTGAAAAAAAATGACGCCGCCAACTTGTGACCGAACAACCAATTCTCTGAGCCGGATGTAGGCCTCGTCATCTGTGCTATCAAAATAGCCGTATGCCCGCGCCGCGAATAGCTGAGACACCTTTTGCTCAAGTGAAAGAGAGGCAAGCGTCCGTTCTGACCATGCACTGCTATCCACGCTCGGGAGTAAGCTTTGTGCCGCACAGGAAAGGCTAGAAAAACCAACGATGAGAATAAAAAAGAGGGAGCGAAATCGATGCATTCTTAAGACGTGGCTATGGAAACATTCCTTGCCTAAGGATAATGTTCAGCCGCACCATCGGCAATTTTGATATGTACTGAAATTTATGGATCTGACGACGAATTCGAAATTGGGATAGAAGTGGGCCGACAACTCGGCAACAAAGAATTCAGGAAGCGCGGATATTTCCGATCGCATGCTTCGTCAATGATTCGAGTAATGTGAATAGGTGCTCTGCTTCAAACGGCTTACTGAGATAATCATCGAATCCCGCCTCGATAAATTGCTCCCGGGCTCCGGGAAGCGCGTGGGCAGTGAGTGCAACAAACTTCGCATTTTTGAGCGTGTCCATTTCCCGCAAGGCCTTCATGACCTCGATACCATCTAAGTCACCTTCCAGGTTGAGATCCATTAGAACCACCTCAAAGCGACGCTTCGCGGCGCATTCAGTTGCCTCGCTACAACCAGAGGCGGTGGAGATTCGAAACCGTGGGTGGGACCATCGTGTCAGGAGTTCTCGGAGATTTGGATTGTCATCCACCGCCAATACTTGACACATTGAAATACTGCGTTGTTCGGGAGGTCGCTCGGGTGCAGAGCGAGTGGGTTTCAGTGGCAAGGCCGTCCAAACAGGATCCTGCTTCACAGGGACCACTTTGGAAAATGAAACCGTGAATGAGCTTCCGACACCCTTGATAGATTGAACCGTAATTTTGCCGCCCATCTGTTCGACAAGACGCTTGGTAATGGTCAAGCCCAGGCCATTTCCCTCGTATTCCCGACCCAGTCCCGTCGACTCTTGCTTAAATTCAGAGAAAAGGGAAGGCATGAATTCCTGATCGATGCCAATGCCTGTATCGCGAACTTCGATGGCGATCTCTGGTCCAGTCGTTACAATCCTCACCAAGATCCCTCCATGATGGGTAAACTTAATGGCGTTACCAACGAGGTTGTTGAGAATACGGTTGAGGTAAGTTCGATCTACTTTTGCCAAACACGTATCTGAATCTGTGCATACTTCGAGTGACAAGCCGGCTTTGTCCGTCAACGGCTTTAACATTTGCACAGACGTACGAACCTCTTCATAGACGTTTACAACGAGCATATTGAAACTCACAGAAGCCGCCTCCAACTGTGCCAGATCCAGCACGGAATTGAGTGTATTTAGGAGTCGTTTTCCGCTTTGTTCGATCGTATCAACAAGTTCAATATATTCGAAGCCTACTTCACTACGCAGAACCTCAGAGAAGCCAAGGATGGCTGTGAGCGGGGTGCGTATTTCGTGGCTCATATTGGTCAGAAACGCATCCTTCAAGTCCACCATTTCTTCTGCTTTGTTCTTGGCTAACATCAGCTCCTGTTCGAACTCTTTTGTCTCGGTGACATCTCGCGCATTGACGAGGACGCCTGACACGCCGGGATGGTCGGTGAGGTTACGTGCCCGAAAAGAAAGGATTCTCCAGGATTGATTGCGGTGGCGAACCCTGGCCTCAAACGTAATAATCTTTTCGGGATCGGTGCATTCGCGAATAACGGTACGTATTGCGGTTCGGCGGTCCTCCGGGTGGAGAAATGTATGACAATGATTTCCGATGATCGTCGTGGCCGAAAACCCAAGGATTGCTTTGCAAACGGGAGATGCGAATGATATTATTCCATGGCAGTCGATGACGACAAGCATGTCGGATGTGTGTTCAACCACGGCACGGAATCTGTTTTCGCTATCGCGCAGGTCCACATTGGCTTGGTCCAGATTCGCTACCATATCGTTAAATGAAGAAGAAAGCTTGCCAATCTCATCACGGGCCTTGATCGGCACTCTGTGCGTTAGATCACCTTTACTGATCAGATCCGTAGCGCGAACCAGGGCTTGGATTGGGAGGGTTAGCAACGAACTAATGACGAGTGTCAGTGCGAGCCCAATGAAAAACACGAGCAAACTCAGGATGGCGATAAGAACACGGCTACGATTCAGATCTTTCTTTAAATGTTCGAGGGAAAAACCCATTTTTAGCCGGCCAAGTTGCTTACCGTTTGACCGAATTACGCGGTGAACTTCATAGTATTTGTTGTCCGACGTAAGGCCGTCGAGGCCATAAAGCGTAGACGCTAGGAGTGAAGAATTGTCTTTGATGAATGAGAATAGGCTTTCTCCTTCCGACGAGGTCACAAACGCATAGGACACATCATCGAGCCGAAGTGCAGGCCGCAGCGCTTCCTCTACCTCATCAATGTTATTGAAATCGAGAGCCGGGCCCAGTGAGTAGGTAGAAATCTCAGCCACAGTCGCAGCCTTGGCAGCAATGGCACTGATAGCCTGTTGCTCAAGCCGGTACGGTAAAAAGAGAAATATGAATAGAGAAATCGCACCAATAATGGATCCCGTGAGAAAGGCGAGTTTCTTCCTGACGGTAAACCAGTTGCAGGGCGACATCTGCTGGTTCGCTTGATATGTTCGGGAGGTTGAGTTACCCATCGGAGGAATCTATGATTTGGGCAAGCTTCAACAGTTGAGAATGAAAACGAGCACCTTCAATTAATGAGGCATTCAGATTTATTAGAATGTGCGGTTTGCCACCTTTAGAATCGAGGCTAACGCTCAAACCCGATTTGAGATATTGGGGGACGCCGGTAAGCGTAACAATTTGCTCCGTCCGCGAGAATTCGGTGATGTTTGAGAGGCTATACGAACGGAGCGGTGTTACATAAAGCACTGAGACGTGCTTTTCCTTGAGTTCCTGGCTAAAGGGAATTGAATTGTCGATGGAAACCGGTACCGTGATGAGAGAATGGCCGGACAATGTCGTAAACGTGTTTAATATGTCTACCGCTTTATCCTTCGTTACCAGCGACTGACGGAACCGGTCCTGGTAAAGAACACCTACCACGATTGAATCAGGGTGAGCCATCAAACTCTTGTCGTAGCTTAGTATCTTCAGCATCAGTGGAATCTGATCCTCGACCGGCAAGGCCATTTCTCCAGTGCCGCCCGAAAAGCTGCCTGTCAAGATCGTCGCAAGGATGATCCAGAGCGAAATAGAGGATTTGTGTCTCCGGTCGTTCATTTGGGATAAATGCGAGGAATAGATTAATGCCTAAGACCCGAGCGTAATTCCTTGACTTCGGTGTGTAGATAACGAGATTATATTTTCAATGAAAGCTCTACCTTCACCGAACGCCCCTCCTGGATAAAGCTGTCTTGAACGTGTTGTGCGCCCGACGGCACTGAGTAATGTGCATCCATTACATTGTACAAATGCACGGCAACGCGAACATGTTGAAAAACGGGCTGCGTTGAGAGATTAAAATTGAATAACGCATACGCCGGAGTTCTGGCACCTAGGTTTGTCCTTCGTCTACTTTCTATTCGCAGCTCGCCAGCCAGGATAACAGGATGAAATGCCGAGTAAAAGAGGCCCGCTTTCAAAATATGTTGGGGCGAATTGACCAGTGCCTGGTTAGGATTGAATTGCCGTGCATGTTGATAACTATAACTTGCATATCCGTTCAAAGCATCTCGACTTTGCCGCTGAATTTCGATCTCGGCACCTCGCGTATGTACCCGCTCAATGTTCATAAATTGGCGCATCATGTCGGACGTATCCAATTCACCCTGAATGAGATTACTGAGGTCGTAATCAAAGACGGAAAGTGTCGAAGTCCAATGCTTGTTGAATCTCTGCTCCCAATCGAATTCGGCCGTCTGGATACGTTCGGGATTCAGATCTGGATTTGGCTTTAGGCGTTCTATGGGCCCACTGAAGTTGACTTCGAATGTATTTGGGGCTCGGAAGGCCTCCCCGTACAGCAACTTTAGGGCGGTTCGAGTGAATGGATGAAAGACGACTGCGGCCCTCGGCGTTGTGGCACTTCCAGCGCGAGAATACCAATCCTGACGCAAGCCCAACGTCAATGATAGATTAGGATCAATCTGATATTCGTTTTCTGCATAGGCAGAGAAGATGGTATATGGAAAATCACCTTGAAATAGCGACATAATATCCATTCCTGCAGGCAATAGAGCTCTTGATGTGATATCAGCATCGAAATTACGTATGAACTGCATTCCAGCGATTAGGCGATCATCCGACCTAAGATCCCAACGGAAGATAGATTCTCCCCCGACTAACTTGTTCTTAGTGAGGATGTTATACCGGGCCTGTAAGGGAAATCCGCTTACGTCAAAAATCATGGGGAAAATTAAGCCTGACGTAGCATAGTCAAAATATGAGCGAAGAGCCAGATGCGTATTCGGGGAGAGTGTTTTTTCCCGTTTGAGCTCCACCGACAGTCGCGTACTTTTAAGGCTTGAAGCTCCATTGTTAAAAATACTACCGAAATCACCTGTGGGTATTCCATGATCGCTGTGGCTGAAGAGTCCTTGGAGCGACCATCCACTATAGAGGGCGCGGACCATTCCGCCCTGGTAATTAGACCAGTCGCGATTCTCCGCAATGCCGTTGTTTGTGGATGGTGAGTCAAATTCCTTGAAATACAGATCTTGTCCGGCAATATCTGTCAGGGCGCCTGTCGCGAAAACCTTCAACTCGGAAAAGGCATGGGCATATGTCAAAGTGGAGCGCATGTAGCCATGACTCCCGCCGTCCCCATGAACGATTAATCCTTCGTTTGACGGGGCGGTTTTCGTAATGATGTTCACGACGGCAAACATGGCACCGGTCCCATAAAGTACAGAGCCGGGCCCGCGTACAACCTCGATGCGTTCGACCATGTCGAGATCGAGTCCAAAATCCTTATCGAGAGAGGCGCTCCCATACGTGCCTTCATTCAAGGTATGACCGTTTAGAAGCAAGAGGATGCGATTATTTTGATCAAGCATACGGTTAAAGCCTCTCGTGCCCACATACGTTCGCTGATGGTCGTTTGCCAGATAAAAGCCACGAACACTACCCAACACTTCGGCAATCGTCGTGTAGCCATAACGATTGATCTGTTCCGCCGTGACGATAGTCACTGAGGCCGGCGCTTCCTCCATTGTCTGGTCGTACTTCGATGCCGTACTGACGTTCAGATTTAGGAGGGAATCGAGGGAGAGGGCTTCTACTTCCTGGCCGCTGGCATCGGGAGGGGAAAGAACCAATATTGCCAGACAAATTGAAAGGAATGTGACGATTGTAGAAATCTGCATTTCCGCACTCAGTAGGATCGGAACTAAAACGAAGGGGGTCCTTTAGGATACTATCGTCCATCTATTCCTTGTTCTTAATCAAGGTTAGCACAGACGATTAATGATATGTAGTTGCAAATTGTAGTTAACATTAGTGTTGACAAATAAATGATGTCCGATGAACTGTTGAGCGAAGTTGATGGGATGGAAAAAAGTGGAGGCAAGAATTCTCTTCTGTACTCAATGAGAGCGATACGTTCTCTTTCAAATCAGTGAATGCTCGCCTACAGCGAAAACATCCGTTTTCGGTTCTGTTGATTGAAGGAAAACGGCATCAACTTCCGTTGGGTGCTTGTCAATCTAATACTCAGCCTGTAATCTCCTCCATTGCTACCCCTGCACCAATCGCCTAAATCTGTGCATCCCGAAGACGTTCGGTCAAATAAACCACTGTTAATGGTTTTGTTCTTAGGGGTGCTGATGGCTGCGCTTGATATCGCCGTGGTCGGGCCCGCACTACCGGCCATCGGCGAGCATTTTGGCCTATCCGAACGAGCGCTTCCCTGGGTATTCAACACATTTGTGTTATTTAACCTGATGAGCGTGCCCCTGATGTCCAAGTGCGCCGATGTTTTGGGTCGCCGCCGAATTTATCTGACCGTAGTCAGCATTTTCGCGCTGGGCTCGGTGGTGGTGGCAGCTTCGCCGACATTCACTGTAATGTTGGGGGGAAGAGCGCTTCAAGGGTTGGCCGCATCGGGAATATTCCCCGTCGCCAGCGCGGTCGTAGGAGATACTTTCCCTCGAGAACTACGGGGTCGTGCCCTTGGGATCCTGGGTGCCGTGTTTGGAATTGCGTTCATCATTGGCCCGATACTGGGTGGCGTTTTGTTACTATTTGGTTGGCAGTGGCTCTTCACCATCAATGTGCCCCTGGCCGCCATAGTCTTTATGGGCGGACTGCGGTACCTGCCTCATTTAATTGAGTCACAAAAGCGCAAATTCGATGTGTTAGGAATGCTTCTTCTTGGCGGTATGCTTGGGGTTCTCGCTTATGGGGTTAGCCAACTGGATACGTCCGATTTGTGGAAGAGCTTATCATCACCAGAGATATGGCCAGCCTTCATCCTCGTCTTGATACTGTTGCCCATATTTATCCGCATCGAGCGTGTTGCCGAGGATCCGGTCGTTCGACCCGGTCTTTTTCGAAATCGGCAGATTATGTTTGCCGCATTAATTGCCGGAGGGGCCGGGATGTCCGAGGCGGCCTTTATTTTTTTCCCGGCGTTGGCATCCGAAGCATTTGGCGTGTCTCACTCGAACGCTTCTTTTATGCTTCTGCCGATGGTATGCGCGGTCGCCATTGCTTCACCCATTGCGGGGCGCGTCCTCGACCGGGTGGGCTCGAAGACAATTGTTCTTTGCGGATCCGGCTTGATGACTGCCGGCTTGGTTATGGTCGGACAATGGGGGATGCAGGCAGCCATGTTTTATCTTGGTTCTACCCTTATGGGTGCCGGACTAGCCGCATTGCTCGGTCCGGCACTTGCCTATATACTTCTGAACGAATCTCGGGAAGAAGAACGGACCGTATCCCAAGGTGTCATTACCGTTTTCATAAGTATCGGGCAATTGACAGCGAGTGCTTTTATCGGCGCGGTGGCGGCTTCCGGCGACGGAGGGCCTCAGGGCTTTCAATCAGCCATCTTAATAATCGCTGGTATCGGTTTACTACTTACCCTGCTTTCAACAGGTCTAAAGCGTAAAACTGACGAACAGGGAATACTTTCGGAGGGCTGATAAACGATAGTGTAATTGATAATACATGGCGGGATTAGTTGGGGGCTTGTATCTTCCGTCGACGAACGATTCTAACCAAATGCACACATCTCAATGCCGGAAATTAAGATCGAAAATCAGGGCGCATACGAAATTGAGCACGGTACCCGTCTTGTCAATGCCATTGAGGGTTGTGGCGTGGACATCGGGCATCGGTGTGGCGGAAATGCAAAGTGTACGACGTGTAGAGTACGCTTCATCGAAGGTGAACCAACGACCATGACACGCACTGAGTTCGAAAAAGTGAAGATGGCTGGGCTCCCGGAGGGCGTCCGGCTTGCTTGTCAAATTCGTGTGGAGCAGGACCTTCACGTCGAAGTATTAATGCGAACAAGTGAGATGGGATGGGACGATCCGGGGCCCACGCCAGACACAGACGTTCAGCCCGAAGCCGTCTGGCTCTCAAAACGGGCGCTTGCAGACAGTAACTCCTGAGATGGCTATCCAAATGGATCGCCCCGGAGCGCTCTATCGGAGATGAAATTGCGGCATTTTTCGTTAAGCCGGTGTACCGTTAGCCCCTGCCAACACACCATCAAGATGGAGATCCATTTGAGGATAAGGGATACTAATATTTGCCGCATCGAGGGCCTTCTTGACATCATGGGTCACAGATTCTTTGACAGCGAAGTAATCGGCTGATGGACACCACACGCGCACCTGCCAATTAATAGTGGAATCGCCAAGATCAGTCAAAACAACTTGGGGGGCGGGTTCTGTTGAGGACCCGGAGACGGCCTTGGCTGCACGTTCCAGAATCTCCTTGGTATTGTCGATGTCGGCGTTATAGTCTGTCCCAACGTTTACATCTACTCGGCGCTTTTCGTGGTAACTAATATTTTCGATTGTGGTGCCGAAAATATTTCCGTTAGGAACTATAATTCGACGATTATCGACGGTATCGAATTGTGTCGTGAAGAGGGCGATCTCAATCACTTTTCCCGTGACGCCGGCTACGGAAACGACGTCATCAACTTTGTAGGGTCGGAAAATAAGGAGCATTATACCCGCTGCAAAATTGCCGAGGGTTCCCTGAAAGGCTAAACCGACTGCCAGACCCGCCGCGCCAATTACGGCGGCAAAACTAGTGGTGGCCACGCCAAAAGCCCCAAGGCAGGAAAGCACGGCCATTAGGATTATCGCATACCGAGTCAAGTTCGAGAAAAAATGCGTTAACGTCTTATCAAATGAGGCTTTCTCGAGCCCTCTTCTGACTAACTTGGAAGTCCATTTAGCCACAATCCAGGCGACAAAAAACAAGACGAAAACGCCAACCAGCTTCGGTACAAAGTTGGTTAACCAGGCAATCGCCGTCTGAGTAAGTGCGGTCATGTCAGCTTCCATTGGGTGATCTCCGTTGTTCTGAATGAAAAGGGAAAGGGTCTCGAGTCTCCTTGGTCCGAAGGGTCTACCTGTCTGGGTATTTGCCAGTCATTCGATCGATCGACATCCAATCGGTGCATCAGCGATGTACGCGTGCAGACGAACCGGTCGGCCTCAGGAAAACTTGAACTTGCTTCCCTCCCTTCCGGTAGGCAATGATTCAACATTGAGTTACATGAACTCAAAAACAATATTCTAAGTGAAAACGTACCCATTTTTGGGTGACGCCCTCCGTCGAACAACTGCAGCGTAGGGTAATATAATTATTTTTTGGGAGTGATACTTTCAACAAAACCAATCGAATTAACCCTTTAAGATAAGGGAAACTGTGGATCGGTAATAAAGAGAATGCGTGCCAAAAATTCCAAACGACAATTATAAGATTAGAACCCCTTAGGAATCCCTTTCAAGGAACCAAAACCGTTGTCTATCTAATTAAAAAGTATGATCTTGAAATACGTGGCAAGGCGGCACAAATAATCCTGTGAGAATGGCCGCAACATTGCCCTTCAGTTTTGTTGACTTCTTGTCAGCCTACCTTGGGCAATTGGTAAATTAACTGAAACGGCATATCCCATAATCAATTCCTGGGCTTTTCATCCGTATCAACAATGGCAGCGAGGAGAATGATGGATACAATTCGACTGGGGAAATCGGGACCAGAAGTATGTGGAATGGGCTTCGGAGCTATGCCGCTCTCACTGCGAAGACGCCCAGCCGAAGACATGGCCATCGCTGTACTCATTCAGGCGATAGATGCCGGCATCACTTTCATTGATACCGCTGATGCCTATTGCATTGACGAAACGGACAAACACCACAACGAACGTTTGATCGCAAAGGCCCTATCGGGATTCGCCTCGGACGTGAAAAACCTTGTCATTGCAACAAAAGGGGGGTTCATCCGGCCAAGTAGGCAGTGGGTGCGTAATAGCCACCCCGGTCATCTCCGAGACACGATTCGAGAAAGTTATTTGGCTCTCGGTGGCAAACGCCCCATTTCGTTATGGCAGCACCATGCACCGGACCCCGAGGTACCAGTGGAGGTTTCTCTGGCGGTGGCGGCGACTGCCGTAAAAGAGGGCCTGATTCGCCATGTAGGTGTTTCCAATTATTCTGTCCCGCTCATTGAAAGGGCTCGGAATGTAATCGAGATAGTCTCGGTTCAAAACCAGTATAGCCCGTGGCACCGAAAGCCGGAGGCGGACGGTGTGATTTCCTACTGTGAGCGAGAAGGAATAACCTTTATTCCATGGAGCCCGTTGGGTGGGGATACACGCTCGAAGCACCTGGGCGAATACGATATTTTGACAACATTGGCGCGGGAGAAGAACGCCTCGCCTCATCAAATCGTGCTGGCATGGGTCCGATCCAAGTCTCCTTGCATTCTTCCGATCCCCGGCTCGACCCGTCCTGAGCATGTCATCGACAACGTGGCAGCCCTCAATATAATGCTGAGTGTCGATGAAATCAGGCGTATCGATACGGCGATCCCCGCTTAATAAAAAAGGTCTCCTATTTCTTTCTGAGCTTCCGTGAAGGAACCAGACATGGCACGTTCCCGCACTGCCTGATAGAAGTTTTCGTCATAAGTGCGAGTGCGGATGACAATAGGCATGGGGACTGCGTGGCCTAGAATGAGAGCCTGCTGCTTGCAATCGAGCGATGCAAGCACCTGCCTGAGTCCGGCCGCGGAACTGATTCCGACCAAAGCCGCTCCGATATCTCTGTCGTCGCTTAACTGCGCAACAACTTTTGTCCCAATCTGGCTGAGGACTTCCTCGTCAATCGCGCTTGGACGTTGATCGACAACAAGTAAAGAGACGAAGTAATTTCGCATCTCTCGTGCAATCTTGCCGAACGGGGTCTCGTGGGCGATTCCAGGCGCAAGAAATTCATGTGCCTCCTCTACGATGATGATTAAAGGTCTTGGTTTGTCTGCTGGATTTCGTGTTTGGACCCGTGTTGTTGTTTTTTCCTTGTACTTCTCTCGTAACCTTCTGGTGATCACGTTGGCGACGAGGAGGTAAACCCTCAAGTCATCCTACTTTCCAAATTCAAACACGACTGATTTACCGGAATCTAGCGTTTCGACAAGAGCCGCAATCACATCCGGTTTTCCCTTCGACGGATCCGTTGAAAAGAATCCGTAGCCTAAATACTGTCTGAGTTTTCGTTGTAAGGCGCCAATAGCTTGTTCATGCACATTGCAGCAATCTGCGATCTCAGCTGCGTCTCCATGTAGAAGCGTGGAAAGCCATTGCCGGCCGTATTTGTTGAAGAGCGCATATGTGCTCTCGCCTGCAGTGGCGGTCAAATTCAGTGTGTCCCGGAGCGGCAAAAGATCTCCGGGCTCAATCTGAGCCGCATATAGATAAGCGTCAAAATCGGCTGCTGCGACACGCTTGCGGGTCCCTGCCGGGTCGAGAGAGAATACGCTGACTTTGTCAGAAAATAATTATTTTAGTCCAAGAACCAGGGTGTCGCCTGACTCTTGTCTGGCATTCCAGCCATATTCCGAATGCATATCAAAAATCAGGTTGACGGCCTGTCCGGTTTTGATGGTGCCCGCCAAGAGTATTCGTGAAAGGAAGGTCTTCCCCGTACCAGTTTTACCGAATATGGCGTTGGATGGCTCCGCGAAGCGAGAGAGGTCAACGCATAACGGGATGCCGCTCATCCCCAATGGTTCTCCGATATTGAAAAACTGATTCCCACCATCGTTTGATTAGTTTCCAAAAACCCGAGCGACATCATCCTCCGTGGCCCGGGCCACGATAGCAAAGTGTGCCGGCACCGTTTTGACGGGCTGTACATCGGCAAACTCCGACAGCGCCTGGCTTTCCATCATCAACATGGGTTTGAGGCTCACCGTGGAGTAAGTCCCGCTCCCTTGAAGTACCTCACGAAGTAGACGGTCTTCGGGCGAGGTCGAAGGCGGGTTGATGAGGATGTTCTCATTGGCGGCGTCAATGGTCAAATCGGTGATCATTGAAAAGAAATCATATCGCTTGCCTTGAATGACGACGAAGGTACCGGGGGCCATACCCTCTATAGATTCGGTCGCGTCGAGCTTCATTTCGACGCCCTTGTTAAGCGATCCGTGTGTGATGACCCCAATTTTGGTACGGCGATCATTGGATGCTGCAGTCTTCATAAAATTGCTGCACTTCGAATTTACATCTCACAGCGCGAACAGAAGTCCGCCTGTAATCGTGAAGAGATCAATGTCTCCGATCGTCAGTTGGGCTTGAGCGAAGGGTTTTAAGCCAGACGCCTTAAATATGGCGCCGCCAATAATATTGAGTCCCGTATCCGTGATTCCATTGTCGAATGAGAGAAAACGACCGTTATCAACCGAGAGGCGAGAGATACCAAATCCGCCACCTACATATGGGGCAAGGGCAGGGTTTGGGATTGAGAATGGAACAAGCACATTGAATCCAATCTGATAGAATGTCAAGTTTCGATCGACGAAGTAGTAATCGAACGTGCCATTGAACTTAACCGGAAGTGTCGGTATCGAAAGTCGGCTGTCGAAGCCGATAGCAAATTCTTGGATGTCGCCGGCCAGGTCGAACGACAGTCGTGGACCGATTTCTATATTGGGTGTTTGGGCACGCGCGGAGAGCACAGCTGAGCAGAACAGCACTGCGAGAACCAGCAAATGGAGAGAAGATGATTGTTTCATCGTTCTTTGAAGTTGATGGTTGGATGGGTGGGAAAAGTTGTGCTGAACAAAAGATAATTCGCACGTCCATTCTAGGCGGGCAAAATAATTAGTGGTGGTTGCGGCGGTGCATCATGGTCTCGGAGAAAATGCCGAGGGTAATCAGAAGCAAAAATTGCCCTAACGCCCGGGACAAAAGAGATGTGACGGAGAATCGAACAAGCCTCGGAATCACAACGACAGAGACTGCGGCGCCGAAGAATCCCAGGAGGAGCCGCACCATCGGACTACGGTAGATTTCGATCGGACGATTAAGATTTTTGACAGGCATGGACACCCGTGACAGTTAGATTTTACTTTGGACCACTTCCATCAATATAAGTCGTCGCGGTCTAAGGCGGAACTGCCGAGGACTAACATCATAAAGCGATTTGTTTCGACTCGATCAGGTACTGCGAGTGGCGAGTTGGCCACATGCAGCATCGATATCCTGTCCGCGACTACGGCGCACTGTCACCGGGACGTTCCGAGACACAAGTTTCTTAACGAATGCATTGAGATGGTCTTCTTCCGAAGGTCGGAATCCAAGTCCGGGGACCGGGTTGTACATTATCAAGTTGACCTTGCTCGGAGCCCAGTGGACTACTTTGGAAAGTGCAATTGCGTCGTCCACCGTATCATTGAATCCTTCGAACATACAGTATTCATAAGTGATACGCCGGCCTGTCTTCACCGTGAAGTATTGGATGGATTCTTTCAACGATTGTAAGTCCGTATTGGTATTTCGATTCACGGGCATGATACTGCTTCGTTTTTCGTCGGTGGGGGCGTGGAGTGAAACGGCGAGGTTGAAGCGAACTTCATCGTCTGCCAATTGCCTGATGCGCCGGGCCAATCCCACTGTCGATACCGTGATGCGTCGCGGCGAAAGTCCAAGGCCATCCCGATCTGTGATACAAGCAATACTGAGCAGTACATTGTCATAGTTGAGAAGTGGTTCGCCCATGCCCATAAAAACGATATTGGTGATGCGTCGACCGTATCGGCGCTGAGCCTCCTCGTTCATGAACCAAATCTGGTCGAAGATATCCCCGGCTGTCAGATTCTGGAGAAATCCCATTTGCCCTGTGGCGCAGAAGGAACAGCCCATCGCGCAGCCAACCTGGCTCGAAACACACACCGTGAGTCGTCTGGCACGACCCTCGTCATCTATATCGGGAATGAGTACGGTCTCAACCTGACGTCCCGAAGACAAATCAAAAAGGCATTTCACCGTCGCATCCGTCGCCACCTGAATTTTTGCCAATCGAATGGATGAGAGGAAGGCTGACTTGGCCAATTGATCGCGGAATGTCTTTGGGAGATTTGTCATCTCATCCAGGCACTCAGCCCCGTTTCCGTAGATCCATTTAAATAACTGGCGTCCCCGAAAACGAGGCTCTCCGAAACGTTGCCCGAGGGCTTCAAGCCCGGCCCGGTCCAACGACTTTAAATCAATGCCTGTCGGCTTTGTGAGAATGATGGGCATTTTTGCCATGGTCGCAGTGGCCGGTCAGACCGTCGATGAGCGGCAAGATATGGAGTGGAATGAAGGCTCGATTCAGGCGAAAAGCGGCTTGCGGACGGTCTGCGTCGTAAGGAGCATCATAAGGACTGCAAAAGCAATACAAACGATTAGGGCAACGGTTGGCCTCACCAGTACGTCGGGGGCCGCGGTCGGCCAATACAGCGCCTGTCGCATGGCTGCGACACTGTATGTAACCGGATTGAACGTCATTACCCAACGGAGCACGGGAGGAACGCCTGAGAGCGGAAAGACCGCACCGGAAAGCAGCCACATGGGAAGAAGGAAAAGATTCATTACGGCATGGAAGCCGCGGGTGGAATCCATACGCCACGCGATGAGCACACCCAGGGCGGTGAAGGCGATTCCCGTGAGGGTGCAAATCAGCACCAGCCAGAAAAACCCGATGAGAGTTAGCGAGATCCCCGTCAGCGGGATCAGTGCGAGAAACATCAAGGCCTGCACGAGTGCCAGCGTCGTGCCACCCAGCGTGGCACCGAGGGCGATAGAAGTACGTGACGTTGGCGCCACCAAGGCCGCCTGTAGAAATCCAGACTTTCGCTCTTCTACGATTGAGATCGTGGAGAAGATGGCCGTGAACAGAATCACCATGGCAAGAATCCCAGGAAAGAGGAATTCCATATAGCCCACGTTTGAGGCTGCCTGTGTAGGCATTTGAAAGGTGCCCTTGAAACCGAACCCTAGGAGCAGCCAGAATCCCAAGGGTTGCCCCACAGCACCAATTACCCGGCTGCGATCCCGGACAAATTTGATGATTTCTCGTTTCCACAACGCAATGACTGCGCCCATGGTATTGCTCTCTTTTTGCAATGAAATTAAGTGCCGAAAGGATACGCTTTCGAGAAGCAGAAGGAATGGTCGTGTAGCGAAGAGTCAACGAATTTGGTAATCAACTACGCGCTCACAGTCGTCTCCTCAAATTCCATCATATGGCCGGCGTGAACCATGAATACATCCTCCATGGTCGGTTTGCGGACTGTGGCACTTCTAATCTGGCCGCCAAATGCATCATAAAGAGTAGGTAGAAGCATATGAGCATCTTGGTTCATGACTTGTACCATATCGCCGAGAACGCGTGCGCTATAGCCGAGTTTATCGGAAATCTGATCACAAAGCTCCATGGGTGAATCGGACTCAAGCCATAATGTCTCGTCACCGATTTCGCTCTTCAATTCGTCCGGAGAGCCGAGGGCAACGATTGTTCCCTTGTCGAGAATGACCACGCGGTCACACGTTGCGGCCTCTTTGAGGAGGTGAGTTGCCACAACGATGGTGGTCTTTTCATCCCGTCGAAGTTGCTCGATGGCATCCCAGAATGCATGGCGAACAACAGGATCGAGTCCGGTGGTGGGCTCGTCGAGGAGTAAAATGTTCGGGGAATGAAGTAAACCGCGTGCCAGATCCGCACGTCGTGCCAGGCCGCCGGAGAGGGTTTTTACGCGATCACCCGCGCGATCGCTCAGACCAAATCTTGCAAGCAGATCATCGACGCGACGTTGGATAGTCTTGCCATCGAGACCGTACAATGCACCGTGCACACGAAGATTCTCATTGATACTCAGTTCATCGTCTAGGGCGGGCTGCTGAAAGACCACGCCCAGATGGCGCCGTACATCTGCCGACGCTGAAACGGAGTCGAAACCACATATGCGCGCAGAGCCGGCAAGGGGTTTGAGCAACGTTGAAATAATGCGAAAAAGGGTCGTCTTTCCACCTCCATTGGGCCCAAGGATTCCAAACAGGCTTCCCCCAGACACATCGAAAGAAACTCCATTTAGTGCCTTGTTCTTGCCATACGAATGGCTGACTGCCTGAATTTCTAAAATTTGATTTGCCATGGGCTTTCCAGTTCTCGCTCAATCTTATCTTCCACAAATCGGATTAAAACCGAAGGGAGGCCGTGCATTTCATAGAAACCAATCCACAACGATTAATCCCACAAGCAGCGGGATATAAAACACCGATGCCATCAAGACGCGGCGGGTATCCTGTACGGTTCGAAAATAGTAAAAACGGTAGACGGGCCTCATGAACCAAAGGCCCAAGACGAGGGCGCCAAAAAAGTAAAACCAACCTGTGATGCCCAAAATGGTCGGGACAATGCTGGCAACAATTGTTAGACCCGTGAAGAGGACTGTCTGACGTACCGTCGACTTTCCGTCGGCTTCGACGACCGGCAGCATTGCGTAGCCGGCGCGGGCATAATCTTTTCGATACATCCAGGCAAGTGAGAAAAAGTGGGGCATTTGCCAGCAGGCGAGAATAGCGAAAATAGCCCATCCACCAGCACCAAAGGTACCTGTGGCGGCCGTGAAGCCGCCGAGAGCAGGCAGCGCACCAGGGATAGTGCCTATCAGGGTGTTATACTTTGTCTTTCGTTTTAACGGAGTGTAGACGAAGAGGTAAAGGACCGACGTGAGTGTGGCGAGGACGCCCGTCAACGGATTGGCCAAAGGGCACAATATTGCCAGGCCGGCGCCAATGAGGAGGATGCCAAACGCCCGAGCGGCCACTGGTGAAACGCGTCCGGTGCTGAGCGGACGCCGGGCCGTACGCCGCATTAAGGTATCTATATCGCGCTCGATATAATGGTTCAGTGCGCCACTACCTGCCGCCGTGAGCACAACGCCCGCCAGTGTATAAATCAGGCGAAGGGCGTCGATAGATTCGCGTGCTCCAAATAAAAACCCTGCCAGGGTGGAGAGCGTGACGAGGAACGATATCTCGGGTTTCGTGAGCGTTAGATAATCGCGCCACAACGAAGGAGCTGCAACTTTGGGTGAAGCGATGGAAGCGGTCACGGTAGAAACTTGAGCACCGGAAGAAAGCGGGCCAGGTTGGTCGGTTCGCAAGGTCATATATGCCTGGAGGGTGCGGAGGAAAAGTTGAGGATTGGTCGGATGGGCCGATTGAGCCCTGGCTATACAATCTACCAAATGAAATGGCAGCGTGAAAGCGTCAAAAAATTAACTCGACTTCTGGGTATGGGCTATCCTTTCAGCTTCGGGGTCACCCAGGATTTCTGCAGCCAGCACTACCGTGCAGACCCAGATTAAGTCAGCAAAGAACAAATGGATCAACTGAATCCAGATTGGTGCCAGGAGATAAAGATTTATGAGTCCAATCAAAAGTTGAAGCAGGATCAACATAGTCAAAGCAGCGGCCAGAAATTTAATTCTGGGTGTCGAGTACCGGTCAGACATAATCCGGGAAGTCAGGATCAGGTATACTCCGGTAACGACGGCGAGGATAGGGTGCAAAATGCGCAAACGTTCAAGGAAATGTGCAGTGGCTTCGAAGTCGCGTTGTACGCCTTCGGCGAGGGATCCGATTTTAAAAAGCGTGTCCCCGAGTGCCGTCAATGCGCCGGCAGTAGAAAGTAGCAAGAGCCCCAGAAAGCCTATTCCAAGCAAGCGGACTGATGATCCCTGACCTCGAATTCTTATGGGTTTACCGAACGAGGCCCACCATGCCGTGAGCGTGAGGGCCGCCAACAAGAAAAGGGTGTTATTCAGGTGCACCGCAATTGAGATAGCCCGGCCCACCGAAGCGTCACTGGCTACCCATTGAAATAGAACGAGTGCCGCCCCGACCAAACCTTCAAGTACCATTAGAATGAGTGATAGCACGGCGCCTTTGCGGACAACATGCCCAGGGGCAAAGGCCCTAAAAGCCCAAATGAGAAGAAGGATTACCAGCACCCCTGCCATCCCGCTCGATAACCTGTGGGTGAACTCAATGACGGTCTCCGTTGCCGGCGTGCGAGGAACGATTTCACCATTACAAAGGGGCCAATGGCTTCCGCAACCGGCGCCGGAACCGGAGGCTCTGACGTAAGCTCCCCAGAGAATTACCATTAAGTTGTAACCAAGGACAGCCCAGGCAAAAGCCGAAAATCTTGAGCGTGTTGTCATGGGGTAGTGGCCCGCTCGGGGTCGAGAGAGGCGAACAATTAGCGATCTGAAACCGATTGCCGTCGAGAATATATACTGACGGGCTCAACGTGAGTGGGGAGTCCCTGTTCCGTTAAGAGGCCTTGAATGGCTTCCAACGAAATCGATTCGGTTTGGCGTCCGATGCAAACCCCTGTACGATGATCTCGGCATGGAAAAAGAACCGTCGCGATCCAATCGTGTCGGATTGACGCAAAGATTCACGCGCAGAAATTGATCGCGGAGGCTTCTTGATTTACTTTCTGCGAATTGGGCATTCTAAGCGCCTGATTTGACATAATCAGCTATTAAATCTGGTTAATGCACCGACTTCGCACAAAATGGGGAATGCGCATCCTCGCACTCGTAATGGGTGCAGGAGCGCTGCCGGCAATTGCAGCTCCGATTGTGCGGTCGTCACAATTTTCGGATGCAATGCCCTATGCCGACTGGCTAAGAAGTCAGTTGCGAATGCCGGCGAGTGAGGGTTTTGAGGCTGCGCTTGAAGAAGTTTCGTCTGGGAAATATCGTTCATTCCAGGCCTTCGTTTCGGCATTCATCTCAGCCTATGAGCATCAACCCGCTCAGAAGGGTCTCTCCGCTGCTTTTTCTAAAGGAGAGCTTTCTGACGATGCCCTGATCCTGTATCTCCAATTCCGTTACCAACGATTAGTCGGGGAGGCTATCCTTTCGAGGTCATTTTTCCAGGCTGCGGCTTCCACAAATGGTCAGACCAATACCGTTCGTGGATGGAATCGTGTTGCCCAGTTGTCGGTGTCAAGCAAATTGGCAACCTTGCCGGGCTCCATAGGCGGTTGGATTGCTCCTCTATATAGTTTCCAAACTTTTCCCTCCATCCAACCACTCGGGCCGTAGGCTCAACCTCACTTCTTTACTGATTGTGACATTGTCGTTCGACTCACTTTTCGTGAATCCGGCAAACCATTTCACGGCAAATATCTGAGACACATTCCACTATGGCCCTTCGATGGCCGTCTATTTTGGGACGTCTTAAGCGTTTCTTCAGTCCGTGAAGCTCATCTACTTTTCAGCAAACAAGGCTTATTTACGATGCAAGGAAATGGATTGAAAATATCCCTCACCGTCTTTTTTCTGGTGATGACCGGTTATTATCTGTATCCCTCGATTGAGAATCTGTATGTAAATCAGAAGCTCAACGGGATGACAGAGGAAGCGCAGGCGGACTATCGCCGAACTAATTTTAGTGATATCAACGCGACGCGGGAGAAGTCGCTCAAACTAGGGCTTGACCTTCAGGGCGGAATGCACGTAACGCTTGAAGTCCAGGTGGAAGCGCTCATCCGTGCGCTGGCAAACGACACGGATGCCGCTTTCGAAGAAGTATTAGGGCAAGCTGCAAAAGACGCCCAAAGAGACAATATTTCGGTTATCGACGCCTTCGTTCAGGACTTTGAGAAACGAGACCCAAATGCTCGGTTATCTCGCTATTTCCGAAACGATGATGCCGGAGTCACTAGGCGATCCAGCAACGCTGAAGTGGCGAAATATCTCGGCGGACAAGCTGATGACGCAGTGAATCGCGCCATCGAAATCATTCGCGACCGCGTCGACCGATACGGGGTCACGGAACCTTCGATTTTTAAGCAGGGAACGCGCCGCATTGTCGTTGAGATGCCGGGTATCGATGAGCCGGATCGCGTCCGCAGCCTCCTAAAAGGTACGGCCCGTCTTGAGTTTCATCTTATGACAGATCCCTCAGAGCTACAGCGGTCCCTTCAGCGGATCATTCAATACTATGAGGTAGGGCTTGATTCTACTCAGACTGACTCAAGCGCTCTCACGCCCGCAGATTCAACTTTTGATCCCGATGCCCTCATCGCCGAGGACGACAATGGGACCGGAAACAAGCTTAGGGACGTGATGCAGCCGCTAGGTCAGGGTGTGATTTTTGGTAGCGTGACAGAACAAGATACATCGGCGGTAGATAAGCTCCTCTCGAATTCTAAGGTTCAGGCGATGTTACCCGCTGGGACCGAACTCTTGTATACGGCGAATCCGGAGCAGACGACGGAAGAGGGACACGAAATTTATTACCTCCTCGGCGTTCGAAAAGATATAGAACTCGACGGCAGTGTCATCACCGATGCGCGCGTGGAATTCGATCAGTTCACGAATCAGCCGGAAGTTTCCATGACCATGAATTCAGACGGCGCACGGACGTGGTCACGGCTTACCGGGGCTAACGTCGGTCGGCAGGTTGCCATCGTGCTCGACGGATTTGTCTACTCATATCCGATTGTCAATGAACGGATCCCGAGCGGTCGTTCGAGCATCAACGGACTTGATTCACGCGCCGAGGCCACAGACATCGTGACGGTGCTCAAATCCGGTGCATTACCGGCCCCGGTACAGATCGTTGAAGAATTTACCGTCGGGCCAAGCCTGGGTCATGCCTCGATTCGGGCAGGCTTCAGATCGGTGATGATCGGGCTATTGCTCGTAGCTCTTTTCATGATCTTCTATTACAGGAGTGGCGGCGTGATTGCCGACCTTGCCCTGATTCTCAACCTGATCTTTATCCTCGGCATTCTCGCCGGATTTAAGGCTACGCTTACGCTTCCCGGCATTGCGGGTGTAGTGCTTACCATCGGTATGGCAGTGGATGCCAACGTGCTCATTTTTGAACGAATACGAGAGGAACAAGCTGGGGGCAAGACCCTCAAGGCCGCAATCAGCGGTGGATATGCCAAAGCGTTTAGCGCCATTTTCGATGCCAACATCACAACCTTCTTTGTGGGTGTGATTCTTTATTCGTTCGGCGTCGGTCCCATCCAGGGTTTCGCCGTCACTTTGATGGCGGGTATTCTCTCATCCATGTTTACGGCGATCGTCTTCACCCGCATTTTGTTTGACTACATGGTGCTTGAGCGTCGGATGACGGTGAGTTACGGATGACATCGCTCCTGTGCGGATAGGCCCGGACAAAGCGTTCCCGATGATGCCGTGTCCGAGTTATCCATCGCACCGGGTTCAAAATTGAATGATTCATTCGCCTATTTTTGGGCGACAAGTTGAGAAAAAACATGCGTATTTTTGAGAACACGAAATATGGTTTCATCCGGAGTAGGATGAAGGCCTATATTTTTTCCGGCACACTGATCGTGCTTAGTATCATTTCTTTGGCGGTGCACGGTTTGAAGCTTGGTATTGACTTCAAAGGCGGCATGGAGTTCGTTGTTGAAAGCGACGTGCCTCTGGACGTAACGGCAGTTCGTTCCGCCCTCGCCGACAAGCTCGGCGTTCAGCCCGAAGTGAAAAATTCCGGGGGCAAGGATTTACTTGTTCGGACGCTATCCGAAGGAGACATATCCCAGCGCAAAGCTCAGATCCTCGAGGGACTCAGCGAGGCATTCCCTGAATCGAAGCCGCACATTGAGAAGACGTACGTTGTTTCACCGCGATTTGCAGAGGATCTGAAAGAGGGGGCCATATACTCAGTCTTTGGGTCGTTGCTTGTCATCTTTCTCTATATCCTCATTCGATTTGAGTGGCGTTTCGGTATTGGTGCTGTTGTCGCGCTGTTCCACGACGTGACAATCACGCTAGGCGCATTTGCACTTCTTCATGGATTCCTTCCGTTCTCACTCCAAATCGATCAGGCCATTATCGCTGCCTTCCTTACGATTGTTGGGTATTCACTCAATGACACGGTTGTTATTTTCGACCGTATCCGGGAATACGCCAACCTGTACAAGGCGGATAGTTACGACGATGTTGTGGATCGGTCCATCAACAATACCTTAAGCCGAACCGTGATCACATCGGGCACAACCTTGCTCGTGGTGATTACGCTCTTTATATTCGGGGGCGAGGTGCTGAGAGGATTTGCGTTTGCGCTCATCATTGGCATTATGATCGGAACGTATTCCTCCATTTTTGTCGCCTCTCCAATCGTAGTTGAATTGAGAAAACGGACGGCTGTGAAACGCCGTCGCTAATCTACCGGGTCGGATGAACCTTGCCGGAATTTCTACCAGCATCCGGGCGAATCCCGGCGGGTGCGTTCACCACCATTGATCTCGGAGGTCAGATGAATTACAACGTTGATGAACGATACAGTGCAGTCGTGATCACCCTGAAGGGCAACGTCATGGGAGGCCCGGACGGCTCCAAGCTTCACGATACCTTGCACGATCTCAAAGAGAACGGTAAAAATAACGTAATCGTGGACCTGTCCAAAGTGAAGTTTATGAACTCGAGTGGATTGGGAATGCTAATCAGCGGCATGACAACCATGCGTAATTCCGGCGGCGACCTACGATTGGCCAATGTAGCCGATCGGATTCAATCCCTCTTGGTCATCACAAAGCTAATTACTGTCTTCAAACACTACGCTTCCGTAGAAGAAGCCGTAAAAAGCTACGAGGATTGATGCCGGCTGGAATTGTTGATAGCCAGGTTATATCCTGTACCATACCCTGAGAAATAGACGTTTCCAGGTGCAGAGGATGTATCGGTAGAAATCAGACATGGAAGGCGGCGAGGGGCACCTCGTCGCCTTCTCTTGTGTCAAAATGATGAGTGGACTATGCCGGTAAGCATTGTAATCGGAAGCCAGTGGGGCGACGAGGGAAAGGGCAAGATAGTTGATTTATTGAGCGATCAGGTCGATATCGTAGCGCGGTATCAGGGAGGGGCCAATGCCGGCCATACCATCTGTTGGGGAGACGAAACTTTCGTGCTCCATCTTGTCCCGAGTGGGATCTTTAACGAACACGTTACATGTGTCATCGGAAACGGAGTGGTCATCGACCCCGTGGCGGTGATGGAAGAGATCCAGACAATTCGTGAAAAAGGATATGAGGTTGAGGAGCGGTTACTCATTTCCCACAATGCTCACCTCATTATGCCATATCACAAACTAGTAGAAGCCGCTCGCGAACGCGCACTCGATGCTAGTGCGATCGGGACAACCGGACGGGGGATTGGTCCTGCCTATGTCGACAAATTCTCGCGCAGTGGAATTCGTGTCGTAGATCTACTCGATCGAGACGTGCTTCGGAAAAAACTCAAATGTGCCATTGAAGAGAAAAATACAATTCTCCGGAGCATTTACGGCGCTGAAGAGATGAACGTAGACGCCATCATCCAGGAATACGTTGAATTCGACCACATCATCGATCCATATGTGACGGATACCTCACAGTATCTGTGCCATGCTCTGGCCTCTGGAAAACGCATTTTAGCCGAGGGTGCTCAGGGCGCCCTTCTCGACGTCGACTTCGGGACCTATCCATTTGTCACGTCCAGCCATCCTACGGCGGGTGGATGCTGCACGGGGCTCGGTGTTCCGCCAACAGCCGTCAATCGTACGATCGGGATCGTAAAGGCTTATTGTACGCGTGTTGGAAATGGACCGTTTGTGACCGAGCTCAAGGACGCGGTAGGTAAACATTTTCAAGAGGAAGGACAAGAATATGGCGCAACCACCGGCCGGCCGCGCCGTTGCGGTTGGCTGGACCTCGTGGCCCTTCATTATACTTCGATGGTTAACGGGTTCACCGACTACGCGATTACGAAACTAGACGTTTTGACGGGCCTCGACGAGATTAAAGTTTGCACGCGCTATCGATATGACGACAAGGAAACGGTACGCTTCCCGAGCGAAGTGCAAACCCTTGAGCGGGTGCAGCCGATTTATGAAAGTCTCCCGGGATGGCAGGAGGACATCAGCGGGAGCACTCGGCTGGAAGATCTCCCTACCAATGCTCGGCGATACTTGAGCTTCATTACGGATCGGACCGGAATCTCGATCAGCATGGTCTCGACGGGCCCCAAGCGGGGGCAGACGATTGTGAGAGGGTAGCGTTTGTTTACAGAAGGCGACGCACGACGCTGGTCAGGGGGGAAATGGCGCATTGATCGGTAGAACGACCATGGCGTTTGTGACCGGCATCCGGCTAATCAATAATCCACACCGGTAAATTTGAAATGCGGGCATATCGTGTATCAGTAAATCTGAAGCTGGGGCTGATCGTGTTTGCCGTGATTATTGCCGTGGCATCTCTGGCCTATACGAATCGTCTTGTTCGGCAGTTGAACACCCGGGAGCAATCCATCATGACGCTTTGGGCGAAGGCATTTGAACAGCTGCAGAAAGCGGCACAGCCACAGGCTCTCAATCCATTTCTTCCCGAGCTTAGAGATCTAGAATCGCACCTCGGCGAGTGGGAGCGCGTTGGAAAAACTACGGCTACGGAGGAGGAAATAGGGCGATATCGTAAAGCCGTGCTATGGGCCGAGGGGATGCCCCCTGCCAGCGAGTTGAGTTTTATTACTGACGCTATTCTCGTACCCAATGCTTTCAACATCCCAGCGCTTGTAACCGATGCGGAGACAGGTCAGGTTCGAATTTGGCGCAACGTATCGGGCATACCCGATTCGCTTACCTCGCTGAGTTCGGAAGATTCTCTTCGTGCCGTTCAGGCGCTCAAGAAGAAGAAAAAGGAAATGGCGTCCCGGTATACACCGATTCCCATCAAAATTGACTACGGAACACTCCGCCTTGATCAACAACTATATTTTGGAGAGTCGAATCTGGTTCGGCAACTTCGTCTCTTCCCTTATGCGCAGTTTCTTTTTGTTGGCCTGTTCATTTTTATTGGTTATCTCGGCTTTTCATATGTCCGGCGAAGCGAACAGAGCAGCCTCTGGGTGGGGATGGCCAAAGAGGCTGCCCATCAACTCGGGACACCTATCTCGAGCCTCATGGGATGGCATCAGCTCCTTTCTGAGCCGGAACTTTCTCCGAAACAGTTACAATCCGCGCTCGCTGAGATCGAAAAGGACATTGATCGCCTCAAGCGCGTCGCAAGCCGTTTTTCCGACATTGGATCCCTACCAAAGTTACGATTGATGCCGTTGGCGCCTGTGGTCTCATCCACTGCTGATTATATCGGTCGGCGCATTCCTCAACAAGGAAAATCTGTTTCTCTGACCGTTGATGTACCGAATGATATAATGGCTTCGTTAAACTCTGAGCTCTTTGAGTGGGTGATTGAGAACTTGCTGAAAAACGCGCTCGATGCGATCGAAGTAAATGAGGGATTAATTTCAGTTATTGGGAAGGAGGAAGCCGGAATCGTTCACATTATGGTGCGAGATAGCGGGAAAGGTATAGAGAGGCGTCAATGGAAGAACGTGTTTCGACCGGGATACAGCACGAAGAGGCGTGGATGGGGGTTGGGTCTGAGCCTGGCCAAGCGTATTGTCGAGGACTATCATGGGGGGAAATTGGAGCTTGCTCAGTCGAGGCTAGGACAGGGGTCAACTTTTCACATCGAACTTCCGAGTCCAGCAAATAGAAAGAAGGCCGCACTCGGCCCAATATCGTAGATGGGATCTCCGCTGAGAATACTTGACCCACGAGGGCTCGGGAAAATATTTTTGAACGGAAGAGACCATCTGAATTTAATTCAATTCCCTTGCACAATATTTTTAATAAGGGAATTGAATCCTGTTTCGCAGTGCCTCGGCGTCCCCTTTAAAGACACCCACGAATATGTCGTCCTGAAATCGCCAGATCAATACCTGTTGTTCCTCGAGGACGAAAATGTCGAAATGCTGATCTTCCTGAATCTGTTTCAGGACGGTTTGTTCAAGTTGAAGCCGATCCTCATTTCGGTCGAGGAAGGCATAGTTAAATGCAAAGACCGTGATGGGAACATTAGAGGTATCATCATGAAAGAGAAGAACGGGTGCAAGTTCACCTCCGGCGATCTCGCTGTGCCCGACGCCTTCGAAGGTCGCGTCGTCGATAATTGGGATTGTAATGCGCCAATCTAACCGATCAAAAAGGTAGCGTTCGCCCTGTTCGGGACTGGCTGCATGGAAATCAACCTTGACCTTGCCGGCATCTCGCACGGCCAGGGATATGAGGTTGGTATCCCTTGAAGGGCGAGGAAGATAGGTGGTGATAGCATAGCCCAGAAAGCCGGCGAAAAGGATGAGTGTGGCGATCCCCGTCATGCGACCAAAGCGTTGAGCCAGCGATCGGTGTTTGGGTTTTTGCTCTCGAGCCGTCCTAGCGGCTTCCGCTGATTCGGAGGAACGGGGAGCGGGCTTCACGGCGGTCTTGACCGCATTCGGGAGCGCTGGAAGGAGAGGATGAACGGCCGCACGCAACGCATCAGGGAGCCATTGAACAGGCGAGTCGGGTAATCCGCCCAATAAAATGGGTCGAAACGAACCGGCCTCATTATCCAGAGCTTGTACAAAACGTGCCCGAATATCGTGCAGCCTGGTGGACACGTCCTCCTTGGGAAGATTGAGGATTTCTGATGCCTCCTCCTCTGAGAGCCCTTCACCGTCACATAAAGTCAGGATTGACCTATCCGGGGTTGTCAGCGAGAGGTACAGACCCGGAAGCGCTTGCTGAAAAAATTGATGCTGTAAATTCTCTTTGAGATTGAGTAGTGGTGGTTCTTCCGAGTGATTGTGTTCCGTTTGTGATTCCGCGCGCTCGGCGTGAATTCGCCAAAGCTGCGTGAATAGCCACACGCGATCAATTTCCTGGTCGTTTGAACCTACCAGAAATCTTGCTCGAAGGTACGTTTCGGTAACAAGCTCTGCGGCTTCAGCATTTGTCCGGACTAACGTCAGCGCAAACCGATAAAGGCTTTCTGCGTAATTAAACAAGGCATCTAATCGAGAAGAGGACATCTCGGGCATTTCGAATCTCAGTCATTTCGAGAGAATAAAAAGGAGCACAGATTCAGCTATTGACCAATTCGATGACCTTGAGTCAGGAAAAGACGACATTTACGGGTGCCCCCTTTCGAATGCCCAATAGTTCGGACGCGTTCCCTGAGCTAACGGCGATTTCAAGGAACCCACTATTCCCGAAAAAGATCAGCGGTTCACCGGACGACACATCCGCGAAAGTGGTTGAAAGCGCATTGAGGATGGTGTTACCGACATAGCACTTAAAACATCGTCCGCGCGCGGCTTCATTGAAACAGGATGAAGATATGTTCGAGATGGAATTTCCAAACCGGTCTATGTGGACTACCCATCCTTGCATGCCTTCTTGATCAATCAACGGCTGAGCCCAACGAAGCCTGGTCAAAGAGTCAATGAGAGTACCCGCCTCAGTCAGGGAAAGTCCTGAGGCCAAATGCGCGGCGACGGGGGCGAAAATGTCACGGCCGTGAAAAGTATTGTTCGGATTCTCGGTCAACCAACAACTTTTCCGATCGAGAACGACGGCCATATCTGGTTCGCCATCGGCAAGGAGCAAAGAAAAAATGCCATTATCGGGACCAACAAATCGATGCCCACCGGATAATACTGCAACCGGCCTTCGTTCGGTGCCGACCCCCGGGTCGACAACTACGAGGTGAGTCGTTCCGGCAGGAAAATACGGGACGACATCGCGCAATACGAAAGCGGCCTCCATGATGTCTTGCGGAGCAATCTCATGGGTGATGTCAACCATTTGAACAGACGGATTAATGCGCAATATCGTACCCTTCATGGCAGCGACGTACGCATCCTGTGTTCCGAAATCCGAGGTCAGCGTCAACAGCGGGGACACCTGGTTTTGCATGAGCATTCGGAGATAGTGTATACTACTGGAACTGAGATCTTGAGTATCAGTCTCACAAAACTACGGCTTTGAAGGGAAAAATCAGCACCCAGGATGAATAACCCCCAAGAATTGCAGCCGAACAATTTATCATCAGACCAACTCCCCGCCGCTTCCTCCCACTATGATCAGGCCTTGGATTGCTTCATTGAGTTTTGGGGAGAAATGGCATCGAATTGGGGCATAAATCGTACCATGGCCCAAATTCATGCCTTGCTTTATGCCAGCGAAAAAGAGCTGGATACTGATGAAATTATGGCCCGCCTAAAAATCAGCCGGGGAAATGCCAGCATGAATTTGCGATCATTAATGAGTTGGGACCTCGTTCGAAAATTGCCACATTCCGGTTCTAGAAAAGACTACTTCACAGCAGAACAAGACGTTTGGAAAATTACCGGAAGGATTATTCACGAGAGACAACGTCGGGAAATCAACCCGGTTCTTCAAAAGTTGCAAGCTTGTCGAGATACCTTGTCTTATGATGTCGACGGCGCTATCCCCATGGGAATAGCAGAGGAGATCTTTTGTGAGCGCATTGACAATCTCATGCAATTGATGGATGTATTTGAAGGCTTTACGCGTGCTATATTACCATTTATTCAGGTTCAAAATACCGAGCTCATTAAGCAGTTTATCCGGTTCGCTGAAGCATTCCAAAAAGAATCTACGAAATGAGTCTGTAGTCAAAATTCGACGCGCGGTAAATTTTCGTGCTCTCCACGCTACGATTCCAGCCCAAACAAGTCCTCAATCATAAAATATAATAGCAAATGATCGGCGGTATGCTCTCTTTCGATGAAGTGCTTCGAGCGCTCCGCTCGATTGATACTAAGATCATGCTTGAGCCGGATCGGGTGCGCATGCTTGAACACATCGCATCACTCGCTATGGACGTCTTTAAGGCCGATTCTTGTCGGATTCACCGATTCGATCCCATTACGAGGACGTTTCAGAGTGAAGCCAGTGTGGGCTTAGGGGCAGAGTGGAAGCATCTACCGCGGGATGCCGGAATGGGGATAAGCGTGATCGGAAGCGGTCAGTATGCCTGGGAGGATGACCCGGCCCGGTTAAATCCAGTAGTATTTCGCGCCGGGATTACAAGCACTGGCGCATTTCCCCTGCAGCCCGTTGGGAGCGACCCGGTGGGTGTCTTATATCTTCATTTCAGACGGCGACCTTATTTTTCGGAAGACGAAGTAAATCTGGTTTTTCACTTTGCTTACCACGCCGGTATCGCCATTCAACTGGCAGAATTGAGAGAGGTAGACAAACGGCATATCGGGGATCTCGAGGCCCTCCGTGAGGCAATGATCGAGGTGGCTGAAGCCCGAACGTTGAGGGAATCACTCCAGCGTGTGGCGCATCTGGCCTCGGCGGTGGTCCACGCTGACGCCGCGATCATGTATCCCTGGGATGCACGAAGACAGACCTTGAACCGTCAGCTTGTGGTCGGCGCCGGGTTAGACATGGAGGATTTTCTCGTCGCTGAACCCCGTTCTGGAGGGCTCACCCGATCCTTGATGAGAGACGGCGTCCTCAGTATCGAAGATGTTGACGACGTGGCGGGCCCAAAGGAAGAACTCGTCAGAAGCATGCGGGAGCACATTATGAAGGCGAACGGACTCCGATCGTTTATCGGCATTGCCCTTAGTGCTGGCGAAGAGACCGTTGGCGTACTCTATGTATTCTTCAAAGGGCCTCATCACGCCGTGACGGAAGAGCTCAATACGCTCGGCATATTTGCCGAAGGTGCTGCCACACGCATACAACTCGCCAAGCTCTCGGAAGCGCAGCGAAAGGCGGCGGTGGCCGAAGCCGTGGCGGCTCTGGGGGCGGCTGCGGCACAATTTGCACATAAAATGGCGAATGTGGCGGGGACCATTCCCATGGTCATAAACGATATTAGTACGCGCCTCTCAAAAGCCGGGATCTCGGATCAAAATATTGTCCGCAGGCTTAATGATCTCCGCGAGGACACGGTCGGGCT
>Ga0114931_10000051_pt1 | contig 111777 bp, 96 predicted proteins | sample 2SBtaG_FD_89579 | JGI IMG/M metagenome (GOLD analysis project Ga0114931, IMG submission 89579) | Deep subsurface microbial communities from Kolumbo volcano to uncover new lineages of life (NeLLi) - 2SBTROV14_V59a metaG | ecosystem: Environmental > Aquatic > Marine > Volcanic | place: Kolumbo...
ATGGCTGGATACCTCCGAATAAAACGCTTGAGTGCGAAAGCCACTCATGTAGCTCTGGCCGGCGGCCCGTCCGCCGACCAACCTACGATAATGGAGGTGTCCAGCCGTTGCCATGTAGTCTGACGGCGCCTGTTTCCTGACAAAGGCCGACACGCAAACGCGTGCGGAACGCCGCCGTCCGTGGCGCGCTATCCGCGTGCATGGTATACTGTATGCGGCGAAAGGAGCCACAAAGGCACAGCATGAACACAACCCTTTCACGAAATCGAAGCGAGGCCCCTCGCCGGTGAAACGACTTTTCGAGGTCGATACCACGCCGGATATCGAGCGGGCCTATTTGGTTGGAGTGAGTCTGCCGGACAGCCCCGTAGCGCGCGCGCACGAGCACCTCGACGAACTCGAACGGCTCGTGCGAACCGCCGGCGCGCAAGTTGTCGGGCGCGCCGTTCAGGCGCGTACCCGTATTGATGGAGCCACATACATTGGCGAGGGCAAAGCGCGCTCGCTACGCGAGACGCTCGAAGCGCGTGACGCCACTCTTCTCGTATTTGACAATGACCTCTCGCCGGCGCAGGCCCGCAGCCTCGAAAAAATTATCGGCGTACATATTGTAGATCTCACCGAACTAATCCTGGATATTTTTGCTCGCCACGCACGTACGCAGCAGGCGTGTATTCAGGTGGAACTCGCGCAACTGCAATATGCGCTGCCGCGGTTGACCCGTTTGTGGGACCACCTTTCACGTCAGACCGGTGGCATCGGACTGCGTGGTCCCGGAGAAACCCAGCTCGAAGTAGATCGGCGGCGTATTCATCAGCGCATGGCGAGTCTGCGCAGACGCCTCGTACGTATTGAACGCCGTCGCGAAACATTGCGGCGCGGACGCGCCGGCCACATGACGGCGGCGCTGATTGGTTACACGAACGCAGGGAAGTCCTCCCTGATGCAACGTCTGACGGGCGCCGAGGTTCTCGTGCGCGACCGGCTGTTCGCAACGCTCGATACCACCACGCGCATTATCCCCGAGTTTGTCCCGCTCGCGAATGGCGATGACGAGGAGGGCGCCCGCGGTGATCCCCTGGCCCGCGGGTTGCCGGGCGAGAACCAGGGGAACGGCGAAGAACGGTACGGCCGGTTATCCGGTAACACACGGCTGCGTCGCGAGCGATCGCACGGGGACATCCTGCTTATCGATACCGTAGGATTTATCCGCAAACTACCTGATCATCTCATAACCAGTTTTCGTGCCACGCTCGCCGATACTGCACAGGCACAACTGTACCTGCACGTTGTGGATGTGTCGCATGCCGCCTTCGAGGAACAAATGCATGTTGCCGACAAGGCCGTCGCGACTATTCCCAACCCTGGCGCGCACACACTGTATGTGTTTAACAAGTTGGATCAATCCGACCCCGGCATTGTGGCCAGCCTGCGGGAAAAATTTCCACGGGCACTGTTCGTGTCGGCCAAAACCGGTGAAGGCATCGATGACCTGCTCACCAGCATCCATCAGTTCTTCGAGCGGCGCAGCATGCGTGTAGAAATTCGTGTGGATGCAGGCGATGGTCGTACCATTGCGAATGTGCGTGAATTGCTTCACTCCGCCGATCGGGCATTTGAAGAGGACGTGTGCATTATGACCGGACACGTCGACTCGGCGAATATGGGACGGCTGGAGAACCTTGCGGGAGCACACGTTCGTTTATTATTCTGAGCGGTATTCACGGTATAGCCGCACAAATTCCGCCCGGGCCGTGGTGAGACGCGGAGACGACGAGAGCCGCTCGTAGTTTGCGTCAAGCTGGTGGACGACAAATTGGGAAAGGACGGCGAACGCGATCGGGATGACGTACGGGAGATTCCGCCGCCACGGGCGCTGATAGAGAAGCCGTGCGGCCAGCACGGTCCCCGAGGCCATAATCATCGTAAACCCCACCGACACCAGGTAAAGGTATCGGATGTTGAGCCAGTCCGCGGGAAACTTGAAGAAACAGAACGGGGTAACCGTGATGTAGGTCCACGCAATAAAAAAGCGGAGAACTTTGTTCCCGAACACAAATCCAAACACGGAATAAGACAGAATACAGAGAAAAATAAGAATGCGGATCTGCGATGCAAATCCGTATATAAACCGGACCGGGGACGCCGCATGGACAAGCAGCGTGGAACTCTGTATGGGGAACACCATGCGAACGAGGTATGACGCAAAATTGCGAGGGAACGACGGACTGAACACTGCCAGGTCGGACGCGCCCGGCATCGCGTGCAAAACAATCAGCTTGATGAGGAGAACGACCAGAGCCACCACTGCGATAACCAGAAAATTATTGTCCAACAATCGCCGCCCCGTTTGCTCCCGGTAAAACAGATTAAACGCGAGCATGCACCCCAGTACGGAAAAGGACGTGGCCTTGGAGAGCAGTCCGAACACGAATGCGATCAAGCACAACATAAAATTGGCGGTGCGCAGGCGCCCGCGTTCGTCGAGTTCATTGCGGACATAGAAAAGCATGGTGAGCAACGTGAGCATCGTGATCAGGAGGTCGCTGATCCCCGACACCACCATTACGGCCTTGCCGTAGTTCCCCACCGCAAACACAAACAGTAACCCGCTGAGCACGGCAATGGTACGGTCGCGCAATAGCGTGTAGACAAGGGCAAAAACGAGCCAGGCGTTTATGGCATGAACGCCGATGTTGAACAGGTAGTATCCCGTTGCACCGGCGCCGAACGCCCGGAACTCCAGATAGAACACGGCGTTGACGATGGGTTGAAACGTGTTCATCGGCGCCGCGGCAAAGAGCGCGCGCCAGTTGGCGTGGATGCGCAGCGCTTGCGTAAGGTATTCGTAGTCGCCAGGGTGCCAGAATGTGTTGTTGCGGACGGGCAGAAAAACGGCCAGTGCGGTCGCGAAAAGTATGCCGAGAAACAACACGCTCCGCGGCGAGCGAAGCAGCAATGTGCGGGAATCGTCCCCCATCCGATTCTCCTGGTAACAGCCCCTGGAGGCGAGTCGTGGTGGCGTCGGCTCCGATCTATACGGCATCCAATCTCAACCGTCTAGTAATTTAATTCCCGGCAATATGTTGCGCTGTTTTGCCCGCGTTCGTGATGGTCTGGCGCCACCGGAATGCGGCCGTACGCGCGCGAATGGAATAGGTCTTGCCCGGGCTCTGGAGCAGTGCTATAAGCGAATTGTTTGTTGCCACTGCGACGATGCGATAAACGACTCCTCCATAGTCTGTTCGGTGGCGCAGGGTGACGCGAAGGACGCAATTGGATCCCATTCAAATCGGTATACCCGACTTCATTTCGGTGCGGCCGCTCGTCTACGGACTGCTGCGTGGAACCAACCCCAGGGTGACGGTAGTGTACGGCGAGCCGTCGAAGCTGGCCGAAAATCTCCAGCGTGGGAAGTTGGACGCCGCGCTCGTGTCGAGTATCGAATATCTGCGGGGCGTAGGCCGGTGCTGCATCCAGGGGCCGGCGCTGGTTGCGCGTCCCCCGCTCGGATCGCTGACATTGCTCGCACGCCGGCCTGTAGAAACAATCCAACGTATCGCGGTTGGAGAATATTCGCGTACGGCGATTGCCGTACTCCGATTTGTCCTCGCGGAATGCTGCGATGCCACACCCGACCTTGTGGTATGCAAAGGGGCGCCGTCACGCTGGCGCGAAGAATTCGATGCCATATTGCTCTCAAGTGATGCGGCGCTGGCGCAACTACATGCCCCGCAGGCCCGGAACGAGACGCCGCACAACATCACGCGCATGTGGTACGAACTGACCGGACGCCCGCTTGTCACAGCGGTATGGGCCTTCAACGACGAATCGTTTCGTCCGCAGTTGACCAAGGCTATTGTGTCTTCGCGCAATCTCGGCCAGCGCAACCTCTCGCGACTGGCCGATGGAATTGCCCGTACCGCCGGATACGATGGGCCGTTTCTCTACGACTACCTTTCTACATGCTGGAGTTACAATGCCAGCGAAGAGGAACTCGAAGGTCTCCACGCCCTCGAGGCCCTTGCCGTGAGATATGCATTGTTGCGGGGGCCGCGTCTCGAGACCGTTCCCGACACGTAATGTATAAATCGCGGGGGCTGCCGTTGACGATGGATGATCGCGGCGATGCACCGGCGCGCGTGCCGCAGATCATGTCGGCCGGGTGATGTGCTCCGCGTTTCAGCAGACCCGCCCTGGTGTTGTGCAAGGACGGGATACGTGCTGCGGAATCGGCGCATGGGCGTGGCAGTCTGCCCGTGGTTCTCGGGGAGATTACAACCCGTCGATCGGGTCGATTGCCGCCAAAACGCGCCATTTTTCCGGGTCGGGTGGGGTGGGGTGGGGGTATCTGGTTCGACGCGCACGGCGACATCAACACGCCGGAAGCCCCGCCAGCGGGCAATCTCGACGGGCTCTCGCCGGCGGTGTTGGTTGGGCCGGGCGACGGCGCCCTGGCCGGATGTGGATGTCCCACGCCGAAGATCCACGCCGGTAATGGGGCCATTGCGGTGGTGTGCCCGCGGACGGGCGGCCGCAGGGGGAATGGATACTTGCGGGGATGGACAACGGGAGGCTCTGGCCGCCGACCCGAACCACCCTGCCGCGGAGGCGCTTCCATGCCCGTGCCGAACATCGCGAACGGGATTTCCGGGTGGGATGAGATATTCGACCGACGGCGCAATATAGAGTAGCGTTCCCGGGGTGGATTTCGTATAATGGGCTCGTCCAGCACCCCGGGCGGTTGACCGCCGGGAGGTGGGCCCGAATGGAGACAACCGGCCAGGACCCGCACCGTTTCAGATTGTGACGGAGCATCGACAAGAACCCTTCCAGATATTCCCTTGAGGAGTGCAGGAAGCAGATCAGAGGATAAACGTTGGCTGCCACGCGCGCTGTGCGCTGCGTGGTGTTCGCGTTTAACGGAGGTTTCGATGAAACTGTATGTAGGCAACATGTCCTATCAGACCAATGAGCAGTCGCTTCGTGATGCGTTTGGCGCTCACGGTACCGTAGACGAAGTAGCGATCATCACCGATCGCGAAACGGGTCGCCCCCGCGGCTTCGCGTTTGTGACCATGCCGAATGACGACGAAGGACGCGCAGCGTTGGGCGCCCTCGACGGGGCCGATCTTGACGGGCGTACGCTCAAAGTCAACGAAGCTCGTCCACGCCAGGATGGCGGGGGCGGTGGTGGTCGGCGCCGGTTTTAGGCTGCAATACTGTCCATGCCTGGTCCCGTCGACGAGTTCAATGAATACCGCGATCGGATGAACGAGCGAGTCCTTTCCACGGACAACCTCATAATCAAGCGGTTCTTTAACCTGGACTCCAACGCGTATCAGGACGGCGCGCTCGATCATAAAACGAAAGAGATGCTCGGCCTGGTAGCTTCGATGGTGTTGCGCTGCGACGACTGCATTCGATATCACATCCAACAGTGTCATCGAGCGGGGATTGTACGGCAGCAGTTTGAAGAAATCTTCGGCGTGGCGTTGGTGGTGGGTGGCTCAATTGTCATCCCTCACCATCGCCGCGCCGTTGAATTTTTGGACCAGCTCGAATTGCGAGAAAGCTGAGCTGGCGCATGTGGACGAGCGTCTCCCGGTTCATCAAGAACTACGACAGTTTCCTGATTTCGTCGCACGTTAATCCCGACGGCGACGCGATCGGCTCGGAGATGGCGCTGAAGGCATTTCTCGAAGACATGGGCAAAGAAGTAGCTGTGGTAAATGCAAGTGCTACCCCGGCATCGCTTTCCTTCCTCGATCCGCACAACGAGATCCAACATTATCCCACGCAGGTCGATCGCAACATTCTCAAGCGCGTCGATGCGATTATTATTCTGGACCTGAATACCTGGGAACAACTCGGCGGGCTGGCCGGTCCGGTGCAACACAGCCCGCTTCCGCGCGCGTGCATTGACCACCACCAGGGGGCCGATCCCGATTTTGCCGGCGTACTTGTGAGCGATACCACGTGCGCCGCTACGGGCATTCTGGTTTGCGAACTGATTCGCGCGATGAACGGATCCCTTACGCGCGATATCGCTGACGCGGCCTACGCCGCGATTATCACCGACACCGGTACGTTCCGATTCTCCAACACGGATGCGCGTGCTTTCCGCCTTGCGGCCGATCTCGTAGAGGCCGGGGCCAACCCGTTTGCGTTGCACCGCCAGGTGTTCGCGAGTAAAACCTGGGGTACGGCCCGTGCGTTGGGTCCGATCATGGGCACCATCGATTCGACGGCCGGCGGCCGCCTTGCGTGGATTTGCGCGACAAAACAAATGCTCGACGACGCGCGTGCTACGTACGACGACCTCGACGGTTTTGTAGACCTTGTGCGTGCGGTACGCGGCGTGGAGCTTGTGCTGTTCTTCAAGGAAACGGTCGATGGCGCCGTGAAGGTATCCCTACGATCCAACGGCAACGTCGATGCCTACGCGATCGCCAGCCACTTTGGCGGTGGCGGACATCGCATGGCGTCGGGGGTACGGATGGACGGCCCGATGGCTGCTGCAGTAAAGCGACTGGTCGACATGGCATGCCACGTCGACGGCATACGCGCCTGAACCTTTTTCTCTCATCCCTCCGACAAAAAAACCGGATCCGGGACAGCACACCCCCGGGGTGAGGGTAGATCTTGCCGTTCCGGAGCCGGTCGTGGTGCTCTGGAGGTTCCGATGTCTGTGGATTGGTACGCCGCCGGAGCCAAAAAGTTTCCGCCGAAGTCGAACGCTAGAAATATCCTTCGTCATGGTCGGGCGACTGGCCCACGCCTTCGGGTAAACCGGAAACCGGCCTGACGGCGCCCTTCTTCCCTTCGCGCGCGTTCAGATACATGCGCTGCGTAGGATACGCGAAGTCGATTTCGTCGCAGCCGTCGAACGCATCAAGAATCGCTTCCCAGATCAATTCTCGTCGGCCCCGGCGCTTTTGTGGATCGGTGAGATAGCGTAGCGTGAGCAGTACGCCACTGTCTTCGACGCTGGTATAAACAATGGGCGTCAGCTTACTGTAGAAAATCATGAACTGACGAGACGCTTCGCGCAAACGCCTCTCGGCCTCTCCGGTTAGATGCGTGGCCTGGTCGTTTATGATATCGGTTAACAGGTGTTTGGCTTTGCGCCAGTTGCTCTCGAAGGTAACGAGTACGCCGATTTCGTCCCAGATATACCGGAAACCGCGCGTGTAGTTCGCGATCGTATCGGTAAACACGCGCCCGTTGGGTACGTGAATGATACGTCCGGTACTCTGGTCGGCGTGCACCCAGTTGCCGATTTCCATAAGCGTGAACGAAAAAACGCGCTGGTCGATTACATCGCCGCTTACGCCTCTACTGGAACCGGACGTGCCGATTTCGATGCGATCGCCGACGGCCAGAGGCTGTCGCCACATGATAAACATCCACCCGGCGAGGTTGGCGAGCGGGTCTTTGAGGGCAATTGCCACACCGGCCGAAATAAGACCCAGCATCGTGGAGATGGAAGAAAAGCCATGGAACCATATACGGATGAACACCGCAATTGCGACAAACGTGGCGATATAACCGGTGGTCTTGCGCCAGCGGTAACGGACCTGTACGTCGTCCACTTGCCGTTCCACCGCGCGCAGAAGAATGCGCCGGCCCACCCCGAGGCCAAGTGCGACGGTCACGGTAAGCAGAAGATGCCACTGTGTGGCGGCACTGACCCCCATAGTTTGTTCTATCCAATTCGAGATATGGATTCTGATCATGTCGGCGTTCCGTAATCGAGTGTCCTGTGCCTGCTCCGAGGATAGTCCGTACACCGGGTGAAACGCAAGATTTGAGCCAATCCCATGCCTCATGAGGCCACGGCGCCAGCGCTCTGGCACGGGCGAGTTGTCGAAGCGGGTGCAGGGGGGGATTTACGGCGCCCGGCGGGACGTTCCGGCCCCGCGTGCGCGACCATTCCGCACGCCCCGCCGGGCGGACCAGTCCGTTTCGGGGCCGCGATCCAGCCGCGCGACGTGCCTCTACCTCCTTCCGAGGATCCACGCAACGTCCTTGCCCGTGCGCCGGTGACGGATGATTTTCACGCGGCGATACGCCGGTGCGAGTACACGCTCGATGGCTTCCCGTGTAGCGAAGTCCTTGCTCACCAGCGAGGGGACAAGAACGACGTAATCGTAGTGATTCGCGAATACATTGCGCGTGTCCGCGTCACGCCAGTGGCGAACCGGACTCGATACCACGCGAACGTTCGGGGCGTAGAACTGAATCTCATATCCAAAGTGTGAGTACGTCACGGTGCCCGGATGATTTGCCAGGTAACTGGAAATGCCGATAAAACCCGGAGTCTCCTGTGGACCGACCACGCCCGGATCGGGATTCCGCGCGGCGATGACGCTTCCGGCCAGCAATGCGATCGCGACCGCAAAGAGGGCACGTCGTACGGCAGTTTGATGCAACCGCGCACCAGCCACGGCCCATCCAATCGCCGCGACAATCGTGAGAGAAGGAAAAAGGTCGGCGATGTGATGAATGTACACCAGTCGCTGACGCAGGCTCAGGACAAACACGGTTATTGCGTATGCGATGAAGGGCATCACGGCGCCGGGTACGTTGGAAGTGGATCGCGATTCCTTGCGCAGATTTCCCGTATCGGTCACTGCGGCAATCGCAAGGGCGAATAGCCCGGCGCACACAGCGAGTACGTATGAGGGAGACTGTCGGAAAAGCGTGGTGTAGAAGGCCGTCCACGGAAGATTTCGCGGGCCGGTCGCCGAGTCGAAGAAACGGAATCGCAGCGTGGTTGCCAGATGCAACTTCGTTACGCCCGCCGGCCAGAGGGCGATGAACACGACGACGGCAACACCGATGGCGATACCCCACGCGCGCAACACCCGTCGCCTACCGTGCGATCTGAGGTCCGACAGCAGTGCCAACGCGAACGGAACGGCCAGTACCACGGCCAGTTCGCACGTCAACAAGGCCAGAGTTGCAGAGATGAGCGCGAGGATCAATGTGCCGCGACGCACCGATATACAATACCTGGCGAGAAACACGAGTGCGAGCGTCGAAAAAAATGAATAAACGGCGTCCCAGTCCGCCGTGCGGCTGATGTAGAGATGAACCGGTAGCATCGCAAGAAGGAGCCCCGCAAACAGCGACCACACCACCGCATTTCCGGTGGTTCCAATGGCCGCCGTTACACCCGCCACGACGGCCGCGCAGGCGAGCGCTCCGAACATCATCGAGTACACGCGGGCTCGCCAGGGTCCATTGCCCATCAGTCGGTTGTTGATTTCTATGAAGTATGAAAGCAAGGGCGGATGCGCGCGGCGATCGCGATATGTCTGGTCTCGATCAAGCGCATTGGCGACCGGACCGGCGCGGGCGGCCAGTTGCGAAACAATCGCGTCGTATTGGAACGATTCACTTGTGACGGGGATCGTGCGCAGACCCAGCGCGAACAGGAATACAACAAGCGCGGGCAGTCCACGGAATCGGGCAGCGCGGAACACGGGCATCAAGACGTTTCGGCTATGGATGGTATTTTGTTGCATCTCGATGGGGAGGGACGACAGCTCGGGACCGGATGGCGATACGCTCCGTGATATGAACGCAGCGAGTACATCGCGCAATTCCACCCATACTACTGTACCGCAAACTCCGGGAAGCCGGCAAACAGAGAGCCCTGCGTTGCTGCCCCTGTCCCACGCGCCGCACACAAGAAACCGGCGCGCGATACGGGATCGCGCGCCGGTTTGTAGCGCGTGTGCGCCGATTGGGATGATGCCCGCTCTACGGGCAGACCGTGTTAACCTGATTGGTGTCCCAACACGCCTTGGCACCGCTGTTGTAGTCGGGGGCGGTGATGCTGCCCGAGCCGTCCACGAACCACAGAATCGACGACGTTGTTGCGGCGCTGGCGTCGGTGTAGGTAACCGAGCCCTGGGTGGCCGACTGGCTGAAAACGAGGAGGTTGCCCACGTCAGGCTGAGATGCGCCGTTGATCGAAACGCTCAGCGAATCGGTTGCGCCGTGCGACCAGTCGATACGGGCGGTCTGTTGTTCTGATGTGGTGTCTGCCGACTCGTAGAACTGCCAGAAACCGGACGATTCGTCGTTCATGGTTTCGCCATCGAACCACTTGAAATGATCGAGGGGGAGGGCCGGATCGTTCGACGAAACTTCCAGGCGCCACATCACGCGGTCGGTTTGAGGCGTTCCATAGAGAAACACGCTGTACTCAATCGTGTTGTCCACGAAGATGTACGTCCACAGGTACGAACCATCCTGCTGCGCTTGCGGTACCGAGTGGATCGCGGCGGCAAATGCGCCAATGGGCTCCTCAAGCGCGTCGTAAACCAGGAACTGCGCATAGAGTGCCTGCACGTACGCGGTGATGAAGTTCGTGTGATCCCCCGCGACCTGGGCGGCCTGTACCATGTTGGCGCTCGGCTTGCCCGATTGGATCGACTGTGGGTCGGCGACAGGGGGCTGAACGCCGAAAAGGTCGATCTGGAATTTCATCGTTGAGGTGGACGGCAGCGCCGGGGCGCCGTTACTTCCGCCTCCATTGCCCGGTCCGGTGACGGTGCTGGTCGAATTGTTGCCGCAGCCGGCGGTAACCGCCAGGCCCGCAACGAGCGTCGCGACGAGGGCCAGATGGGTAAGTCGGTTGGTTTTCATTTAGATCCTCCAGTTTGATGGGTCGGCACTGACGGGTAACGCGGTTCCGGAGATTGCCAAAGCAAACGGTATGCCATACAGCTCGGGCCTTATGCCGTTGGTATCATGTGTGTTACAGAAGTTCCCGGGCCAGGTTGCCCCGTGAAAATCTGGCACGGGAGGGGCAAATCGGTCACACAGGCGTGCGCCGGAGCGGTCTGGGAACGGAAGGGGGAAACGACAGGAAACGACAGGAAACGACAGGAAACGACAGGAAACGACAGGAAACGACGGGAAACAACGGCTCCCGGCGCTTCGCGATCACGGAGTTTGAATCGGATAGGACCCGACAGGGAGCATGCATGCGCGCTGCCGGCGCATCCGCTCGTTCTGGCGGTGGCGTGGCGCGACGTCCTTGCGGGAGCGCGCCACGCCCCAGGCCGCTAGAAATACACACCGATTGTAAACGTCGAAGACGTCTGCGAACCATTCCGGTCGACGGCGAACGCCCCGGTCGTCGACCCGGTATCCACAGTGATCTTGTCGTAGTCGATCACGCGATGGGTAATGTCGAAACCAAGCGAAACGTGCTGGCCGAGAAAATACTCGACACCGCCGCCGAACGGAATGCCGCCGCCGGAGACGGTTGTGTGGGCGATGCCGTCGTCGAGAGTGATTCCGTAACCGCCCAACCCGGCACGCACGTATGGCCGAAACGGGTGATGGGGGCGCCAGCGGTACACGGCGAGTGCTTCGATCGCTGCGAAGCCGGCGTCGATCGTGCGCACCGATGTGTCGTGTCCTGCGCCGGAGATGCGAAGCTCGAGGGCAAACACGGGATTGAACCCGTACCCCAGGCTCAGAGCAAGCGCCCCGCCGTCGTTTCGAATATCGAGGGCGGTTGCTCCGCGATCGACGGTTGGTACGGATGAGCCGCCGAGCCCGACACCCAGGTAGAGCCCGCGTGTCGCGTCGGCCCATGGGCTCGTGGAAAAGGCGGGGGCCGCGTCTCCTGTTGAGGTGTTGTTCCCTGCCGCCGCGCTCGACGGGCCGATGGCCAGAACCATCAGCGCGCACGCGAACACGAGACAGACTGCGAATTGATGGTGGAATCGCTTGCAGCGGATTGATGCACTTTTCATGGAGTATCCTCCTGGTTGTGCGTTACCCGTGCAATGCCGAGTTGCTTCATCTTTTTGTGAAGATTCGTGCGTTCGAGACCCAGGCGACGTGCCGCACGAGACACGGTGCCCGCACACGCGTTCAACGTGCGAACGATCAAGGCGCGCTCGAAGGCGCGACGTGCTTCGGCCAGCGACATGTCGCCGACGCGAACCAGAATGGTGGTGGGGTCATCCACGGCGCCGGCCATCCCGGACCTGTTGGCCGCGCGGGTATCGGCCACATTCGTGCCCGGCGCCTGCGCGCCCGCCATCCCGGGGCCGCTCTCCGGGCCGCCCGACGTCCGGGTTCTGGCCTCGTGGAGCGGAGATTCGTGCGTCGTCTCCATTCGCGAGCCGATGGCCCGGTTGCCGCGCCGCGAGAGCATCGCCGGGGGCATCCCCGCACGAATTTCTGCGCTGAGATCTTCGATTCGTATCGTATGCGAAGGGCACATGATCACCATGCGTTCCACCTGGTTGCGCAATTCGCGCACATTGCCCGGCCATGGATACCGTTGCATCCGGCCGACCACTTCCGGATCGAACGTTTTGACGGGCAGGCCGTTTTCGGCGCAGTAGTCGCGAAGAAACGCGGCGGCAAGGAGCGTGATGTCTTCGGGACGCTGGCGCAGGGGGGGCGATATAACGGGTACGACGTTGAGACGGTAGTACAGGTCTTCCCGAAACCGCCCGGCGGATACTTCCACAGCAAGGTCCTTGTTTGTTGCGGCGATCACGCGAACGTCCACGCGCAGCACCCGGTCACTTCCTACTTTCTGGATCTCGCCCTCCTGCAGCGCACGCAGTACTTTCGATTGTACGTCGAGGCTCATATCGCCGATTTCGTCGAGAAAAATGGTGCCGCCATCAGCTGCCTGAAACTTCCCTTCTCTCCGTTCCACCGAACCCGTGTACGCGCCCTTCACGGCGCCGAAGAGCTCGGCCTCAATTAACGTGTCAGGAATTGCAGCGCAGTTGACCTGGACGAAGGGAGCACCGGAGCGCGCGCTGCGATTGTGCACCATTCGGGCGATCAACTCTTTGCCCGTTCCCGACTCGCCGAGGATGAGTACACGCGCATTCGACGGAGCGACCTTCGCGACCTGTTCGATGATGTCCCGGGCCGCACGGCTCTTGCCAAGGAATTCGTGTCGGCCGTGCGAGCCCTCGCGCAACGAGCGGTTTTCCCGGGTGAGCGTGGCGTGCCGGAACGCATTCTTGGATGTGAGCAGAATGCGATCTTTGCCACAGTCTTTTTCGAGAAAATCGAATGCACCGAGCCGCGTGGCCTCCACGGCACGTTCGATAGAGGCCTGCCCGGTGAGGATGACCACGGCCTGATCCGGCCGCCGTGCATGGATATCGCGCAGTACGTCGATTCCGTCGCGATCGGGCAGGCCGAGGTCGAGATACACCACGTCGTAGCGGGCGCGCGCAAGCGCATCGAGCGCTGTCGCGGCGTCGCTGGCTGCTGCGGTTTCCCACCCGGCATTCCGGTGGATCATTTCGAGCGTGCGCCGAATATTGGGTTCATCATCGATGATCATCATAGTGGGCGACATTATGTGCTCCTCGTAATGGAATGTGGTGAAGCGGAAGAAGCGTCATCCGGTGGTGGATGGAGGGGAAGGGATACGGTAAACACCGCGCCCCCTTCCTCGGCAGTAGATGCCGAGATGTTGCCGCCATGCGCGATCACGATATTGCGCGACATCGCCAGACCGATGCCGGTTCCCGTTTCACGCGTGGTAAAATAGGGTTCGAATACGCGGACAAGATGGTCTTTGGGGACACCGGGGCCGTTGTCGGCGAAAGTGAGTACCACACGTTCTTTTTCTTCGCGCAGTGCGATGGTGATGCGCGATGCGCCGACGGCAACCGCATTGTCAAAAAAATTGATTAGAACGCTGCGTATGGCGTCGGCATCGAAACGAAACGGGCGTACGCCAGCATCGAGCACGTCGCACGATGTGGCGGAATAAATGGTGGCAACGTCGCGCGCGAGAGCGCCGAGATCCGCAGACGCGGGCTTGAGTTTCGGCAGACGGGCAAACGCAGAAAACTCCCGCACGAGCGTATGCAGGTGGTCGAGTTCCTCTCCCACCACACGGGTGCTCTCGGCAAGCATCGTGCTGTACGCGTCGCTTCCGCCGGGATACTGATCGCGCAGTTCCTCGATGGTCAGGCGAATGGGCAGGAGCGGATTCTTGATTTCGTGCGCAAGATGACGCGCCACGTCGCGCCATGCGGCCAGGCGCTCGGTTTCGGCGATCCGTCGCCGCTGCACGTTCAGCTGTTCGACCATGTCGTTGAACGCGGCCACCAGGCGTCCGGTTTCCCCACCGGCGTGTGCGTGTACGCGCACGCTCCAGTCGCCGCCGGCGACGGCGTCGGCGCCGCGCGCGAGCGCGCGAACGGGATTGGCGAGGCGCTCGGCCATCCACAATGCGACGGCAAGTGCGATGAGTACGCACGCCGCATATATAATAGAGAAGGTGTAGAAAAAACTGCGGGTGAGGCGGCCTCGGGTAAGGCGCAGGCGCGCGAACAGCTGACGCGCGGCCAGAAGGCTGTGTGCCTGACGCGCGAAAAATGGGTCTATCTGGTGGTAAAAGAGCAGCGCGCCGCGCCACGATGCGAGCAACATCGATCGGTCGGAAGCGGCGTAAAAGGTGGTGCTGCTCTCCGGCGCATCGCTCGTCCCCCCGGCGATAACTTCCCATGTGTGATGGGCGCTGATCCTTGCAAATTGTGTGCGGCGCGAGAATGCCTTGAGCCCTGCAGGCAGCGCGGGCCGTGGGGTGGCAGATAGTCTTCCCGGATGCGGATGCGTGACGCGCGATGGGGCCGATTGCCGGGTATCTTGATCCGCGGCGACGATCCCCGAAATACGCATGCCGGTCTGTCGTACGCGTACGCGCATGCCGAGGGCAACCGTCGAGTCGGCATCTTGCGGGCGAAGATGGACGGTCAGTGTCCTCACGTCGCGTTTGAATTGTGCGACAACTGCATCGAAGTGCTCGCGCGACACCGCAATGCCGCTGCGCAGCGCGTCTTCGGTGGTGTCATTGAGCCCCACGCTGAAACTTCGGTCGATAAGCGACTCGACGACGAGTGAAAGCGGCAGCGCGGGAAGCATCGCCGCCACGAGACAAATAAACACGAGTCGCGCGCGGATCGACATCATTGCGCCCCCGCGAAAATTCGGGCCGGTGATCCATGCCGCTGAAACACCACGTGGTGCGCTCGGGGCTCATACGGCCTCCGGGATGTTGTGTGCACGAGGGCGAGGGCCAACGAGTACGTGCCGGTACGATCGCCATGCGTTCTTAACGTGGCCGGGACGAATGGCGGTGTCCGATACGTCGCGCTGAGGAACGCGGAATCGCTGTCGTGGGAAAAGAACTGATGCACCAGATCTCCTACGTTGAGAACGCGTTCGCGCCAACCCCGGCTGGATTGACCGAGGACCTTCTCATCCACCCAGCCTGTGAGGTCGTCGTCACTGCCGGCGAGAGGGTGAACAGCGACGGTGAGTTCCACCACGTACTGGCGGTCGATATCCAGACGAGCGATGCGGGCGAGCGGGAGTGATTCGAGCCGCTCGATCGAGTGACGCAAGGCGTCAAACGACGGGAATGTGAGAACGGTGTCCCCGCGCGCGAGGGTATAGACGTTAGTCCATACATCGTGCGTGAGCGTGATACGCCGGGTGAGGTTGTGGCTCTTCTGGCCTCTTGTCTCCCGTAAGTGCAGGGACAGGTCGATTACCGCGGGCAGTCCACTTTCGAGCGTACCTTGCACTTCGTCGGTGAATACGTTCGCGACATGAAGAGTTCCGCGAAGGAATCCGCCTTTTACAAACAGATCGATGCCCGTAACCCGTGGGCGCCGCGCGAACGCAACCTGCCCAAATTCCAGTGACGCAAGGAACGAAAACACGAATACCGCGGCGAGAACCGCGGTACGAATTACGCGTATGCCGGTGATTTGTACCACGTCAGTAGGCGAATCCCAGGGATAGATGCACGCGATACGGATCGTCCGTCGGGCTCTTGACAAGTGGAATGCCGGCGTCGAGGCCGAGCGTGCCGACCCACGGCAATATGAACCGCAGCCCCCACCCCGCCGAAGTGTATACCTTCGCACGCGAGGCGCCGGAGTGCTGCCAGTTCGACCCCGTATCAATAAACGCGAGCGCGACAACGCGCGGATGCCGTACGCGACCGGCAACCGGCCAGCGGATTTCTTCGTTGGCCGTCCAGAACACGTCGTCTCCCCCGGCGGCCGACAGACTCCATTCGGGGAACCCGCGCACCGAATAGTTTCCGCCGATGTAGAACCGTTCGTAATACGGGGTGTTATTCGAGGTAATGCCGGCGGCGATTCGACTTGAGCTTACCCACCCGCGTCCAAGGTGCAGATGTTTGCGCGCATCGGCCCGCACGCGGGAAAACACTTCTTCGCCGCCGAATGCCGTACTATTGATGTTTACCAGCACGCGGGCGAAGGAACCGCCGGTGGGATAGACCCTGCTATTACGTGTATCGCGAAATGCTCGAAATACCGGGCCGCTGATGGTGGTTTCATTGTTGCGCGCGCGCAATGCGCCGGGCAGGCTGCCGGCGGGAAACGTTTCGTCGTGGTTGTTGACGCGCGAAAACGTGTTTTTGGGACGAATGGTGACGCTGCCCACGCCCGCCTCGATGCGCGAATGCGCGCCGGTTCGTACCCCGAGTACGATCTCCGTTCCGCCGCGCTCTATTTTTTGACGAAATCCCGTGGCCGGAGATGCGCCGGTAGCGAATCCGGCACCCGGGCCGCCCGACGAGGTTTGTGGATCGGATGTGTAGAAAATCTGGTCGGCGGTGTATGCATACAGGCGCGCGGCCAGAGAATAGCGGGCGCTGCGTGTTATTGGTTTGGTCCACTCGGCGTCGGCGCCGGCGATGCGGAACCCCAGGCGCAGCCCAAAACGCAGATGCGAGTCGTCACCAAGCGCGTTGTGAATGCGCAGGCCAATAAGCGTAAGGAACCAGCCGTTGATATCCTGGTAACCAAATCCGGTTTCTACCGAGGGGTTGCCGCGTTCGCTAACGGTTATGCGCAGCACCACCGAGCCGGTTGTCGATCCACGGCGCGTGGTAAGACTGACGCGGCGAAAGTACCCGGTGGCCAGCAGGCGCAGGCGCGCGGCGCGAATGACGTCGGCCGTAATTTCATCGCCGCGGGCGAGGTGGAGGTGGCGCCGGATTACATAGGTCGCGACGCGCTGGTTGCCGGAAACGACGATGCGCTCGAGGGTCAGCCTGTGCACGGGTGCGCGGGCGACCGGGGCTGCGGGAGTGCTGCGCGCGTCGTGGGCGCGTGCGCCGTGGCCGTGCGCGGTAGCGGCAGGCGCGGTAGCGGCAAGCGCGGTGGCGGCAAGCGCGGTGGCCAGGACGACAACGCGCGGTTCTGCGAGGTTCGGGCGATACATCACAAGGAGTTCCACCGCAAGTGTTATGCCACGGAGGGGGGACTGTCCAGCAGATATAACTTATTGATAATATATTAGTTATGTTTTTGCCGAGATCGGTTGCGCGGCGCAAGTGTGAAAAAAATATACACCTGTGGCGCGAGCGATCCAGAGGAAGGGCGGGCGATTCAAGCGCGGACTCCGCGGACGATTTGCATTTTCGATGGATGGGTACGGAGGAAGGGGGAGGAGCTCCCGAGGCAACGCCAGCTTCTTCGGCCCACGCGGGGGGAATCGATTGCGGCAGCGGTCAGTACTCCTGCGCACCGGGGAGCGCGCGGGAGCCCAGGCCGAACTTCTCGTTCTCCCGTGGGATCAACACCCGATCATGCGCATTGAGAGCACGCTGCAGTTGAGCGCGAACCACACGTCGAACGGTAGAGTCCGCCACATTGATCGCTTGAATCAACGTTACGCGCTCCGCTGGGCATGTATACTCGGAATAGAACACCCCCGGTGCCAGGGTGCGATTGGCACCCCGCACGCACGGGGGCGTACGGGTGGGAATCGAATGCGGGCGTTATGTGCCGCGTCCGCGCGCCATCGAAATCGTTGCCTGCACGTTGGCGGTTGCACGGGTGCTTACATATGTAGCCTACGTGGCGATCCACTGGGCCCCATTTGTGGAACAGATGCGGTTTCAAATGGCGCGCAAGCAGGCGTTACTTCACGCCATGCCCCGGTTTCTCTTCGGCGTAAAGAAGCTGGCCTTTGTCGCCGTATACGTGGGGGCGATCGTCGTGTCGCTTGTGGCGGTGCGCCGGGCGCTGCTGCCGTTGTTACTCGGACTCACCTGCTTCGCCACGTTTATCACAACTCGCGAGATGTGGTACGACGTGTATTTCGTCGTCAGCATGATGTTGTTGGCAGGTGGCATCATTCTGATCGTGGAGCGATATACGGAAAACGTTTCGGGTGTGTGGCGGCACATCCCGTTCTTCGCCGTGGCGCTGTTCTTTCTGGTGTTTGCTCGCCGAGAGGATTTCGTGGAAGGACCGCAAGGGTACCCGGCGCGGATGGCATGGCACGAAATGAAAATGAGCGACGGGGCTCCGTACATGACGCCCGAAGACATCAAATCCGTTACCACGGCGCTGGATTCCGTCGCACGCGACAACCGGCTCCGAACGATCCAGTTCTACCCGTTTGCCGACGCACTTGTCTTCTGGCCCGAGATCAGCGAGCGGTGGTTGGTTGTTCAGCCGTTGTTTGTCGAACGCCAGGCCGATGTAATTGTTTTGCACTCCTCACGCTATTTACCGGCGTCCTGGAATCGGCGCCCGGAAGCGCTTCGCAATCGTTTCACGATGGGAGGCTGGCGCGCCGGGAGGGACAGCACAGAAACATGGTGTATCGGCGTCGCCCGCGCGCAATAACCCGCGATTGCGATGATAAGCGCAGCTCTTCCTTGTCAGGTCGCTATTGCGGTGCCCGCCTGACGGGCAACTTTTTCTGGTACACAATGTAGTCGGCCATAAATCGTGAATCCCGCGCGTACCGTTGTCCTGTGCCCGGGGGCGGACGCAGCGAGGTTTCGCCGTTGATCTGAAACCGGACTCTGGGCGCATACTCGTGCAAAAAATCCGGAGAAGAAGTGAACCGTTCCACAATTCGGCCACGGACCGGAAGAACGACGTAGTCCGGGAGAGAACGCATTACATACGAAATGTCCGAGTTCGCCTCGCTACGATGGGCCGCCCGGTAACGGGCGAGGTCGGGAGTTACCAGTGACGCCGCGTCCTCTATTGTGCGGCCCGAATAGTACCCGAGATAACCGATGTCCGCCGCGTGGACAACCGCCTGTTCAGGCGTCTCGCGGTCTACCCATCGCGCCAGTGGAATGAAAACCTGTTCGGCGACGCGCCGCCGCCATTTTGCCGACGCAATGCTCGGCGACCAGGCGACCACCAGAATGGCCACAGCGAGCATGCCCGCGACAATTGTTCCCACCGCCGGACGGTGAACTGCCCGTCCAATACCCTCCGCAATCCCGATGCCCGCCAACGCGGAGAGCGCCATGGCCGTGGGTACAAAATAATGTCCAAGCCAGAACGGTGGCCTGGCCACAACAAAAAACAACGTGTACAAAACCAACCACGCGCCAAATAGTATCAGTTCACGGCTGCGCTTCATCACGGCTGTGCCTACACCCACGGCGGCGCCCAGCCAGAGCAGCATGACGACCGGATTGCGCGCCACAAAAAAAGAAAACCAGCTGGCGAGCGACGCATTTGGCTGCCCAATTTTTGCGGTCACCGAATGCGGCAGAGGAGAACCAAAATACAACCAGGCAAATGTAACCCACGGTCCGATAACGGCAAGGAATACCAGGGCCGGCGCAAGGACTGTTCTCCAGTTGTGTCGGCCGTCCGCGATGAGGGAAATAAAGAGAATGGCCGCAAGCACGAACCCTTCGGGGCGCGTGAGGGCTGCCAGTCCGCACATGGCGGCCGAGGCGGTGGGCTTTCGTGCGGAGAGGTCGATAGCGAGAATCACGAATAAAATGAACAGCTGCGCTTCCATTCCGAATCCGCACGCCGCGATATTCGCGTATGACAATGCGTAGAACAGAGCAGCGGCGGTTCCCGCGAACCACCCCAGGGTTCGGGTCACCATGCGATACAGAACGGCACACACGATTACGTCGCACGATATGCTCAGGAACGTCGCAACCGTATCGGGGTGCATGCCGAATCGCGTGAAGGGCGCGAGAATCAACGCGAACAACGGGGTTGTCGTACCCAGAACGCGCTCGCCGACGTTGTACACAAAACCATGACCAGTGCCGATATTTACCGCGTAGCGAAACGTTATGTACGCGTCGTCGATTGGTGAGGAATAGCGAGTTGCCACCAGGCGAGTAACGAAAGCTACAAGGAGAATTGCTGGCCGGATTATTTCCCCGAGCCATCCGGTCGTGCGTGCTCGTGTAGGGTTCCCGTTGAGCATGCCCAAGTATATTGCGAGGGATACTGGATATCCACCGATTCCGCCGTATCTCGTGCAGCCGGGTCAGCAAAAAAAATTTTGCGCAGTGTGCGGGGAGGTGTACGCTGCGGGTGATATGCCACGACTCCTCCTGCTGAGCAACTCGCGCAACCCGGGCTGCGGTTACATGGAGCACGCCCTGCCGTGGCTCGACGAGTTTCTCGCGCCGCGTTGCACCGTAGCGTTTGTTCCCTGGGCGGCGGTCACCGTCGCCTGGGATGCCTACGAGACCAAAGTGGTCGAGGCGTTCGAGGCGATCGGGCGAACCGTGGAATCGGTGCACCACGGGGACAATCCGGCGGCTACGCTCGGCGATGCCGGGGCCATCGCCGTGGGCGGCGGGAACACGTTTCAGTTGCTGGAGCACCTGCGAAAAACTGGCGCACTCACCGCGATCCGCCAGCGCGTGGAAGCTGGCGTGCCCTACATCGGATGGAGCGCGGGGTCAAACGTGGCCTCGCCCACCATCTGCACCACCAATGATATGCCTATCGTCGATCCGGGCGGGTTCGAAGCGCTCGGACTGGTGTCGTATCAAATCAACCCTCACTACACGAACGAACGAATTCCCAATCACGGTGGGGAAGCGCGCGATGACCGCATCGCCGAATTTCTCGCGGCCAATCCCGAAGCCACGGTGCTCGCGCTGCCCGAAGGCACAGCGGTGCACGTCGATGGCGATCGGCACGTGCTTCTCGGAGAGAAACCTGCCCGCATGGTGCGCAACGGGTTGGAGGCCGTCCTGCTCGCTCCTGGCAAATTGATGTTGTGAGCAGTTTTCCGGCGCGTGGGAATCTGCCCGCGCGAGCGGCCGGAGCGAAAATGTACCCTGCGTGATGTTCCGGCGCGTGGAAATCTGCCCGCCACTTCGCGCCCATTGCCGCGCTCGCCCGCGGAGCGCATGGTTACCGCGCGCCCGTATCATTACACGCGCAGGCGACCTGCGCGTATTGCGGCGGCCGTACAACGGAGGGCGCGGTCCACTGAATACTCAATCCGGACGCGAGATTCGTGGCGCACGGGGTGCGTTGGCCGTATATTTCCATCGGTCCCTCGTGCGGCCCCCAGTGCGGCCCCCGGTGCGGCCCGCTGTGCGGTCCGACGTGGAGGAACGCTGGCACCACCCGGGACGAACCTCTGGAAGATCACGCACCGGAGGTAGAGCACCCGTCGATTCGCCCGGAAAGGAAGTCGATGAATTATCCGAAGTCGGCCGCGGTCGTTGTGGTTCTGTTGGCACTCTTCGCATTGCCGCCTGCCCCGGCACCGGCGCGAGGAAACGGGCATGCGGTGGCGACCGGAAAGGTCTCTACGGGGACAGTGCTCACAAGCGCACAAGCGCGAGCGGATGTGCTTGAGCTGTTTACCTCGGAAGGGTGTAACAATTGCCCGCCCGCCGAACACTGGCTCAGCGCGTTACGCGGCAACCCGGCGCTGTGGAAACGGATTGTGCCCGTTGCATTTCATGTGGACTACTGGAACTACCTGGGATGGGAAGATCGTTACGCGCGCACAGATTTCAGTGAGCGCCAGCGCGACTATGCAGAGCGCTGGAAAACCGGACGCGTCTACACACCCGAATTTGTTCTCAACGGAAACGAGTGTCGTGGTTACGCACGGGTAAAACATTGGAGCCCTGCCGATGTAGCGGGCCCGTCCGCCGGCGTGTTGACGGTAACAATACACGCAGGGAACGCGCACGTGCAGTACCGGCCCGCCAGTCCCCGATTGGTCGCGGATGCGGAGGTAGCGGTGCTCGGCTTCGGGGTGACGCAGTACGTGGCTCGTGGAGAGAATGCGGGCAAAACGTTGACTCATGACTTTGTCGTGCTCGATCACGCGCATGCAAAAATGGATCACCGCGGCGCGTCGTGGTACGCTGACGTTACCATCCACGCGCCGCGCGACGTAAAAACAACAGGATATGGCGTTGCCACGTGGGTTACACCGGCGCGTGGTGGAGATCACTTGCAGGCCGTAGGAGGTTTTGTTCCCGCCGATGCGCTGGACCTGACCTGGCTACAGGGAGGAAATGTGGACAAGGTAAAGCGTACGGACGAAGAATGGCGCAAACTGCTCACCGATGAGCAGTACCGAGTTACGCGTGAGGGTGGGACGGAACGGGCATATACCGGCGCGTATTGGGATAACCACAATGATGGGGTGTATCTATGCGCGGCCTGCGGACAGGCCCTGTTCGGGAGCGCCACAAAGTTTGAGTCGGGAACCGGATGGCCGAGCTTTTACAAACCGGTTGACCCACAACACATCAACGAAAAGAGCGACCGCAGTTTTGGTATGGTGCGTACGGAGGTGCGTTGCAGTCGGTGCGGTGCCCACCTCGGGCATGTGTTCGACGATGGGCCGCGGCCAACGGGCCTTCGCTACTGCATTAATTCGGCCGCGCTGGAATTCGTGCCCCGCAAGCCCGACGAAGATTCGAGCGACGGCAAGAAGTAGTCCGTCCCAGCGGCCGAAAATCGAGTCATCGCATCGCGAATCTGATTTCGTAGCAACGCGGTGGCGTGGAGCGTGACAAGTGTTACGTCCGGGTTGTGCGCGCGGAAAACGCGAAATAACTCATCGGCAAATCCCCTGCCGATTGCGTGGACTCCCCGAAAATCGAGTAGAACTTCGCGACGATTCGCAAGGTGTGCCGTCAGCGCCGTGGCTTGCGCGCGCGTGCGGCATTCGCATCCCGGTTGTGCGGCGAGAATCATCGGAACGTGTACACGGGAAAACACGCCGGCTCCGGGCGCTGTGAACTCCTCGCGCACTGCTACGGGCGTACGCGTCGCCGATCGCGACAAACGAAACGCAACCCGAGTGCCGTGCGATGGGATGCTCGCCTCGAGCGAGTCGAGGGCGCGCCATGTTTCCGCCTCGCGGTCCCAGGCCCAGGCTACGCTGCCCGAGGCGATGGCGAACGCGTCACACAGTCGCGACGCCACAAGGAGGTCGCCCGGCCGGACAACCGAGGATCGGTCGCTTTCCCGCGCGGCGTGCGGCGTGGGCTGTGGCGGCGCATCGGCGCGGGGAGAATGCGGGGCGTGCGGCGTGGGCTGCGGCGGCGCATCGGCGCGGGGAGAATGCGGGGCGCGCATGTCCGGGGACGGTCCACACGCGATGTCGAGCATCGTCCGGCCGTGCGCGAACCAGCTCTCGCCGTCGTTATACAGGCCCACCTCAACACCCGAGTCATCGGCGGCGAGGTCCACGTGTATCCACGTTGCCCCGGCGGCACGCAGGGCATTCGAAGCGATTGCGCCGAAGGAAAAATGTGCCGCCGACCGAGTATCCGGAGGGGCCCTGTCGAACGCGCGCGCGAGATATTCCGTCCACAGTCGCGCCGCGGTGAGTACCGGCGTTACACGCAGGCGCCGGGACAATTCACGCGGCGCCGTCCGCCGCCAGTGTCGCGAACGCGTGGCTCCCGTTCCCGCGATGACACCCTCGGTTTCAAGGGCTTTGAGATGCCGGTTTGCCGCTTGCCGCGTCATCCCGTATTCTCGTTGCACGAGTGCGGTGATGTCTCCGGGGTGACGGTCGATCTGCTCGACGATGAAGCGCCGGATGGTTACACTTCGCGCGTGTGCCATGATCCTGTGATAACGTGCGCGGATGGGATTGTCAACGAAAGCTTCGGCCAGCGGGGCGCTCCCGCTGCGACCGCTGCGACCGCTGGGCCGATTCCCGACCGCCGACGGTACGGAGAATTGTCAACCGGTAAGCAATCGGAATTTCCCGGCGGGGTCATTTGTCAACAAAACATTCGGCGTAGTGATGGTCACCAGGCCAGAATATGATGTATATGACTAAAAATAAATGAGTTAATAATGAATTCCCTGCGCGAATTCCTGCGGGATATCAAGGTGGAGCATACTGTGTTCGCCTTGCCGTTTGCCTACATGACCCTGTTTCTGGTGTCCCGGGGCTGGCCCCGATTGTCAACATTTGCGTGGATCACCGTCGCGATGGTCGCCGGGCGTACGTTTGGCATGGCGGCCAATCGCGTGATTGACGCACAGATTGACGCGCGCAATCCGCGCACGGCCGCGCGCGCGGTGGCGGCGGGGAGGCTTCGAGCGCGCGCCGTGGTGGGCTACATGGGGATCAGCTTCGCGGTGTTCCTCGTGGCGGTTTGGAATCTCCACCCGATCTGCCGCCGCCTGTGGCCGATCGTAATCGTGACGATGGTCGTGTATCCGTACGCCAAGCGGTTTACTCCGCTGGCCCACTTCTTTCTTGGCGCCGTCTATTTGATGATTCCCACGGCCATCTGGCTGGCGGTGATCGGACGGTTGCCCGGCGCGGCACTTGCCCTGGGCACCGGCGCCGCACTCTGGGTGGTCGGATTCGACGTGATTTACGCGTGTCAGGATGTGGACGTGGACAGGCGGGACGGGCTGCATTCGATCCCCGCGGATTATGGAATCTCCGTTGCGTTGTCGGTGGCGCGGGTGGCCCACGGCGGGTTCTTGCTCAGCATGGCGTGGGCGGCGCACGCGCTCGACGGGGGGTATCTGTTCTGGAGCGCGCTGGCCGCTACGGCGCTCCTCCTCCTCTGGGAACACAGGCTGGTTCGCCCGGGAGATCTCTCGCGTGTGAACGCCGCGTTTTTTCAGACCAACGGAGTAGTTAGTATGGTGCTTTTCGTGCTCGTCGCTGCGGACGCCGTGTTGCGCTGGCGATAGGCAAGTGGTCCGAACGGGCCCGCGCGGATTCGATGACGCAGCGTGTCGGCTGTGCTATGGTTCCATGGGTTTGTTGAAAGAGCGGCAAACAAGGAGTCTCCGTGATGCCTGTTAGTGTGGACATCGATGCTGGCACCAACCTGATTACATACACGGCCACCGGCGAAGTGACGATTGATGAAATGACGGCCGCTTTCGAAAGCATCTTTGATCATCCCGGGTTCCATCCGGGCATGCACTCGTTGTGCGAGGCGAAAGACGCGCAGTTTGGGGAGATGACCGTGGCAGATATTCACCATCTTGTTACATCGCTCGAATCGAACAGTGAGCGTCGTGGCACGGGGTTCCGCGTGGCCCTTCTCGTGCGCGGCAATGCCGAATTCGCCGTGTCGTCTCTTTTTGAGATGCGGACGCAGAGCCTGCCTTTCGAGGTGCAGGTGTTTCGCAGTACGCGCGAAGCGCGCGAGTGGCTCGGCATTCCGGTCGCGTAAAACCACAAGCGTCGACCCGGCCCGATTTGCTGCGTGCGCCCGCGCCGGACGATGGAACGATGAATCCTTTTGCGTTTGCTATAACCGGCGGCAGCGGAGCACCGTACGCTCTTCGTATCCTCGAGGGGCTCCTCCGTGCCAGGCGCGAAGTGCACGCGGTGGTTTCTCCCGCGGGAGTCCGGATACTTTCGCTCGAAACCGACTTGCGCCCGGGGCGTTCGACGCGTGGGATAGAGGCTGCGCTCCGCGCACACATCGCGACGGTGCTAAACGACGACGTGGGAGGAACACTTCGCGTATTTGATCACGACAACGTTGCCGCCCCGATGGCGAGTGGATTGTTTTCCTGTGCGGGCATGGTAATTGTGCCGTGCTCCACCGGAACGCTGGGCCGCATCGCTGCGGGTGTATCGGGCAACCTGGTCGAGCGTGCAGCGGACGTAATGCTCAAGGAGAGACGACCGCTGATCCTCGTGCCACGCGAAACACCACTTTCGGATATCCACCTGGAAAATATGCTGCGGCTGCGCCGCGCGGGCGCCGACATCCTGCCCGCGATGCCGGGATTTTACCATCGCCCGCAAACTGTGGATGACCTGGTGAATATGATCGCGGGCCGTGTGCTCGACCGGCTCGGCGTCAAGAATGATCTGTTGCGCCGGTGGGGTGGTGGCGCAAACGAAGCGGACCCGGCGGACGGCTAGGCCTGGGCCTCCCCGTCGGGTCACACGAGGTTCGGCGGGCCCCGGTTCCCCCGTCAGCGCCGCCCGTCCCGGCTGCACCGTCAGCCCCGGCTCCCCCGGCTCCCCCGGCAGCGCCGCCAGCCCCGGCTGCAAACGGAACGGCGCTATCTCGTGAATGATGGGGATGCAGCAATCTGGACGACCGTGCCAGAAAATAACATCATACCGGGGGGGGATATATCTGCTGCTGTCCCGCAATGTGCGGCCACGCGCGGCCCGGCGGGACAACGTCACGGAATGTGAACCACGCGCCGCGTGGCGACGGCGCGCCCGTTCCACTCGAGACGGGCAAAATACACCCCCGCCGCGAGCCCACGACCGGGGATGGTCAGAATATGAACCCCCTCACCCCGCCAGCCAGCGTCGATGTGTCGCAGCCGTCGGCCCGCAACGTCGAAAATGTCAATGCACACGTGGCCCCGTCGGCGCATCGTGTAGTGCAGCGATACCTCGCCGCCAAACGGGTTCGGGATGGCGAGAATTGTGGCCGGTGGGGATGAACGGCCGGCCACATTTGAGGCGAGCAGCGGACTGCGAATAAATGTAAGCGAATCCACTTCGAGTGAATCATCAATATTAAGAAAGGCCAGTTCCACACGATCGACCTCGCGGTCTACGTCGAACGTGTCGGAATAAACCGACCATGTATTTCCCAGGGTCAAGTCGGTATACCGGGTGTCCGTGACGTAATCGTCGTCCGTGTGCCACCAACCCGTGCCGGCGATCCTTGTGGTATTGATCACTACGCGCACATTGTCGTCTCCCGTTGGGCAGCGCATGCGAAAACGCAACGCGGTTCGTCCACGTTCGGGGCCGTAAACTGTAGTTCGTGCCCCGTTGTGCAACACTCCGGTACACGTGGCGCTCACCCAGCCGTCGGCCAGGCCGTCGTTGTTTCGGTCGGTGCGGAATTCCGGGTTGGGAATCTGATTCCGATCGTACGGAGCGCTGAGCACGAGGCGATGTATCACCTGCCCGAGTGTGCGTTCCACCATGCCTGTTCGGACGACGAAGGCACAAAGTGAATCAAGCGCCCATGCGGACGAATCCGAGGGGATGACATCATGAAATACAGGAATGACGGTTAGTCCCTGTTCGTATCCGTCCGTCATCCGGCGCAGGACCTCGTGGAGTTCGAGCGCTGCGCCTGCCGATTCGGGCCGGCGTATCGTGCTCAAAAGCGCCTGGTTGCGATCGATGTCGGTTTCGTCCGACACCCGAATACCCAGGCGTTCCAATCCGGTTGCGGCCGCGTTGTACCCCCAGGAGTAGACGCCGCCGCGGCCGAGACTTAAGGGGTCGTCGACTAAATTCCAGTGGTCGTTGGTTGTCCGTAACCACATCAATCCGACACGTCCCGCCGCGTAGTTGTAGTACTGCGCGAGCGTGTCACGCAACGCGCGCGACCAGCCCTGCCCGGCACCGCCCGGCTGGTTCCACCCCTGCGCGCCAATCCCGAGTTCCGTGAGAATGCCAATGGATTTGCGAATCGTGTCACCCCACGCGGATGCGTTCAGGGTGTCGCCCCAGAACGCGGGATTGTGGTGCAGTGTATGGTCATGAACTTCATGCCCGTGGCGCGCGAGGTTCACGGCCATTTCGCGCGTCATCGATCCCACACGTGTGCCCAGCTGTCCGGTAACGACGCCAAACGTTCCCTTCAGACCGTGGCGTTCGAGAATGGGAAACGCATTCTGGTACTGGTTGAGCCGACCGTCATCAAACTGAAGCACCACACGCCCGTCGCGGGCGAGGGCCATGGTGGACCCTGTGATACAAACGAGGACCAGGACGAAACGAACAATCCCCGATCGCGGGCAAAAGCGACTATCCGAAAAGGCGTGTGGATGCAATATCTCTCTCCCCCCAATACGCGGATTGCTTACGATTGAAGCGGCGGCGCCGGGACTCCGGCGACGGAGAAGATCTGAAGGCCTCCGCGAGGATCGCTTCAGGGCGTCCATTATAACACGGCACCGGCGGCGTTCGGTACTCAGGGTGTATGAATTGCGTACCGTACTCATCGCAAGAAACGCCGCCCAACGTGCAGTGGTGTGATTCAATCCGTCGATTCCTCGCTGTACGGACGTGTTCGCAAACGCGTATACTGGTAAATGTCCATGAGAACAAATCGACGCGCCGCCTGGCGCAGGAATCTGCTGCTCGCCGCCGCGGGGATTGCCGGCCTCGCCATCTTTCCGGACGTCTGTGTTGCGGCGGTCGTCGGCTCGCCGGGAACCGCCCCGGGTTCTCCCGACAGGGCCCGCCCGCCGTCCCTCGCTACACGGCCGGCCCCGGTGATCGGGGGGTCGCTTACCCTGTACCTTGAGAACGACGTATTTCTCGGCACCGATCGCGAGTACACGCACGGCTGCAGCGTGGCGTGGATGTCCCCGGATTTCAGCGTCGATGCGCCGCCTCCGCGTGCAACCGGCATGATGTTCCGATTGCTGCGGTTTATTGGTCCCGACGGGGTGCGACGCCATCGTTCTATCGCAGTTCGCCAGAATATCTACACCCCGGAAGATATAGAAAAAGTGAAGGTCGTTGAGGACGACGTACCGTATGCCGGCGTTCTCTACATGCCGTTTGGTGTGCATGAGAAGAGTCCCCGCGCAATTTCATCTCTGGAGCTCGACGTCGGTATCATTGGACCCCATTCATACGCCGCACAGGTACAGAAAAAAGTGCACGGTTGGCTCGGGGGGAAGAAGCCGGCGGGGTGGGCCAATCAATTGCACGACGAGATCATTCTTAACCTTGAGTATGATTTACGCCGCCGGGCGTATCGGTCAAGCGCGGCGCGAGGTATTGCACTCGATGCGATTCCATACTTCGGGTACGGACTGGGGAATATGCGTATTTACGCGAAGGTTGGCGCGCAGATTCGTGTGGGATGGCACCTGCCGAACAACTTCGGTTCGTATAATCTGCAGCCCAGTTGCGAGTGTTCCGCGGCACCCGGGCCGGCGTCGTCGCCCGCCGGGCAGCCGGGCCCCGATGATGTGGTGCCCGGTATTGCCCGGCGCTCCCGTTCCGCGCACGTTCTCCCCGCGTTTTCGTTTCACCTCTATGCCGCGGCCGAGGGGGAGGGTGTTGCTCATGATATTTTTCTGGACGGAAACACCTTTGGAAAGAGTCATAGCGTGCGCCGTAAGCCGTGGATCGGTCGGACCACCGTGGGATTCGGGCTCCGCATACACCGCGTAAAGCTCGACTACTCGTTTGTGTTCAAGACCACCACGTTCCGGGCGCAGCCGACGGGGCACCGCTATGGGGGGATAACGCTGACGCTGATCTATTAGCGCGGCCCCGTGTTCGGCGAATCCATCGCGGACGAATGGATGCGAAACGCCCCGGTGGTGTAACCGCCGGGGCGTCCGCATGTTCGGGGTGCATCATTGACAGCATACCCCGTGTCAAGGTGCAAGCACTACAGATGAAGCTGCAGCGCGCCACCGATAGACCACTGGTTGAAGTTGCTCACCGTGTGGTAGAACGACTGACCAACAAGGCTCACCTTCTGGCTAACGTCGAGTTCGAGTCCGCCGCCGAACTGTGCGCCGAGTTTTGTGTCACTCGTGTTGAAGCTGAGCGAGCCGAGTCCGCCCAGGCTGGCGTTGGCCGACGACGATAGGATGTGCACGGACGCGCCACCGGCGATGAACGGACGTACCTTCGGAGCTGAGATGGGGAACACCCATTTGAGGTTCGCCCCGACCGACCAGTCTTTCATGTCAGCGCCCGCGCCGATCGATCCGGCTGTGGCGGAAATCGACTGGTTCCAGTAGTTGACGAATGGCTGCACGTACATGTTCACCATGGGCGCACCCACTTCCATGAACAAGCCTGCATTCCAGGTGCCGTCCAGGTTATCCGGATTCGTATAGCCACCCTGAATTCCGAGTGCGCGCAGCGGGCCAGCCGCATGCGCGTGGCCAACGCTGAACAGAGCAGCGCTGACGATCGCAACAAGAACGAGGAGCTTCCTCATTAATATGTACCTCCTGTACCGGCTCCCGCCGCCGCCTGACGGGCAACGATTTCCCGTGCGGCAGAATAGTTCCGCGATGTATCCGTCCACCCGCGGGAGCTTTCGGCTGCGAATGCAAGACAGGGGCCAGAAAGCCGTATTTCGCCCGCTGGCCCCCGCTCGGGCGCTGTGGTAGGTTGAAACCGCGATGGTGTTTACCAATCTGCGCAGCTTTTTGTCCCGCCTTGAGGCCCAGGGCGATCTTGCGCGCGTACGCGTGGAAGTGGATTCCGAGTATGAGATTGCCGAAATTGCCCGGCGGAGCGTGCGCGAAGGGGGGCCCGCACTGCTTTTTGAGAATATCCGCGGCGCCCGATACCCGCTCGCGATCAATTTTCTGGGCACAGTTCGCCGGATCGAAACCGCGCTGGGGGTTCATCCCGAGGCGCTCGGCGAGCAGCTCGTCCAGTTTGCCCGCGACGTGATGCCGCCCGGTTGGGGGGAACTGGTGGCAAACCGGCGCATGCTGCGCCGTATTGCGGCCATGCGCCCGCGCCGCGTGCGGCGTGCGGCGTGTCAGGAAGTAGTGGATATGTCCCCCGATCTTGGGGCTCTGCCGGTTCTCAAGTGCTGGCCGCAGGATGGCGGGCGATTCATTACGTTTCCGCTCGTCATTACGCAGCACCCCGATACCCACGAGTCGAACGCGGCGATCTATCGCATGCAGGTGTTCGATCGCAGGACGACCGGAATGCACTGGCAACTCCACAAAGGGGGTGGGTTTCACTTTCGTGCGGCCGAAGTGCACGGACAGGCGCTGCCGGTGGCCGTGGCACTGGGCGCCGACCCGGCGCTGATGCTGGCCGGAATGTTTCCTCTACCGGAAGCCCTTCAGGAGGTGATGTTCGCCGGTTTGCTGCGCGCGCGCGCCACGCGTATGGTGCGGGCAAGAAAGGTATCGGCACTCGTGCCCGCAGCGGCTGAGTTTGTGCTCGAGGGCGAGGTACCCGCGGGAGAGCGCCGTCCAGAAGGACCGTTCGGCGACCACTTTGGCCACTACTGCGAGGTGGCGGACTTCCCGGTGTTTCATATCCGCGCGATGACGCACCGCCGCAATCCGGTATACCCGGCGGCCGTCGTGGGCAAGCCGCCGCAGGAAGACCGGTACATGGGCGACGCCTCGCAGATGATTCTCGGCCCGCTCATTCGATTGATGCGTCCGGAGGTACGCGATGTATGGGCGTACTACGAGGCGGGGTTCCACAACTTGCTCGCCGTGTCGATGAATGCGCGCTATGCGCGCGAGCCGATGCGTACAGCGCTCGGTATTCTCGGAGAAGGCCAGCTCGGACTCTCCAAGGTGGTCGTCCTGGTGGACGATGACGTGGATGCACGAAGTTTTCCGGCTGTTCTCGGCGCCATCCGCGAGAACTTTTATCCGTCAACCCGATTCCAAATGATCACCAACGCGCCGCTCGACACGCTCGACTACACATCGTTTCAAATGCATCTGGGAAGCCGAATGATCCTCGACGCTACGCGCGAGCGCGAGCCGTACCCGGCGCCTCCGGGGGCTGCGCCCCCGCCGGTGCCACGCCCGCGGCCCCGCATAGCAGATAACGTGGATTCGATCGCGCCCCACATCACGCGGGTGCGCCTGTGGAGGGATACGCTGTTGGTGGTACAGATGGGCGCGAAAGAGGCCGGCATAGGGGCGCGCACCGTCGCTCTGCTTCGCGCGTCCAATGCCGTGGCAAATGTGCCACTGGTTGCCATCGTTAGCCCCGATGTGAATCTGGACGATGACGTCGATACGATATGGGGAATCTTCACGCGGTTCGACCCGGCGCGCGATGTGCGTTTTGACTCGGAAACTCTTGTGGGTGCGCACGCGGTGTGCCGGGGCACAATGTACATCGACGCCTCGTGGAAACCGGGCTACCCCGACCCGGTGTCCGTGCCCGACGAAATCATTCGCCGCGTGGATAACCGCTGGCGCGAGTACTTTCCGAAAACGTAGACGTGTTGTGCGAAAGAAACTACCTTTTCAATTCCGCCAGCGCGCCCAGGTGTAACGCGTTCAATATGGCTTTTTCAGCGGGTTCGTACGCCGCGTTCACTGCGGTGGGCGCGGCGGTCATCAGGCGGTCGACCACTACGCGAAACGTGCGCGATCCCCTGGGCGCGTCCACCGCCGCGCAAACCGCGTCGGCCACTTCCTGTGGATCGGGCGGGTTGTCGCCCGAGAACATGTCTTCGAACCCGGCGAACCACGCGTTGAGGGCATCGCCGACCGGGCCGTATTCAGCGGCAAGCTCGGGTTTTGACACCGGCATCCCGTTGTTCCCGATCTCGGTGGGGAACGCACCCGGCTCGATGACCACCGTGTCGATGCCCAGCGGTGCCAACTCGTAACGATACGTTTCCATCAAACCCTCGACGGCCCACTTCGATGCCGTATACGCGCCGGCGAACGGGAGCACGATTCGTCCCATGATCGACGAAATTGTCACCACGAGGCCATCCTTCTGCTCGCGCATTGCCGGCAAAAACGCGTTCGTAACGCGGAGCACACCGTGTACGTTCACGTCGAAAATGCGGTGGAAGTCTTCGGGTGAGTGCGACTCACAGATACCCATTGCCACAACGCCCGCGTTATTCACCACGGCGTCAATTCGCCCGGACTTTTCGAGCACCGTATGGGCCGCTGCTGCCACCGACGCGTCCGACGTGACGTCGAGTTCCACCACGTCCACCGACCGATCGTTCTTCGCGGCCCATTGGCGAAGCCTCTTCGCCGCCCCCGCGTTCTTTCCTTCCACGCCTCGCATCGATGCATACACTTCGTGACCGGTGCGGGCGAGTGTTCGCGCGGTGAGATCTCCAAAACCACTGCTGCACCCCGTAATGAGAATCGTTTTTTTTGTACTCATCCAAAGCTCCTTGTCCGCACGTAGTATCCACGGGAAAGAGAAAAAACATCGGTTTCGCACGGGCATTGGCGCGATTGCGCCTGCGCTATTATACTAAATAACATAGGAGGACTCATGTCAAAGGACAACACACTCCGCTATACGTCAGCCGTGATCGTGGTGCTGCTTGCACTCGGCGCGATGGGTGCCGTTCACACTCCGCTGGCGGGAACGGGAAAAACAATGACCGGACACAACAAGCAAGCCGCGGTCGCTACGTTTGCGGGGGGCTGCTTTTGGTGTATGGAGCCGCCGTTCGACAAGATCCCCGGTGTGCTCTCCACCACGTCGGGCTACACCGGTGGGATGGTGAAGAACCCTACGTACAAGGAAGTCTGCACAGGAGAAACCGGGCACGCCGAATCGTTGCAGATTGTTTACGACCCGTCGCGGGTGTCGTACGCCACGCTGCTCGAAACATTCTGGCGCAATATCGATCCGACTACGGCCAATCGGCAATTCTGCGATTATGGATCGCAGTATCGTCCGGCTATTTTTTATCACGATGATGCGCAAAGAAAACTGGCCGAGGCGTCGCTGCACAATTTACAACAGATGAAACTGTTCCCCGACATTGCGGTCAAGATCGAGAAGGCATCGACGTTCTATCCGGCCGAGGAATATCATCAGGATTTCTACAAGAAGAATCCCGAGCACTATCACCGTTACCGCAGTGGTTGCGGTCGCGATGCGCGACTGGCGAAGCTGTGGAAGAACGTTACGCGCCGCATTGTTCCCCGTAACCTTTCCGTGATCCAGGCTGACGAGAAAGCGATACCGGGCGCCAAATGATATGCGTTCCGCGTACCCCGCCGCACGATACTGCCCCGGGTCGCAAAAAGCGTTGAGAAAAGGACGCCATGGGCCTCCTGCGTGAAGGTTCCGGGGGCGGCCGGATTCGGTTTGCTGCTGTTCCAATGGATGTTACGGCGCTGGCCGCACGGGACCGGGCCCCCGGTGCATTCGGTTGCCGGGGGGAACCCCGGTCGATCCGTGCGATTCTGACCCTGGCAGGGCGCGCTCGAAAGTGTCCCCGCGCGACGCGGGTGTGCTACACTGCTGTGCCATGACCCATCACGCCATACAGGATGATTATCCCGACGACGTTGCCCACTGCTACGGGTGCGGTTCCCTCAACGAAAAGGGCCTGCACATCAAGTCGCGCCGGGAAGGCGACGACGTAGTGTGCCGTTTTATACCCCGCCCGGAACACACCGCGTTTCCGGGGTTTGTCTACGGCGGATTGATCGCCTCGCTCGTGGACTGCCACGCGATGGGCACGGCGGCGGCCGAGTGGATGCGCGCCCGCGGCGTCGAAACGGGCAGCCAGCCCACCGAGCGGTTCGTCACCGGCACGCTCACGGTGAAGTACCTGCACCCCACCCCAATGGGCGGCGAGCTCGAGGTTCGTGCCCGGGCCACCCGGATCGGTGAGCGCAAAGTAACCGTCGAGGCCGAAGTCATCGCGGACGGCGCGGTATGCGCCACCGGCCAGGTGGTCGCGGTACGGATGCCCGACGAGTTGCTTGAGGCCACGCGCCGCGGCGGAAAGGCCTAGTCGGCGAATCAGTTGCGCCGTCACTCCCCCCTTGCGCCCGGGCATCCCGCCGGGTATACTCCGCGCACCGGTCCGAACGCTGCTCCGCAATTCTGCCCGCCCCGCCCGGAGCATTCGCCGCGTCAGAAATGAAATTGCCATGAGCGCATTGATCGAATCCAACGGCATCACATTTACCGATCGCACCATCATTCCCGTGTGGGAGCGCGTGCTGGACGGCGAGCGTCTCTCGCCTGCCGACGGGCTCGCGCTTTTTCGCAGCGACGACTTTACGGCGATTGGCGAAATGGCCGACCACGCCGCCCGTGCGAGAAGCGGTGAAAAGGTGTACTTTGTCATCAACACCCACATCAATCCAACGAACGTGTGTGTGATGAACTGCACGTTTTGTGACTACGTCAGCGATCGCAATGATGCCGGGGCCTGGGAGATGACGACGGAAGAAATCCTCGCCCACATAACCCCCGAGATGACGGAGGTGCACATTGTAGGCGGTCACCATCCCGACTGGCCCTTCGAGCACCACGAGGGGTACATTCGCGCGATTCACGAGGCCTTTCCGCGCGTCCAGATCAAGGCGTTCACGGCCGCCGAAATCGACTACTTCGCCAAACGCTGGAAACTCGATGCGGGCGAAATTCTCGACCGCCTGATCGACGCCGGCCTGTCGGCGATGCCGGGCGGCGGTGCCGAAATTTTTTCGCCGCGTGTGGCGAAGGCACTGCACTACATCGGTAAGGCTCAGTCCGATCGCTGGCTGGAAATTCACGGTATGGCGCACGCGCGCGGCATTCCTTCGAACGCCACGATGCTCTACGAGCACATCGAAACATTCACTGAGCGTGTCGAGCATCTGCGCCTGCTGCGCGAACAGCAAGACACGAGCGGCGGGTTCATGGCCTTTATTCCGCTCGAGTACCAGCCGAGCGAGGCGCAGCTTGTAAGGCGTCACGCGTCAGCGCTCGACGACCTCAAGACCATCGCGGTTTCACGCCTGATGCTCGACAACTTCCCGCACATCAAGGCATACTGGATCATGTTGCAGGAGGATACCGCGGGTATCGCACTGAATTTTGGTGCCGATGATATCGACGGCACCATTGAGACCGAACGTATCGCGCATGCGGCTGACGCGAGGAGCCCCGTGGGCAACACGCGCGCGAAACTCGTGCGGCTGATACGTGATGCCGGCAAGGTGCCCGTGGAACGCGACGCGCGGTACACCGAGTTGCATGTGTACAGCGCCGAGGAGGCCCTGGCCGAGGCGGCGGGCACATATCGACCGATTCGGCGCGGCAGGGTATCTCCGCGCGCCGGCCAGCCGCTGGCAAAGAATGTGGCGTTCGACCCGGCGCAAAACGCGTGAAAGTAGCGATGCGCGGAGGCGACCAACCGAACGCACGGTACGGCAAAGCAGGGGCTCGAAGCGGGCAGCGGGCAGCGGGTAGCGGCAACGCGCGGAAGATGGAACACCGGGGGGGGGTAAATCCGAGGGACGGGGAGCGCCGAATACACATCACGGGAATGTCATGAAAATTGGTCGAATACCCTATTTGAACAGCGTTCTGTTCTATCACGGTCTCGCTCGAGCGGCCGGACGCGACGGCGTTGCAATGGAGTTTGAGAATCTCCTTCCACGAAACCTGTCGGCCGCTGCCGTGGAATCGGCCGTCGCGGCCGGGCCGGTGCCGCTGGTGACCACCTGGGACATTGCCGATCGCTACGAGCCGCTCGTATCAGCGGATGGCGCGGGCGATTTCTGCATCGCCACGGTCACGAAAGCGCACAGCATCCTTCTGTTTTCATCACGGCCGTTTGATTGCCTCGATGGTGCCACGGTGGGGGTCACACGGGAAACGTCCACATCGGTCCGGTTGATGAAAGTGCTTTTTGAAGAGCACTGGGGCGTTCACCCCGCGGGGTTCGCCGGCGTCAATCCAGAGCAGAATGACGCGTTCCTGCTGATCGGCGATGAAGCGCTCGTGCACCGCAACGGCGTGGCCGGCTTCGGCCATGTGGCAGACCTTGGTGAAGTGTGGTCGAGCTGGACGTCACTTCCGTTTGTGTTCGCACGCTGGGTAGTACACCGGGATGTTCCCTCCGCCCGGCGCGAGCAGCTCGTGCGCTGGATCGATGAATCGATTGCGGAGGCATGGTCCTCCGTGGAATCTGTTGTGGCCGGTTACGGAGCCCGGTTGCGCATGACCCCGGCGCAGATGCGCGAGTATCTCGAGGCGTTCCATTTTCGCATGACCCCTTTGGAGTACGAGTCCGTTGCGCGGTTCCGCGAACTGGACCGGGCGGTGCGGATTACCTATGGACAGACCGCAGCATAACCCTCTGTTGCCCGGCCCGGCAGCATCTTCGGGAGGTGGCGTGGCACTTCGGATTCCCAGTGGGATACTCACGCAGCGAGTTCACATTCGCCCGCACACGCTGGACGACCTCGACTCTTTCACCGAATTTATGGTCGACGCCGACGCGACATACTTTCTCACCTTCGACGCCGATCAGAAAACGCCGGAAGGAGCACGCAGTCTCCTCGAGTACATCGTGGCGTCATACGAGACCGAAGCACCTGTGTTCGCGCTGGCCGCGGTGGAACGAAGCACCGGCGCCTACCTGGGATCGTGCGGGCTCTCGCCGCTGGCCGGTGAAGACGGCGTGGAGTGCTTTTTCTGGTTGTTGCGCCGCTACTGGGGATGGGGATACGCAACCGAAACCACGCGCGCTCTGCTGTATTACGCATTTGAAGAATTGGACGTGTCGGCGGTTGTAGTGAATGCCGCACGTGCGAACAAGCGCGCCTGGAAAGTTGTGGAAAATATCGGTTTTGCGAACGATGGCCCGGTGCGCTTGCCCAACATGCCCCGCGCGCAACGGTTCTCGATGACGCGTAAGATATACGAGATGCTTTCCGAATAGATCGCTTCACGTGCATGGCCATCTTGCTGTACGCGTCGGGGCGTGCTACCGTACCTCTTCGACCCCCAACAACCCGAGGGAGGGAGACCATGAAGCGTATAGTTGCACTACTGCTCGTTGTATCGATGGTTGCGGCTGTTGGCGGATGCTCCTGGAGCAGCAAGAGGAAAGGCGCCGTTACGGGCGCCACGGTAGGGGGTGTGGTGGGTGGACTGATCGGAAAAAAGGCGGGGAATACGGCTGTGGGTGCCATTCTGGGCGCGGCGGTGGGCGGCGCGGCCGGCGCGTGGATCGGCAGCTACATGGACAAACAGGCCGCCGAAATTGAGCACGACATTCAGGGCGCACGCGTGGAGCGTGTGGGCGAAGGCATCAAGATCACGTTCGATTCGGGCATCCTGTTCGATGTCAACAAAGCGTCGCTAAAACCCGTGGCGCAGGAAAATCTGCGCAAGCTAGCGGTAATTCTCAACAAGTACTCCGACACCGAGATTCTTCTCGAAGGTCACACCGACGCCACCGGTTCGCAGGAGTGGAACCTGCAGCTTTCGAAGTTGCGTGCGCAATCGGTGTCGAACTACCTGAGCGGACAAAAGGTGATGGAAACACGCTTCCACATCATGGGCTACGGAGAAACGCAGCCGATCGCGTCGAATGAAACCGCCGATGGACGCGCGGCAAACCGCCGCGTGGAAGTGGCCATTTACGCAAACGACAAGCTCAAGAAAGTGGCCACACAGAAAGCTGGCGGATGAACCGCGTGACCACGGCATTCGGTGCAATACAAAGGGGTACAACGGGGCCGGCGGTGAACCGGCCCCCTTGCTGCGTTCGGCCCGCGGGAAAATCCAGTGGACCGTGTGACCGGTGCCCGGCGAGTTGCGCCGGTGTGCCCCGCAGCCGTCGTCGGCATGCACGCGTGCCGGGGTCCGAGGCCGGGTGCGCGGCAAGGTTGGGTTGACGGGGGAGGTGGTTCCGGTCGAAAGAGACGGTGTGGTATGCTATGGTTTTGGGGCGTGGGTGGATGGGGGGATACGCCGGCACGCCCGCGCGGCGCACACCCGAAACGGTGCGCGATGTTTGTACCCGCCCCCGAAGAGGGTGCGCCGTACCCGGCGCGCCCGCCAAGGGTGCGTGACGAATGCGGAGCCAAACCGATGATGCGGACCATCCGAAACAAAGTTTCCGCCGGCGAACGCCTCTCGGGGAAAGATGCGCTCTACCTGTTGCGCGACGCTCCCCTGCTCGAACTCGCCCCGCTCGCAATGGCCGTGAGGTGGCGCCATAACCCGCGCCGTCGCGTCACGTATGTGGTCGACACGAACCTCAATTACACCAACATCTGCGACGCCTACTGCACGTTTTGCGCGTTTTACCGTCGTCCCGGGCAGGAAGGCGAGTACGCCTATTCAATTGATGAGATGATGGGGCAATTTGCGCGCGCGCGCGCGATGGGGTGCACAACCGTGTTGCTCCAGGGAGGGCTCAACGACGAGGTACCGTTTTCGTTTTACACTGACCTCGTGCGCGAGACCATTCGCCGTTTTCCCGACATTCACCCGCATTTTTACTCGGCCCCCGAGGTGAAGAAGATGCAGGAAGTGAGCGGCCTGTCGCTGGAAGGAGTGGTGGACGCGCTCTATGAAGCGGGGCTACGCACGATTCCTGGCGGCGGCGCCGAGGTACTTACCGACCGTGTGAAGAAACATGTGTCGAAAATCTGGCCCAAGGCAAAGACCGCCGATTGGGTGGATGTGCACCGTGCCGCGCACAAAGCCGGCCTGCGCTCGACCGCCACGTTGATGTACGGGCACGTGGAAACCAACGAAGATATCGCGGAGCATCTGGAGATTACGCGCGCATTGCAGGACGAAACAGGCGGGTTCACCGCATTCATTCCGTGGAGCTACAAGCGCGATAATTCGCCGCTCTCGCGCAAAGTGCCTGTAGAGGCGGGGCCCAACCGATACCTGCGTATCATCGCCGTATCTCGTTTGATGCTCGATAATTTTTCGCACATCCAGGCTTCCTGGTTCAGCGAAGGCAAGAAAACCGGCGTGGTGGCACTTAACTTCGGTGCTGACGATTTTGGCGGAACGATTTTCGACGAGAACGTAATGCAGGAAGCGGGCTTTTTCAACCGCACGACCGTCGAAGAAATTTGCGCGCTGATCCGCGATGCGGGGTTTGTGCCGGCGCAGCGCACCACGCTCTACAAGGTGCTGGGCGAGTTCCCCGAATCGGGTTCAGGATCCGATGTCGACGCGTCGGGCGGCGATGTGCGTGGTGCAGGCGTCGGCTCGGAGGGCCCTGTGGCGCGCGCCGCGAATTCCACCGAAGCGTCCAATCCGCGTACCCCCCCCCGTTCCTCCGGGGCACCCGCGCGCCGCTCCGCCGGCGCGTAACCTCCAAATGGGACGCACCGTTCGTTTCAAACCCGTTGCCCTGCCCGGCGAGCACGGATTGGCGCGTTTCTTCTGCTCTCGATTCAGGCCGTGGAGGGGTTGGGAATTCGACGAAACACACTCACGGCCACTCGGGTAGGCATCATGGAAATCATGTTCCGCGCTGCGTTCGTGGCGATCGTCGCGATCGCTTCTGCAGCGTGAGCGGCCCCGCGCCTTCGCGGTTTGTCCCATCGAGGTACGGGGTGTGTGCCGTAACCCGGCGGGCAGGGCGGAACGCATTGCGTCCGCCCTGCCGCCACCCACGGTCTACCGATAGCTCATCGCGTCTTTGGTGATGTACTTCCGCAGGATGCCAAGCTGACCGATGTGGTAGGCCTCGTGGTGCATCAAGAACGCCAGCATGCCGGCCATCGTATCGTCGGCGATGGGCACATCCACTGGTTTGGGCGAATCGAGAACCTCGTCGGGAGCGTTTTCGAGCGCGTTAAGAATACGCGGAGAAATCGAGTTGAATTTCTCGCGCAGCGCGTCGAGAGACGGGTAGTCCGCTGCATCATCGATGGATTTGCCGTGGCCGAAGAGGTCCTCGTACGGGTTGGGGTCGTCGACGCCGGCCAGCGTATTCAGCGACCAGCGTGCCGCAAGAATGTGACCGGCCACCCACGTAACGTGGTTGACCGAGTCTCTCAGCCGGTTGCTGGCGGCGGTGTCATCGATGCCTTCGAGAACGTTGTTGTACAGGCGGGTGTGCAGTTCGAACTGGCGTGCCAGAATCTGTGCACGGGTTTTTGCGGACATGGGTCCCTCCATGGGCATGCCGCGACGCCCGGGTCGCGGACGGATAGATCCAACCGGATGATATGATTTCGGTCGTGCTGCGGTACGGCCACGGACGCCGCATGTATGGGGAGAATGACCGATCCCAGGGTGGACAAACAAGTGGCGCAAGTGCTATTCTGCGGGGGCTTATGTGCCAAAACCGCGTAGCCGCTACTGTACATCAGCCGCATCGCATCGTCGATCGAGCCATGAAAAGAAATTCGGGGTGAATCCGGGCAAAAACCGATGCGAAGACGCGTATCCATGCTTGTATTTCGCGAGTGTATCGCCAGTGGCGTGGTGGGAATGATGGATATGTTCGAGAAGGCCAACCACCGACTCGCCGAGTTGTCTGGCGACAGTGACCGGAGCCCGGGGTTCGAGGTGGAATTCGTGTGCGACGAGGCCCGCCCGCCCGCAATGGGACCGGTACGCGTATCGCCGTGCGTCCCCCTGGCCGAAGCATCGCCGAGCGACCTGGTGGTGGTGCCCGCTATCGATACCGACCCCCGCGAATTCATCGCCGATCACGCCGACGCGGCCCGTTGGATTCGCGAGCGCCACGAGGCCGGCGCTGAGGTTGCCAGTGTCTGCACCGGGGCATTCCTGCTCGCCGCCAGTGGCCTGGTGGACGGCCGCGCATGCAGCACCCACTGGGCCGCCGCCGATACGTTCGCACGGATGTTTCCGCAGGTGCACCTGGAATCGCAGAACATCATCACAGATGAAAGCGGCGTGTATACCTGCGGGGGGGCTACCTCGTTTTACAATTTGCAGCTCTACATCATCGAAAAATATTACGGGCGCGGGCTGAGCCTCTGGCTTGCCCGCATGTTCCTCATCGAGCTCGACCGCACCTCACAGCTCCACTTTGCCGTGTTCGCACCGCAGAAACACCACGGTGACACCGAAATCGTGAAAATCCAGCGGTTTATCGAGTCGAACTACGATAACGCGCTGAGCGTGGGGGCGCTGTGCGAGCGCTTCGGCATAAGCCGACGTACACTGATCCGGCGGTTCAAGGACGCCACGGGCACCCCGCCCATTCAGTATATCCAGCGTGCGCGCGTGGAGGCGGCCAAAAAAGCACTCGAAAATACACGGCACACGGTCAGCGAAGTGATGTACTTGGTGGGGTATAATGACCTGAAGTTTTTTCGCAAAAAATTTCGCGACGTAACCGGGCTGACACCGGCCGCGTATCGCAAGAAGTACAGTCCGCGCCGACGCGGCCGCTCCGCGGTGCGGCAGGCGATGCAGTAGGCCCGCGTAGCGCGGTGCATATTTACCGGGTTCGTTCGTACACTTCGTGCGCCGTAGTGGCTGTGGTGTGGCCCGCGCTGCACGATGCAGAAGGTCTTCATGACAACAACGGATACTCCTCCCATTATCGAAGCGTGTGTTCGCGGCGATCTGCCTGCGGTGCAGAGTATTCTGGCCGAAGACCGTGCTCAGGTCTTCGCGCGCGACCGTCGTGTAGACAGCACTCCCCTGCACTTTGCCTCTCACCGCGGGTATGCCGATATTGTGCGCGAGCTTCTCAACGCACGCGCCGACGTAAACGCTCGCGAGGGGTGCAGCGGCGCCACGCCACTGCACTGGGCCGCCGAGGGTGGGCACGACGAAACTGCCGCTGTTCTTGTGGATGCGGGTGCCAACCTGTTTGCCGTCGATGACTGGTACGCGCTCACGCCGATTGATTGGACGGCCGTAGTGGTCCACGCGTCGAAGCGGCACCACAATCGCGACTCTACCGCGCGCGTTCTCATGGAGCGCGGTGCGCGGCCGTCGCTGTTCCGCGCGATTGCGCGTGATGATCAGGCTGGTGTACGCGAAGCGCTGCGCAGTGTATCAGCTATGCCCACCGCGCGCGCGGCGCTACAGTCCCTCGTGCCTGCACCCCCCGATCTCGTCAGGCGCCTGGGCCCGGCGATGTCGGGCATGATGCCGCTGCACCTGGCCGCGTGGCGCGGTGACGGTGGCATTGCCGCGTTGCTCGCCGCGCGCGGTGCCCCGCTCGGTGCGGCCACGTCGCTGGGGCACTCGGCGCTATCTCTGGCCGCGCTGCGCCAGCACGCCGACGCGCAGCTTGCACTCGAACGCGCGGGTGCGGCGCCCGACGTGCCCACGTTTTTGGCACGCCAGCAGTTTGCCGCCGCCGAAAAATATGTGCTGAGCGACCCGCAATTGTTACAACGTGGCGGCGCGCATTATCGGGTGTTGCTGTCGTTCGCCGAGCACGGTCGCGCCGACGTGGTGGAGTGGCTGGTTACGCACGGCGCCGATCTGAATGCCACCGATACCTATCTGGGCGTGGACGAGTGGATGGACGAATTGACGGCACTGCACCTGGCGTCGCGTCGCGGGCATCTGGCCACGGTACAGGTGCTGATTGAAGGTGGCGCCGACGTGAACACGTACTCGCCGCGGTCGCATATTACGCCATTGCATTTGGCCGCCGTGGGCGGGCACACCGAGGTGGCGCGGGTACTGGTAGCAGCGGGTGCCGACGCAAACGTGTGCGATGCCACGCACGAGGCGCCGGCGATCGGATGGGCTGCATATGCGAAGCGCGACGAAACGGTGGAGTTCCTGCGGTCGGTAACGCGCGCACAGTACGGGGGTGACGGTTAGCCCGTGACGTGACAAACCCGGGGCAGGGAACAAATGCGCGACCTGCGCAGAGATACGCGGTTAGCGGTCGATCCAGGGCCGGTTCATGAGGGTTGGTTCCTGCCGGTCAAAATTCACGAGAAACCGCGCCCCGGATACGATGCAAATGCCGTCACCGTTGTTCATGCCCGGGCCGGGCATGAATCATGACACATCGGCAAACAACGGGCCGAGGCCCACAACGGTGCCGGGGTCGATGGACGAAGTTGCCGGCCCGCCCGCCAGGGATCAGATCCGCCAGATTTCCGGGACAGCACGGGAAAAGGGTGTGCAGTAGAAGGAGACGTATCATGCCGTGCATCGCCCTGATTCAGCAACATGCTTCGTTGGACGTGGACGAAAACCTTGCGCGGGCGCTGGCGGCAGTCGACCGTGCCGCGGCTGGCGGTGCGCGCATCGTGTGTTTTGCAGAGCTGGCATTCACGCCGTTTTATCCACAACGCGTCGCGGACGATCGTAAAGAGAACGTACTCGACCTCGCCGAACCGGTTCCCGGCCCGACCACGGAATTGTTTGCCACGAAAGCGCGCGACCACAACCTGGTAATCGTTCTCAATCTCTACGAGCGCGACGGCGAGCACGCGTACGATACCTCCCCGGTGATCGACGCCGATGGCACACTCCTCGGCGTAACCCGCATGGTGCACATCACCGACTACCCGTCGTTTCGCGAGCAGGGCTACTACGCGCCCGGAGACCGCGGTGCGCCGGTCTACCACACACGCTATGGCGCGGTGGGCGTAGCCATCTGCTACGACCGTCATTATCCCGAATACATGCGTGCCCTGGCGCTCGGCGGCGCCGAAGTGGTGTTTGTGCCGCAGGCGGGCACGGTCGGCGAGTGGCCCGATGAGCTCTACGAAGCCGAGGTGCGCGTGGAGGCGTTTCAGAACGGGTACTTTGCCGCGTTATGCAACCGGGTGGGTGTGGAAGGGGCGATGACGTTTGCGGGCGAATCGTTCGCGTGCGCGCCCGACGGACGCGTGATTGCCCGGGCCGGTCGAGGAAGCGACGCCGTTGTGATGTTCGACGCGGATTTTACCGAGGTGGAGCGCTCTGATGCTCGCAGGCTGTTCTTGCGCGACCGCAGGCCGGAATTATACGGGGCGTGGTGGAACGGGAAACCGAATCGCGGGGCCGACGGAAACCGCTGAATAACTCCTCTTTCGTGTTCGTGCACGGCCCCGTATGCGCACGGCGCGGGCGGATCCAACCACCGGAATCCCCCCGCGATATCCGGTGGATCCGGCCGTTTCCCCATGGCACGGATTTCGGGTCGTAGTGGGACGGGGCAATTCGGCGCCCCGGGGGATTCGGGAGGGGGAGCGAGAAGAGTTTGGGGCCCCTTTCCCCCTTTTGACTTCCCACCCCCGGTCCGCTACCCTTGCCGTATGTCCTGTCTAACGCGCCGCCCATCGGCCGCGTTTGCGCCCCGGGCGGTGGGCGTCGCGGTGGCGGCCATCCTGATTGCCGCCGTGCCCTCGTTCCGGGTCACTTCTTGTTTGCTCCCCGCGCTCACGGGGAACGCCGGCGCCGCCGCAGCGCCGGTTGCTGCGGCGTGTCCGCCTCTGGCACCGGCGGCGGAATCCCACACCGTTGCGACATCTACAGCGCAAGCCCCCACTGAAGAAACTCCAATCGCCCGGGCCCGTGGCGCATCACCCCCCGGAGAACGCATCGCGCGGTCGTCGCTGAAGCCGATCGACGTCTTCGAACTCGAGCTCGCCGGAGACCCGCAGATTTCTCCAGACGGCCGCACCGTCGTGTACGTGCGCCACCACTTTGATATCATGGCCGATCGGCGCCGTACCACCCTGTGGTCGATCGCGATCGACGGTTCGAACCATCGTGCGATCACAAGCGGCGAGCACAATGATACCTCGCCCCGCTTCTCGCCGGACGGAACCCGCCTGGCCTATCAGTCGGGCGCGGGCGGCAGTCCACAAATTTTTGTGCGCTGGCTGGACACCGGGCAAACCGCGCGCGTAACACACCTGAACGAACCTGCCGCGCACATCGCGTGGTCTCCCGACGGAAGGTGGATCGCGTTTACGATGATCGTGCGACAGGCAACCGCACCGTTTGCCCCGATGCCCGCACGGCCCAAGGGCGCCAAATGGGCGCCCGGCGCGAAGGTGATCGACACGTTTCTTTACCGCCGTGACGGCACCGGATACCTGCCGCACGGCTTTCGCCACATCTTCGTGGTTCCTGCCGACGGGGGCACCCCGCGGCAGCTTACCACGGGCAACTGGCACGATGGCGCGCCGTCGTGGACGCCGGACGGCCGCACAATCATTTTTTCGGCCAACCGGCGCGAGAACTGGGCGCGCGAGCCCCGCAACAGCGAGGTGTACGAAGTCGACGTGCATACCGGCGCGGTGCGCGCACTCACGTCGCGCAACGGACCCGACAACGAACCGGTGGTATCACCCGACGGGAAAACCATTGCCTACACAGGCTTCGATGATCACCTGCAAAGCTACGAGATAACGCACCTCTACACGATGAACCGTGGTGGCACGGGCGTGCGAGATCTTACCGAACACTTCGACCGCAGCGTGGGCCGGCCGCGCTGGGCACCCGATGGCAAGGGCGTGTATGTGCTCTACAACGATCACGGGGCAACACACATCGGCTATGTATCGCTTGACGGTGGCAAGGTACGAACGGTAGTGCACAATGTGGGAGGCATGTCGCTTGGCCGACCGTACCCCGGTGGTTCGTTCAGCGTCGCGCGCGCGGGCAGGCTGGCGTTCAACGTCACCGCGCCGGATCACCCGGCCGACGTGGCCACAGCGCCGACACGCCGCGGACCGGCGCACGTGTGGCGCCTCACCCACCTCAACGACGACCTTTTCGCGCAGCGCACGCTCGGCACCGTGGAAGAAATCCACTACACCTCGTCGTTCGACGGCCGCGAAATCCAGGGGTGGATTGTCAAACCGCCCCACTTTGATGCGGGTAAGAAGTATCCGCTGATTCTCGAGATCCACGGCGGACCGTTCGCCAACTACGGCGCGCGCTTCAGCGCCGAAATTCAGTTGTACGCCGCGGCGGGTTACGTGGTGCTCTACACGAACCCGCGTGGCAGCACGGGATACGGCGGCGAATTCGGGAACCTCATTCACCACGCCTACCCTGGGCACGATTACGACGACCTGATCAGTGGCGTCGACGCGGTGGTGGCAAAAGGATACGTCGACTCCGGGCACCTTTATGTGACGGGGGGTAGCGGTGGAGGTGTGCTGTCGGCGTGGATCGTTGGCAAGACCAATCGCTTTCGTGCGGCGGTTGTGGCCAAGCCGGTAATCAACTGGTACTCGTTCGTTCTGACGTCCGATATCTACAATGTGTTTTATAAATACTGGTTTGACGATCTGCCGTGGAATAATCCGAAGCCGTACCTCGAACGCTCGCCGATTTCGCTGGTCGGAAACGTAAAAACGCCCACCATGGTGATGACGGGTGAAGACGACCACCGCACGCCGATCTCGGAAACCGAGCAATTCTACCAGGCGTTGCGCTTGCGTGGCGTCGAGTCGGTGATGGTACGCATCCCCGAAACGGGGCACGGCATTACGGCGCGCCCGAGCCACCTGATTGCCAAGGTGTTGCACGTGCTCGAATGGTTCAAGCGCCACGGCGGAGAGGGATAGGCTCCACCCCGATTTGCGGGCTCCGCCTGCGAATTCCTCTCCAATGGCGGGGGCAGGGAGACCATGACATTTGTTATCCGCAGGCGTTTTTCCGATCCGGTTACATGGCGTTCGCGCAAGGTACGCTTCATTTATGACCGTGTCGTCGTATCACTGAAACAGGCACCGGATTCCAATGCCGGAGCCCGCCGGATATACACCGATCTGCTCGGCTGCGCAGACCCCACTGCGCGCCTGGTGCGTGCCCGCCGCATCGGTGCGTGGGCGGTACTCGACGTCGATTATCGCGCCGTGTCGTCGCTGACCGACCGCGCGCAGCGTTCGCTCCGTCTGGCCGACCACATCGGCGGTGACGCGAGAGTACAATTCGCCGAACCCGATTTTCAGGTTCGCGGGGCGGGCTGCTGTTGTTCGACTTGGACGCCCAATGACGCGGAATTGGGAGAAGAAGATTCGACATACTGGGCGCCGACGGCGTTGGAAATGTCGCGGGTCTGGAACTGCCAGCCGGGGAGTGAACGGGTGCTGATTGCCGTTCTCGACAGCGGTGTGGATCTCGACCATCGTGATATCGACGCCGCGCGCATTCCATTTCGCGAAAACTACATTGAGTCGGGAGACGTTGCCATAGACGATCCGGAAGGAATCGTGCTGCCCGACGGCGACGGATTTGAAATAGACTCGGACGTATCCGATGTCACCGGACACGGCACGTCGGTTACCGGATTCATCGCTGCTACAGCGAACAACGGGATGGACATTGCCGGCATGAATCTGCGTTCGCCATTGTTCATTGCGAAGACGCTCGACGACAGCGACCTGGGATCATTGAGCGAGCAGTACGCGGCCACCCTTCGGGCGATCGACATCGTCAGCGAACATGCCGAACTGGACCGCCTGGTGGTGAATCTAAGCTGGGTGTGGGCCGTGACGGAAACGACCGAGCGCACGACCGATCTAATGTGCATGGCATTGCACGACGCCGGTGCGGTGTTGTGCTGTGGGGCGGGGCACAACTCCGCCGACGCCCCGGTACTCTACCCCGCACGGCACAGCGCCAAATACCCGCTCACGGTGATTCCGGTGGGTGTAGCGGCGCTCCAGGACATCGCCGGGCCCACCGTGACGTCGGGCGGACTGCCCGTGGGGCTGTACACGTACTCCCCGGGCGACGCCAACGTGAGCGAACAAATTGGTGTAATTGCCCCGGGGCACAATCTGACGGGACTGCGCGTGCCGAGCGCCACGAGAAGTAATACGACAATGGTCAAGACCGGCACGTCGTATGCCACGCCGCATGTTTCCGCGCTTGCGTCATTGCTCTGGAGCGAGAAGCCGGGTGCACTGGCGGGGGAGATCGTGACGGCCATCTATGATACCGCGATCAAACCGGAGAGCAATGCGGACGAGCGCTGGGGGCACGGGCTGATCCAGGTGTGCAGTGCGATGGGCAAAATCCGCGATCTGTTCACGCTGGGCGTGTTCGGTGTGTTCAGCGCCGACGTATTTCGCATGCCGCTGAATGAGGCAATCGCGAAACTGCTTCCACGTGTGTGGCCGTTGTTTCGACCGAAAGATCACGTGATGAGCACATTGACCCACGATACCCTGAACTACATCATCGGGTGTATCCCCGGACGCATCGACCTCCCCGATCGACTCGATGCACTGGGTATCGAGGTTCCTGAGCCGGTTCCGTGGTGCGAGGTTCTTGGTAAGCTTGGTGGAGACAACCCGCCGGTCGGTGACACCGACGGGTTACGCCCTGCGGCAATCATCGTTTCCGCAGCAGAGATCCCGGGGGAGGATACGTGCGATGGAGCGCTGAGCAAAGTGCTGCCCGAGAACACACAGGTGTTTGTGCTCGCTCCCGAGGACGCTGTCGCCTCGCTGGAACGGGCCGTGTGCCGGGCGGCACCGGACCTGGCGGTGATGGCGATTACCATCGCGGACACGGGCACCAAACCCGGTGCGTGGGACAACACGGTAGGGCTCGACCTGGCCTTCGCCAGCACGATGTCGCGCGCGCGAGGGCACGAGCGGTTGCTCGACGAACGCGTTTCTGCCCCCAACGGCAAGGTACTGGAGCGTACGATGGACGTGCGGGCGACCGACGTTCGCCTGGAAGTTGTGTGTGTATCGCCAGAAGTTGACGAACTTGCGCTCGAACTCATCACGCCGCAGGGCGAATCCGTGGTACTCGAAGAAACGTCCGGGGGAACCTCGCCCCACTTTGCCGAAACCGTGGAATCCGACACCATGCGCGTTGGTCGCGTACCGCTTGGCACTGCGTCCCACGCGGGAACCTGGACGATCCGGTGCGCCGCAACGGATGCGCCGTTGGCGCCGCTGGGTATCCTGGTATGTGTCGAGGGGCGCGACGATCCCTGCGTTTCGTAACGCGCCGCGGTATACACCGGCTGCCGCGATCCTGCGAATCAGGATCCTCCGCACGGTTTGCACCCCGGCGTGTACATCATTGGACGCGTCCGCGTGAATCAGCCCCCGCCGCCGATCTTTACCTTGGGTGTTCCCACGCTACCGCTCGACGAGCTGCACGGTTCGCCCAGTAGCAGGTCGAACGTCTCGCCGGGTTTGCCGGTGACCACAAACGCCCGGCGAAGCCGTGTTCGACGGCTCAACGAAGAATACGTTGTGGAAAACAACCCCTTCCCGAACCGCAGCGCCAGCGTGCTGCGCCATGAACGCATCCAGTCGTGTGCCGGCACGTGAGGTACCGGCTTTGACTGAATCACAATGACGTCGCCCTGACACGCGTAGATGTAGTCGTTGTCGGTAAGGATGTTTCCCTCGGCGTCGCGCAGGTTGCACGCTTCGTCTACGGTTAACACGATCACGGCGCCGCCTGCGTTGCAGCTCCGTTCTTGTGTGGGGTTGGGAACCGGAGGCAGACACGCCGTCAACAAAGGCTGTGCGACGATTCCAGGTAAAAGAAAAATTGAGAGTCTCCGCGTCCAATGCATGGTGGGGGCTCCTCTCCCTTTTGGGGTCCGTGACCACGACGATGATTCTATTTACCGCCGCGGTCCGTATCGTGCGCCGGCGCTGTTCGAGGGGCGACGAGGTCGCCGTAGCGGGCATCGCGCACGAGCTCTGCGAGAGCCGGTGCGCTCTCGATTTGTTCTCTCGGGTAACCGGCGCGGAGCGCGTTGCCAATGTACTGCAATGCCCGTCTCCGGTTTCCGAGTACTTCCCAGGCATGCCCTACGCGGAATAACGCGTCGGCATTGCCGTCCACATAGGGCAGGGTGTACGTGATCATGCGTACAGCATCCTTTCGGCGCCCGCTCATCGAATAGTAGTCGATCAGGCTCGTCATCGCGTCGAGGTCACGAGGGTCGAGTGCCAGGGCTTTTCGCGCGCGCCGGATGGCCCGAGCGTATGTGGCCAGGGCACTGTCGCGTTGTCCTTCCACCCAGATCAGCGACGCGGCCAGATTTCCCCATACGTCGTACTCGGTGGTATCGCAGTATGTAAGGGCGGTCTCGTAGTAATCCGCCGCCCGGCGGTACTTCCCCAACGTGTAATACACAAGGCCCACGTTGCTCGACGACAGGCAGTCGGGATGATACCGGAATGCCGTCATAAAGCACTTCGTCGCTTTTTCCGTACGGCCCAGCGCCAGATACGCGCCCCCCTGATTGTTGATCGACACCGGGTCGCGAGGCGCCAGCGCGAGCGCGCGCCCGTAACAGGCGGCCGCCGAATCGAACTCGGCCGTGTAATGGTAGTATACGCCGAGCGAACGGAGGTCAGCCGGCTCGTCGGGATAACGCGCCAGCGCGCGGCGAAACACGGCCTCGGCTTCGTCGAACCGACTCAGCCGGCGCAGTTCACGGGTAAGCAGGTTGAGCGCGGGTCGGTAGTCGGGCGCCAGGGCTACCGCGCTTTCCAGCTCGGCAATCGCGCTATCGGGTTGCGCCGCGTCGGAAAATGCATCGCCCAGCGCGGTGCGTGGTCTTGGCGAACGGGGAGCCAGTGACCGCGCGACACGGGCCACAGCGATCGCCATATTCATTTCATGTGTGTCGATGGAATTGTGGTAGATGTCATTCGAGGCCCATGACAGTTGCACATACGCCGGGGCGAACGCGGGATTATCGTCGCACACGCGTACGAGCATGGCCGCGGCGGAGTCGGGATTGGAACGCACCAGCCCGCGGGCCTGAAGATACTCGATCCCCCCCGTCTTCGGAATGGCCGGTTTCGCGGCCACATCATCGGGTATTCCCAGAAGTGAAGCCACAGCGCCGACGAGCGTTTCGCGCAACCCCTGCCCGGTTTTCCCATCGAAATCCACCGAGAGTTTCTTGAGCGTGTGCTCGGTCTGCGCGTGGATCAGGCGCAGATTAATCCGATGTCGTGTACGAAAACGTTGCACATCTACCGACACGATGCGGTTGACGCCGAGCGATTCGCGCGCCGACGAGGCGTCGTGTGGCTCGACAAGAGCTACATCTTCCCGGGAAGATACCCACGTGGACGGGCGTCCCCGGCAGAGGTCTTCGACGATTTCGGTGATCACGCCGGTGAGCCCCCTGGACAACGCGGCCGTTGAGGGCCCGATGCGGTTGCGTACCGGCATAACGGCCAGTCTTGTGCGGGTAACGAAGCGCAGGTCGCGTCCAGGGTGGAACTCTCGCCACGCCAGCACGCCGACCGCCGCCGCCCCAAGGGCCGCGGCGGCAAGTACCAGGCGCCGGAATCGTTTTCGGCGCCATTGCCATCGCCATCGCATCTGCGCCGACGATACCCGCCGGGTCCGGGCCGACGAGACCACGTCGTCCCATCCGAACTGGCGGGCGATTCTGCGCATTTCGGCGAGCAGGCTCGTCGCGTCAGGGCGCTGGTCGATGTCTTTGATGAGGCAGTGGTCGACCAGATCGGACACCGGTCGGGGCACGTTGTGCTGCAATTCATGAATTGACGTGTGATCCTCGTTGAGAATGGAATACACGATGGCCGCGTCGATTGCGCCGGTGAACGGCCGAACGCCCGTGAGCATTTCGTAGAGCACCACGCCGAGAGCCCACACGTCAGTACGGCCATCCATAGCGGAGCCGGCGGTTTGTTCGGGCGACATGTAGGCCACGGTGCCCACCGTTGCTCCGCTTTGCGTGATGCGCGTTTTGCCCAGCAGCTGTGCGAGCCCGAAATCGACGATGCGCACGAAACCGTCGTCAGACACCATGATGTTCGCCGGCTTGATGTCGCGGTGTACGATGTCATGACGGTGGGCGCATTGAAGGCCGCGTGCCACGGCGTAGGCGATGGTGAATGCCTCCCGCGGTTCAAGCGGTGGCCTGGAGAGTAATTGGTTGAGCGACCGGCCACCGTAGTATGCCATTGTCATAAACAGGCGATCTTCGTCGGTGGTATCTACTTCGTAAACCGGGCAGATATTGGGATGGTCGAGCGATGACGCGGCGCGTGCCTCGGTGAGAAAGCGCCTGCGGATGGGCTCATCAGATGTGAATTCCGGGTTGAGGACCTTGAGCGCCACGATACGGCCCAGGCGGATGTCTTCGGCCTTGTAGACCACACCCATTCCGCCGCTGCCGATCCGCTGAACAATCCGGTAATGTGATAGGGTTCGGCCAATCACGTTGTTGTTCCCGGCGGAAGCCGCGCTCCCCTGTCCCCCACGGGCCGCCGGAGCGACAATGATACCACACCATCCCCGTGCGCAACCACAACGTCGTGTTCAGAACCGGGTTACTGGCCACGGCGGGCCGCCGGGCGTCCGCCGAAGTAGCGCACGCCGAGATTTACGATCCGTTGGACGAGTTGCTCGTATGCAATCCCGACACTCGCGGCCGATGTGGCGAAATCTTCGTCACGGGCCAGATCGGGGTTGGGATTGGGCTCGAGCAAGAAAAGGCGACCGTCTCCGGCGAGTCGGAAGTCCATGCGCGCGTAGCCGCTCAACCCCAGTATGCGGTAGATCTTCTTACACAGGCGCGCGATATGTCGCCCGATGGCCTCGTCGAGGTTTTGCGCCGCACCGGTGTCGATGCCGCGCTTTTGCTGGTAGGACGTGTCCCATTTCACTTTTTCCGTGGCAATTCGGGGCGCGCCCTCGGCCGGGTTCTTCCACACCATCTCCCATACGGGAAACGTATCGAGCCGTATGTTGCCGAGTACGCCGGCATACAGTTCGCGCCCCTCGATATATTGTTCGGCAAGTGCGTCGGTTTGTACGCGCTCGTGCACAAACGCCACGCGTTCGTTCAGCTTCTCGTCGGAAGTAACCAGCGAGGCCTGCGAAATGCCGGCCGAACCGTGCGCGGTAGCCGACTTCACGATGAGGGGGAAATTCAGCCGCCGCGGGCGACGCACGCTATGGCCCAGCGGGAACAGGGCGAAATCGGGCGCGGGGACGCGGTGATAGCGAAGCACCTTTTTCATCAGTTGTTTGCTGTCGGCAACCAGAAGCCCGGCGGGGTTACACCCGGTGAACGGAACGCGCATTAACTCGAGATACCCGAGCACGTAGGGCACGTACATTCCTTCGCCCTCGAATTCTTCGAGCAGGTTGAACGCCACGTGGGGTTTCCATTTGGTAACTACGTCGCGCACCTGGGTCAATTGCATGACGCCAGCGAGTACGCGCACCTCGTGTCCGAGTGATTCGAGTGCGGCTATCACGTGGTGCTCGGTTTTGAGCGGGGCGAACTCGGCCTCCGAAAGCGTTTCGGTGTTCGCGGCGACCGTGTACGGCTGGTGTGTGAGCACGAGCACGCGCAGTCTGCGCCGGGCAGATTGCGAAATCGACGGCATGGTCATCAAATGGCCACCTGGTGATCGGAGCTGTACACAAAATTCATGGTGTGCACGGTGAGCATTACGGCGACATCGGGAAACAATTCACTTTCGGGACGCTCTGCGTGCAGGCCGAGTTCACGGCACCGTGTGATCATTTCCCGGAGCACCTGGTGGACCGTGTAACGATATTCGCCCGTCCACGACGAAACCAGTTCATGAAGGCGCGGCGCCATGCGACGCAGACAAGCCGCGGCCGACGGCGTGTGCCGTGAATCGGCCACCCCGGGAAACAGTCGGCGCAAGTCATGATCGTAAAAATCCGGGACACGCGCACCGTAGCGCTTGTGGCGTGCCGCGTAATGTTCACGCAGCGTCATACGCAGTGTGCGAAGCGAATCCACATGGCGGCGTGAGCGAACAGGCGGCGTGCACCCGCCGAGGTTGGACATCAGCTCATCCACGTACCGAAGTTTTTTCATGGCCGGCCAGCCATCGTACAATCGCCGCCACCGGGATCCGGGCGCGAGCCAAACGGCAAATGTTTCCGCGAAATCTTCACATGGGTGGCTCTGCGCATACCACCAGTCGAGGTGCAGCACGTAGTTGCGGCTGAACGGGCGCGGCCGGTAGTGCCGGGGGTACGGTCTGCGGGCGCGCCCGAACATTTTTTCCCACGATTTCCGTCTGCCCAGGCGGTAGGCGGTTTCGTACGCGTGCCCGGCTTCGTGACGCAACAGGCGCATGCACTCGGCGTGTGCGCCGCCTTCGACTTCGAGCATCATGTGATCTTCCAGTCGAGCGAGACGCGGGTGAGCAAGGTAAAACGGAATGGCGATGCCGGGCACGTCTCTCGGCGCGAACCATTCGTTGGACAGCCAGCAATGCGGACGAAACCGCAGCCCGCGACGGGCGAGTTCCTGATACAGACGCTTGATTCTCCTCTCGAGTGGCGAGCCTTCGATGCGAAGCTTCAGATCGCACAGGCGTACGTCGAGCAGCACCTCGTCTTTGAGGTGCGCCCACCCGTCGTGGGGCGGGGTGCGAGATGGGGTAATGCCACGGACCATGCGGCCAGTATCCGCGCGCGCGCCACGGGCGGTCAAGCGCTGCGTGCCGCGCGGATCGACCCGTACCGGGGGCGGCGGTCGCGTACCGGGCCGCGGCAACCCGCACCGGGCGCGGTGAGCCAGCGTTGGCCGGGAGTCGCCTGCCGGTGGCGGTTTTGCATAGTACCTTGTCGGCGAGAATTGACGTATCCGCGCAGCCGATGTTACGGTCGAACGCAACACGGTAAGGAGATCCTGATGAACGAACCGACGCTGTTCGAGAAAATCGTACGTGGTGAAATCCCCGCCGACATCGTCTACCAGGATGACGAAGTTACCGCATTTCGTGACATCCATCCACAGGCGCCCACGCACGTGTTGATCATTCCCAACCGCGCAATCGCCACGGTGGATGACGTGACCGCAGCCGACGAGGCCGTGCTGGGCAAACTGTTTTCTATTGCTGCACGCATCGCACGCGACGAGGGAATCGCCGATTCGGGGTACCGGTTGATCGTCAACTGCCGCGCGCACGCCGGCCAGGAAGTGTTTCACCTGCATATGCACCTTCTCGGTGGCCGTCCACTCGGACCGATGCTGAGCCGATGAGGTGCGGTTGCCTTTCCCCCGCCGTCTTGGTACATTAGCCGGGCGATGGGAAACGTCAGCGAATATTTGCGGCACCATTACCGGCATTTCAACGCCGCGGTGGTCATCGACGCGGCCGACGCATGGGCCCGGTTGCTCAAGAACAAAGGTAAGATGCTGCTCGCGATGGCTGGAGCGATGAGCACTGCCGAACTGGGCCTGTCGCTCGCCGAGATGATCCGCGCCGACAAAGTACACGCCATGTCGTGTACCGGCGCGAATCTCGAGGAAGATCTCTACAATCTCATCGCGCACGATTACTACGAACGCGTTCCCGATTATCGCGATCTGACCCCCGCGCAGGAAGCCACTCTCCTGGACCGCAAACTCAACCGTGTGACCGATACATGTATTCCCGAAGAAGAAGCGATGCGGCGCCTCGAAAGCGCGGTAATCGAACACTGGCGCCAGGCCGAATCCTGCGGCGAACGCCGGTTTCCGCACGAGTTTCTCTTTGATGTGATTCGCAGCGGCGCACTTGAGAAGCACTATCAAATCGATCCGGGGAATTCGTGGATGGTTGCCGCAGCGGAGAAAAACCTGCCCATGGTAGTGCCGGGTTGGGAAGACTCCACGCTGGGGAATATTTTTGCGGCGCTTTGCATACGCGGGGAACTCGAACGGCCTACCACCGTGCGCGGGGGCGTGGAATACATGATGGAACTCACGCGCTGGTATCGCGAAACGTCGGCACGATCGCCCGTGGGGTTCTTTCAGATCGGCGGTGGCATCGCCGGCGATTTTCCCATTTGTGTGGTGCCGATGCTCACGCAGGATCTCAAGGAAAAGGACATCCCGCCGTGGGCATACTTCTGCCAGATCAGTGATTCGACTACAAGCTATGGTTCGTACTCGGGAGCGGTTCCAAACGAGAAGATCACGTGGGGAAAGCTCGAGGCCGATACGCCGAAGTTCATCATCGAATCGGATGCCACCATCGTTGCGCCGCTGGTATTTGCGCTCGTACTCGGCAAGTGAGGGGTGTAATGCATAGCCGATTGCTTCGCCGAAGCAACGCGTTGAGCGCGCTGGCCTGGTTTTTATTGTTCGGTGTTACGCTTGCGTTTATTCCGGGCATGGGCGGATGTGGCAAGGGAAACCTGACGTTGGAACAGGCAGATCCCGGTGCTGTTCCCCTCGATCCCGATTTTAAGCTGGTGTTCGACATCATCGACCGCCAGTGCGTGCCATGCCACGGCGCGGGCAGCGATTCGACAGGAGGCGATGTTCCGGCGCAGCAGAACCCGGGAGGCGAGACCGGGGTGCTGGGCGTTGGTCCCGATCTGTCGACGTGTGTGCTGATCGTGCGGAATCGGTTCGCCATCCAGCGCGATGTGCTCGATACCAGGCGTATGCCGCCGGGCGCATGGCCGCGACTGACGAGCGAAGAAACGCTGACTATACAGCGGTGGCTCGTCAACGGAGCGAAGGCGCCGTGCAACTGATGCCAAAGCCGATACCCGCGCTGCATACGGCGCTGGCGGTGTTCGGGTTGGCGGCGGCACAGGTCGCCATGCTGCCGGCGCCGCGGAGTGTCGCCACGCCGCAATACGCCGCGCGCGCGGGCCGCACGTGCGATAACTGTCATGTTACACCGGACCGATGGAAAAATCCCCGGCTCGTCGAACGCAAGTGCACGCTCTCATGCCAGGGATGCCACGTAGACCCGGCCGGAGGCGGAATGCGCACGGTGTCGGGGCGTTTCTTTGGCCGCTCGACACTGCCGATGATAGCGACGAGTCCGCGGCCCACCGCGGACTGGGACCGTGGCGCGCCCTATCTCGGCCGTCGCGATCGCGCGACGTCGTACAACAGCCACCTGCCCTACGGTCCGCCGACTCTGGAACGGGCGCGCACGTGGAACCACCCGGTGCGTGACCGCTTTGCCCGGGGCGTTCCGTTTGACGGTGCCACCAACCGATACGGGTTTTTCCAGGGGCGCTACGGACGATTGCGCGCCGATCCGCTCGTCCGCGCGGGCTGGGATATTCGCCTGGCCACGCTGTGGTCGGGAAACTTGATTGCCTTCCCCATGCAAATCGACCTGCCCGTGGCGGTGCACCCGATCCACCACCTGACACTGTTTGCCAATACGGGCGCGCGCGGGCGTCGATCCGGGTACAAGGACGCGTTCGACGATCCGCGTACGCCCTATTTTCGTGAGGTGTTCGTGCTGCTGCACGAACTGCCGTTTGGTACGTATGGAAAGGCAGGGCGGTTCGTGCCGTCGTTCGGACTGCGCCTCGATGACCACACCACGCGCACCCGGCGCGGCTTCGGCCTGGACGGATCACTGCCGTCGTCGCGTGTGACCGGGGTAGAATGGGGAGCCGCACCGAATTACCCGTTTGTGCAGGCGTCGTATTTTCGACTCACGTCGGCGCAACGTCAGCCGGCGGCGTGGAACGTATTCCACGTCGATGCGGGATGGGGTGCGGCGGTTAACGCGGGTCTTCGCCACACGGGCTGGGGTGTTGGTGGGTCGTGGATGATGCGAAGGCGTCTTACACGGGACGGTGGCGATACGGACGCGTGGAGCGGATATGCGTATGTCAACCCGTGGAAGTACTGGCGCAATTTTCCTCTGGTCGCGCAGGTTGAATACGACTACGGTAACCGGCAGAGTCCGAGCGGACGAACGTACAATCACTCGGCGTTCTACGGCGAGGCGGATTACATGGTGTACAATGGTATCGAGGCGGTTGCCGCGTACGATTTTGAAGATCCCGATTTCGACATCGTCAACGATCACACGCATCGCATTCAGGGCGGACTGCGTGTTACACCGTACCCCGGAGTGACAATCGACGCACGCTTCCGCGCGTTTTTTGTGAGCACGCCGGGCCGGGGGGACGACCACGACATGTTCATCCAGTTGCATCTCTGGCGCTGAACAGGACGGATCCAGCGTACTCGCGAAAACGCCGCGGGGTGTAGTCCGCAGAAGACAGCAAGCAGCTAGTTATTGCTATTGACCACATGCTGAATAATCGGCCTATTTTCATTGTTGGAGTATCGCGTGGAGGTTCCAGCCTTGCGTTGAACATCTTTCGATCCCACCCGGATGTATGTTCGCCGCGTGGAGAGACGCAGGAAGTGTTCATGGGTAAGGGTAATGAGCCTTTCGGCGTACGGATGCAGAAGCGCATTGCCTACCTGCCCATCGTTCTTGCGCAGCGTCAGCACGTGTTTTCCCTGCGGTGGTACGGACGTCGCCGCTCTTTTTCCGCTTCCACGCGGAAACGCATCGATCGAATTTTTTTTGAGGAAAAATTGCGTGCAACTGATGTTACGCAGAATTATTACAAAGCGGAAGGTGTGGCGTACACACAAGATGAAATCAAGGCAACCCGTATATTGTGTAAGAATCTCGATGCCCTGGTGTTTACCACGGAGCAGTTCGCCGAGATGTATCCCGATGCAACATTTATTTCCCTGGTCCGAAACGGGCTTGCCATTTGCGAGGGACACAAAAGGCGCGGTGCCAGTGTGGAACAGATCGGACGTTTGTACGGGACGGTTTGCTCACAGATAATTCTCGATGCGGAGCGATTGCCCAACTTTCATATTATCAAGTACGAAACCCTCATATCTGACACACTGGCAACGATAAAAAAGATGTACGAACTGACCGGTCTCGACGGTACACGTGTCGACAAATTTCGGCTCGTCGTCAACAGGGGGGAAAGAGGGTCGGGCCATACCGGGGGGATGCGGATGAACTCGTATGGTATACCCCCCAGGAATATGCCAGCATCATTTCGCCGCGATATAACGACTCACAAATTTCATTACTCTCTGCCGACGATCACGAGAAGTTTCTGCGTCATGCCGGAAGCTGCCTGGAATATTTCGGATACCTCTAATTGTCGGTTGTCGCGCGCTCGCGAGATCTCCCGGCAGATCTCACGCCGATATGCGCGTGTTCCGGTCGGCGGGTGTCTGCCAGATTATTGCGCCGCTCAAGAGCACCGCAGAAAATACAGGAATCATACAATTAGCGCGACTAGGCCGTGATGATATCCAGCGGGGGCACCGTGGAAAGCAGGCCGCGCTTTGCCGCGCGGCCGTAGAGCATTTCAAGTGCACGGCGGCCGTCTTCACCGAGGTCAACCGTGTCGTCATTTACGTACATCCGCACAAAGTCGCGACACGTAGCGCGATCGATACCGCGGCCGAACTCGATGGCATAGTCGATTGCATCGTCTTCGTGCTCGCGCGCGTATATGATGCTTTTCTTGAGCGCGGTGGCAATGCGTTGCATCTCGTCGCCGCCCAGATCGCGCCGGATTACGTCGAGGCCCAGGGGAATCGGTAATTCCGTGTCAGATGTCCACTGCCGTCCGAGGTCAAGCACGTTGTAGAGGCCACTTTTCTTCCACGTGAGTTGTCCCTCGTGGATGATCACACCGGCGTCCACTTCACCGGACCGCACCGCATCGATAATCGCGTCGAAGTCCATGTGCACGGCGTCGAACGGCACACCGAGAAACAGGCGCAGCAATAGGAATGCCGTGGTGTACGGGCCGGGAACGGCGATGCGCCGTCCGGCCAGGTCGCCGGCCACGAGCGGTTCGCGCGCGAGCATGATGGGGCCATAGCCCCGACCCACCGAGGCTCCGCAGGACATGATGCGGTAGTGTTTTGCTACCTCGGGGTATACGGCGGCGGATATCGCGGTCACCGGGAGTTCCGCGGTCGCCGCGCGTCGATTGAGACTCTCGATGTCTTCCATGGCATGGTCGATCTTATAGCCTGCGATGCGTACGTGTTTTCCGGCGAGCGCGTAGAACATGAACGCGTCGTCGGCGTCCGGGCTGTGTCCGATTATGAGGGATTTCACGGGAACTCCAGGTTGTGTGTGCGTACTCGGGGGATACTGGCTTCCGGCGCCATCGTAGCGCATGGAGCCGCACCCGGCAACCGTGCTATCATCACGCGATGAAGTCCATCCGTGTCATTGGCCTTGCCGGCGGATCGTGCACGGGAAAGAGCACAGTGGCCCGTGCGCTGTCGGATTGTCTCGGCGAGGCCGTTGTGTTGAGCCTCGATGCCTACTATCGTGACGCGAGCGGTGTGGCCGATAGCAAACTGGACGTCGACACCCCCGGCGCGCTCGAACTCCCTCTGATTGTGTCGCACCTGACGGCGCTGCGATCGGGACGAACTATCCAACAGCCGATTTACGACTTTGCCACGCACGCACGCACTTGTCGAACGCGGCGCATCGCTGCGGCACCGTGGATTATCGTTGAGGGGCTTTACACGCTCTACTGGACGGACGTGCGTGCGATGCTCGATGTATCGATTCTGTTGCGGATCGATCCGGATGTGGCACTGGCGCGGCGGCTCGACCGTGATGAGGCCGAACGCGGCTACTCGCGGGAACGCACCCGTCGGTTAATGGTGGAAAAAGTGAACCCGCGGCGAAAAATCTATGTGGATCCCACCGAAAAATATGCCGATCTCATCGTGGATGGGCAATGCCCCGTGGATGACCTGATTCGCCGGATTCGCGCAGTAGTCGAACGCCGCGCTGGTTCCGACGAATAATCCCGTGGATTCGTGCGCTCTAGCAATGGCCTTGCCGCAGCGCGACCCGACCTTGTGGCATGGTTTCCCGATGGAACGAGCCGGGGTGGCGTTCCCGCGGAAAGGATTAACCCGCGGCCTGCGATGCGCTGGCACGCAGCCGGACCACGGTGGCGGCGACCGCCTCGATCGCCGTCTCCATTTCTTCGGGCGTGGTCAGCGAGCTGAGGGAGAACCGCACGGTGCCGATGGAGTCGTCGTTGCTCACCCCCATCGCCGTAAGCACACGCGACGGTTTGCCCGCGCCGGACTTGCACGCCGATCCTGCCGACGCGCAGATGCCCATTTCATCGAGGATAACGAGCATCGATCGTCCTTCTACACCGCGAAAACAGATGCTCGACGTATTCGGCAGGCGCGTGGTGCGCGAGCCGTGCGCGTACGAATCCGCGACCCGGTTCAGCACGGATTTTTCGAATTGATCCCGAAGCGAACCAACCCGCGTTGCGTAGTCGTCGAGGTGGGCGGCGGCTTGCTCGCACGCGCAAGCAAGACCCACGGCGCCCGCCACGTTCTCTGTGCCCGGCCGGCGTCCGCGCTCCTGGCTGCCACCGAGGAAAAAGGGGTTGCACTGCACGCCGCGCCGAATGAACAACGCGCCCACCCCCTTGGGGCCGTGAAACTTATGCGCCGACAGGGAGAGCATGTCGACGGGAACGTGCGCCGTGTCGATGGGGATCTTCCCGACGGCCTGAACGGCGTCCACAAGAACGAGTGCTCCGCGTGCATGCGCAATATCCAGAATGTCGGGGACAGGAAGAATCACTCCCGTTTCGTTATTGGCCCACATGGCCGACACCAGAGCGGTGTCAGCGCGTACGAGGTGCCGCAGCGCATCGAGGTCGGGAATGCCGGAGGAGTCCACCGGGCAGATCGACACCTCGTACCCGAGGGCCTCGAGTCGCGCGAGCGGTTCGGTTACCGCGGGATGTTCCACGGCCATTGCGACAGCGTGGCGCCGGTCGGTGCGTCCTTCCAGTACGCCGCGAATAGCGAGGTTATTCGACTCGGTGCCGCAACTCGTAAACACCAGTTCGCCGGGCGTGCACCCGAGAAACCGTGCGACAGATCCACGAGCTTCGCGCAGCGCTGCGGCCATGCGCGCACCCTGATGGTGCTGACTCGATGCATTGCCATACCACCGCGTGAGGTACGGCGTCATCGCTTCAAACACCTCCGGTAAAACGGGAGTTGTCGCGTTGTTGTCGAGATATATCGTTTTCATGTTCGCAATCCGATGTGTTTTGACCTGACGCGTTAAGAATATGCCGAGCGGAACAAGGAGCGAATACGCGCGAGCCGGTGTTGACGGCACGTTCCGCGGCCCGCCCGCCGCCCACGAACACGGTGGGGGGCGAAAACATCTCATCTTAACGGCGCGCGGGAGCTGTCTGATCCGGAACGCCCGCGCCCGGCTCCCACGCCGATCCGACTACCGGTGTGTCATCGACGTATTGAGGTTAGAACAGCGCATAGATAAACGGCGCGAGTACACTGCTTTCGGTAAATACAATCAGTATGCCCAGAAGCAGTAAAAATATCATAATCGGGCCGAGCCACCATTTTTTTCGTACGCGCATAAACGCCCAGAGTTCGCCGAATATGGCGGCGCGCGATTTCAGATCGTGCAGCATTCCCATTTCCATCCGTTCGAATATCGGGTGATTGCGTGGTGCGGTCACGATGTCCGCAGGCCCGTACGATAATGATAACGCATCAGACCGCCCGGGCGCAAATCGCGCGGATATATCGAAATATCGGCCCTTGAGCCAGGAAGTGCGGCCGGGTATTCTGGCCGGTACGGATACAACCAGGAGGGATGCAATGGATCTGGGGATTGCCGGCCGGCGCGCTGCGGTGGCCGCATCGAGCCAGGGGTTGGGGTTTGCGTGCGCGCTCGAACTCGCCCGCGAGGGCGCGAAGGTGGCGATTTGCTCGCGAAACCGCGAGCGGATCGAAGCGGCGGCCGATCGCGTGCGCGCGGAAGTTGCCGGCGCCAGGGTGTATGCCACCGTCGTGGACGTGTCAAACCAGGATGATTGTGCGCGGTTTGTGGGCGAGACGGTGGAAACGTTCGGTGGAATTGACATCCTGGTAACGAATACCGGCGGGCCCGCTCCCGGCGGACTGGATGCGGTGACACTCGATCAGGTTCACGACGGCTACACATCCACCCTTCTTAGCGCAATCGTAATGATGAAAGCCTCGGTGCCGCACATGCGCGCGGCGGGCTGGGGGCGCATCGTGAATATTCTCTCGATGACCGTCAAACAGCCCAAAACAAATTTGCTGGTGTCGAATACCATGCGTCCGGCTATTCTGGGGTTCGCCAAATCGATATCGAACGAACTCGCGGCTTCGGGGGTGACGGTGAACAACGTGGCGCCGGGATACACGCGCACCGAGCGACTGGTGGAACTGGCCGGGCATACCGCGGAACAAACCGGACAGACCCCGGATGAAGTATTCGCCGAATGGGAGCGCGTGGTGCCCGCGCATCGGCTCGGTGATCCCGCGGACCTGGGCGCGATGGTCGCGTTTCTGTGCAGCGAACGCGCGGGCTACGTAACCGGAGTGACGGTTCAGGTGGACGGTGGATCCGTGCAAGGACTGTTCTAGCAAAGTGAGCGGCGTCGTTCAGTCGCCGGCCAACCGCGAGCGTTCCTCACGCGCCATTCTTCCCACGTCGCCGGGGCTGTCGGTGAGCTGGCGAAGCAGCGCGCGCGAATCCTTGTCGTGGCGGCCTCCCCGAATAGACAGGTAACGAATCCAATTGGCGCGCTCGCGCCACGCCGACGGCAACGCGGTTATGTCGACGCCGTCGATTACTCGCCGTGCGTCTTCGGATCGGTTCGTGTTGACAAGCGCGCTGGCTTTGTACACTCCCCGAAGGGCATCGGCTTCGACGTTGTCCTCGGGAATCCGTACGTTATCCATCAGAGCAAGGGCGCGTTCCAGATCGTGTGCGTCGTATGCGGACAGTGCCTTTTGCAATCCGGAAACTGCATCGGGAGACTGGAGAGATGCCAATGTCTGTTGGTCCGGGTTTGGCAGCCAGTAACTGTCCGCGCCGGATACCTCGGGACGGAAGAGGTGCGGCAGGAGAAATGCGGCAGCTGCGGCAACAACCAGTGCTGCCCCCACCCATCGCGCCCGGCGGCGGGGCAGCGGCATGACGGGTGGTGTGGTGTAATTTGGCATGACGATTTCGCCGCTGGAGATTCGCGGAGCCAGTTGGGTACGCAGCGATTCCCGCTCGCGCACCAGCAGAAGAAAATGTTCGTCGCAGAGCACGCATGCGGAAAGGTGATCGAGGATTACACGGCGCGCTTTTTCGTCGAGCAGGTTGTTCAACAGATCGATGAGCTGGTCTTCGCTCACATGATTCGGATGTTCCAGGTATTCGCTCATTGATCTTCCTCGCCGGGTCGGATGTCTGGCAGTTCTGCGCGGAATGCTTCCCATAATGCGCTGAACACGCCGGGCGGTGTATCGTCGGGCTCGAATCCTTTTTCGCTCATGCAGTTGCGAATTACCGTACGGGTTCGCGAAAGCGCCATATCCACTGCCGAAGGCTTCATGTTGACCTCGGGATGATGCGCGATCTGCCGGCTGGGCAGGTCGAGCAGAACCCGCAAGAACCAGATGGTGCGCGACCGTTTGCTCAGCAGCGCGGCGCAATCACCGATCGCACTTACGAACCGGGCTCGCTCGGCGCGATACTCTGTGCGCTCTACCCGGGGGCGCAGCACGGTGGGGGCGGCGGCCCCGGCGCTATCGGCGGCATCCACTTGCTCGCGCCGTTTGCTGCCGTGGACGCGGTAATGGTCGATCAGTCCGTTGCGTGCCAGCGTGGAGATGAACGCGCACAACTGGCCGGGTTTTACCGTCGCCGGGTTCCATTGTTCGCTATCGATCCGCCGGAGCAGATCTAACGACTTATCGGAGGCAATATCCTCAAGATCCTCGGGTCGGGCCGTACCGTACCGGTGCCCGTGAAGGCGCAGGTAACGGCGGATGGCGGCGTTGAGCAGGAGCCACATCTCGCCCAGGAGGCGTTCGCGCCGGGCCGGATCGGGCTGGGCGTGCCAGGCTGCGGCCAGTTCCACCACGCGCTCGGGCCACTGGGCGTCGACGGCGGGCCCGGCGTCGGGACGAGAACCGGCCTGATGAGGATCGGACACAGAGATCCCGGGGTTGAAGGATGCAACGTGACGACGAGCGCATCATATTATACAGAACGCGTCGGCGGGGTGTAAAGCCATGCGGACGCAGCCGAAGGGCCGCGACATCAAAGGCTTCGTGGCTCCAACGTGCTCAACGTGAGATGCCTACGCGCCTGGCATGGGCCTGCCGCGGCCCGGACGGATCCTATGGCGGGTATGCAGGCCGCGTGGCGACACGTGTGCTATTCGACTACCCGGTCGCCCTCACGGGCGGTGAGATTCGCGAATTCCGCGCGCAGCCGTTGCGTCACTTTTCCCGGCACACCGGATCCGATGGTGCGTCCGTCCACTTCGAGCACCGGCACCAGTTCCCCCATTGTCCCGGTGCAAAACATCTCATCGGAGCGGTAAGTCTGTGCAAGAGAAAGATCTTGCTGCCGCACATCGATCCCTAATGTCGCGCAGAGATCGATCACTGCGGCGCGGGTAATGCCTTCCGGGCAAGCCACCGTTCTGGGAGTGCGTACCGTTTCGCCCTCTACTACAAATACATGTGTGGCATTCGTCTCGGCGACGAATCCGCGTACATCGAGCATCAATGCGTCATCGGTGCCGGCGAAATTCGCCTCGATCTTGGCCAAAATGGACTGGATGAGATTTGCGTGATGAATCCGGGGATCGAGACAGTCGGGGGGAAACCTGCGTATCGAACTGGTCACGAGGCGGATACCATTGTGGTCGTATACCGGTGGTTTGAATTCCGCGAGCACGATAAGCGTGGGGCCGCTCTGATTGAGTCGTGGATCCATACCCGAGGTGATTTTCACGCCGCGAGTGAGCGTGAGACGGATGTGCACGCCGTCGCGCATATGGTTCGCGTGGAGCGTGCGGCGAATCTCATCCACGATTTGTTCGCGCCCCGGAATGTCCGGGAATGCGAGTGCATGCGCCGATGCGTGCAACCGTGCGAGGTGCTCGCGCAGTCGAAAAATGCGGCCGTTGTAAACACGCAAACCTTCCCACACCGCATCTCCACCCTGCACGGCACTATCGAACGGGCTGATTCCCGCCTCGTTTCGGTGTACGAGGTTCCCGTTTATATTTACGATCAGGTTACGGTTGTGCTCGTCGAAGGTTTGTAGCATGGCCTACTCCGGTTGAATACGATGGTGAAACAATTCATCGTACAGGGGTTTGCAGGCTTCGTACACCGGGTGCAGCGTTGCGGGAAGCTCGCCGCGGGCAACGCGCTCCCCGGGGGGGCCAAACTCCGTGGATCGGGCGACGGCATCGTACCACCACGGCGCCCACACGCCATCGGTCACGCGCAATCCGGATTTCCAGTGGAGCATGGCATCGTCACGCGGCACCCCGAGCATGTCGCACAACAGGTGCAGCATGCCGCGTGGATTTTTGAGCACGTCACGCGCGTCGAGTACGGGTGGAGCGATGCCGGCCTCGCGATGGAATTGCCGGAACAATTCCACCTGTTGCGGTAACCCGGTGTCTTCGAGTACCGGGTTTGGGGTGATGCGGGCGAGGGATCGCAGCATTTCAGCCGGCTCACGTATGAGAAAGACACTTCGGAAACCCGCCAGCCACGTGTGATCGATATCGGGCAACAGGTGGTGGGCCATGTGTTTCTGGTAGAAGATGTGCTTACCGCCGGGCACCGGGCCGGTGAGGTAGATGGCCACGTTTTCCCAGCGGGTGGGTTGCGATGCGAGAATTTGCTCGCGTGCGGGGTGGGGCTTGCCTGTGACGGCGAGGTAAAATGCGTAGAGGGGTTCATCGCACACCACCGTGTCGGACCGGCTGTCCCACGCGCGCATCATGGCCGTGGATATGTTGCGCGGTCCTGACCACATCGCGATGCGAATGGAATGCTCTGCGGAGGGGCACATCATGGCGGATCAGCGCGCGGTGATGGGAACGGGTTCGATCTCAAAAAGCCTGCGCCACAACTTTCCGGTTACAAACAGGCGACGGCCCTCCGGATCCCAGGCAATCCCGTTGAGCACGCGGTCACCGTGTGGCGTGGGGATGCCCGCCAGCGCGGCCAGACCCGTGGCGTCAATGCGCGAACGCACCCGCCCCGTTGCTGGATCGATGATGACGATGACGTCGCTGTGCCACACGTTTGCGTATACGCGTCCGTCGATGTACTCGAGTTCATTGAGATACTGCACGGGTCCCTTCTCGTCGCGCACGGTGACGTGACCGATTTGTGCGAACGTGCCGGGATCGCGAAAATACAGCGTGGACGTGCCGTCGCTCATAATCAATCTCATCCCATCGTGGGTCAGCCCCCAACCTTCCGTGCGGTAGCGAAACGTTCGCAGTGTGTCAAACGACGCAGCGTTATATACGAAGCAGATGTGTTCGGTCCACGTCAGCTGAAAAATCTGATCGCCAAAACGTGTTATGCCCTCGCCGAACGACGGAATCGGCACGCCGCGTTGCTGCACGATCTGATTGCTCTCCAGGCGTACGCGCCGCAACCATGCGTTTCCGTTCCACCCTCCGGTACCTTCGATGAGCACCGAGTCGTCCCACTCCAGCCCCTCTGTAAACGCGAGGGCGCTATGCGGATATGTATTCACTACACGGTAGGCAAGCTCGGTAATCGATGTGTCGGACGCCGACGAACTCGCGCGTGGCGCCGTCGAATCACCGCACGCGAGCGCGAGAGTAAGGAACAAGACGGGGGCAATGCGCATCATCCGGCAAGTATAGCATGTTGGCGCAGGCTTTGCGGGTTGCGCGCGGATAAATGCGACGGGATGCGATAGTGTGTGGCAGCAGATGTACGAAAACCGCCGCGGTATACGGTTACGGCGCAGGATCGTATTCGCCCCGGAGCATGCGACCGAAGTCGCGAAGTGAAGTGTGGGCGGTTACGGCATAGCGGTTTATTTCAGCGCGCCCGTGTAATGAATCGCGCAATGGGTCTCTGGAAGGAACACGCGCGCCGGCGTCCGTGGAGTCTGCATTGCCGGCCACGGGGGGGAATAGTTCATTCGATCCGCCCATCATTTCCGCGCCGCGAATCAAACCAACCTGCGCGGCCACTGAATCGAGGCCGGCCGACCCCAGACCGTATGGCCATGCGAGGTAGCGCGATTCGCTTCCGATGTGGCGGCGAATCAATCTCCGGGACTCGGTAAGGTCGCGAGCCACGGCGTCGCGCCACAAAGGGTTGTGCGCGATGCGCGTCCATCCGTGTTGCGCAGCCAGGCATACAGGGGCGGTTCCCATGCGCGTTGTAATCTTGTAGTGGAGATTGTGCGTGTGGGATTCTATATCAAACGCACCACTGTCGGTCATTTCACGGAGCTCGTACCAGTGGAGCATGTGCAATCCCGCCCACTTGTGCCCCACCTGGCCGGTTACGATAAACAACGTGGCGCGCATCCCGTAGCGCTGCAGGACGGGCCACGCATAGCGGTAGACGCTGCGATCGCCGTCGTCGAACGTTATCACGACGGGTCGGGAGGGAAGCCTGGTGCGCCCTTCCTGCCAGGCGGTGAGTTCGTCAAGGGTGATGGTCTGGTACCCGTGATCGTGCAGGTATCTCATTTGTGATTCGAAAGCGGAACGGGTCACCGTCCATATTTCGTTGTCGCCGACTACGGGAAGGCTGAGCACCACGTATGCGAACACGCGGGCAATACGAAGCGGCGAGTTTCGTCCGCGCAGGTAGTGGTAGCACAGAACGGGAACCTCACCGGGTTGCGGGCCCGAAGCGTCGAATCCGGCAATGCCGTCGCCCGACTCCGGTGCTGCATTCTTCCCTGCATGTATCTCGGCCATGCGCTCAGCGTAAAAATCCGCACCGACGTCGTGACCGAGCAGAACCAGAGCGCCCATTGCCGTAATAAACAGGACGACACTGATTACACCCACCAGGAGAGTGCCCCGTATGTCGGATGGAGCGAGCATCATTCGCCGCCCTTTCCGGAAAGATGGGCCCCGGCGGTTACGTACCAGCCGTTGGCCTGGTATCCGGCGCGCGTATCCAGACGGGACTGCGTGTTGAAATAGCCCGCGGTCAGAGTAAGTCCGTTGGCGATTATGAAGCGGGCGCGACCGTCGATCGCTCCCGTGGAGAACCAGTTGTCGGAGTTTTCTTTTTCGGTTCCGATTCGTCCCCCGAGCAACAGTTCCATGCGGTGGGATAACGACAATGTGACTTCCACGCGCTCGTAGGCGGTAAGATAGTGGCCCGGGTCGTAATATCCGTTGTCAGGGGTTTGCGAAAAGGAAAGATATCCGGCGCTTGTGTATAGTTTCCAGCGGTTGCGTATGCTGATGGGGGCGCGCCACGATGGCGAATACACTGCCCGCATTGTGGCCGCAACCTTCGTATTGCCGTCGTTATAATCGGTGAATGATGCGGAGGACACGGTGAGCCACGTCGGCGTGAGCCGCCAGTCGAGGCCGGCGGTGTAATCGGTGTACGCGATGGCACGAAATATCGGTTCCGGATTTTCGATGGATCCGCGCGATACGCCGAGGTCGGATCGAACCCAGTCGCCTGGCGTTATCGTCGCGTATGCGTCGACCAGGAGCAGGTTGAAGTCTTTGCGCGAAGTAAACGGTTGCGCGGGCGCCGCACGAAATGAATTCCACTCATAGCCTGTCGACGCATTGACGGCGAGCGCGTCGGACAGACGCACTCGAATGCCGCCGCGTGCCTGGTCGCGTGCAATCGGCGGAAGAGCCGGTTGTTCGATGGTCCAGTGGTCGTATCGAAAACGCAGAGCGGTTAACATTCCCGGCATGATCGATGTTTCCACGCTCTGGCGGTTGCGTTCGATGTTGTCGCTATCCGTGTTGTGCGCATACGTGTATTCGAGCGCAGGCGCGCGGTCGCGTGCGATCCCCGCGCGGATTTCCCGCAATGATTTATCTAACGATGCACCACGTAGCGTCTTGCGCGCGCGGTCCGGGCGATCCATCCATACATAGGCGTTGGCCAGTCCGCCGATGATATCGGTGTTGCGCGGATGCGCGGTGAGTAGGCCGCGGTAGAGCGATGCGGCGGCTCGGTGTTTGCCACTCCAGTTCAGTACCTGGGCGCGACCAGTCTGTGCGTCGACGTTTTCGGGGTCGATTGCGAGCGCGCTGTCGTAGAGGACGAGTGCCTGCGCGTTCTGATCTTTCCAGCTCGTCACGCGCGCCATGGAGGTGTATACCTCGGCGCGTCGATCGACGGCACGCGGGAGCACGGACCGGTATATTGCGAGTGCTTCGTTGTCCCGGTCGGTCCACGATAGCGCCCGCGCCAGGCCGAGTTGTGCATCCACCTCGCCGGGGTGGACGTTGAGGTAACGCCGGTACCACACGATGGCGGAATCGGGCTTGTCCGCCCATGTGTACTGGTTGCCAATTTCCTTGCCCAGTTCGCTGGCGAGCGCGGGGCGTTCCCGCAGCGCACGCCGATAGTACAACAATGCGGCTTCATGACGGTCGGCCGCGGCCGCGGTCCGGGCGCGCTCGAGTTCGGCGTCGGCAGCGCGCTCGGGAGTGGACGCGGGTGTCGTCGGGCGCGCCATGGCATCTTCGATCGGGGTGGGGTGGGGCGCGGTGGTGGTGTCCGTGGATGCTGTCAACGCGGTTGCGGCGGTTGCGGTATTGGACAACGGGCCGGCGATCGACCCGGTGAAGACCCACAACAGCAGCGCAATCCCCGGATGGTGTTTTTGCTTACGGGGACAATTCATCGGGTACCCTCCCGCACCGGTTTCCAGCGAACCGGAGAGCGATCCTTCGACTCCTGGAAAAACGCCGGTGGCGTCGCGATCGTGGTAACAATCGCCATCAAGATCCAGTAGATCAGCGGATAAAACACCGCAGAAAAATAGTAGGATGGGATCTCGCGGTCATAGCGCCGATCGAGAAAAACTCCCGTGAGCAGTTGAATGAGACACATAGTGCCGATCAGCATGCCCCACCAATTTGGAATCGGCGATGCGCCGACGGGCGGGTAGCCCACCGAATAACATACGATCCACAGTGCGGTCAGCAATACGAACACATATGCCCACACGATCGAAGCGAACGATTCCGCTACCAGTGGCCACAGGCGTCGTGATTTCCACCGCAATGCAACCCGTCCGTAGCGGCGCAATACCTGCGCCAACCCCACGGCCCACCGTTTGCGCTGGTACCATAGCCCGCGCAGCGTTGACGGCACCCGCATCCATACGATTGCACGCGGTTCGTAGCGGATGTCCCAGTAACGGAGCTGTAGTTTCCACGACAGATCGATATCTTCGGTGGCCATGTCGGGACTGTAGAGTCCAACGTCGTAGAGGGCGTTGCGATGAAACGCGCCGCAAACGCCGCTCATTGTAAGGATACGTCCCCACACACGCTGCGCCCTGCGCTGGAGGCTGATGATGGAAGTAAATTCAATTGCCTGCAACTTACAAAGCAGGGTGTCCCGGTTGAAAACACGCGGGTTGCCCGTAACGGCGCCCACGCGGGGACTTTGGAAGTGTGGCACTATATGATGGAGAATCTGCGGGTCGGGGACGGCGTCGGCGTCGATGATCAATACTACTTCGCCGCGAATGCAACGGAGTCCGTCGTTGAGTGCCATGGCCTTGCCCTCGTTGGCGCGTTTGTTTACCACTCGAACGGTGCCGGCATGCACATACGGCATCACCTGCCCGAGCGTGCCATCGGAACTGCCGTCATTGATCACGACGACCTCGAAAGCGGGGTAGTCGATGGCCAGCGCGCCTTCGATTGTCTGCGCAATGTGTTCTTCCTCGTTGAACGCGGCGATCAGAATGGACACAGGAGGCGAGAATGATGGGTCACGGCGCGGGTGCTCGTGCCGTTCCCGGCGCGCGAAGAACACGAGCGAAATAATGACAAGCACTGCGCTGGATACCAGGGGATACCACGCGAAGAATGAGAGCACCGCGAGGTAAACGGGACTGTGCTCGATGCTCTGGAGAACGCCGACCGGGTCAAGCATGAGATTTCTCCGGCAGCCCGTCGGGGATGTGAAATACCTTGTGTTCGCGGTGCGTGGACTCCTCGGAGACTTCCACGATATATACTTCGATATACGGGACACGTTGGAGTTCGTCATTGCTTCGAGAAACCAACGTACGCCCGAGGTAGTCCTGTGCAGGGAACGTGGCTCCCGCGCGCCGGGCGTGGCGCCGGTTGTGCCGGCGGGCGATGTGCAGATTGTGCACAATCCAGAACGTGGAAAAAAATGTGATGCCTGCCACGATCGATCCCACTGCCGCGAGTGCCGTGCGCGTGTGTTCGTTGATGGGCCGGCTTACCACGATCGACCAGTAGTAGCCGAACACAAGCCAGAGAAGAATGGAGAGAAATATGTGTAACCGATGACGCTTCAACTGGAATCTCCGTCGGACGTAAGGCCCGCATGGGACACAACGGGACACAGACGGACTGCAACCGATGTGCCATGATGATGGTGTAACGTAGGGATCCATGACAACTTATGATGTCCAATCGTGTCCGCGCGCAACGCGGTAGACCGCCGCGTTCAATGCAATTACACTGGCTCGCATGAGATCAGCGCACCCGTCCGTTCCCGACGATTCCCCCCCGTTGTCCGCGGCGCGCGCACACGCGGCGCTCGGTACGGTCGTGCTGGTCTCCGCCGCGATCGCCTGGCCGCTCACGCGCTATTTTTTCTGCCAGGACGATTTCTCCCTCATTCTCCGTGGGGCATTCGACCCGATCGGTTCGATGGCGAGGTTTTTTTCGATCCATCCGGGCATGTTTCGCCCGCTCAGCAAGGGTGCGTGGTTCGCGCTGATGTCGCACGTACTCGGGCTGCACGCAACGGCGTGGCACGTTGCATCGATCGCGCTCCACGCGTTCAACACGGTGTGGACGTATCGCGTGTTGCGTGCCCTGCGCACCGCGCGGGCACCGGCGTTGGTTGGTGCGGCGTTTTTTGCTTTGCACGGTGCCCATTTTCATGCGCTTGCATGGATATCCTGCTCCCAGCAGATCCTTGCCGTCGCTTTTCTTCTGCTGGGGATCGAACGCTTGCTTGCGGCCACCGGGTGGGTGGCGGAAAGCGTTCGCTCTGGCGGGGGCTTCCCCGGTGTGAGGGTGACGGGACCGGATGCAGTGATGCGCGGCGACACGCGGCAGGATCTCATCGTCCATGCCGGGCGCAATCACGCTCTGGCGTTTCTGGCGTGGGTCGCCGCCGCCTCGTGCGCAGAGCAGGCCGGTCTTATTGCCGCGGTGTTTGCGTTGTGGACGCTCCTGACCCGCGGGCGTCGCGCTGTCATTCCGGCGCTGGTGTACGGAGCCGGAATGCTCGCGTGGCTGTACATCGTGCTGGTGCTGCGATCCCCGCCGTCGGTGGGTCCGTATGCGGCGCACTTCGGCGCCAATGTGTGGCTGAATTTGTGGACGTATCTGGGCTGGAGTGCTTCGTTTTTGGTTCGACTACCCGACCGCATTACGGTCGGTACGTGGTGGATTGGACCGGGGCACGTGCTGGGCGCGGCGCTCATCGGGTGGAATCTGCTGCGGCGCCGGGGTCGTGCGGTAGCGCTTGCGGCGGCGTATTTCGTGGCCGCCGTCGCACCCCTTCTGCCGCTGGTGCAACATCAGCTCTACTATCATACATACGTGCCGATGCTTCCCGTGGCCGCGCTGGTTGCGCTTGCCTCTACCGATGTGTTCGGCGCGGCCCGGCACCGCGCGGAATCGAGCGAGACGGCCGCGCTCGTTTCCATCTTGCTGGTATTGTCATCGGTGTCTTTCATGGGATACCGGTCCAATGAACGCGCCCGATTCCGTGGTCAGTCGGAATATGCGCGCAGTTTCGTATTGCGTCGTGCCCGCATTGCGCGTAACGCGTGGGATGGATTGCGCCGCATGCACCCCACACGTCCGACGGCGGCAGTGCCTGATACGGTATCGTTGTATTACGGGCGCACTCGCGATACGTCCGCTACCCGGTGGAACTACTCCAACGTTATTGCCGCACTGGGTGGTGGGGATGCCGTGCGCCTGTTTTTCCAACGGCCGGATCTTGTGGTCGGATTCGCGCCCGTCGCAACGCGGGCAAGCCGCGCGTCGACGGCCGCGCACTGGCAGCTGGTGTTCGACGATCTCGGTCACGTCCGACGGCGAGGCGCCGAGCGGATACGGCGACCTTCCGGGGCGGATTAACCGCAACGCGTCAAAAAACGATACGCGGATCGGGTCGGGCGCCCGGACGGGGGCCTTCCTGCTCACATCACCCTCGCGCGCCGTCCAGAAACGTTTTCTGCGCCGACACTTTCCGGGCGGTCGGCGCGCTGCGCTACCCCCCCCCCTCAATCTCCGTCCGTGCGCGACCTGCCCCCGTGGCGTCTTCACGTGCTTGAGATGCCGCGGCGAACGCATGGCGCAAATCACGTGGATAACGTATGCTGCGCCATACGCGCCGCCTCCCGCGCGGGAGCAATCATGTATGGTTGCATGGGCGGCGCAATAATCCGATTCTTCACAGACTGGCGTGTTCTCCTGGCCACAGCCGAAGTGGGGTCGGTGATCTGAAGCATTTTCGATGGATTGGGTTCCCCCGCATCCAGACGGCAGGTGAATATGGACGAGACCCGGTGGATTCAGAAGACCATCACGCTGCCCGCGCAACCGCGGGATTCCATCTTATCACCGCAGAGGTGGTCCGTGCCGTACCGGAGCTGGCCGGCATTACCACGGGGCTCGCTCACCTTTTCCTCCAGCATACATCGGCGTCCCTGACGATGAACGAAAATGCTGATCCCGCCGTTCGTTCGGATTTCGAAGACCAGTTCAACGAACTTGTCCCCGAGAACGCCCCGTTTTACCGCCATACCAGCGAAGGCCCCGACGATATGCCCGCCCACGTGAAGGCCTCGTTGCTCGGCCATTCCCTGACGTTGCCGGTTCACGACGGACACCTGGCGCTCGGCACCTGGCAGGGAATCTACCTGTGTGAGCACCGCAACATGGCCCCGCGGCGCCGCCTGCTGATTACGCTCTTCGGCCGCGGCGCGTAAGGCCTCGCCGCAAGGCGGCAAAGAGGCGGAACTCCGTAAGGATGAGCCCTTGTCGCCCACTAATCGGCCAACGGAAAGGAATCATTTCACATGCACGTCGCCATCATTGGAAACGGCATTACGGGGATCAGCGCCGCAATCCGCCTTCGCAAGCGCCGACCCGGCTGGGACATTACGGTGATTTCAGGCGAGTCCGAGTATCATTTTTCGCGCCCCGCGCTCATGTACATTTTTATGGGGCACCTCCGGTTTGAAGACACCCTCCCGTTTGACAAGAAATTTTTCAAGCATCAGCGCATCGATCTGATGCAGGCGTGGGTAACGAAAATCGACACCGAGAACAAGATGCTGGTTTTCGACGGACAAACGCAACCGCTGGGTTATGACAAGCTTCTCATTGCGACCGGATCGGAGCCCAATAAGTTCGGATGGCCCGGGCAGGATCTGCGGGGTGTGCAAAGTTTGTACAGTTTGCAGGATCTCGATCTGCTCTACCGGAACGTTCGCGGTGCCCAACACGCTGTGGTGGTCGGTGGTGGGCTGATCGGTATCGAATTTGCCGAAATGCTCCATGCGCGGGACATCGGGGTGACGTTTCTCGTCCGGGAAACCGCATTCTGGAATGTGATTATTCCTGATGAGGAAGCCTGCATGATCAACCGCATTATCGAAGAAGAAGGCCTGGGGCTCGTACTCGAAACCGAACTCGACCATATTGTCGATGGTGGAGACGGACGTGTGTCGGCGGTACGGACGAACTCGGGCGAAACGATTGCATGCCAGGTGGTGGGGTTGACCACTGGAGTGCATCCCAATACCCACCTCGCGAAAACTTCGGGAGTTCCGACAGGACGGGGTATTCTCGTCGACCGGTCGTTGCGTACGTCGATCGACGACGTGTATGCCGCCGGCGATTGCGCCGAGATGGTAACGGGCGAGGAGCGCAATCTGATCCAGCAGGTGTGGTACACGGGCCGCGGGCAGGGCCTGGCTGTGGCCGATGCGATGGCCGGCGATGAAGTGCGCTACGATCCGGGAATCTGGTTCAACTCGGCAAAGTTTCTCGACCTCGAGTACCAGGTGTATGGAACGGTACCGCGAACCGGCGCGGCGCCGCCGGGTCACACGAGCTTGTTCTGGATGCACCCTGACGGGAGGCACTCGCTTCGTATCGTGCACAACAACGGAACCGTGGTCGGATTCAACCTGTTTGGCATCCGTTACCGCCACGAAGTATGCGAACGTTGGATTCGAGAGAAACGATCGGTGGACTATGTGCTCGCACACCTCGCCGAAGCCAATTTTGACCCCGAATTCTATGGTCGCTACGAAGTCGAAATCACAGCAGCGATGAAGCGGCAGGTGGCGTGATGAACATGTACACGTTTCCGATGCAACGACGATTCGGCGAACCCGAGCACGGCCACAAGCCGGCGCCAACGCCCACCGCGCGCGTTGCCGTTGCAGTTGTGGCACTGGGTGTATTGCTGTTCGTGGCGGCACTCGCTGGAGCACCGCTCGGGCGTACCTGGTTCGGGCCGATGGCTAGCTTTGTGCTCGCCGGGGGAGGCGCCATCGCGCTCATACGGATGCGCTACCGCAATACCACCCCGGGGATCAAACACAACGGCGTATTTTTTTCCGGGGCCACTTCTCGTGGCGCACTGGCCTGGGGGCTCGGAATCTTGTTCACGGGATTCTACGTGATGCTCTACTGGTTCCCCGCTCCGCTCGTCGGGGCGATTCGCCTTGTAGACCCTGTGTCCTACGCGCTGGCCGGGCACGCCGCCAATCGCTGGTTCCTGTACGGGTTTCTCTACACGGTTGCGATGATTGTGTTTGGAACACGTATGTTCTACAAATATCGGCACAATCGGTACGAACGCATTCGTACGGCATCGGTGATTGTGTTTCAGCTGGGGTTCGCATTTCTCATTCCCCATATTCTTGAGCGCCTGAATGAACCCGAATTTTATTTTACATATTTCTGGCCGCTCAAGCCCGATTATCTATTTCCCAGCGGCGTGCACTGGTTAACCTCGAGTAGCGGGCACCTGGGTGCGTTTCTGGTGGGGTGGGGTGCGATCATGACATTCGTGGCCACACCCGTTCTGACGTATTTTCTGGGGAAACGGTGGTATTGCTCCTGGGTGTGCGGATGTGGCGGGCTGGCCGAAACCCTGGGTGACTCATGGCGCCAGCTGTCCGACAAATCTCTCGGTTCGTGGAAGGTTGAGCGCTGGATGATTCATACTGTACTTATTCTCATCGTTACCCTTACCGCACTGCTCTGGTTCAATGATGCGCATGCAGGATTGGTGTTTGGATCATTTACGCGGGCGTTACGCCGGTGGTATGGCTTTTTCATCGGCATGATATTTTCCGGGGTAGCGGGCGTGGGATTTTATCCATTGCTCGGCAGCCGTGTCTGGTGTCGATTTGCTTGCCCCCAGGCGGCAATTCTCGGTTTATTCCAGCGCTTCTTCTCGCGCTTTCGTATTACGGTCAACGGCGGTCAGTGTATGTCGTGCGGAAACTGCTCGACGTACTGCGAAATGGGCATCGACGTGCGATCGTATGCACAGCGAGGCGAAAACATCGTTCGCGCGTCGTGTGTCGGGTGTGGTGTGTGCTCCGCTGTGTGCCCCCGCGGCGTGCTCAAACTCGAGAACGGACCGGTGTCAAACCGCTTCCCCGGTGCCGACGCCCCCGTTGGAGCGTTCTTGCAAAGCCTCGGACTCAGGAAACGGAAGCACGGTGGTGGAGCGTACTGGTCGTAGGCGTTCCCGTCCGCGGTCGTCATACGCCGACTGGCTCGAAGGTGTCCGGCGATGCACATCGCATGGCGTGAGCAAAATCGTTCGGCGGGTCGCCGCCGAGAAGCTCACCGTCGCGAACGTAGTGAAAAATATCGGAATAGTTGCGCACCTCCGTGTCGCTAATGCGACGGTGAATGTGCCACGGACGGAGTTGCGAAACGTGATCGAGTCCCATCGCGCCTACAATTTCCGACACGCTGGTCATCAGCTCGGCGTGATATTGTTGCACACGAACAGCTTTGTCGTTTGGATCAAGACCCTCGATGAGTTGCGGATCCTGTGTGGCGATGCCGGTAGGGCAGTGATTGGTGTTGCATCGTAGCGCCTGGATGCACCCGAGCGCCATCATCATCGCGCGAGCCGAATAACACACGTCGGCTCCAAGCGCGAGGCGCTTGACGACGTCGAACCCTGTGGTCACCTTGCCCGACACGAACAGGCGTATATCGCGGCGCAGAGAGAACCCGACAAGGGCATTATGTACGATGACGAGTCCGTCGAACAGTGGGCGCCCGATGTGGTTGGAAAACTCGACAGGCGCAGCCCCGGTTCCCCCCTCCGCGCCGTCTACGGTGATAAAGTCGGGAGTTACGCCGGTCTGGCGCATCGCCTTGCAAATCGCGAGCATCTCGCGCTTATTCCCGACGCATAGTTTGAATCCCACCGGTTTGCCCCCGCAAAGGTCCCGTAAGCGGGCGATATATCCCATCAGCTCGAACGGCGTGGAGAACGCGGAATGCGCGGGCGGAGAAATAACGTCCTGCCCGGCTGGTACCATGCGAATGGCCGCAATTTCTTTGGAGACTTTGGCGGCGGGCAGTATGCCGCCGTGCCCCGGTTTGGCACCCTGGGAAAGCTTGATCTCAATCATCTTCACTTCGTCGCGCCGGGCCTTGCCCGCGAAGGCTCCTTCGTCGAAGCGTCCGTCGGGTGTGCGGCACCCGAAGTAGCCCGTGCCGATCTGCCAGATGATGTCGCCGCCCTGCAGGTGGTGATGGCTCAATCCGCCTTCGCCCGTGTTGTGCGCAAAGTTGCCAAGGTGCGCCCCCCGATTCAGCGCCATAATGGCATTGCAGCTGAGCGCACCAAAACTCATAGCGGAAACATTGAGAATGCTCGCGGTGTACGGTCGCGCGCAGTCGGGCCCGCCGACGCGTACGCGCAGGCCTCCCGAGCCCACTTCACACGGGCGCAACGAATGATGCACCCACTCATAGCCGACCGCGTAGACGTCCTGGCGCGTTCCGAACGGCAGCGTGTCGAGCGCTCCTTTGGAGCGCTGATACACCGACGATCGTTGTTCGCGATTAAACGGAACGCCATCGGTATCCGACTCCACGAAGTACTGGTTGATCTCCGAACGAATCGCCTCAAACCAGAAACGAAAGTGGCCGAGCACGGGAAAATTGCGCAGGACGGTGTGTTTTTTCTGGAAGTAATCCGCAAACCCGAGGGCAAACAGCGGGCCCAACACAACCATCGACCACCACACCGGCGGCCAGTACATGCCAACGGTCACGTCGACGAGCAGTGTGCCGGTTACGACGAGGAGAAAATAGTGCCTCACGGTCTACTCCTGGGAAAAAGCGCGGGCAATATGCCGACCGGATCGGCCGACGGATGTCCGGTGGCTCGCCATGCCCCGGTCCGTTGTCGTCTACCCTGTGCGTGCCAGTTTATCGCCGTCGCCGCCGCGGCTCTTCGCGCGCAGGCGTTAGCGGTGCGAATGGGTCTGCTCCTGCGCCTTTTTTTCGCCCGCCCGGATGGCGACCTTTAGGCGATTCTGCGCGTGAGGAAGGGGACAGGTGGCGAAAGGGGTCAGCGCGCAGGGCGGATTGTAGGCCTTGTTAAAGTCCAGAATCACCGTGCCGTCGTCCGCCGGCACTCCGGCATAGAGAAAGCGCCCGCCTCCATAGGTTTCCGTGCCACTTGTTTTATCGCCGAAGACGAGGAACATCTCCTTGTTGTTCATTTCCATTGGTTCGAGGCGGCACCTGGTGCCGTCGACGGTAAATACCACCGCCCCGCGGCACACGCTCGTAAACTCGGTGCCGAGTTCGTTGGGTACGTGGATTGTGTGGGGCGGGTTGTAGGGCACAAATTTTCCTTTGATGCGCCAGCGGGCGTCGACGGGGTAGCGTTCGAATCCATGGAACGCGGAAATGGCCGGGTTGCGAGAATCTTTCAGGCGAATATAACGCGCGCCGGGGCGATCAATTACGTAAAAATGAAGAGACCCCATTTGGACAACGGTGGGGTTCCCACGGGCGTCGCTAACGAGCAGGACGGGCCCGGTTGCCGCGCTTCCGGCGATTTGCATGCCACTGTCGGCCGCGGGTTGCAGAGTAACCGATGTGTCGGTTACAACGAACGCGCCCGCGCGTGCAGGAGACGATGCCGGAAATACAAGCGCGTTGGCGGAGTCGGAACCGAACGACTGCAAGCCGTCCGAGAGCCGAAACAAACCGGCGAGAGATAAATAACCGTCGGGGCTCTTGAGCCGCGCAATGCGCGCGGCGTGCCATGTCTCGATGCCCGCCTTGTAGGTGTCGCCTGCGCGTACGATCGAAGGGCGTAGCGCCGCCGCGACAAACACGAACGAAACCACCAGGGCCCTCGTGGTGCCGCACCGCGCGCGACGAACGATCGACGACTTGCCGAACATGATGGACACTCTCCTTGCGTAATCAAACCGTTTTGCGTTCCGATGAAGTGTAGAATAGACCATCGTGGGTTCCGTCCCGTGTGCCCGCCCACGATCTTTTCGGATCATAGTCGATTCCGCAGCGCAGCGCATCATCTCTGATATCGGCATCCATACCCCGGGAACCGACCCGCCGGCATAGATCTTTGCGAGCATGCCGGGATATCATGCTTCCGCTGTGCCCGTATCCGCGCCGAAACGGCCAATATACTTGATCTTACAGCACGACACGACGCGTGGGTGCGCCGCGTTCTTCGTGCCGGCACGATGCGATGCTTGTCGCCGGGCCGGATCCACCGTACCATCGGCGGGGATGTCAGTGCTGGAACTCGAAGCTGTTTGTGTGCAATACGGATCGCGGGTCGCTCTGGATCACATCAGCGTGGCGTTTGCCCCCGGCGTCACCACGGCCGTCGTGGGTCGAAGTGGGAGCGGCAAGTCGACGCTGCTCGAGTGCTTCAACGGCATGGTGCGACCCGGGCGGGGAAATGTGCGGGTGTTCGGCGCGCCGATCGATTACGCGCATCTGCCCCAACTGCGGCGTCGGCTGGGATACGCGGTGCAGGGTACCGGGCTGTTCCCTCACCTCAGTATTGAATCCAATATCGGCCTGCTCGCGCGTCTCGAACGGTGGCCCGCCGATCGGATCCGACGGCGTGTGCAAGAATTGCTCGACCTTGTGGAACTGCGGCGCACCGTGTGTGCGCGGTATCCCTACGAACTTTCGGGCGGCGAGCAGCAACGCGCCGGGTTGTGCCGGGCGATGATGCTCGATCCCCCCGTACTTCTGCTCGACGAACCCTTCGGCGCCCTCGACCCGATCACCCGAGGTGAAATTCACAGCGAATTTGTCCGCGTGCAGAACGCCGGAAAACGTACAATTGTTCTGGTTACCCACGATCTGCGTGAGGCCGCTCTCCTGGCCCGGCGCATTCTTGTGCTCGACGCGGGGACCGTGATTCAGCACGGCGACACCGGTGAGGTTATCGCATCGCCGGCCAGTCCATTTGTTGCGCGGTTGGTCGGTTCGCAACTCGGAGACGTGCGATGAATTCGCCGGTGATGGTGCGGTGTGTGGCGTGTGTGTTGCTGGTCGCCGGGACCGCGTCCCCGGCGTCGGCGCGAGGCGATTCGCGGGCATCCGGCGTTGCCCCGGAAACCTCTCCGGCACCGGTGATCCGTGTGGGGTCAAAGAATTTCACCGAAGGCTATCTGCTCGCCGAGGTCTTTTCCCGTGTGCTCGAACGGGCCGGGCTGCATGTGGAACGGAGGTTTGGACTCGGGGGGACGTTGGTGTGCTATCGCGCACTGACTACCGGGGAAATCGACGTGTATCCTGAATACACGGGAACGATTTCGCGGGCAATCTTGCACATGCAAACAACGCCCGGATTGGTTCGTCTCAACGATACGTTGCGGGTGTCGGCCTCTCTTGAAATGCTCACGCCGCTGGGATTTAACAACACGTACGCCATAGCGATGAGCGGGAAAACGGCGAACCGTCTGGACATTCGACGCATCGGTGACCTTGCCGCGCATCCCACGCTGCGCGTAGGGCTCAGCCACGAATTTCTCGAACGCCCCGATGGATGGCCGGGCCTGGCGCGAACGTATGCGTTGCCGCAAACGCCCCGTGGTATAGAACACGGTCTGGCATACCGCGCCATTGCGGACGACCGCATCGAGGTAACGGATGTGTACTCGACCGATGGAGATATCGATCGCTACCATCTGAAGTTACTCGACGATAATCGCAATTACTTCCCGGTATACGACGCCGTGCCCCTGGTGCATTCCGATTTGAACGCGCGCGCGCGTGCTGCTCTCAATGCGCTCGGCGGGCGCATTGACGAAGCGCGCATGCGCAAGATGAACGCGGCGGTATTGCTCGATGGCCGCTCATTCGCAGACGTGGCCACGGAGTTTCTCGACGAACAGAATATTTTCCCTGCGGGTTCAGCGCGTGCCGACAGCGGCGCGATTCAGAGCCGGACGCATTCCTCCGCCCCGGGCGAAGAATCGATGGTGCATCGTCTCTTGCGTCGCACCCTGCGCCATATATTCCTGGCGTTTTTCGCTCTGATTGCAGCGGTTCTCCTCTCTGTCCCGCTCGGTGTGTGGGCGTGGCGTTCGCGCCGTGCGGGTCGGCCGGTTCTCTACGTGGCCGGCGCCCTCCAGACGATACCGTCTATCGCATTACTCGCGTTTATGATCCCCCTGTTCGGCATCGGCGTGCGCCCCGCGCTCATTGCTCTGTTCCTCTATGCCGTGCTGCCCGTGTTGCGCAATACCGTGGCGGCGCTCGAATCGGTAGACCCGGTCGTCCGTTCGGTGTCTTCGGCGATGGGGTTGACGCGCGGCCAGCAACTGCGTTTCGTGGAACTTCCCCTCGCCGCACCGACCATTCTCACAGGCATCCGGACGGCCGCCGTCATTAGCATCGGCACGGCGACGCTCGCCGCGTTCATCGGCGCGGGCGGGCTTGGCGAACCGATCGTTACGGGACTCGCGCTCAATGACGCGGGGCTGATCCTGGAGGGTGCCCTGCCCGCGGCGGCACTCGCGATTGCAACCGAACTCCTGTTCGAAGTTCTCGAGCGGCTTGTGATCCCGGGCCACCTGCGGCGCTGAAATCGAATAAAGCGGGCCGGATCCGGTACTACGATAGAGGTCAATTTGCAGTTGACTCGCTATTGAATTGATATCATAATAATAGCAGGCATCGCCAGTTCGTGCCACATCGCTGGCGAAACCGCATGAAACGGTGGAACAGATCACCCCGGGAGGGCCAAATCATGACAGGCAATCGTGTTGTCAAGCCGGCCAACGGACTGGCCATCTTATTTCTGGATATCGCTTTTTTTGCCGTGGGGATCTGGCGTCTGATCGTCGGCGCGCAGATAGGCGATACCGGATCGGTGCTCGTGGCTGTGGCCCTCATTATGCTGGCGTCATTTGCATGCGGTGGATTCTTCATCGTCAACCCGAACTACGCCGCCGTACTCGTCCTCTTCGGGCGCTACCGCGGAACCGTGGTTCGGAACGGGTTCCACTGGACCAACCCGTTTACCCGGCGCATCGGCATTTCCCTGCGCGTTCGCAACCAGGAAACATCCAAACTCAAGGTGAACGATCTTTCGGGCAATCCGATAGAGATTGCCGCGGTCGTGGTCTGGAAGGTGGTCGATCCGTTTCGTGCACAGTTTGATGTGGATGAGTACCTGCAGTACGTGGGCGTGCAGAGCGAATCGGCGTTGCGACACCTGGCGGGGCAATACGCCTACGATGGGGGGGATAACGAAATCACCCTCCGTGGAACCACCGACGAAGTGAGCGAAAAACTCGGAGCCGAGCTCCAGGAGCGCCTCGGCCGTGCCGGAGTTCGTGTAATGGAAGCGCGTTTGTCTCACCTGGCCTATGCACCAGAAATTGCCAGCGATATGCTGCGCCGCCAGCAGGCCAACGCGGTTGTGGCCGCCCGTGCGAAGATCGTGGAGGGCGCGGTTGGCATGGTGGAGCACGCGCTCGATCAACTCAGCGCGCGCAACCTTGTGGAACTCGATGAAGAACGCAAAGCCACGATGGTGGGGAATTTGCTTGTTGTTCTGTGCAGCGAGAGCTCAGCAACCCCGGTTGTCAACACGGGGACGCTCTATCAGTAGTTCAACGATGCGTGAGTAGTGGTGCGAAGAAACATGGAGCGATGAGTAGCGCAACAAGAGTGGAACGACACGCACAATGGCGCAGCGGAAATCATTCCTCATTCGTATCGATCCGGTGCTGCTAGACGAGCTGCGGCGCTGGGCATCCGCCGAACTCCGTAGCGTAAACGGTCAGATCGAGTACATATTGCGTGACGCACTCGCGCGGCGTCGCGCGGGTGCGGCGCGAGACGCAACGGACAGGCGCAACCCGGAAAATCAATCGCCCTCGTCGTAGAGATAAGTGTGCGGTTCTCCGTCGGCGCGAATATAGCCGCGATACATGCCCGCTGTGTTGAAGTCCATCACCACGTTGCCCGCAGCATCGAGCGCAATCATGCCCCCTGTGTTGGTTCCGCCGATCGCTACAAGATCTTCGTGAATCACCCGGTGAACCGCGTCGTGAAGCGATACCCCGGCAAGTTCCATCAACGCCGATACACGGTAAGCGAGCACACCGCGCATGTAGTATTCGCCCGTTCCGGTGCTCGATACGCCGCAGGTGCGGTTGTCTGCATACGTGCCCGCGCCGACGATCGGAGAGTCGCCCACGCGCCCCCACTGTTTGTCTGTCAAACCGCCGGTTGATGTGCCCGCCGCGATGGTTCCTTTTGCGTCGAGTGCGACAGCGCCCACCGTACCAAACTTGTCGCCGGAGAGGTAGGGGAGCATCCCCGACTGCGACTCATCGGCGGCCTTCGCCTTCTGCAGTCGATCCCATCTTTCCTGCGTGAAAAAATAGGAGTCGGGCTCAAAGCGCAATCCCTGCTCGTGCGCAAAATGCATTGCACCTTCCCCGACGAGCATTACATGACGTGATGAATCGAGCACACGCCGCGCGGCGGTGATGGGGTTGCGAATGTTACTCACCGACGCGACTGCCCCGGCGTTGCGTGTGTCGCCCACCATGATGGAGGCATCCATCTCGTTCTTGCCCTCATGGGTAAACACCGCACCACGTCCGGCATTGAACAACGGAGAGTCTTCCATGGTACGAATCGCCGCTTCCACAGCGTCCACGCTGGCGCCGCCGCCGGCGAGTACCTTGTAGCCGGTACGAAGCGCCTTGGCCAGCGCGTCGCGGTATTTTTTTTCACGTTCCGGCGTCATGCTGGAACGCCGGATGGTCCCCGCACCACCGTGAATCACCATGACGATCCGCCGGGGGACCGGGGTGTCGTGCGCAGGCGAATTCGTTGCTGCGGGCGACGAATCGGGTACGAACATAGATAAAACCAGCGCCGAAATCAGCGCGTAGAATACGGCGGGATGCAGCGAAGAAATAGTACCCATCGCAATTCTCCCTGGGGATGAAGGGCTTTGAAATCCAGAACGGGATGACGGGATGAGTATAGCGGGAATCTTCGCTCGGGAAATGGCGAAACGCGGGCGCCGGACCTCCCCCCGAAACATTCTACGGTGGTCCAGACGCTCCGCGCGACGCCATGCAAGTTCGATTGTGGGCGCGCCGTTATGCTGATTCTGGCGGGATACAGTTGCGCGGTTACCCACCGAGGGTCGTATTCTGCGGGCCGGCCGACCCGGTTCCCTCGCCGAGCAGACCGTCGATCAGTACGCCGGCCCGCTGTCCCAGGGGCCGCCCTGCGTATTCCTGCTGTACCGATTCGAAGGTGCGCCGCGCGCTGTCCCAGTGACCCTGTTCGTATTGCACCAGACCGAGGTTGAGCAAGGCCGCGCCGTCACGCGGGTTGGTGTGCAAAGCCAGCTGCAGCAGACGCTGTGCGCGCGCCATGTTGTTCGACCGGTAGGCCACAATGGCGGAGAGAACGTCAAAACGCGTGTTCCCCGGATACCGACGACGCGCATCCTCCGCGTAAATCCGCGCGTTTTCGAGTTGCCCGACGGCGAGGTATCCACTGATCAACCACTGCGCGACTTCGGGCGCTGTCTGGTGGTTGCGATAGGTGCGCGACAGTTCGGCGAGGGCGTGTCGCACGGCGGTGGTGGGCTCGGCGTGACCGGACCGGATTGCGGGGGATACGGTGGCCGCGACAGCCTCCGTGCCAGGAATCACGATGGCCCCCCCTACGGAAGCCTGTTCGACGGCCTTGCGAACCGGTGACCAAACAGCCTGATCGGGCGCCGCGGAACGCCGCAGGGGGTGCCACAGGACCGCCACCGCGGCAATCATTACGGCAAAGCCGGCCAGAACGGGCGCCCAGCGGCGCGCTGCGAACCACCCTCGCCCCCGCGAGCGCGGCCGCGGCGTCACAGGCAACGACCATGGCCCATGCGATGGGTCGTCGAGTCTTCGCGGTCGCATTTCGTGCCGCGGCGATCGCCCGGTGCGCAACGGTGTTTCGTGTGCAATCGCGGCCACCGACGGATCGGCGCGGACAATGGACGGGTCCGTTTGCCAGATGACGCTGTAGCGCAGTGTGTCGCTGTAGGCGTCGTAGCACGAGCGGCACGTGCGCAAATGCTCTTCGAGTAGAGTGCGCTCCGCGGCGGGCATCACATCGTCTGCCAGCGCCGCAATCTGGTGATCTGTGAGATGGAGTCGATTCATCGGCGTTCACCCGACAGAGACGGACCCCGGCGAATAATTCCGCGTGGGCGCGGTCCATTTGTGAACGGACGACGAGAAAAATCCCCTAATAGCCCCTATTTGAGGGTATTACGAAGCTTACGAACCACTCGCTCGATGATGGTGTACACGCGGCGTTGCCCGGTAAATCCGAGTTCGTCGGCGATGCGCTGGGCGGTCCACCCTTCGTCGAATCGCAGGCGGATCACCTCGCGTTCCTCGTCATTCATTTCGGCGAGAAGTTCCCGAATGCGCCGGCCCATGGCCTCGAGGTCCTTGCGTTCCAGCGTACGATCCGGCGTATCGGGACGTACCCGCTCGTATCGAACCTGTAACTCGTTGAAAAGGCGGAGCATACGACCGGACGATACGCCCATCGCCGGCGCGCGGGCATCGTATTCGAGTCGGCGCAGATAGTGTGGATCCATGAGGGTCTCGATGCGGATCACCGCGTTGGCGATATCGTCGGCGCTCACGTAGCGGCCCGCTGATTCGAGCGAGTGAATGACGCCCTCGAATGTGAGGCCTTCGACGAAGTGAAGCCGGAATACTTCCTGTTCCATCGGCGTCAGTTCGTCCATCGCCCGGGGGCGCTTCTTGCGCCCGGCGCGGCTGCGCAGGTAGTCGAGGGCACGTCCGCGGGAGACGACGATTAGCCAGGTGGAAAGGGTGGCGCGGCCGGCGTACTCGCCCAGTTTGCCCCGGTAGAGTATGTCGAGGACGTCGGCGAACACGTTGCGGACGTCGTCCTCCGATTCGGCGTAGAGCTGGCGCCGGATCACGCTGTAGATCAGGCCAGCATACCTGTCGACAAACGCGTGCCAGTGGGGCACGGAGCCGGAGCCCACCGCCTCGACGAGGGCAAGACCCTCCTGAATACGCGCCGAGCGGTCGGCCTGGCGGGGCGACCCGGACTCGGGCCCTGTCGGGGAATCATATCGGGTTTTCGACATCGGATCCGGGGGCCATCGCGGGACAGGTGGGGTGGGCGGAAACCCGCCGATTCTGGCACCCGCGAAGCTGTTCTCAATATAGCGAATGGGTTGGTTGGATGGCAACTGCGCGTTTTCTCTGTCCGGTGCAGAGGGTGGTTTGCCGCGTTCGTATAGGTCTTTGACGAACGGGATGCAGATCGTGTATACTTATCGCCGGCTTCGCCAGACGACGCCCGGGTTCCAGCGCGCTGCATCCGATAGAATTGTCACCGGACTCTGTGGTGCGTCCGGTTGTCGGGAACCCGCAGGCGTGGAGAGGAGATCCCCATCGAATCCATCCACGTTCCGACCGCCCTACTCGTCGCATTTGCTGCAGGCGAACTCGGTGAGATTCGCCGCGCGCGTGTGTATGCCCACACGTGTTGCTGCACGGATTGCAATGCGCGTCTGGCGTACGCAACACACCGCTACGTTCTCGGTTCCGAACCGAATTCCCGTACCACGATGGTGGAAGCCGAAGTTCCATCATTGGATCTGGCGCAGAGATCGGATATTGACGAGGCGCTGACTCGCGGCACAGCCGACCCGACCATCGGCATGCGCTCGTGGATACGAACGCGCGCCGGACGCATGGCGATGGCACCGACACTGGTTTTGATTGTGGCTACACTGGTGTGGTGGGTGGGGCCAACAAAACGGGTGGACGCGTTTCGTATGGGGCACGTTCCACCGCGCGCCATCACACAGGCGGCCCGGCGTCTGGCCGTAGACTACAATATGTATATACCGGGATTCTCCGCGCCCGGCACGCGTGGCACTCGCGTAGCAGACGAGTACGATGCGCCCGACGCAGCCGCATTGCGCGTGGCGACGGATGTGCTGCGAGACCGCTACAATCGTGGTCAAATTGGCCGCGCACCGCTGCGCTGGCTGGTCGCTGGATCCCTCGCGCAGGGTCGCATCGACGACGCGGAGAGATTTTCACGCGCTGGCGTCCGCCAATTCGAGGGTGCTGCGGAGTTTGTGACGCTGCAGGCCATATCGGAGTGGGCACGTGGAAATATTTCCAGGGCGCGCAGTTTGCTGGAACGCGCCGAAAGACTTCGTCCCCGCGATCGGACGATTCAGTTCGACCTCGCGGTTGTGCTTTCGATGGCTGGCGACGACGATTCGGCAGCAGCGCACTTTCGGCGTGCCCGCGCGCTGGCGACGAATGCAGCGGCGGGCTCCTTTGTCCGGAGTGCGCCTCACTGAAATTTTTCCAGAATTGCTGCAAGGGCGAAACAAACAGGCTACGCGGCTGATTCAACGCATGGCCTGTTTGTTATGGTATCCGGCCCGTTGGTTACCTGCCGTGCCTGGACCGAAGGTGACGGATTCGCGCATGCAGCTTTGCCGCGTACACGACGATGAATGCTGCCGTTACCCCGTACGCTGCGATTACCCAACTCATAACGCGCCTCCCACGGTTGTGCCGGTGGCGATGTCCGTGCCGTCATCGTCCAGTTCCTCCTCGAGCTCTTCGATTTCCGCACGGCGTCGGTACAGCCACGTGTAGAGCAAAGTGAACGTGGCCACGCATACCCAGAACGTCAGCGCCATTCGGGGGTCAAGTCCCGATCCCTTGCCGCCGGCAATTACGGGTTTTGGATGTTGTGTTCGCCACCAGCGAATGGCGAAATATACAAGAGGCACGTCGATAAACCCGATAATGCCGACGACAGCAGAAAGGGTCGCTCGTTTTTCGGGATTGTCCACATAGTGTCGTAGCATCAAGTATCCTACGTATATCAGCCAGAGGACGAGTGTAAGGGTCAGGCGCGCATCCCACGTCCACCATATTCCCCAGATGGGCTTCGCCCAGATGGGACCGGTAATCAGCACCAGTGTATTGAACAGCACGCCCACTTCAGCCGCGGCATACGCGCGCATGTCAAACTTGCGTTTGCGAGTTGTGAGATAGCGGAAGCTGAAGATGAACACGAGAAAGAATCCAAGAAAAGCATTCCAGGCCAGGGGTACGTGGACATAGAAAATTTTCTGCACTACACCCTGTTTGGCCTCGGTGGGGGCGTAGTAAAACACCAGGTAGAGCGACACCGCCAGCAATACCAGTACGAGGGCAGGCAACACCTTGCCCCGGATTCCTCCATTTTGGGCCATGACGACTATTCCTCCAGAACGTATTCAAATACCAAAAAACACGCCGTGGCAAACACGGCGTCGTACACGATAAGCAACTTGAACCAGAACGACACGCTCATTTCCGTACCGAGTGCCCACGAGGTGGTTTCCACCGCCGCGATCAGCGCCGGAATCGTTACCGGGAGCAGGAGTATGGGGAGCAGGAGTTCGCGCATGCGCGTGTTGGCGGCAACGGCGCTAAATAGTGTGCCTACCGCCGAAAAACCAACTGCGCCGAGAATGAAAATAGTTAACAGTGTGCCAATTGCCCGACCCGTGGGCACATCAAAAAAAATGGTAAAGAGCGGCAACACGAGGAGTTCGATCAGAAACATGAATATGATATTTGCGATGAATTTCCCAAGAAAAATTGCACTGCGATCGACCGGTGCCAGCATAAGTGCGCGCGAGCAACCGGTTTCTTTTTCGATCGCGAAGGAACGGTTTAATGCGAGGATGCCACCGAAAGCAAAGGCCACCCAAAAAAAACCTGCGCCGAGCCGCCGGGCCTCGTCGGAATTCATGTCGAGAGCGAAATTGAATATAACCAGAGTGAGAACGCAAAACACAAAGGCCGCACTGACTGCTTCTTTGGTGCGCAGTTCAATCTTGAGATCTTTCCAGAGTATCGTGATGGCGGCGGATATCATGGCTTTCTACGGAACCTGGCCATTCAGGCTGACAGCATCTTGCGGTAATGTTGCCGGAAGGTCTCGGTCGTAAGGTTGCCCCGCGGCGAATCGTATACGAGGCGACCGCGATCGAGAATAGACACGCGGTCCGCGACGCCCAGGCCACGGTCGATATCATGCGTTGTAACCAGGGCGGACCCACCCGCACCCACGAACCCGCGAATCAACGCAGAGAGCATTTCGCAGGCCGCCTCGTCGAGTCCCGTGTAGGGTTCATCGAGGAGCAGCAGTTGTGGTTGGTGAACGAGGGCACGCGCGAGCGCCATTCGCTGTTTCATGCCACGACTCAGTGAGCGAACGGTTGCCCCGGCTTTGGCGGTGAGATCGAAGCGCTCAAGGAGTTCGTCGGTGCGCTGGACCGGACCGCGCACCCCGTAGAGTCGGGCCCAGAAACGGAGATTATCACGGGCGGTCAGATCATCGTAAAGAAAGGTCTGGTGCGAAACAAATCCAATGGCAGCGCGCTGGTTGTCACCGGCTGTGCGCTGGTCGACACCGAAAACGTCCACGGAGCCTTCGTAGGAACGGATAAGTCCGCACGAAATGTTCAAGAGGGTAGATTTGCCGGCACCGTTGTGCCCGAAGAGCGTTACGCAGGTGGAGGCGGGAACCCGCAATGCCACGTTGCTGAGGGCAACAAATCGGCCGAAGCGCTTCGTCACGCCGGTGCATGATAGCGCGGCTTCTCCGGCCATCAAGCCCTCGCCTGGTTTTTTCCGTGCAACTTGATATTCGGCTTTTTCTTCCGGCGTCCCGACGCTTGTTCGCTCGAGCGCAAACGGTACACGATGGCGGCGAGCTGACGCTTGGTTTGTTCGCGCCGCACGGTATAGGCCTCACGGTCAACGGCCTGTGCGGCATGGAGGTCATCGAGACGGGCCAGGCGTTGCAATAGGCCATGGTAGTAGGCCTTCAAGTTCTTCGGGTTGTCGAGGGGATTCGGATTGCCGCGCAGCGACATTCCCATGAACGCCATCATGGCGAGCAACACGAGGACAATAACAACGATCGATGCATTCTGCATTCCGTTATGTACCGTGAGAACGTTGCCATGCCCCGCGGCCACCTGCGTTTGTTCGCTGCCCCCGGAAAACGTCACGTTCAGCTCTGTGCCCGCAGCGACGGATTTGGCGGTGTATTCCGTCATCCCGTGCGTTTTTCCCGCGTTCGTAAGCCTCGGGTGCGCGGCGGAGATCGTCATGCTCGTGTCGGCGCCGAAAATAGAGAACTCATCTACGTCGTAAAGAAATTTCCCGATCAGCGTGTATGACGCGGTGTCGTACGGCACGTCGAATGTAATGTCTACCTGGGTAATTCCCGGCCGCAACGGGTAGTCGACACGCCATACATCGGGCTTGTCAGTGGCCACGGGCGTGCGTTTAATCGGCATTCCCTGCCCCGTCACCGACAAATCGCGGATCGTTCCGTCCCTGGGCACATGAAATCGAAATGCACCGTCCCCGGTAACCGTGCGGCCCGGGCTACCCACGTTATTAATGGCAAATAGTTTTTCTACGGTAATGACGTTGTCATGCCGTAGTGCGGCCATATCGAACATGGCCAGACGAATGCCGTCGTCTTTGGTTGTTGATTGATAGACGAGCATCGCGACATCGGCGGAAGTCCCCGTTTTCACGGGATTGACCGATTCGCGATACGGTACGCCGTCGAAGTTTACCTGCACCAGATAAACTGGAACGTTCGGGTCGAGATCTGTAAATGAAAATATGCCGTTGACCGCACGGGTTGTAGCAACCGGTTTCATCCCCTTCGCCGGTGCAATAACGGTAACGTCGGATTCCACATTTCTTGCGCCGGTTGTGCCGTTGACGATTGTTCCTGTAATGTTCAGCGCGCGTGCTGGTGAAACAGCCGTCGCAACTCCAATAAGCGATACCACCGCAGCAGCGAATCCGACGCGGCGTATCCATTCCGAGAAAGAAGGCTTGCGATCATCCATCCGACTTGATCCTCCGCTGCGACCTGGCGTCGCTTTCGATCAAGTCTTCAATTTCGCGCTTCACTTTCTCTTCGTCTACCTGGTGCACAATACTCTGTGCTTCGGCAAATAATTGCTGACGGAGCCGCCGGTAGTCATCTTCAGCCAGCTTCCCGATTTCGTGTTCTGCCTCGAGGTCTTTGATGTTTTCGTAAACCAAATTACGTTGAGCGAGAAGGTAGTTGAGTTTTTTTTGGTCGCCAAGGCCCAGCATATCTTCGAGATAGTACAAATACCGGCGCGGGTTGACGAGCGGATGTGCAACGAATACCAGCGCAACGGCGGCCACAATTCCAACGGCAATCAACTCCATGTCAGCGCTCCATCGAATCGAGTTCACGTTCGATGCGTTTTTGCATCTCCGGGTCCACATCCGGTGCCGGTTGTGCCGCCGCCAGTTTTCGGCGGGCTACCCAATGTCCGGCAAAGTGAAAAATCAGAAACAATCCAATGAGAATGGCGAAGCCAGGCATCACCCACGCAGCCAGATTGAATCCCTCGGCCGGCGGGGTGGAGAGAACGACCACGCCATATTGCTTTACGAACGCATTGACGATTTCATCTTCACTCTGGCCCTCGGTAAGTTTTTTTTCGATTGTGCGGCGCATCGGGATTGCCGACGGGCAATTCTGGTGATTGCAAACGCGCAGTCCGTCGTTGCACCCGCACTGACAGGTAAGACGATCGGATATACGGTTGAAGGCCCTGGCCAGAGCCGGGTCGGTCAGGTGCGATTGCGCGGACTGGGCGGCGGCATCCTGTACGGGAAGAAACGTGCCGGCCGACATGGGGATGAGCACGGCGAGCGCGATGGCAATCGGCGCCGGTATGGCCCGTGTCATGCTTACACCTCCACCTTCTCGAGCATCCGATCCAGGTCGCGGGTGCGTCGGGCTGTCCGTCTCTCGCGCCGGCCGGGCAATACGGTAAACAGTGTTCCCAGGCCCATAATCCAGCCGCCGAGCCACAAATACGAAACGAGTGGGTTCACCCAGACCTGGAATACGGCCCGTTCGCTGTCGTCGCTGAACCCGGCGAACACCACGTAGAGATCTTCGAGGGGCGTATGGTACATGCGAACTTCCGATGTGGTCTGGTCGCTGGCGTGGTAGAAACGTTTTTGAGGATCAAGCGTGGTAATCTGGCGTTTGTTCCGGTACACAGCGAGAACGGCGTTGGCGTCGTCGTAATTGGCGCCCTTCGATTCGCCGATGTGCTTGCAGACGAATTCGTACTTGCCTACCGTAAACCGATCGCCCTCTTTAGCTTCCCCCCATCCTTCTGTGGTAAACGCTTTGCCGGTGATACCGATTAGCGCCACGACGAACCCAAAGTGAACGATGTAGCCCCCGTAGCGTCGCTTGTTGGTAGCCGTCAAACGTGCGATGGCCACCAACAAGTGTTCCCCGGCGTTGCGGGCGCGTACGGCCGCAGCACGAATGAATTCAAGAGAAATGGCCGTGATAACGAACGCCGCGAGAATAAATGAAACGACGGGGTATATCGAGCGCACGCCAACTCCGAGTGCCACGGCTCCAGCAAATGCACCTGCCACCATCGGCCACAACAGGAGGCGGCGCAAACTTGCCCAGGAGGTTTTTCGCCAGGCCAGCATCGGTCCGATGCCGGTGAGGAAAAGAAGGAACAACCCGATAGGGACCATGATTGTGTTGAAGAATGGGGGCCCGACGGTAACCTTATGGCCTTGCACGGCCTCGGAAATGATCGGGAACATGGTTCCCCAAAATACAGCGAAGCACGCACCCAGCAGGATCAAATTATTGAACAAAAAACTCGCTTCGCGCGACGCGTACGAGTCGAGTTCGTTATCACTCTTGAGAAATTTCAGACGCGACAACACGAGAACAATAGAGAACAGGCCCATGGCGCCAAGAAAAATGGCGAAATAGATGCCGATGGAACTCCGCGCAAATGCATGAACAGATGACACGATACCGCTGCGCGTGAGAAACGTTCCAAAAATACTCAACATGTACGTCGCGATGATCAACGAGACGTTCCACACCTTGAGCATGTTCTTTCGTTCCTGTGCGATCACCGAGTGGAGAAAGGCCGTCCCTGTGAGCCATGGCATCAACGACGCATTTTCCACGGGATCCCAGGCCCAGTACCCGCCCCATCCCAGTTCCACGTATGCCCACCGACCGCCAAGGAGAATTCCCGTGCCGAGAATGAACCACGCAAACAGCGTCCAGCGGCGGGCCAGTTTGATCCAATCGCTACCGAGTTCGCGCGTGAGCAGCGCGGCCATACAAAACGCGAATGGAATTACGAAGCCGACGTAGCCGGTATACAACATCGGCGGGTGAATTACCATCGCCGGGTGCTGCAGAAGAGGGTTGAGCCCGCGACCGTCGACCGGGGTAAAGGGCTGGAACAGCCCCCCACCGGTGTTCACGATCAGCTCGTCAAACGGGTTGGCTACGAACTTGTTGAGAATAAGAAAAAATACGGCGGTTATCGACACAATCCCGAGCATGTAGGGAATCAGTTTGCCGGCACGACGACGGTTGAGAAACGCTGCGAGCGCGCCATAAAATGAAAGAATCCACGACCAGAACAGCAACGACCCACTCTGTCCACCCCAGAGGGCTGCGAACTTGTAAAAAATGGGAAGATCCTTGTTGCTGTACGAGGCAACGTACTCGAGGCTGAAATCACTTCGAAGCAGGAAGTATTCGAGCGCGACAACGGTGAGCGTTACAAACGCGAACACAGCGTACACGGCGTGTTCACCGCTCTTGACAAGATCACGCCGTCCCACGCGCGCACCGTAAAACAACGCAAAAATAGCATACAACGAAAACGCAAGCGCGAGCGCGAGGCTTAAATTCCCAAAGCTGGCCACAAGGGCCCTCCCGGTCGGTTCGTGTAACCGTCAGTTCGTGGGGCGCAGCCTGCGGCTACATCGTGTTTGCAGATCCGGATTTATTTCCGTACTTTGCTTCGTACTTGGAAGCGCACTTGGCCTGAATATGGTCGGCAGTGAACGTGCCCTGGCTGGTTACGTGTCCTTCGACAACAGCCTCCACGCCACCTTTAAATGTGTCCGGAACCGGCGCGGTGCCCTTGTAGACCACAGGCAGAGTAATCGCATCCTGCTCGAGCGCAAAGTGTAGCTCATTGCCGTGGCGCTCGATGGAGCCTGATTTCACGACGCCCCCTACACGCACTCGCTGGCTGGGCGACGTTCCCATTGTTTGAATTTCATCGAGCGTCCGGTAATAGGCTTTGCCTTCCTGAAAACCGGAGATTGCAAAATAGACGATGGCGCCAACGATGACGACGACACCCGCGGTGAATCTGAGTTTCTTTTTTTGCATGGTATCGGCGAAGTTACAATGGTTAACCGTGCCCCTTCATCGGGGCGGAATTGAATGTTACGTCGGCGAAGAATATACTGGACGCAAAGGTAATTTTCAACGCCTATTATGTGAAATAATTCACAGAATACATTCATTGCGCATCCCGGCAAGACGGATTGGACAATTGCCCGGGGTGCGGACTTCAACTCGGGCGCATGCCGTTCCCGGCGGCATGCTGCGGCACGTTCGTGCGGAATGACATCCTCGCTTTCGGCCACAATCCCGTCTGCGGTGTGACGGGCCATCGACGGATCTGACAATCGCGGGGTTGACCAGCCAGAGCAATATAGTGGCCGATTGTACAGATCGCGTCGAAGAAACGCAACGTGCCGTTTGTTCCTGTTCGACGCGTAGCGTATACTACCATGGTTAAAACAATGGCAATCCGCAAGATTCGATTTAGAGGAGGAAATGATGAAACGCAAACTAGTTATGCTTCTTGCCCTTGCGGCCTTCCTGGCGACCGCGGCAGTGGTTTTCGCCGGCGAGAAGGCCCCGAGCAAGGCCGTCACACTGACCGGGGAAGTCATCGACCTTTACTGTTATATGGAGCACCCGAAATCGGCGACGGGCCTCGACCACATGAAATGCGCCAAGTCGTGCATCAAGAAGGGGCTTCCGATCGGATTTCTGTCCAAGGGCGTTGTATATACGATTATTGGCAGCGAACACCAGTCGGCCGCGAACATGGTTGTTGATTATGCCGGACGGCAGTCTACGATTAAGGGCAAGTTAATCGAGCACAATGGTGTGAAGGCCGTCGAGCTGGTATCGATCAAAGGCGCGAAATAGCAACGCGGCACGATATTACTGCGCAACACGGCCGCACGCCCGGGCGTGCGGTCGTGTTGCCGCAGAATCCCCTCCGGCGCCGGGCCTCCCGCCAGCGCGCCGTCGGGCGGTCAAAGTGCAGCGCGCCGCATCGGTCCATCGCACCGCGCCGGGCCTCCAGCTAGAGTTCCACCGATTCGCGATACTCGGGAATCTGCGCCGTCCAACCGAGGTTGTCGCGAATGTGCTGGCGCATCGCGTCGGCCGCTGCGGGTTCGCCGTGCACAATGAACGTCGTTTGCGGACGGCACCCGCACTGGCCAAGCCACTCGAGAATTTCAACGTAGTCCCCATGCGCCGATACATTGTGCAGGTTGACAATCTCTGCGCGCACCGGAACATACTGGCCGTGGATTTTTACCTCGTCGACGCCGTGCACCAGCGCCTCGCCGCGCGTTCCCGGGGCCTGAAACCCGGCGAAGAGCACGGTATTGCGTGGATCGGGAAGCATGGTTTTCAGGTGGTGCACCACGCGGCCTCCTGTGGCCATGCCGCTCGCGGAAATGATGATGGCCGGGCCGTCGTTGGTATTGAGCGCGCGGGAGGCTTCGGGCGACTTGACCATCTCTGCCGTGGCGAACATGCGATGACATTCCTGTTCGTTGAGCCGGTGTTCCCCGGCGTGTTCGCAGTAAATGTGGGTGGCGTCGATCGCCATCGGGCTGTTGAGGTAAGTGGGCACGGTGGGGATATCTCCCGACTCCTCGAGGCGTGCGATCAAGTGGAGGAGCATCTGTGAGCGCCCCACGGCAAACGACGGAATTACCACGATTCCCTCGCGCTCGATGGTCCGGCGAATCACCTCGCCGAGTTGTTCGGCCGGGTCGGTGTGTGCGTGGCGCCGATTGCCGTACGTGGACTCCACCACCAGGTAATCTGCGCGGTCAAACGACACAGGCGGGCGCATCAACGGATCACACTGCCTTCCGATGTCTCCGGAAAACAGCAGGGTCTTGCCCCCGGCGCGGACATGCACGGATGCCGAGCCGAGAATGTGACCGGCGCGTGTGAATCGAATGCTCACACCACAGGCCTCGTGCTCCGTATCGAAGGCCACGCTGCGCAGCAGGCGCAGAGACTTCTGGGCGTCTTCCCGTGTGTAGAGGGGCAGGGCGGGGGAATGCTTCGACAATTTGTGTTCGTTGAGGTAACGGGCTTCTTCTTCCTGCAGGTAGCCGCTGTCGGGCAGCATAATGCCGCTGAGGTCCCGGGTGGCCGACGTACAGTATACCGGCCCGCGGTATCCCTGCCGGGCCAGGCGCGGGAGCCAGCCGGTGTGGTCGATGTGAGCGTGGGTGAGAACCACTGCGTCGATCGTCGCCGGGTCGAACGGCGGATCATCCCAGTTGCGCTGGCGGTACGCCTTGATGCCCTGAAACAACCCGCAGTCGATAAGAAACTTCTTCCCTTGCGTTTCGAGCAGGTAACGCGAGCCGGTCACGGTTCCCGCCGCCCCGAGAAATGTAAGTTTCATGCAAGCACTCGTTTCGTTGAAGTCCACGCGTTGTTCCGTGCGTCCCGGGTCGTAGATTCGTCGCGCCGTCGTGCAGTTCCATTACGGAGCGGCCGGTGGCGGGGATTGTTTCCACCAGGCGACGAACGCGCTGGCCACAGCGCGATGGCCGTCTGATGTGAGATGGTCATAATACATGGCGTGTCCCGATCTGTACCCTCGTTTGCGCCACGGCGCGGGGTCGATAAGCCGGATGGACGATGAGTCGCGCAGCGCGCGCAACTTCGGTGCCCATGAGTTATACGCGGCGCGGGTGTCGCGAGCGTGCATCTTCAGGTGGGTGATGTCGGTTGTGGGGGGTGAACCCGGGGGCCCACCGCGTCGGCCGCGCTCGGTTTCGGGCGAGGGGTGTTCATGCGGTGATCGACGTCCAGGGTATGCACGCCATGCCTGCGCAGTAATCGTATACGCGATACCAGCGTTCCCACTACGACCGAATGGGCCTTGAGCCACTGAGCCATCCGGAAGAAGTGCGATCACTTGTACGCATACGGACTGCGGAATGTCGTATCAACGACAAACCAGAAGTCCTCCCCGCCCGGGAAAGCCTGGCCCGCGCCCGGTTCAGGCGCTATCATCGTGCGTCGTGCCTGCACGCCTTAGAAAGGATGTCCGTCCATGCGTCCGGTATCGTTCGCCTGTTTTGCCGCCCTCATTGCGCTGGCGGTTACTGCGGATTCGCGAGCCGTCACGTTCAGCGAAATTCCGTCGTACTACGACCACCTCAACTTTAACCTGACGAGCCCGACTGCGCTGACGACGGCGGCCGGCGGCTATGCGAACCCCGGGGTGTACGCCGCCATGCCCGGTGCGGAAGTGCAGTGGTACGGGGACCGCCTGGTGGCTTCGCCGGTGGGGGGGCTTCCCCGGTGGGGCGGATTTTTTTCCGCTGGTGGGATCGGTGGGGGCGCAATTCACGAACGTGTGGCGATTCCCGGCGGGGGTATAGCGAGCGTTACAGACTGGCGCGTTGCAGTTTCTTCTGGAAATGCGCGCAGTTCGTTTGGCGTTGCGCTAGGTTGGTCTACCGGCGACGAATCGTTTTTTCGGCGCCGAACTGTATTGCAACTCGGATACGTGGGACGTGTCGGGCGCTATGGATCGTTGGGTGCTTCTGGAATATTCTCCATGGAAAACAATGATGCGTCGGGACTGTTCGACATGGCCGTACGCCCACTCGGGGACCGGCGCCTCACCGTGTTTGCCGACGCCGAATACGCGAAAGGCTATTCGTTTGGGAGGGCATGGAGCGCCGGGGCGATGCTCGAAGTTCCCGCGGGCATAAAATGGATCGCCCGCTATTTTCGCGACAATCGCAGGGCCTCGCCCGACCGAGTTTCTGTTGCGCTTGCCTATACGCTTGGAGCCGGAAGCGGAGGCAGTCTGGTGCGTGCATCGGCCGAGCCCTTCTATCAAGGCGGGGATCACACCGGAACGTCCTACGGTGTGCGTGTTGGATACGCCGAACGCAACGGACTGTTAGCGCACCGTGCCCGGGCGTCGCGATATGTGAAGCTGCACCTGCTCGGGCAAGTGAAAAACTCGCGTTACCGCTACTTCGACAACGGCATTTTGATGAGCGACCTGATGGAAGCGCTCGATGGTGCGCGCACCGATCCCGCGGTGGCTGGCGTGGCGTTGAGCCTCTCCGGGACGGTGATTTCGCCGGGTAACGCGTGGGAACTTCGCGAGAAACTCTCGTCGTTGCGGCGGGCAGGAAAACGCGTCGTCGTATTCTTCGATAATGCGGGGATGTCCACCTATCACATCGCCAGCGTGGCCGACTACATCGTGATGGATACGCAGGGGATGCTGGTGTTGCCCGGGTATGCGATGGGGCGGACGTATCTCAAACGGCTGGCCGACCGACTCGGCCTGGGTATTGAGGAATGGCGATTTACCGATTACAAATCGGCCATGGAATCGTTGGTGCGCACGAACATGTCCAAAGAAGACAGAGAACAACGCCAGGCTCTGACCGATGGTTACTACCAGGTGTTTCGCGAAGACGTGGCATCCGGGCGTTCGGTGGATGAAAATGTGGTCGACCATTGGATCAACGATGTGACGTTGTTTACGCCGCGCACGGCCCGGTCCGAGGGGCTCGTTGACACGCTGGGGCGGTTCAGCGATGTCGATGCGATCGTGCGCTCACTGGAACACGGAGCGCGGCGAATGATCGGTCCCCGGCAAACGCGCCGCTTCGCATTTGCGAATACCGAGTGGGGAAGAAACCCGGAAATTGCCGTGGTGTATGCGCTGGGCGAGTGCGCGATGGACTCGGGCATTCATGCGCGCAACCTCGAGCGGCAGATCGACCGGATTGCGCGCGACGCGCGGGTGGCCGCGGTGGTCTTGCGTGTCAATTCGCCCGGGGGGTCACCGCTCGCATCGGATCTCGTGGCGAAGGCGGTCACGCGCTGCCGCAAGCACAAACCCGTGGTGGTATCGCAGGCCGATGTGGCGGCGTCGGGCGGGTACTGGTTATCCATGACGGCCGACGAAATTGTGGCACAACCAACCACGATAACCGGATCGATTGGTCTGATTGGGGGTTGGGTATGGGATAACGGATTCAGTAACAGGATCCACGTCAACGAAGACTTTGTGAAGACCGGTGTGCACTCGGATCTGTTTGTGGATGTGCGTATTCCGTTGCTGGGGATCGGAGTGCCGCACCGCCGCGTAACGGACAGCGAGCGCACGCAGATACTCGCCGGGATGAAGTCGATGTACGAAGAATTCGTCGACGGGGTGGCCCGGGGGCGGCACATGGATCGTGCACACGCCGGGCGCGTGGCCCGGGGCCGCGTCTGGACCGGGCTGCAGGGCCTCGACAACGGCCTCGTCGACCGGATTGGGGGCCTCGACACGGCGATTGCGGCGGCGCGCGAACGCGCCGGCATCCGGTCACCGCGCGATGTCACCGTGGTACATTATAATGAAAAGGGTCTGTTCGATCTGGCGGGATTGCGCCCGCGGTGGCTCGGCTTCGTACGCGGGCGCGTACGGCTCGGTCGGCATTCGGCGCTCTTTTCGCTTGGCCCGGCAGCGACGGCGGATATCGACAGTCCAGGCGAGTCGCCGCGTGGGATCGGTCGCACGCGGGGTCTGGCGCCGGGCAGCCCCGTTGTCGGCACGGCCGACGCTCTTTCCTGGTTTTTGCGGTTGCCGCGGAATGCCGACGTCGCGATGGCGAATGCCACGCTGTTCCCCGCGCTGTACGACGTGGCCTACCTGGCGGAGCTGGCACGCTACGCGGGCAGAGCACGGTGCGTGTTACCCGCCGATTTTATTCCACGCACCGCGTTCCACTCCGACAACAACAATTGACGGATTATGGCGGTTGAATATACTCCTGGATAGATGAAGTCCGCTAGGGGCAAGGGCCGCACGGCCACCTGGCGAGCCGGTTCGACCGTTTGAACCGGCTCGTTTTTTGTGCCCCATTGTGCTGTGATTATGAACGCGAAATGACGGACGAACTCGTCGTGGGCAGGGTAGCGGGCGCGCGCAAGAATGAACCAGGCAACATAGCACCCGCGCCGGAATGCTCTTCCGGCGCAAGGTGCCGTGCCGATTCGTCCTTCCCCGGGGTGTCCGCACGACCGTCGACAGGAAAGGGTCGAACAAACCAGCGAACGGATTGCGTGCTCGACATTTTTCTTCCGAACACGCGGTGCGATCAGGCGACCGTTTCCTCCTTTCGTCGCATGGCCAGAGAGCAATGCCCTTGCCAGAACAAGAATGAGGCGGCGGCACGTGCGCGTCCCGCTGCACGCGCCGCCGCAGTGCCGACCTTGAGCCCTGCTCGTCGGGTGTCAGTTCCGTAGTGCGGGGAGGTCGGCGAAGAAAATGTTCCGCCCGCCGCCGCTCGTTCGTCCCGGACAGTCAAGGAACGGAGTGGTGCATTTCTGTCGCGAGAAACGAGATGCGCGGTTCCCTGGGCGCCCGCGCGCGCTGCATTGGGCGGAACGGTGTGCACATTGTAGTGGTGGATAATTGCAGACAGACCCATCGGTATTTTCGTTTGTTCGGGTACTCTCACCGGAACACAATAAACGATACTGAACTACCGGACGGTTTACTCCATTGGGCTGCCGCGGTGTAGATAGGTGGGGTGAGGATGCGGTGTGCGATGCGGCCGCGCGGCAACGTACAGAACACTTCCGTTGCGTCGCTCCTTTATAAAGTATTCAGTAAACATCGCGTGTCAAGAGCAAACGGAAGAATTCTTTGTGAACCTTGTAACAAGGGGCCACGCGGTGGTGTCGAAGCCGGAGGTTCCGCGCCGGAGCGCGGAACTTCTTCATTATGGGTTGCTCTGCTCTGCCCGCCCCGGCGTGGTACGCTGGGCGGTATGCGAACGCCGATTCTCTACCGGGTGGCACGCGCCTTCATATCTGTGGCGGTTCACGTTTATTTCCGCGGTCTCGAAGTATCGGGCGCACGCCACGTGCCCGCCGATGGGCCGGTTATCCTGGTGGCCAACCACCCGCAGTCGATTACCGATGCACTCGTGCTCGGACTTGCCGCCGGGCGAATGGTGTGCTACCTCGCGCACAGCGGTCTGTTTCGTAACCCGCTCAAGCGGGCGTTCTTGATGCACTGCGGGGTGATCCCCGTGTACCGCCCTGCCGACGTATCGGATGCGCCCGAAAAGAACGTGGACTCTTTCGCCGCGTGTTACGCGCTGCTCGAATGCGGCGGGGTGATTGGAATATTTCCCGAGGGGACGAGCGGGCAGGAACGTCGTATCGGAAAAATCAAAACCGGTGCGGCGCGTATTGCACTGGCGTGTGAAGAAAGACAAAAGTGGAACGCCGGAGTGGTTGTGGTTCCCGCGGGAATCAACTTTGAGTCTCGTGGGCGATTTCGCAGCCGTGTTCTGGTGAACTTCGGCGAGCAAATTCGTGTTACCGATTTTCAATACACGTATGCGTACGATGCCGCCGAGGCGGTTCGGCAGCTCACGGCGGCCATCGATGCGGGAATTCGTCGCCGCGTTGTGGATGTGGGTCGCGCCGGGTGCGAAAACCTGGTGAGGAACATCGAGCGCGTTTATCGGGATGAGATCCTGGAGCGAGAAGACGCCGCGGTGCCTCGCGACGGGTCTGGCTTCAAGAAGGCGCAGGCCGTATCACGCGAAATTCCCCGGGCCATTGAATATTTCCTGGAGCGACAACCCGAAATGGTCGAGACCATTGGCGACGCCCTCCACAATTATTTGCGCAGACTCGATCGGATGAAACTAAGCGACGAGATGTTACGCAACGATACGCCGTCGGTACGGCGCTCGGCGCTGCGGTTGGCCACGCGCGGACTCGTCGGGCTGCCATTTGCCGTATGGGGCGCAGTATGGAACGCGCTGCCGTACAAGATTACCGGGATTCTTGCCAAACGCGCGGCCCCGGACCTGACGCAACTGCATTTATACCAGATCCTATTCGGCGCGTTTCTCTACGCGCTGTATTACCCACCCATTCTTTACGGTGCGTGGGTGATGTATGGGTTACGAGGTACGGTTGTGTTCGCAGCCACATTAATTCCCACCGGTTTCTTTGCCCGCTGGTACGGACGAGTGATGAAAAAACACCAAAATACGGTTCGACTGGCAGTGCTCGAGCTGCGCCACGGATACTATGTACAGCGGGTACGGCGCGAGCGGGCGCAGGTTGTTCGCTTGCTCGACGATGCACTCGCGAAGTATGCTGGCCGTACGCGCCACCCTGATTCGGCGGACATGGCGGACATGGCGGACATGGTGGACACGGCAGACACGGCGGACACGGCGGACACGGCGGACACGGCGGACAGATCGGAGACGGATCGCAGTGAGCCTGCTTGACAACGACAGCATGCGCAAGTGGCTCGCCGCACGCATTCTGTGTGAAGTAGAGACAAAGGCGCGTGCTGTCGCGCTGACATTCGACGACGGGCCCAATCCGAACCACACGCCCCGCTTGCTGCGCATTCTTGAGCGTGCCCGGGCGCGTGCCACATTTTTTGTCGTGGGAAAACGTGTGCGGCGTTTTGAGACCATCGTGTCGGAAGTGACCGCTGCCGGTCACGAAATTGGGAATCACTCCCTGCACCACCTTCCGATGACCGCGATGCCGGGACGGATGGTACAACACGAAATTGAGTCAACGAGCCGCCTGATTGCAGATGCGACCGGACGGCACCCCCGTTTTTTTCGGCCGCCGATGGGGTGGTTTCACAGGGGAGTGCTCGCGCGCGCGCGCGCGGCGGGATGCGTATCGGTGATCGGGTCTATACATCCGCAGGATTCCAGGCGGCCGCCCGCAGCGGCCATCGAGCACCGGGTGATGCGGCGCGTCGCACCAGGGGCTATTGTAATTCTGCACGACGGCGGGTGGCGCATCGGATGTGATCGCAGTCACACAATCGCCGCCGCGGAGAATCTTGTAACGCGGCTACAGGATGAAGGGTACGCTCTGGTGACTCTCAGTGATCTGGTGGCCGGAGCGAAGGAATCGTCAAGGGGCTGATTTTGCGGCGAATGCCGAACGTAAGATCTTGCCCGCGAATGAGACTTTACCCTTCGTGCGGCCCGGCTATACTTGGAACTACATGCGCAAGATCATAAGAATAGTCGTCGTATTTTTCGTCATGATTTCTGTAGTGGGTGGAGTCGGGTTGGTTGTCATGTCGGGCGCTGCACGTTTTGAGGGTGTGCACGAGGTGCCAATACCTCCGTACAGTTACCTCACGCAGAGTGCCGATAAACCGGACTATACGGACGCATGGCGTGCGGAGTTGAGACTCAAAACGTTTCGGAGCATCGACCAGGTTGCCCGCGCTGCGTTTCGACGGGGTAGAGAGCTGTACCGCTCTGAAAACGAAGTAGTTTTTGTGGGCACCGCGCCGGGAATTCACTATGAAGTTTCGTACTTTCTCGAACAAAATAGCCAGCCGCCCGCGCTAATCGTATCCACCGCCGTATATCTCGACTCATCGATGGGACGGGCATACTGGACCATCGGGCGGCCGGTGCACCGGCTGCTCGTTCCCTTTCGGGTCAATCGAATGGCCAGGTTTTAGGAGATCGTTGATGGGGTCAGTGCACGCGGACCATCTTGCGGGTGGCCGTCTGTCCGCGCCATGAGAGCGCGTAAAAATACACTCCGCTGGGCACGCGCTGACCCGCATTGTTCGTCCCGTCCCACGATACCGCGTTGAGGCCGGCACGTACCGCCCGGTTGCTGAGCAGGGTACGCACCCTGCGGCCCGCCGCATCGAATATCACCAGCGTGACATTTGCGTTGTCCGGTACCGTGAAAGATATCGAAGTGGATGGATTAAACGGGTTGGGATAATTCTGCCGCAGTGCAAACGAAGCTGCGGGTGTTCGCACATGAATGGCCGTAGATGAAACTTCGGAGCCATCGGATACGCGTATTGCCGACACGGTGTACGTATAGTCCCGGCTTGGCTCCGCCGTGCGGTCACGGAAAAATCGCCTGGTGGAGGGAATCATCGATGTGCCGCTGACGCGCGTGCGGCGGCCGCTCACCGCTTCTGTGCGGTCCACCACAAAACCGGCGACGTCTTCCTCGCGATTGACCGTCCATTCGAGAAAAATCCCGCTGGGATCGCGCTGTGCGTGGATGTAACTGAATGCGAGTGCGCTGCGCAACGTCGTGATAAGGATCGGGGTGGACGAAACCTCTCCGCCCTGGGAAAGGACGGCGTCCACACGATATTCGTACGTGGTGCCCGGTACCGCGCTGGTGTCGCGGAATGTAACGTTCCCCGGTGTCCACATCAGCGTGGCAATTTCGGAGTCGACACCGCCCGGCAACAGCCTGCGAAACACCCTGTAGGCGTTTACGCCGAACGTCCACGACACGCTCCACGATAATGTGGCCCCATCGCTTTCCGGTTGCGCCGTCAGGGCCGGGAATGCCAGTGGCGCGCGACTGTCGCCTTCGTGAATATCGAGCACCCGGTCCACCGGAACATCGGAAAACTCATCGATGAATCCACGCGGCCAGAGTACACGAACCGTATCGATCGACGTCGTCAGGCCGACACCCACCGACACATCAAGCGAATGATGGGAGAGATAACTCGATCCGCCCCCGACGTCGCGGATCTGGCGGACCGACCCGGTGATTACTTCCACGCGCGCGCCGATGCCGTCGCGGTTGCTCGTCACACCGTGGGTTCGGATTTTCAGCCAGTGATTGCCGTTGGGAGCGGCCTCGTAGAGCGGTGCCGGGGTGTTCTGATTGCCTACCACAAAATCCAATACGCCGTCGGAATTGATGTCTGCCAGCGCCAGCCCGAACCCGTTGCCCCCGTCATTGACCTTCGCGCCCGCCGAAATGTCGGTAAACGATCCATTGCCGTTATTGCGGAAGAGCATGTTGTTCGCGGAGCCCGGGGTCATGCCCCAGTGCACAACGTACAGGTCCACGTCGCCGTCGTTGTCGGAATCGAAAAACGCTGTGCCCCATCCAATACGATTGGCGGTCATCCCGAGTGCGGGAGCGACGTCGGTAAACGTGCCATCGCCGTTGTTATGCAGGAGCACGTGACCGTCGGCCGTATTCGTCACATACATATCCATGAATCCGTCGCGGTCGTAATCGCCCACCGCAATGCCCATCGCGTTCATCGCCTGATTGGCGCCGGCGGCAGCCGATACATCGGTAAAGGTGCCGTCACCGTTGTTGCGATAGAGGACGTTGCCGCCGAGTTTGTCTACGGCGGTGAAGAGGTCGAGGTCGCGATCGTTGTCGTAGTCGATCCACGCGGCCACCAGGCATGCACGGGGGTTGTCGATACCCGCGGCCACGGTGACGTCGGTAAACGTTCCGTCGCCGTTGTTGCGATAGAGGCGATCCGCTTCGCGGTAGTTCGCTACGTAGAGATCGATCAAACCGTCGCGATTGTAGTCGCCCCACGCTGCCGCGGAGCTGTTTCCGGTATACGCGAGTCCCGCGGTTGCGGCGATGTTGGTAAACGTGCCATCACCGTTGTTGCGATACATGCGATTGGCCGCGCCGTAGGTGCAGACGAATAAATCGAGGTCACCGTCATTGTCGAAGTCGGCGAACGCAGGCGTTTTTCCGTTTGCCGTATCGCCGAGTTTCGCCTGTGCGGTGATATCGGTAAAGTGACCGTTATCGTTGCGGTACATGGTGGCAGCGAACCCGGTTCCGTTGCCGACGTACAGGTCGTCGTCACCGTCGTTGTCGATGTCTCCGAACGCCAGGCCGTTACCGAAATCACGCCCCATCGTTCCGTGCTGGGTTACATGCAGTCCGCGGGTGGCGCGTGTGGGTATAAACGTGCCACTGGTGTATGTGCTTTGTCCTTCGCGTACAACGACGGTTTGGTCGGCAGGGACGGCTGTGAGTACGTCGACCACACCGGATGGCCATGCGATGGCTACCCGATCGGCCATGGCCGCCCCGCCCAGGCCAAACGCCGCTACGCGCTCGTTGCACGAGAGGTATCCACTGCCGCCGTCGATGTCGCGTTGTTGTGTGAGCGCGCCGGTGGTCACCCGAATTCGCGCGCCGATGCCGTCGCGGTTTCCGATGCGTCCCACCGGGCGGATTTTCAGCCAGTGCGCCGCCGTGGGGACGTTTTGCAGGAGCACCGACGCACTGTCACGGTTGACCACAAACAGATCCTCCGCGCCGTCGTGGTTGTAATCACCGACCGCCAGGCCGAAACCCAGCCCGGCGTTGCCGGCGCCGCTGCCCGCGGTAATGTCTGTGAACGAACCACCGCCGTCGTTTCGGAACAATATGTTGGCCGGGTTTTGCATGCTGCTCATCGCCCAGTGCACTACGTAGAGGTCGAGATCGCCGTCGTTGTCCTGGTCGAAAAACGCGGTGCCCCAGCCGATGCGATTCGCCGTAACGCCGGCACTGGTCGCCACATTGGTAAACGTGCCATCGCGGTTGTTGTGGAACAGTGCGTGCCCTTCCGGTGTGTTGGTAACAAACATATCGACGAACCCGTCGCTGTCGTAGTCGCCCGTCGCAATGCCCATTCCGTTCATCGCGAGCCCCGCCCCCGACGATGCGGAAATGTCGGTAAATGTGCCGTCCCCGTTATTGAGATACAGATCGTTGCCGCGCATCTTGTCTTCCGAAATGTACAGGTCGAGGTCGCCATCATTGTCGATGTCCACCCACGCACACTCATAGCCCGGTTTGTCGACGTCGGCGATGCCCGCAGCGGCGGCTTCCTCGGTGAACGTGCCATCTCCATTGTTGTGGTAGTAGGGGTTGGCGACGCGTGCGTGCACTACTACGTAGAGGTCGAGGTAGCCATCCCGATCCGTATCCGCCCACGATGCGCCATGCGATTCGGCCGAGAACGCCACCCCCGCGGCAGCCGTCACGTCCGTAAAATGTCCAGTGCCGTCGTTGCGGTAGAGCCGGTCCGGGCCTCCGTTATTGACGAGAAAAATATCGACGTCGCCGTCGTTGTCGTAGTCCGCAACTTTTACCGATGTGCCCCACCCGGCATCGGCGCATCCGGATGCAGCAGCGTCATCGGTGAACCTGCCGCTGCCGCCCAACATGTACAGGCGATTGGGCTGTCCCTTTCCCATGACCACGTACAGGTCGAGGGTACCGTCTCCGTTGAAGTCGGCGAACGCGGCGCCGCTGCCGTAGTCGGCGCGGGGTTGGGGCAGGGTACGCACCGAAATCCCAGCGCTACTGGTTACGTCGATGAATGACGCGAAGGCCGGGCGGACGAATAGAAACACGATCGCCAAAAGAACGGAACACGCGATACCAACGACGGTTCCGCGTGCGCCCGCGACGGACGCATGCCCGGCCCGCGCCCCGCTGCGCCAGGATTCGACCGGGCGTGAGCATTTGGACGCACTGTGGTGGTTGGTCTGTGTTGGTACGTCCGGGCAAAAAAGCATTATGTCCGCCGTGGTTGTCCGCCGTGGTTGCGCGTTGGCGCCAATTTGTGATATACTAATCCGTTAATTGTCCTATTATAGTATAGTATAGCATGATTTCGCCGCGTTTGAAATATGTCCCGTTATCCTCGATCGTCGTCGCGCTCGTGTTCGCCGGCGTGGTATCCGGTGCCACAGTGACCACTGCGGTTGCGGGAGTTCGCACGGGAATTGCCCCTCCCGCGCTCGAATGGATCACCGTCTCCGGCGATACTCTTTCGTGGGCCGCCCTGCGTAACGATCGCCCTCTTGTGATGGTGTTCTGGGCCACGTGGTGTCGTGTATGCAAGAAAGACTGGCCGAAACTCCAACGTATTGAAGCCCGCTATCGCGACACCAGAAATGCTCCCGTGTGGGCGGCGGTGGCCATGGAGAACGACGCGTCCCTGGTCGCGAAGGTTGCTCTCGAACGCGGGTTGCCTGGTACGATCCTGGACGACCGTGGCGAAAAAAACGGCAAACAACTCGGAATTGATTTTGTGCCCACAGTCTGCATTCTCGACAGCAAGGGGCGCGTCGCATATTTCGGCAGTCCGAATCTGTCGCGTATCGATGCCCTTCTCAAGCAGTTCACTCGGACGGGAAAGGATCCCACGCCATGAAACAAACGATCGCCGCATGTCTGGTTGCGTTTCTTGGTATGACATTCTGGTATGCCCCGGCATCGGGCGTTGCGTGACGGCGTCCCACGCTGCCGGGCCGCAGCACAAACTTTGCACGCGCGGGCACGCTTCTGTTCACAATGGAGTATGACCACGAAGCCACCGACCGTGCACTCAAAGGCACAGGACAAACCGCGGCCAACGCGTCGCAGGAATCGGTGAACTTCGAAACGGTGGTGCTCTCCATGCGATACGGTCTAACGGGGCGTATGAATATCAACGCTGCGCTGCCGTGGTATTCGATTGAGAGTGCGAAGATTCAGGGTGCTCCCTACACCAAACGAAACAAGGGTATTGGCGATTTGTCGGTTACCGGTGAATACAGCTTTGGCTCGGCGCCACAGTTCACGCTTGAGGCGGGCGCCGAGTTTCCGACCGGAAACATCGACAAGACGGACCAGTTCCACCAGCGAATTTGCGACATCCTCGCATTGGGCAGCGGCACGGTGGACCCGATCGCGGGGATGTCGCTGTGGGCACCGCATGCGTTTGGCGATCGGTTTGATCTCTACGCCCAACTGCGACACCGATTCAGCGGTGGGGAAAATAAATACGGTTACCGCTTCGGCGACCAGACCTCGCTCGACGTGCAGGGATACCACTCGCTGGGCGACACGTGGAATGGCGGCGTGCGCTTGTTGGCGCTGCATGCACAGCGCGATACGTGGTACGGACGCGTGGTGCCGGAACGCGGTTCGTCATTCGTGTACATGGAACCCACCGTCAACACGCGGGTCGGAGAAAACAGCGTGGTGGGTGCGTACGTGCGATTCCCGCTCTACATGCATCTCGAAGGGTCGCAGATGGTGGCGCCGTACTCGATGGGGCTCGAGTTGACGAGTGACCTGACCGGTTTTGTGGATCGACTCAAAGGAAACGCGGAGGGTGCACAATGATGCATGCAGCACACAGTCGTATTGCGACATCAAACACAATAGGTCGGATGCTGCTCTTGTCCCTTGTGGTGGTGTCCGGTGCGTTCTTGGCGGGGTGCGGACAGGACGTTACGATGCCGTCAACCGGTACGGTGTACGGCGATTTGATGTACACCGACGGAACGCCGGCCGCGGGCCTGACGGTGATGGTGGAAGGCACGGACATGTCGGCGACGTCCGATAGCAAGGGTCGATTTGTGATCAATGACGTGCTTGCCGTCAATCGCGAAGGCATGGGCCGATACTACGTGGTACGCGGTGAGGGTGAGCGCGCCGGCGCGCCGGTGGGATTCATCGTGACGCACTTCAAGGTGAAGGGGTCGCAGTCGTATGGCATGGGCGTTGTGGTAGTGCAGAAGTTGGGGTCGATTGCCGGTACGATGTTGCTGGACGGCG